>Ga0184628_10001698_pt1 | contig 10828 bp, 13 predicted proteins | sample PLM4_5_b1_FD_133149 | JGI IMG/M metagenome (GOLD analysis project Ga0184628, IMG submission 133149) | Groundwater sediment microbial communities from an aquifer in East River, Colorado, USA - PLM4_5_b1 | ecosystem: Environmental > Terrestrial > Soil > Riparian zone | place: USA: East River...
CCGCATCGACATCCATATCGAGGTCCCCGCGATCAAGTTCAACGAGATCGCGTCGGACACCCTCGCCGAGCCGTCAGCCTCCATCCGCGAGCGCGTGACCCGCGCGCGGGCCGTGCAGCAGGCCCGGTTCAGGGCCGATGGTATCTACGCCAACGCCCACATGAAACCCCGCCACATCCGCAGGTACTGCAGGATCGGCGAAGACTCGCAGAGCCTCATGCAGCGGGCCATGGAGCGTCTCGGCCTTTCGGCCCGCGCCTACAACCGCATCCTGAAGGTCGCCCGCACGATCGCCGACCTCGAAGGCAGCGAGAACGTCGCCTCCCACCATATCTCCGAGGCCATCCAGTACCGGAGCCTGGACAGGCGGGTCAGCTGATCCGCTGCAGGTATGACGTGCAGACGAAGCAGCATCCGGAAAAGAGACAATCCGTGATCAGCATGAAAGGAGCGCTATGAGTATAATGAAAGAATTCAAGGAATTTGCCATGCGCGGTAATGTCGCTGACATGGCTGTCGGCATCATCATCGGTGCCGCCTTCGGGAAGATCATCAGCTCGTTCGTCAATGACGTGATCATGCCGCCGATCGGCATGCTTCTGGGGAACGTCGACTTTTCCAATCTGACCATTACGCTCAAAGAGAAAACAACGGATGCGGCAGCGGTAACGGTCAAGTATGGAGCATTCATCAATACCATCCTGGATTTCATCATCGTGGCCTTCGTGATCTTCATCTTGATCAAACAGATGAACCGTCTGAAGAAGAAAGAAGAAACGTTGCCCCCGGCTCCGATGTCGAGGGAATGTCCAAAGTGTTATTCCAGCATTTCGATCAAAGCGACTCGCTGCCCTCATTGTACATCGGAGCTGCAAAAGGTATAAGCGCCTGTCGACGGATCACATCAAGGAGATCAACCATGGAAACGATCAATCGGGATACCAACGTCGACTCCGTAGATCCCGACTGGAAGGGCCTTTACAAGGTCGCCGGCGCGGCTGCTCTCGTCATTGCCGTGTTCATTCCCGTCCAGATGTTCGTCTTTTTCAAATGGCCGCCGCCGGCCGACGTACTCGGCTGGTTCATGCTCTTCCAGGACAACTGGCTTGTCGGGCTTCTCGATATGGATCTCCTGCTCGTTATCGACACGGTCCTTTTTATCCCGGTCTTTCTCGCTCTCTACGCTGCCCTCAGGCGGCACAATGAATCCTTCATGGCAATCGCTCTGGCTGCGGGCCTTATCGGGATAGCGTCCTACCTGGCGTCCACGGCGGCCTTCGAGATGTTTTCCCTCAGTAGACAATACGCGGCGGCTACAACTGAGGCGCAACAATACGTGCTTCTCGCGGCCGGTCAGGTGATGGTTGCCAACTGGATGGGGACTGCCTTTAGCGTGGGGTACGTCATCCAGAGCGTCGCCCTTCTGATCATTTCAGTGATCATGCTCCGCAGCACGATGTTCGGCAAAGCGACAGCGTACCTGGGAATTTTGATGAGTGCAATGATGCTGCTGCCGCCCACAGCGGGAACGATCGGCCTCATCTTATCGGTCGGTTCAGTTTTTCCCCTGGAGATATGGTGCGTCCTGATCGGCCGGAGGCTTCTTCAGATGGAAAAAAACACATATCACGGCGCCTCCTTCCCCATCACCGCGTGATTTTTCACGGGGTTGACGATTTCCTTCAAAAATACTATAGTAGTCCCCATATCAGCAACGAAACCCTGAACATCCTTCCTACAGGAGAGACATTCACGTGACAGACATCGCCGACCCCCTTGTCCGGCCAGCTTCCGGCGCTCCAACCCTTTCGATCATCCCCCTGGGCGGCGTGGGCGAGATCGGGCTAAACATGACCGTGCTCGAATGCGGGGAAGACGTCATGGTGATCGACGCGGGCCTCATGTTCCCCGACGCCGAGATGCTCGGCGTGGACATCGTGATCCCCGATTTTTCCTATCTGCTCGAAAACCGGGACCGCATCAGGGGCGTGGTGATCACCCACGCCCACGAGGACCACATCGGCGCGCTTCCTTTCCTCCTGAAGGAGCTCAAGGTCCCGGTCTACGGCACCCGTCTCACCCTCGGGTTCATCAACGAAAAGCTCAAAGAACACGGGCTGGACAGCGAAGCGCAGCTCATCGCCGTGAAGCCGCGGGGGGTGGTGCAGCTCGGCTGTTTCCGGGTGGAGTTCATCCGCGTGACCCATAGCATCGTCGACGGCGTCGGCCTGGGGATCACCACGCCCGCAGGCCGCGTTGTGCACACCGGGGATTTCAAGATCGATCCCACGCCCGTTGACGGCGAGATCATGGACCTTCGGACCTTCGCCGAATACGGGGACGCGGGCACCCTCGTGCTCATGTCGGACAGCACCAACGCCGGGCAGGGCGGCTACACCTTCTCGGAAAAGGAAGTGCGGCGCGGGCTCGAGGACATCTTCGCCCGCGCAAAAGGCAGGATCGTCGTCGCGACCTTCGCGTCAAACATCCACCGCGTGCAGCAGATCATCGACGTGGCCGCGATGCACAACAGGAAGGTGATCCTGAACGGGAAGAGCATGATCGCCAACGCCCAGATCGCGCTCGACCTGGGCTACCTCAGGATGCCGGCTGATCTGTGGCTCAAAATTGAAGCCCTGAAGAACCTGCCCGACGAGCAGGTCGTCATGATCACGACCGGCAGCCAGGGCGAGCCCATGAGCGCGCTCTCCCGCATGGCCGTGGGCGAGCACAAGCACTTCCAGATAAAAAAGGGCGACACCATCATCCTTTCCTCCAAGATGATCCCGGGGAACGAGCGGAGCATCACGCAGATCATCAACCACCTGTTCAGGCACGGGGCGGAAGTCTTCTACGAGAAGGTGTCCGAGATCCACGTCTCGGGCCACGCGTCCAAGGAAGAGCTCAAGCTGATGCTCTCCCTTATCAAGCCGAAATACTTCATCCCCGTTCACGGCGAGTACCGCCACCTGGTCTACCATTCCCAGCTCGCCCGGAAGGTGAACATCCCCGAGGAGAACATCTTCATCATCGAGAACGGCCAGGTGATGGAGTTCACGGAAGAGGGCGCCCGCCGCGCGGGCCTGGTGAACGTGGGCAGGGTATATATCGACGGCAAGACCGCGGGCTCCACGGCCGATTCCGGCGTGGACACGGTCGTGCTCCGGGACCGGATGAAACTGGCCCACGACGGCGTGGTGATCGTGATCCTCGGGATCGAGAAGATCTCGGGCAAGGTCGTGTCCGGCCCGGACATCGTTTCCCGCGGGTTCGTGTTCGAGGACGCGTCGCAGGAGCTTCTGGCAGAGGTGAAAGACGTGGTCCTGGACACGCTGACCCTCATGGTCCCCGAGGCAAAGGGCGACTGGTCCCTGGTCACCGCCCGGGTCAGGTCCGCGCTCAAGAAGTTCATCAACAAGCGCCTGGAGCGCAGGCCCATGATTCTGCCGATCATCATGGAGATATAAGGAGCAGAGCAGGGATAAAGAGCGACGCAGCTGCACCGTTGGCGCAGCGGTTGAACGGTCAAAGGCCGGAGAGGATTTCTCTCCGGCCTTTCTTTTCTAAAAATCAGGGAAGCCGGTTGCAAGAAACAAAAAGAGCGATACAATAATATCAGGAGCATTCGTCATGGGTTACCGCCCTGCCGGAAAGAGCAGCTCCAAAAAGTTTTATGAAAACCGGAGAGGAAAATACGCAGTGCCGTTTCTTTAAGGTTACTGAAGAAGGAGGTCAATGCCATGAAAGGCTATGTAGATCTGTATCTCTTGCCGCTTCCGAAGAAGAACATCCCGGCTTACCGCCGGCAGGCGCAGGCGTTTGGACGGTTCGTGCGCGAATACGGGGCCCTCGACTACCGGGAATTCCTCGGCGACGATCTTTTTCCCAAGGGACTGGTTTCATTCACGCACGAGGTGAAGCTTGGCCGCGGTGAGGTCCTGACCGCTGCGATCGTGGGATTTCGGTCACGGACGCATCGCGATCAGGTCATGAAGAAAATGTTCAACGACCCCCGGATGGCGGAGATGATGAAGAAAAAGCCCCTGTTCGATATGAAAAAGATGGTATACGGCGGATTCGTCACCTTCGTCAATGTGTGAGGAGCGTTGACTTTATAGAATGAGAATGCAACCACGGAGGCATGAAGATGGCAGCCCAAGGCAGTAACGCCGGGGGGTTGCCGGTAATTAATTGCCGGAGGTCGACATGAGAAAACTACTCGTGTTCAACCTGGTGACCCTTGACGGCTATTTTGAGGGTCCAAACAGAGATATCAGTTGGCATAACGTGGATGCGGAATTCAATGAATATGCCGTCGCTATGCTCGATTCCGTGGATATGCTTCTCTTCGGACGCGTGACCTATGACCTCATGGCAAGTTACTGGCCGACCCCGGACGCGATCAAGAATGATCCGATCGTCGCTGAAAAGATGAACAGCTTGCCCAAGATCGTCTTTTCGAGGACGCTGAGCAAGCCTGGATGGAACAACACCAGGCTGGCGAAGGAGAATATCGGGGAAGAAATAAAGACCATGAAAAAGCAGCCAGGGAAGGACATGGCGCTTTTGGGCAGCGGCAGCATCATGTCCGAGCTTGCGCAACGCGGCTTGATCGATGAATACCGTATCATGGTGAACCCCGTTGTCCTGGGCGACGGCAACCCTCTGTTCAAAGGCATCAGGGACAGGCTGAAACTGCAGCTGATAAAAACAAGGGCGTTCCGGAACGGGAACGTTCTGCTCTATTACCAACCCGTTGGAAAGGAGAACTCACATGAACACGAAGACTAATCCAGCCACGAAGTCTGTGGAGCAAGAGCTGATCATTACACGCATTTTCGACGCGCCGCGCGAGCTCGTTTGGAAGGCATGGACGGACCCGGAGCGGGCGAAGCGCTGGTGGGGCCCGAAGAACTTCACTGCGCCGGCAAGCAAGATCGATCTCCGCGTCGGAGGCGCGTATCTCAACTGCATGCGTTCGCCCGAGGGAAAGGACTATTGGAGTACGGGTGTTTATCGCGAGATCGTTCCGCTCAAACGGCTCGTGTGTACCGACAGCTTTGCCGACGAGAAAGGCAATGTGGTCCCGGCTTCGCACTATGGAATGGAAGGGGATTGGCCGCTGGAACTGCTTATCACGGTGACGTTCGAAGAGACCGGCGGCAAGACAACCATGACCCTGCGGCATGAAGGCATTCCGGCGGGCCAGATGAGCGAATTGACCGAAACCGGCTGGAACGAATCCTTCGACAAGCTCGCGGAATATCTGGCAAAAGCCCCCGGTTTACGGGCAGCTTAATATGCCGGGAAAGGGATGACGTACGAAAAGAACGATTTTCCCGCGACGGAATACCTGTGCCCGTCGCGGGAAAAGGGGAGAAACGTTGAATGATCACGCAAATCCACGGAGCCGCGATATCGCCGCATTTCGTGCCGACTGATTTAACCCATTACGCATTTGAAAGTTCCGCTTGCCCCTTTCCCTGAAATCCGGTATCCTCGCATCATATGAAAAAGAAAATTATTATTGGCATCGTACTCGCGCTTATTCTGGCCATCGCCGGTACGGCAGTCTACGTTCTCACGAACCTCAACTCCATCGTGAAAGCTGCCATAGAGAAGTACGGTTCCCAGGCAACGAAAACGGCTGTCCGCGTATCTTCAGTGCAGATGAAGCTCAGGAGCGGCGAGGGCGCTGTCCTTGGATTGAAGGTGGCCAATCCTTCCGGTTTCTTTTCTCCCTCCGTCATTACGCTTGATGACATAGCAGTCCGGATCGAGGTGAACTCCGTCACGAGCACTCCCATTGTAATCGACAATATCCTGATTTCCGGTCCTGAAGTGTTCTATGAAATGAAGGAAGACGGAACAGCGAACGTGGACATCCTGAAGAAGAATCTCACACCTTCAGGTCCTCCCGCAAAGGAGCAGCCGCAAAAAAGCCCCACGGGGAAAGAGATCAAGCTGCGTGTCAGAAAGCTGGTATTCGAGAAGGGGAAGGTCCACGTGCGCGTTGCAAAACTTGCAGACAAGCCTTATATTGTCGACCTGCCCCGCCTGGAGCTGACCGATATCGGCAAGCACGGCGGCGCCGCTCCTGCTGAGATCGCGCGCATAATGGCTATTGCTCTGGCTGAAGAGACCGCAAAGGCCGTTGCCAGGACTCAGGGCAAGGAACTGCTCCGCAAGGGCGCCGAAGGCCTTCTCAACAAGTATCTCAACAAGTGAGTCCAACCAGTTCGTCCTGCTAAAATAGAACGTTCAGACCAAAGAGGGCTGATGAAAAAACTGTTCAAGATTTTGCTGATAATGGCTGTCGCCGGCGGGTCAGTCTTTTTGATCTATCAAGCGTTAACTCCGAAAAGCGACAAGCTTTACAAGCAGTATCAGACCTTTATCGCGTCCATTGACGAAACCCGTTACAGGACGAACGCCGCCTATCGGTTTGAGGTTGACGAGGAACTCGGCACCCGGCAAGTTGCCCTGGCATCCGCTTATAATGCTGACAAGAGGCCCGACGAAGCCATTATTCTTTTAGAAGGCCTGATCGCATCCATGAACAAACAGCAGTACGTACTCGATAAGAAGGTCTGGCGAAATTCCGGGCAAGTGGAATTGGTGGCAATCTACTATGAAAGGCTCGCAGCTTCTTATGGCATGAAGCACGATGAAAAGAAAAAGGCATGGGCATTACAAAAGAGCAATGAGTATAAAGAGGAGGCCTTTATGCTTGAGAAGCGCGGCAAATAGTATGAAGCGTTATCCCTCCCGAGCACATGAAGAGGAGAGGCTGGCGGCCTACTGTTCCGCTTCAGCCCTGGAAAGCAGGTAGTCCCTTAACGAGTTGTACAGCGAAGTATATATCTTTCTATCCGCCATACTCTTGACCAGTCCGAACGAACCTTCCTCGGTCGCGACGATAAACTCGGCAAGTTGTCGTGTGTTCGCGGTCTTTTTCAAGTAACCATTCTCTTGAGCCTTCTTTAAGTATCTCTCCGTTTCGTCGATCCAGAGCGTCATCACTGCTTTAAGCTTTTCCCGAAACAGAGGATCAACAGACGACATTTCCTGGGTGAGATTGTTGAGCGGACAGCCGCGGACGAGGTCCTCATCCGACATGGCGTCGGTCAATGTCTTGAAACGCTTCAGGATCCCCTGAACGGGGTTCTTATATGCGGCAAGAGGCCGGATCCATCTTTCCAGGACCATTTCTCGCAAGATCTCGTCCGCAATTGCATAACCCAGATCACTCTTTGTTGAAAAGTAGTGAAAAAAAGCCCCTTTGGTCACGTTTGTTTTCTTTAGGATCTGATCGATGCTTACGCCTTGAAATCCGCGCTCATAAATTTCCCGAAATGCCGCTTCCATGATCAAAGAGCGTGTTTTTTCAGGATCTCTCGATCTCTTTTTCTCTTCTGTCTTCATGGCACTATTATATATCAAATGGTATGTAAAATCAAGAAATGCTTTGATTTTACGTCATTCTGTCCCTATTCAGTGACTTGACAACATACCATATGGTACGTATAATTGAATTGAAGAGCACCGCTGACGGGTTGCCGGCCGGTCAGAAGGAGGATCCTATGATGAAAATAATCGGTATCGCACTGGTCGTTCTGGTCGCTGCTCTCCTCGTGTATGCCGCGACCAGGCCGGATACGTTCCGTTTCGAGAGCACTGCGAGCATCAAGGCGCCGCCGGAAAAAATATTTCCCTACCTCAGCGACTTCCGCAAAGGGGAAGCCTGGTCGCCCTACGAGAAAAAGGACCCCGCGATGAAGAGAGCCTACAGCGGCGCGGCAAGCGGCAAGGGGTCCGTGTATGAGTTTGACGGAAACAAGGAGGTCGGCAAGGGACGGCTGGAGATCATCGAAACAGCGCCGCCTTCCAGGGTTGTGATCTCGCTGGATATGTTCAAGCCCTTTGAGGGACACAACATCGTCGAATATACGCTCGAACCCAAGGGGGACAGCACGAACTTTACGTGGGCTATCCATGGGCCCAATTCGTACCTTGCGAAGCTCATGTGCATATTCGTCAGCATGGACAAGATGATGGGCAGGGATTTCGAGGCGGGCATCGCCAGCCTGAAGACCGTCGTTGAAAAGTAAGCTGCCCCAATCCTCTCCCCTCCGGGGAGAGGACAAAGGCGGGGGGCAAAGCAGTACGAATTTAAATGCGCTTGTACCAGGAGAGCAGAATCTGAGAGAGAGAGAATTTGAAGGGAGGCCGCTATGAAAAAGATCACCCCCTGCCTGTGGTTCGACAATAAAGCCGAAGAGGCCGCGAAATTCTACGTGTCGATCATTAAAAACTCGAAGATGGGAAGCATTGCCCGCTATGGAGAGGAAGGGGCAAAGGCCTCCGGAAGACCGGCGGGAACGGTAATGACCGTTACGTTCCGGCTCAACGGGCAGGAATTCATGGCGTTGAACGGCGGCCCGCAATTCACCTTCTCGCCGGCCATATCGTTCGTCGTGAATTGCGAAACGCAGAAAGAGATAGACAAGCTGTGGGACAAGCTCTCTGAAGGCGGAGAAAAAGGAGTGTGCGGCTGGCTTAAGGACAAATACGGCGTGTCCTGGCAGATCGTTCCCGCTGTTTTGGGCAAGATGATGCAAGTCAAGGACGCAAAGAAGACGGAAAGGGTAATGAAGGCAATAATTCAAATGACGAAGCTCGACATAAAAGGTTTGAAGAAAGCATATGAGCAGAAATAACCCGGCGCAGGCCTCAAAAAAACGCGATTGCCCGTCCAGGCAGAAGCGAGGCTGCGCTTGCTGCGAATCACGGTGACCTTTGCCAAGGCTTCAGCACATTTCACGGCGAGGAGGCAGAAGATATGAGAAAAATAATTGCAGCCCTGCAAATGTCGGTGGACGGCTTCATCGAGGGACCCAAGGGAGAACTGGACTGGGCGATGGCGGAGGATGAAGAGACGTGGAAAGACATAAATGAGACGTTGAATTCGATAGACACCATTATCGTGGGCCGCGTGATGTATCCCGACTACGAACAATACTGGCTTGCTCTCCTGGCCAGTCCGACCGGATCGAAAAACGAAAACGCCTACGCGCGCCGCGCCGATAAGATACCCCATATCGTCCTTTCCAGGACCCTGGACAAGGTCGCATGGAAGACGACACGGATCGTTCGAGACGCGGAAGAAATTCGAAAGATGAAGCAACAGCCGGGCAAGGACATGCTGGTCCTCGGCGGCGCCACCCTGGTATCCAGTCTGATGAACCTGGGCCTGATCGATGAGCTCCGGCTGATGGTTAATCCTCTCGTCCTGGGAGGAGGAAAGGCGCTGTTCAAAGATGTGAAGGAACGCCATGCGTTGAAACTCGTGCGGGTGATGCCGTTGAATTCAGGCAAGATCGGCCTGACCTACAGCACGCAATCCTGAAAAATGCGGCACGGACTCAGGCGGCCGTCGCGCGCCCTGAAGGGCTCGATGAGCAGAACAACCCCTTTCTCAGCGTCTCCGAGGCGGATCTTGACTGTTAAGGAGAACGAACATGAGGAAAATAATCGTATCAAACTACGTTACGCTTGATGGCTTCTTTGCAGGACCGAACGGAGAAATAGACTGGTTTGTCTGGGACGAAGAAACGGCAGAGTATTCCAAAGGACTGCTGAGTTCGATAGATACCATTTTATTCGGACGAGTGACGTACGAGCTCATGGCAGGCTATTGGCCGACGGCGAGTCCGCCTGCGGAAGATCCCGTCATTATCGACGCGATGAATAATTTGCCCAAAATTGTTTTTTCAAGGACGCTGGAGAAGGCTGATTGGAAGAATTCGAGGCTGGTTAAAGGAATTACTGCGGAGGAAATCTTGATATTGAAACAGCAGCATGGTAAGGACATGGTGATATACGGCAGCGGCAGCATTGTATCAACTCTTGCGCAGCTCGGCTTGATCGATGAATACCGGCTTTTCGTCAACCCGGTTGTTTTAGGGAGCGGAAAGCCTCTGTTTAAAGACACCAAGGACAAGCTTACGCTGAAACTTTTAAAAACAAAGAAGTTTCATTGTGGAGTCGTTCTCCTTCACTACCTGCCGGCAGGAAATCAGAAGTAATATGAACGCAAAAACCAACGGGACGAAAGCATCGCAGGCGTCAGCCCACGCAGACTTATGATATACTCTCAGCAAATATTGATCTCGAAAGAGGAGGTTCTTTCATGCTGAGAAAAGTCGCGCGCCTTGCTTTGATCACCCTGGCCGGGATCCTGTTCGTGCATCTCCCTGTGCATGCATCCGACCTGCTTTGTGACAGTCATTTTGTCGCCGGGAAGACCGGCGACCCTTCCTGGGTCATCCTGGATGTCAGGACCGGAGAGGAATACAAAGACGGCCATATTCCGGGGGCAGTAACTCTCGGCAAAATGGCGGCCAAGGCGCTTCGCGATCCCACGCACCGTGCCTATACGATGGTGTCTTCCATCGAGAAGACGCTGGGTGATGCGGGCATCGGGGACGACAAGCACATCATCGTCTACGGCAAGGCGGTGGATGCTTATTACAATACCGTCGCCTTCTGGATACTCGAATACCTGGGGTGCAACAGCACTCAGTTAAAGTGTACGGCGCACTATCTGGACGGCGGCATCGAGCAGTGGGAAGCAGGGGGAGGGAAGGTGGATACCGTCGATACGGTGCTGCCGCACGCGTCGTTCAAGGCCCGGCCCGTCCCTTCGCGTCTGGCATCGACGGACGAAGTGGTTAAGTTCGTACAGGGCAAGGAACAGGCCGTGCTCGTCGATACACGGACCGAGGCTGAATACCACGGCTCGGATATCCGCGCGCTCAGGGGCGGC
>Ga0184628_10001699_pt1 | contig 10825 bp, 7 predicted proteins | sample PLM4_5_b1_FD_133149 | JGI IMG/M metagenome (GOLD analysis project Ga0184628, IMG submission 133149) | Groundwater sediment microbial communities from an aquifer in East River, Colorado, USA - PLM4_5_b1 | ecosystem: Environmental > Terrestrial > Soil > Riparian zone | place: USA: East River...
CCTGATGCTGAAGAGGATACACCCTTCTGGCAAGCCGGAACCGCGAAATCAGAGCAGCCGGATGTTGTGCCGGCGGCATTCTTCAATCATCTCTTCCGGCCAGAGGCTGGCCTGGATCTCACCCACGTGCGCCTTGCGCAGGTAATACATGCAGAGCCGCGCCTGCCCGATGCCGCCGCCGATCCACCCAGGCATCTTGTCTTCCAGCAATTTCTGGTGCCACAGCAAATTCTTCCGGTCCGTGGCCTCTCGGATTTCCAACTGCCGCAACAAGGCTTCCTTGTCGACCCGGATTCCCATGGACGACAGCTCAAGCGCCATGTTGATCACGGAATCCCAGACAAAAATGTCCCCGTTCAGCCCCTGCCAGCCCTCCGCAGTGCGAGTGGACCAATCATCATAATCGGGGGCCCGGCCATCGTGAATAGTGCCGTCCGACAGCGCACCGCCAATCCCTATGATAAACGCCGCCCTGCATTCCTTCAGCAGCGCGTTCTCGCGCTCCTTCGGATTCAGTCCCGGGTAGCGCCTCAGCAATTCTTCGGCATGCACGATGGTGATTTCCTCCGGCAGCTCGGGCCTGATCCCGTGGTAATGCTCGCAAACGAAATGTTCAGTTCGCTTCAGCATCGTGTAAATTTTCCGCACGATCTTCCGAAGAAACTCCGGGCTCCGTTCGGCTGGAGTGATTACGCGCTCCCAATCCCATTGGTCCACGTAAAGTGAATGGGTGTTGTCCAGCACCTCGTCGGGCCGGATGGCGTTCATATCGGCATACAGCCCATAGCCAGGGGTAAACCCGAGCGCCTCCAACTGCATTCGCTTCCACTTGGCGAGCGACTGAACGATTTCAGCGCGCACGCCGGAAACACTCTTCACGGGAATGGAGACCGGTCGCTCGATGCCGTTCAAGTCGTCGTTGATGCCGGTGCCGCCCTGCACGAACAACGGCGCGGTTACCCGGCTCAAGTTCAATTCGGTAGCCAGGTTGAGTTCAAAGAAGTCCTTCAGCGCCTTGATGGCGCGCTCAGTTTCCTTGATGCCCAACAACGGTTTATAGTTCGGGGGGAGGATCAGCATGGAGGGGGAGGGATTGGGAGGGTTCAGATTGCGGGGTCTGGGTTAGGTTAACTCCAGTGAGAGCGGCCTCAGGCGCCGGTCGGGTCTCTGCGCTATGGGACCTTGGAATCACTTTGCGGTAGACCCGCAAATAGTCCTTGGCCGTGCGGTTCCAGGAAAAATCGGCACTCATCGCGTGCCGCCGGAACCTCAGGAGCAACTCCGGGTCCTGGTACAATACCAGGGCTTTGCGCAGCGCCTTGGCCAGGGCGCGGGAACTGAATTCGGCAAACTTGATGCCGTTGGCTTTCTGCGCATTCTCGCGGGGATCAGTGACCGTGTTGTCCAGGCCGCCAGTGGCGCGCACGATGGGGATAGTGCCGTAGCGCAAGCTATACATCTGGTTGAGCCCGCACGGTTCGAACCGCGACGGCATGATGAAGAAATCGCAACCCGCCTCGATCCGGTGTGACAACCCCTCGTCGAATCCTATTTTGACCGCCACTTGCCGGGGGTAACGTCTTGCCAGGTCCTGATAGGCGCGTTGGAAAGCGGGAGCACCCGTGCCCAGAAGAACAAACTGGATGCCGGCGCCCAGCATCTCCTCGAGGGCGCCCAGCATGATATCAACACCCTTCTGTTCCACAAGGCGACCGATGTTGCCAAACAGGGGCACCGAAGGAAGCACCGGGAGCCGGTATTCGCGTTGCAGGTCGATCTTGTTGTCCGCTTTTCCGTCCAGGTCGTCGACGGAATAGGGATGCATGATGTGATGATTGGCGGAGGGATTCCATTCGTCATAATCCACGCCGTTGAGAATGCCGTGGAGCGAAGCCTGCCGGTAACGAAGCAGGCCATCCAGGCCGCCGCCGAATTCCTCGGTGGTGATTTCGCGCGCGTAGCGGGGACTGACCGTTGTAATGACATCGGCAAAGGAGATGCCGGCCTTTAAACAACTGATTTGGCCGTAGAATTCCACACCCGAAGGATGGAAGTATTCCCAAGGTAGGTTCGTCAGCGCGAAGTGCGACGCCGGAAATAATCCCTGGTAAGCGAGATTATGAATGGTGACGCAGCACCGCGGCGTGTTCCTGTGCCCCAGCACATGACGATGGTGATACAACATCAGCGCCGCAAAAGCCGTCTGCCAGTCGTTGAGATGAACAAATTCCGGCTGCCAGTCCAGGTGCTGGGCCAGGTGAACGACGGCTTTGGAAAGGTAGATGAACCGCTCCGCGTTGTCGGGGTAATCCAGTCCGTCCTTCTGATACAGGCCTGCGCGCTGGAAGAACTCGGGTTGGTCGACGAAATATATGGTTAGCCCGGCTTCGGCATCGAGCGACCAGACTTCCCCCTGCACGCGCCGCATCCCGAGCGGAAAATCCAGCGCCAGGTTCGCCCTCTTGAGGTTAGGGCATCGCTCGCGGATTCCCGCGTAGAGCGGCGTCACGATTCCCGCCCGGTGACCCGCCCGAGCCAGCGCTTTGCCCAGGGCCCCGACCATATCAGCGAGGCCTCCGGTCTTGGAGAACGGATGCACCTCACTGCTGGCAACCAGAATTCTCATCAGGTGCCAGTCCGGGCTTGAATTTGGATTGGAGTTGGGAGCGCCATGGAACGGTTTAGCCGGGCGTGATGCGATCTGTCTTCAGATAGGGTTGCAGCGCTGCGGGAATCAGCACTGTGCCGTCCGCCTGCTGGAAATTCTCCAGAAGCGCGACAAATAATCGCGCCAGGGCGGTGCCGCTGCCGTTCAACACATGGGGGAAACGATTCTCGCCGGATTCCGTCTTGTAGCGCAGGTTCATTCGCCGGGCCTGGAAGTCCTCGCAGTTGGAGACACTCGAAACCTCAAGGTAGCCCCCCTGCCCCGGCGCCCAGATTTCAATGTCGTAGGTTTTTGCGCTGGCGAAACCCATGTCCCCCGTGCAAAGCAGCACCACACGGTAATGCAGCCCAAGCAATTGGAGCACGCGCTCGGCATTCGCAATCATCTTCTCATGCTCAGCGTAGCCGTCCTCAGGTTTTACGATCTTGATCAGCTCGACTTTGTCGAACTGGTGGACCCGTATCATGCCGCGCGTTCCCACCCCCGCCGCCCCCGCTTCTCCGCGAAAGCAGGGCGTGTAGGCACAGTAGCAAACCGGCAGGCGGGATTCCGGCAGGATCTCCTCGCGATGGATATTGGCCACCGGGGTCTCGGCCGTGGGAATCAGGTAAAGCTTGCCCAGCGTAGATTCGTCCAACCCCTCCCGCACGGCGTAATACTGATCGGCAAATTTGGGAAACTGGCCGACACCTTCCAGGCATTGGGGCCCGACCATGAACGGAGGCGAAACCTCCGTGTAGCCGTGCTCTCCAGTGTGCAAATCAAGCATGAATTGAATCAATGCCCGCTCCAGCCTGGCGCCCCAATTGGTATAGAGGAGAAAACCGCTGCCGGAGATTTTGGCGGCACGCGCAAAATCGATCAGCTTCAATTGCTCGCACAATTCCACGTGAGACTTGGGTTTGAACGAAAACTCGGGCTTTTGTCCATGCGTGCGAATCACCGGATTGTCTTCGGCGCTTTTTCCCGCGGGGACGGAGGCGTGAGGCAGATTCGGGAGCGTCAGCATCAACTGGTTGCGCGCCGCGTCAGCCTGGGCCGCCTCCTTGTCCAGCGAGGTAATGCGGTCGCCCAGTTCCCTCGTTTCCTTCTTCTTGGCTTCGGCTTCCTCAATCTTCTTCTGTCCCATCAACGCGCCAATCTCCTTGGAAACGCGGTTCCGCAGAGCCTTTAGTTCCTCAACCTCGGTCAGCAGTTTCCGGCGCCGCTCATCCAGGGCCAGCACTTCATCGATCCTCCCCTCGTCTCCAGCGCCCCGCGCAGCGAGGCGTTGACGCACGGCATCCCCCTGGTCCCGAATGTTTTTTATATCCAGCATCGCCGCATTATAGAAACGGGTGGTTTATGGGCAAGACGAGTGTACGTAAAAAAGGCCCGGCTGGTAGCCGGGCCCTGCGGTAAATTATTGTTCGATTCTCATCGGCGAGGTCCGCGAAAATCGCGTCGACCGCCACCGCCGCCGGAAGGTGCGCGCTCTTCACGAGGCCGGGCGATATTCACGGTCAGGGCGCGTCCGCCGAGCTCACCTGAAGATTTTCCATGCCATGGTAGCGCAAGCAATCTACAGGCAGGCCGAAATTCGTGGTTTCACCAGCAAAACACAAGTTTTTTATCCCGGTCACCCGGAAGCAAAACCTCAGCCTAGGCCACTGGGTGCCGATAAACATCCGCCGGGTCGAATTTCGCGGGCGAGAATTCGATGGCTTCCCCTACTCCGGTCACACGGAGGGCATGCGCCACACCCGTCGCGATGAAAGCGAGGTCCCCCCTGGCCAGCCTCAGGGTCTCCACCTGCGCCGCATCCGGGTCCTTCACCAGCAAATCAGTCGATCCCGATAGAACATAAATCCACTCCGATTTGTATCTATGCAGGTGGTTGCCCCGAACTCCTCCCGGGACCAGTTCAATGCAAGCAATGTAGCGAATGCCATCCTCGGCATCGTAAACCTGCGCCAGCTCGCCCTGGGCCAGAACCAGGCGCTTCAGTGGAACCCCGTCCGCTTCCCGACCGGGGCTCAACCTGGGCAATGACCACTTTTTCACTTTGCCGGATAAATATTCTTCTGTCGGTGCCATGCGTGATTTCCACAATTTGTTTTCCTGCGCGCCTGCCGCTTTGCCGGCACTCGCCTGGCACATCATCGCGCGGACGCGCGGCAATTTCAAATTCCAGTTTGCGCCAGCCAAAAATGCGCTACCTTCGGGCAGTCATTAATGAGCAGGAAAGCAAGCGGTCAACAATTTGAGGTTTCGGCGTGACGACGGAGCAAATCATAGGCTTCATCATTGCCCTTTTGATAATGCTGGTGGGCCTCGCTGGCAATGTGTTACCGGGTCTCCCCGGCACACCGCTGGTCCTCATTGCGGCCATTCTGCACCGCCTTTATTTCGGCCAGGCCAGCGTCGGCAACCTTATGTTGCTCATTCTGGTGTTGATTACTGGAGTGGCGATTGCCCTGGACTACCTGGCGGGAGCCCTGGGCGCAAAGAAATTTGGGGCCACCTGGCGCGGTGCGGTTGGCGCCGCCGTCGGCGGGATCATCGGATTGTTCTTCAGCATTCCGGGCATCATCCTCGGCCCCTTCATTGGCGCGACGCTGTTTGAGATGGGCGGAGGCCAGCAATTCAAGCCCGCGGCCAAGGCTGGCTTCGGCGCCATGGCGGGCTTGCTGGTAGGTGCGGTCGGGAAACTTTCCCTCTCCGCCATCATGATCGGCCTCTTTGTCTTCAGCGTTTTCAGTTCCCCCTGAAACCTCGGGACCGTTGACCAATTGCCCCACCGCCACTTCCCGCTTGCCCGTGAAGGCGCGAATCGCAACGATTGATCCATGCATTTCCTGCGCGCCTTGTTTGTCTGCCTTGCCCTGGCTCTAACTCCATTTCCGTCTTCTGCCAGCGGCAGCGAAGCTTCGGCCCTCTTGCCGCCCCGCGACCTCAAATGCGAATACGGCCGAAACCCCGCCGGGGTCGACGTCCCCGAGCCGCGGCTATTTTGGAAACTCGAAAGTGACGTGCCGGGCCAAACCCAAACCGCCTACCAGGTACTCGTTGCCTCCTCCCGCGAACTCCTCGCGCGTAATAGATCCGACCGGTGGAACAGTGGCAAAGTTCGGTCCGATGAAACCATCCACATACGGTATGCCGGCCGGCGATTGAGAACATCGGAGCAGGTCTTCTGGAAAGTGCGGGGCTGGGATAAGGAGGGCAAAGAGTCGGGCTGGAGTGAGGTCGCATCCTGGACAATGGGGGTGCTCAGCTCGCAGGAGTGGAAAGGCAATTGGATCACGTCTCCGCAAGCTGCTGCCAACGTAAACTCGAACCACACTCTTCTGCTCCGCAAGGATTTCGCTGTTCGTTCCGGCTTGAAGCGCGCCACCGTCCATGTCTGTGGACTCGGGCAGTATGAAATGGTCGTGAATGGAAAGAAAACCGGCGCCGACCTGCTCTCTCCGGGCTGGAGCAAATACGATAAAACCTGCCTTTACGACACCCATGATCTAAAGGAAGAACTACGAGTGGGAGCGAACACTGTGGGTATGTTGCTCGCCAACGGAATGTATAACGTTGTGGGAGGACGTTACCATAAATTCACCGACAGTTTTGGCCCGCTCAAAATGATCTGCCAGATCCAGTTGGAATACCAGGACGGCACGGTGGAGACCGTGGCGTCCGACCAAACCTGGCGCACACGGCCGGGACCCATCACGTTTTCCTGCGTCTTCGGCGGCGAAGATTACGATGCGCGACTGTACTCGGAAGGCTGGGATAACCCTGGATTCCAGGATGGCCAATGGCAAAACGCGTTGGCAGTGGATGGTCCTGGCGGGGCCTTGCGCGGCATGACCGCAGCAGCGCCGCCAATTCGGGCTTTTGAGACCCTCGTGCCGGTGAACATCAAGCGAATCGCCACGAATAGCCAGGTTTTTGACCTTGGCCAAAACGCCGCCTTGATCCCTGAGATTAAAGTGAAAGGCCCTCCCGGATCGGTGATTCGGATCATTCCAGCGGAACTCCTCGGGACCAACGGCTCGGTTGATCGTGTTTCTGTCGGGGGCAGTCAGGCTTACTGGCAATACACGCTGGCAGGTCGACCTACAGGGAGGACCGCCCTCACCGTCTCACTTCCTCTGGACGCGCAAAACGCTTCGCAGCCACCCCCCGAAACCTGGATCCCGAAATTCTTTTATCACGGCTGCCGTTTTTTGCAGGTGGAATGCTCGTCGCCGGAAGGCGAATCATTGCCCGAAGTCCTGGAGTTGCGTGCGAAGGTGGTTCACGCCTCCTCCGATGCGGTCGGGGAATTCAACTGCTCCAGCGACCTTTTCAACCGCATCCGAAATCTCATACGCTGGGCGCAGCGGAGCAATATGATGAGCTTGATGACCGATTGCCCGCACCGCGAAAAGCTCGGCTGGTTGGAGGAAACTCATCTCAACGGGCCGGCCTTGCGGTACGAGTTCGACCTGTCGCAATTGCTCACCAAGACGCTCAACGACATGGCCGATTCGCAACTCACTAATGGCCTGGTGCCGGATATCGCCCCCGAATACGTCGTTTTCAAGGATGGGTTCCGCGACTCTCCCGAATGGGGCAGTGCCATGCTCCTGGTGCCCTGGCAGCAATATGAATTCGCCGGCGACATTGAAATGATGAAACGCTACTACGACCACATGAAACAATACGTGGCCTACCTTGGCTCCCGAGCCACGAACCACATCGTGTCGCACGGCCTCGGTGATTGGTATGACATCGGCCCAAAAGAACCGGGCCTGGCTCAACTCACGCCCATCCCGCTCACTGCGACGGCATTCTATTATTACGACTGCCTCGTGCTGTCGCGCGCCGCAGAGTTGCTGAAGCAGACCTCCGAGGCGCGCCAATACGCAGATCTTTCCCGGCAAATCAAAACCGCCTTCAATGAGAAGTTCTTCGACCGCAAAAAGCGCGTCTACGGCACTGGCTCCCAGGCTGCCAACGCCATCCCGCTCGTGATGGGCCTGGTAGAACCTTCCGAGCGCGAAGCCGTCGCTCAGGCGATCGTTGACGACATTCGCAATCGCGGCAACGCGCTGACCGCGGGTGATGTGGGCTATCGCTACCTGCTTTGCGCCCTGGCCCAGGAAGGCCGGTCCGATGTCATCTTTGATATGAACCATCAGTCCGCCAAACCTGGTTACGGCTACATGCTGGAACAGGGCGCCACCAGCCTCACCGAAGCCTGGAATGCCCGCCGCGAATCCTCCCAAAACCATTTCATGCTCGGCCAGATCAACGAGTGGTTTTACCACGACGTCGCCGGGATTCAGAACGACTCTCCGAGCGCCGGCTTCAAAAAAATCCGCATCAAGCCTGCTCTGGTAGGGAATTTAACCTTCGCCGAGGCCTCCTATGACTCCATCCGGGGTCGCATCGCCAGCTCCTGGCGAAAAGATGGCGACGCTTTCATTCTCAAAACCCGGATCCCGCCTGGCAGCACCGCTACTGTGTTTGTGCCCTCCCGGGAGGATTCCCGTATTGATATCCTCGGCGAAAATCAGCGCCGCCTCGTGAGGTCGCTTCCCCGCCAGGATGGCTGCGCGGTTTACTTTGTTCCCTCCGGGGCTTATGAATTTCATTCCCGCTTGCAGTGAGTTATTGGAGACTTGCCGAATGAACATCCCGCCCTGCCGCGTATTGCGGTCTTGCTTCAGTTTCGCCTTGTGGCTCTGTCTCGTCTGCGAAGTGTCCCGTGGGGCTGCCGCCGGGTCGGCTGGCTACCTCAGAAACCCGCCAGCTTGGTTCAAATCGGACGAAGGCCGGCAGGTTATTTCCAACGTTCTCTCCTGGCAATCGCTTCAAGGCAGCTGGCCCAAGAACATGGACACTAGTAGGGCAATCAACCCACAGGACCGCTCAAAAATCAGCGGCACGTTCGACAACGGCGCCACCCTGGCCGAGCTTCGGCTCCTCGCTCGGGCCTTCAATGCCAGCGGCGCCTCCCAATGCAAAGCCGCCTTCCTGCTGGGCTTGAACCACATTCTCGAAGCGCAGTATCCCAACGGTGGCTGGCCGCAGTCCTTTCCCCCGGGAAAAGGTTACGCGCGCCACATTACTTTCAACGACAATACGATGGTCGGCCTGATGGGACTCCTGCGTGAAGTGTCTAACGAGGATCCCTATGAGTTTGTTGGCCAGGAACTTCGCAACCGTTGCCGGGCCGGTTTCGACCGCGGACTCCAGTGTGTGCTGAAGTGCCAGGTGCACACTGGCGGCAAATTGACGGTGTGGTGCGCCCAGCACGACGAGGTCACCTTCGAGCCGCGAGGCGCGCGTTCCTACGAACTCGCTTCCCTCAGCGGTGCGGAAAGCGCTGGGATCCTGAAACTTCTCATGTCCCTCGAGAATCCGTCGCCTGAAGTTCGTCAGGCCATCGAGGGCGGTGCTGGCTGGTATCGCACACACCCTGTTACCGGCTTGCGATTGGAGCGCCGCAATGGCGACCGGGTCGCCGTCGCGGATGCCGGCGCACCACCCCTTTGGGCTCGTTTTTACGACCTCGAGACAGGCAAGCCGTTCTACTGCGATCGGGATGGAATCAAGAAATCCGACTACAACGAAGTGGGGAGCGAACGTCGCAACGGTTACTCGTGGCTCGGCACTTGGGGCAAAGAAGTCGAGGATGCCTACACGCGCTGGTCCGCCGGAAAAAGACCCTGATCACATTATCTGCTGAGGCCCTATTTCGGCTTCGATGCAGTTAAGGCATCACCTAAGTCCGCGCGCGCCTTGCCTGCTTCGGCCATCAGCTGTTCCAGAATTTTCGGATTTTTCGCAGCCACATTCGACCTCTCTTCCCGGTCCTTTGCCAGGTCGTATAACTCCGGTTCTTTCACGGTGAATTGCGTGTAATTCGCCGGCTGGCCGCCGGTGCCGCCGGGTTTGCCTGCCAGGCTGCGATAGCGATGGGGGAGGACTAGTTTCCATCGGCCATCACCGGAAGTCACCGCCTGCAGTTGATTCTGCTCGTAATAGAACCAATAGCTGGTGTGCGGGTTTCTGGCTCCTCGCTTTCCTGCAAGCAACGGCCACACATCAAGGCCGTCGATCGGCAGTGCCGGTGGCGCAGCCCCAATCTGCCCGGTGATTGTCGGCAGCAGGTCAATTGTCATCACCATCTGATCGTTCTTCCGGCCGGCGGGTATTTTTCCGGGCCAGCGCATAATGCACGGAACCCGCGTCCCGCCCTCCCATGATGTCCCCTTCCCTTCCCGGAAAGGCAATGCCGAACCCGCGTGATCTCCATAGCTCAGCCAGGGCCCGTTGTCAGAGGTAAAAATCACCCACGTGCGGTCTCTCAACTTGTGCTTGTCGATCGCCTCCAAAACCTGGCCCACCGACCAGTCGATTTCCTCGATCACATCGCCAAACAGACCGCGAGTGGTCTTTCCCCTAAATTTGTCGCTGACATGCAGTGGCACGTGCGGCATGCTGTGCGCCAGGTAGAGGAAGAATGGCCTCTCCCGATTCCGCTCGATAAACCGCACCGCGCGCTCCGTGTATCTAGTCGTGAGCTGATCCTGGTCTTCGCCAGTCACCTCCGGGTCAACCACGGTTTCGTTCTCGTAGAGCGGCAGGTCTGGATAGCGTTTCCGCCGCTCGATATCGTTCAGACTCGCCAACGCCGGATGATAGGGCCACATGTCGTTTGAGTAGGGCAGCCCGAAATATTCATCAAAACCGTGGCGCGTAGGCAGAAACTGCGGCTTGTTCCCCAGGTGCCATTTTCCAACAATGGCAGTCGCGTAATCTTTTTGCTTCACCACCTCCGCCAGCGTTGTCCTCTCGGTTGGCATGCCGTTCCCGGCCTCCGGGCCCAGCGCACCGTGGATTCCCAGGCGGTTTGGATAGCACCCCGTGAGCAGCGCTGCGCGCGAGGCCGAGCACACGGCTTGGGCTACGTGAAAGTTCCGAAACAAAGTCCCCTCCGATGCCAGTCGGTCCAGGCTCGGCGTGCGATACCCCTTGGCGCCCGTCGCCCCAATGTCCCCATAGGCCATGTCATCCATGAAAATAACGACAATATTCGGGAGCTCAGGACGGGTTGCGGCCGGCGCGCAAACAACCTGCAGGAAAACGGTTGCCAGAAACAGGCTGCATATTCTCTGCCCTGAGAACCCG
>Ga0184628_10001700_pt1 | contig 10824 bp, 10 predicted proteins | sample PLM4_5_b1_FD_133149 | JGI IMG/M metagenome (GOLD analysis project Ga0184628, IMG submission 133149) | Groundwater sediment microbial communities from an aquifer in East River, Colorado, USA - PLM4_5_b1 | ecosystem: Environmental > Terrestrial > Soil > Riparian zone | place: USA: East River...
CTGGCCACCGGCTACGACTTCTTCAGCTACTACATGACGCTGGTGCTCACGCCGATGATGATGCTCTCGGGAGTGTTCTTCCCGGTGGAGCAGCTGCCCGCGGCGGTGCAGGCGGTCGCGCAGGCCCTGCCGCTGTACCACGGCGTGGGTGAGCGGCAGGACCTGCGTGACCGCCTGCAGCGGGCCGGGCAGCTGCGACACCGGGAAGAACACGCCGCATACCAGCATCATCGGCGTGATCACCAATGTGAAGTAGTACATGAAAAAATCGTAGCTGGGGGAGAGCGCCGTCATGACGAGACCCATGCCGCCGAAGGCGAGCCCGGTCAGAAACAGAACCGGGATCACCCACAGCGCAAGCGCGGACTCGACCACCCCCAGCGCCCATGCCACCAGCAGCACCGCCATGCCCGACAGGAAGCTCTTGCTCGCCGCCCACACTGTCTCGCCCAGCACCACGTCGTCGAGCGTCACCGGCGCATTCATGATCGCGTCCCAGGTCTTCTGCACGTGCATGCGCGAGAAGCCCGAGTACATCGCTTCGAAGGAGGCGCTGGTCATGGTGCTCGAACAGACCACGCCGGTCGCGAGAAACGCGATGTACGGCATGCCCCCGACGTCCGTCAGCATCGCGCCGAGCCCGTAGCCCAGGCCCAGCATGTAGATGAGAGGGTCCGCGAGGTTGCCGAGCATGGAGGGAACGGCGAGCTTGCGCCACACCAGGGAATTGCGGCGCCAGACGTGCAGGTGGCGCATACTGAATGCAGGTAATGATAGCGTCTTGGATGTCATGGCTTTATCCCGTCTTCACAAGAAGTGACTCGTTGCTCGTTACTCGTTGCTCGTGACCGGCGGCTCGCCGGGAATGATTACGGATCAGGAGTAGCAAGCTGCGAAAAACGAGAAACGAGCAACGAGTCACTCTTTGTTCAATCCCTCAGTTCCCGTCCCGTGAGCTTCAGGAATACGTCCTCAAGATTGGCGTGGCGGTGCAGGTAGCGCAGATCCTCGCGTTGCTCCAGGTCCCGCACCAGCGCGCCGGTGTCGCGCGCGTAGCAGAACACGGTTTCGCCTGCCTTCTCGCAGCGTTCGGCCAGTGGCTGCCCGTTCTCGCGGGCCCAGCGCTCGGCGCCGTCCCCGTACACCTCCACCACCTGCGGCTCGATGTGCCGTTTGATCAGGTCACGCGGCGCGCCGTGGGCGATGATGCGGCCCCGGTCCAGGATGGCCAGTCGGTGGGCGAGCCGCTCCGCCTCGTCCATGAAATGAGTGGTGAGAAAAATCGTCTTGCCCTGGTTGAGCAGGTTGCGCAGCCGTTCCCAGATCAGATGGCGCGCCTGCGGGTCGAGACCGGTGGTGGGCTCGTCGAGAAAGATCAGGTCGGGATCGTTGACCAGGGCGCGCGCCAGCATGAGCCGTCGTTTCATTCCGCCGGAGAGGGTCTGGATGCGCGAGCCAGAACGCGTGCCGAGCCCCGCGAACTCGAGCAGGGCCGGGATGCGCGCGCCTATCGCGGCGTCGCTCAGCCCGAAGTAGCGGCCGTAGACCAGCAGGTTCTCCTCGACGGTGAAATCGGGGTCTAGGTTGTCGGACTGCGGCACCGGCAGCCCCAGCACTTCGATCTCGCCGGCGTCGGGCTCGATCAGCCCGAGGCACAGTCGCAGCGTCGTGGTCTTGCCGGCGCCATTGGGGCCGAGCAGGCCGAAGCACTCGCCGGGCTGCAGTTCGAGATCAATGCCGGCAAGGACTTCCTGGTCGCCGTAGCGTTTCCGCAAGCCAGCGGCGCGCAGATGAACAAGCGGTCGGATATCCACTCTAGCGCACGTGGTTCATGGTTCCGCCGCCGGGCGGAAATACTGAATGACAATGTCGGCGAGCAGGTCGAGCCGGCCGTGGAAAAAATGCTCGCCTCCGGGCACCACCACGACCGGCAATTCCTGGGGCCGGGCCCAGTCAAGCACTGCCGCCAGCGGCACCACGTCATCGCGCTCGCCGTGAATCACCGGCGTGTCCGGCGGCACCGTCTCGGCCGGGAAGCGGTTCACCGCCGGGCCCACCAGCAGCATGCGCTGCGCCTTCAGTCGCTTCGCCACCCGCGTTTGCACAAAGCTGCCGAAGGAAAAGCCCGCCAGCACGATGGGCAGATCGCCGTATTGCCGCGTCAGGTGAGCGGCGACGGCAAGCAGGTCCTCGGTTTCCCCGCGACCCTCGTCGTGCGTTCCGGCGGAGGCGCCGACACCGCGGAAATTGGGGCGTGCCGCGACATGGCGCAGCGCGAAAAAGGTCTTGGCGAGCGTCGTCACTACCTTGTTGTCCTTGGTGCCGCCCTGCACCGGGTTGGGGTGCGCGATCAGTGCGATGCCGCGCCGCGGGTCACCCGGATCGTTGACGTCGGTCTCGATGTTTCCCGCCGGGCCCGCGATCAGCACCCGCGTGAGCGAGGCGGCGGGCATGGGACGGACCTGGATCGGCGGCATGGGACTGAAGGAGTGACTCGTCTCTCGTTGCTCGTTACTCGTCAACAGCGGTCTGAATCGTCGACGTCAACACCCGCCAGCATTCACGAGCAACGAGCAACGAGCAACGAGAAACGTATCTAAATGCGCAGGCGCTGGACGATGCGGCCGTTGACGAGGTGCTCGTTGACGATTTCGTCGATGTCTTTCTGGTCGACGTAGGTGTACCAGACCGCATCGGGATAGATCACTATCACCGGTCCTTCCTTGCAGCGGTCGAGGCAACCCGACTGGTTGATGCGCACCTTGCCGGCGCCGGATAGCTTCAATTGCTTGACGCGGTCCTTGGCGTAATCGCGCATCTTCTGCGAACCGCCGTTGTTGCAGCACTGCTCCCCTTCCTGGCGCTGGTTGCAGCAGAAGAAAACGTGGCGTTGGTAGTAGCTCATTAACGGGTATCTCGCGGTGAGCGGCGTCCCCGGCGTCCGCACCAAATCACGGCGCTGCGGCGGATCGTCGCGACGGCAACGTTCGAATTATATCGGATCGCGCGCGCCGCCCGGCGCGCGGCCGCCCAGGACCCAGGCGAGATATCCGACGGCCAGCAGCGGCCACAGTTCCGACAGCGCCCGCACGATGCTGGAGAAGCTCAGGAAATGGCTGGTTCCCCTGGTCAGCAGCAGGGACGGCACGCTTTGATAGGGGTTATCGGGAGCGAGATTGATCACAGCTGTTGCCGCCGCGATGCACGCCGCCGCGACTGCCAGCTGCGCCAGGCGCGGCAGATACGCCGCTCCGTAGAACAGGGTTGACCCGACCAGCAGACCGAGCATGACTCCCGGCGTCACCCACGCCAGCGGCGCGGACGCAAGGCCGAACACAGCCGCGGTGAAAATCTTGATGAGCAGCACGGCTGCGATCAGCGTCGTCATTACCGGCAGCGGGCGCGCAGCACCGCGCATCAGCGCGCATACCAGGAGCCCGACCCCGGTGAGACTGAGAAGCGCCACCGCGGCTTCGCCGCCCAGCGCAAGCGACGGTGTGTGCGGAAGGTGGGCGGGCAGGTCGAAAGTGGCGCGGATGCCGCCGGTGCCGAAAGGCTGTACCGTCGGGTGAAATTGCGTGATAAGCCACAACCCGACGATGACCAGACCCGCTTCGGCCTTCATTCCGTCGCGGAACAGGTGGTGACGCGCGGCATGGAGTTTGCCGCCGAGGATCCGCGTCGGCGCGAACAGGGGGGCGGCCATGGCGCCGAGCAATGCTCCCAGGGTATTAGCCAGCAGGTCGACGTTGGAGGCAATGCGGGCGGGGAGAAACATCTGCGCTGCTTCCATGGCCAGGCTCATCATGGCGGCGGCAAGCACTGCCGCGACGGAGCCCAGCGCCGGGCCAAACCGCGCGCCACAGGCCATCGAGAGCAGGAAGCCGAGTGGGAGATAGGCCGCGACGTTCACGGCCACGTCCTGCAGTGTGATGTAACGCGGCCACGCCGAGATCAGAAAATGCAGAACCTCCTGCGGCGGCGCGCGCCAGCCCCGGAACGGCTGCAGGCTGGCATACGCGATGACGAGCAGGTAAGCTACGGCGAGGATCCACGCCAGCCGCACGCTGTGCGGCGAGAAGCCCCCGCTGCGCGGTTCAGCCGGCTCATCCTGAGGTGAGGCGTGACTCATCGTTACTCAAAAACGCGAATTGAGGCGCGCCCCGCGGGCGGGCGTCGCACTCGAATTCGCGGGTGGAACAGCAAGGTTCGAGCGAATTCCTGATGCAATTCTATGACATCTTCAACGGCGATGCCGACGGCATCTGCGCGCTGCAGCAGTTGCGGCTGGAAGAGCCGCGTGCCAGCGTGTTGGTGACCGGAGTCAAGCGCGACGTGCGCCTGCTCGACCGCGTCCATGCTGCCGCCGGAGACGAGCTCACCGTGCTCGACATTTCGCTGCGCACCAATGCCGCCGATCTCGGGCGCCTGCTGGCGGCGGGCGCCCGCTGCTGCTACTTCGATCACCACGCGGCGGGCGAGATCCCGCGGCACCCCCATCTCAGGGCGCTGATAGACACGGCGCCCGACACTTGCACCAGCCTGATCGTGGACCGCTATCTCGAGGGGCGCCAGCGGTTGTGGGCGGTGGTGGCGGCTTTTGGCGACAACCTCACCGGGCCGGCGCAGCGCGCGGCGGCGGAGATCGAACTCGACGAAGGCGATGTCGGCCGCCTGCGCGAACTCGGGGAGGCCATCAACTACAACGCCTACGGCGAGACCGTGGACGACCTGCATTACCATCCCGCGGACCTGTTCGCAACGGTGAGCCGCTATCCCGATCCGCGCGATTTCATCGAGGGCGAGCCGGTATTCGAGACGCTGCAGTACGCGCTCGCCGCCGACCTTGACCGCGTCGGAGCGATTACGCCGCAGGCCGCGAGCGCAAGCGCGGCCGTCTACGTGTTGCCGGATGCGGCGTGGAGCCGGCGCATCCATGGATTCTTCGCCAACCAGCTCGCCCGCCGGTACCCGCGGCGCGCGCATGCCTTGCTGGTCAGCCGGCGCAGCGGCTACACCGTGAGCGTACGCGCGCCGATTGATCAGCCACGCGGCGCAGACGCGCTGTGCCAGAAATTCGAAACCGGCGGCGGCAGGCAGGCGGCGGCGGGGATTAACTCGCTGCCCGAGGCGGAACTTCCGCGGTTTGTCGCCGAATTCAACAAGGCCTTTCCGGGCTGATTGCCCGGGAGTGAGGCCCGCACCCAGGCGCGGAGGGGCGGCCCGTCACCGGTCACCGGCCACGGTATCCGTGCGGCGCTGGGCGGTGAGCAGAAAACCTTCGAGCAGCAAGTAAGTGCATCCCAGCAGGCCGACCGCGACGGCGCTCGCCATGCCGACTTGCGCGCCGGTGCCGGTGTAGTCCCGGAAGACGACGTGGAGCGCATAAGTCCAGGCGAGCGCGTTCGGCACCAGAATGATGAACGCGAACAGTCTGAATGTCGCCCGCGCCAGCGCGTGCTGCGGAATCCGGGACCGGAAACGCCCGGTGGCGAACTGCCAGCAGCGCAGCGGCACGCCGGCCAGAGCGATGACGTCGGCGGTGATCGCCAGCGAAACCAGTAGCGTGTTCAGCATACAGGTATCCTACCCGGGCGGCGATCCAGCCGTCACGCGCCGCGTGACCTTGAAGACGTCGATTTCGATCGTCGCAAACGCGATCAGCCACAGCAGGGCGTCGTAAGCGTCGAACCACTCGCCGCGGCCCGCCCAGACGAGGACGTTCACGCCCAGCCCGGCATACAGCAGCGTCGTGACGGCGGCAAACCACGTCCGGTGCGCTGCCACGGCGTGTGGACGCCGGATTTCGATTTCGAGCAGCACCACGACCGCGATCCACAGCCCGATATTGACGGCATCGAGCCATTCCCCGCCACGGACGTAGCCGATCGCCGCCGCCAGGATTGCGATGGCGGCGGCCAGCCTGACCCCGCGCAGGATGGCGGGGCCGGGTGCCTCGCGCATCCGGCCGTCCCAACCTGTTTCGAGTTCGAATGACGCCAGGAGCACCAGCCAGGCCGCGGCATCGAGGGCTTCGCTGGCCGTGCCGGTAGTGAGAAAGATCGCGGTGTTGCAGACGAGCAGTGCAAACACCGCTGCCTTGAACCAGGCATGGCGCGGTATCGGGAGAGTGGCGGCCACGGCCGGCTGTGACGGTCGCGCAGGCGCGGCTGCTATGCGGTTTCGGGTTTTTCGCCGCCGCGCGCCTGCCCGTACCATTGGGGCAGCAGGGAACCGATGACCATGCCGGCAACGCTGGCCAGCAGGCCGGACAGTTGCGGGGGAAACAGCGCATCCGGCGCCGTCAGCTCCAGCGTGATCCAGGTGGCGAGCCCGGCAACGATCGCGGCCGCGGCGCCCTGCGTGGTGGCCCGGCGCCAGTAGAGACCGAACACCAGCGGCGTGAACGCCGCGGAGAGAGTGATCTTGTAGGCGTTCTCGACCATCTTGTGGATGGTGGCATCGGTATACACGGCGTAGCCGGTGACGAGCAAGGTGAAGCACACCACCACCGCCCGCGTCATCCACAGGAAGCGCGCGTCGGACATTTCCCGGAACATCCCGCGCAACACGTTCTCCGAGATCGTCACCGAGGGCGCGAGCAGCGTGCCACTCGCCGTGCTCATGATGACGGAGAGCAGGGCGCCGAAGAAGATGATCTGCGCGTAGAGCGGCAGGTGGTTGAGGATGAGCATGGGCAGGATGAGCTGGGAATCGCTGCCGATCAGGTCCGCGACCATCTTGGGATCGATCAGCGTCGCGGCGTAGGCGAGAAACAGCGGCACGAAGGCGAACAGGAAATAGGCACTGCCGCCCAGTATCGAGCCCCACGCCGCCGTGCCCTCGTTTTTCGAGGCATTGACCCTCTGGAAGACGTCCTGCTGCGGAATCGAGCCCAGGCCCAGGGTGACCCAGGCGGCGATGAAGGCGATGACGTCGCGCAGCTCGAACTTCGGGAGAAATTCGAGCTTGCCGTTCTCGGCCGCGTGCGCGATGACGGCGGCGGCGCCGCCCGCCATGCCGCTCACCAGCCAGGCGATGTAAAACAGGCCCAGCACGATGATGATCATCTGGAAGAAGGTCGTGAACGCCACCGACCACATCCCGCCGAACAGCGTATAGACCAGCACCACGGCGGCGCCGATGATCATGCCGGCGCCCGGTGTGATGTCTCCGTTCGAGATGACGTTGAATACCAGCCCCAGCGCCGTCACCTGCGCCGCCACCCAGCCGAGGTAGGAGAGGGCGATACAGATGCTGGTCACGACCTCCACCGCGCGGTTGTAACGATTGCGGTAGTAGTCGCCGATGGTGAGCAGGTTCATGCGGTAGAGCCGGCGCGCGAAGAACAGTCCGACCAGGATCAGGCACAGCGAGGCGCCGAACGGGTCGGAAACGAGACCGCCCAGGCCTTCGCGCAGGAAAGTCGCGGAAATGCCGAGCACGGTTTCCGCGCCGAACCAGGTGGCGAACACGGTGGCGAACACGACCCAGATCGGCAGCGTGCGCCCGGCGGTGATGTAGTCCTTCGCGCTGTGCACTTTCAGCGCCGCGACGAGCCCGACGGCGAGCGAGACGACGAGGTAGGCGATGACGAACGTGATCAGCATGAAGCCCGGCTATGACATGCGGGATAAGGCGACAGCCGGATTATAGATCGGGAAATCGCGGAGCGAGCGCCGCTTCAGCGGGTCGCCAGCAGTATCGCGGCGATCACCGCGAGCAGGGCGGCGATCACCGCGAGCAGCCGGTTCTGCCGCCGCTTCTCGCGCAGGAAGTCTTCCATCTCGTGGCTTGCCGCAGGTTGCGCCTGGCGCTCAAGCGCCTGGTGCAGCAGCCTGGGCAGCTGGGGAAGCAGCGTGCTCCAGTAAGGTGCTTCCTGCCGTACGTGCTCGACGAGGCCGCGCCACCCGACCTGCTCCGCCATCCAGCGCTCGAGATAGGGTTTGGCCGTCTGCCACAGGTCGAGTTCGGGGTCGAGGTCGCGCCCCAGTCCCTCGATGTTGAGCAGCGTCTTCTGCAGCAGCACGAGCTGAGGCTGGACCTGGATGCTGAAGCGGCGCGAGGTCTGGAACAGCCGCAGCAACACCCGCCCGAAAGAGATTTCCCGAAGCGGTTTCGCGAAGATTGGCTCGCACACCGCGCGGATCGCGGCCTCGAAGTCGTCCACGCGCGTGTCCTTCGGCGCCCAGCCGGATTCGATATGCACCTGCGCCACCCGCCGGTAGTCGCGGCGGAAGAAGGCGAGGAAGTTCTGGGCGAGGTAATTCTTGTCGATCTCGGTCAAGGTGCCCATGATGCCGAAGTCGAGCGCGACGTAGCGGCCCTCGGGCGTCACCAGGATGTTGCCGGGGTGCATGTCAGCGTGGAAAAAACCGTCGCGGAACACCTGCGTGAAGAAGATCTCCACGCCGGCACGCGAAAGCCGTGGGATATCCACGCCCTGCGCCCGCAGCGCGTCGATCTGCGAGACCGGCGTGCCGTGCATGCGCTCCATCACCATCACTTCGCTCGAGCAGTAGTCCCAATGGATCAGCGGCACCAGGAGCAGGGGCGAGTCCTTGAAGTTGCGCCCGAGCTGGCTCGCGTTGGAGGCTTCGCGCAGGAGGTCGAGCTCGACCTCGAGGTGCTTGGCAAACTCATCCACCACCTCGTGCGGACGCAGCCGTCGGCCGTCGGACCACAGCCATTCGATCAGCGCGGCGCCGGCGTGCAGGAGCGCCAGGTCGCCGGCGATCACCGCCGCGATGCCGGGACGCAGCACCTTGACCGCCACCTCGGTGTCGTCGGGCAGCCGCGCGAGATGCACTTGGGCTACGGAGGCGCTGGCGATTGGCGTCGGGCTGAAATCCCTGAATACCTGTCCTGCCGGCTTGCCGTAGAAACGGTGCAGGATCGCCATTACCTCCTCGGTCGGGAACGGTGGCACCCGGTCCTGAAGCTTCGCCAGCTCGTCGGCTATGTCGGCGGGGAGCAGGTCGCGACGCGTGGAGAGGATCTGGCCGAACTTGACGAAGATCGGCCCCAACGCCTCCAGCGCCTGCCGCAGACGCACCGCACGCGGCGCCGCCAGCGATCGCCAGAAGAACAGGGTACCGATGAGCGCACGTAACGTGCCCGCCCGGCCGTGCCCGAGGAATTCGTCGAGCCCGTAGCGGATGCTGACCGAGATGATTTTCAGCAGTCGAAACAGATGCATGCAACGATTCTAACCGCCAAGTCGCCAACAACGCCAAGAAAAGTTTGCTTGACGCAACGGATACTGCGAGGCGACGGGATGGAGTCTGGCTGCAACCGCGGCATGCGTTGCATGCGGTTCCGAAAACCGCGTTACTTGGCGGCCTTGGCGTCTTGGCGGTTCAAAAGCTTTTCAACAAGCTTTTCGAAGCGCGCGACGTCGTCGCGCAACTCGTCCACCGCGCGGTTGAAGTCATCGAGGTCGCGCGCGCTCGCGATCAGGGGCCGCTCTTCGGTCCAGTATTCGGCAAAGGAGCGGCCGGTGTTCAGAAACGCCTGTTCGCCCCAGCGGCGAAGAGTCCTGCCGCTCTCCGCCATGCGGTGCGCGGCGATGTCGCCGAAGGCGCGCGACAGGTCTTCCTCGATATCCCAGCGCAGGTTGCGCGCGAGATGATTGATGGCCGAGGCGAAGGCTGTATCACCGGCGATCCCGACTTCGCGCCAGGCCGATTCATCGCGGGCCGCGAGCCGCAACATGAGCCCGGGCGTGAGATGGAGTGTGACGGCCGGCGCGGCATCGGCCGCAGCCGGCGCGACTTCCCCGCTTTCCAGCACGGTCAGTGACAGCGCGAGCGGCATGACCTCGAAGCGCGCGGTCTTGCCCGAGAAATGCTCGAGTTCATCACGCGCCCAGCTCGCGCCGCGCAGCAGGTGATTGATGAACGCCGCGGCGGCGGGGTCGAGCATGAGCCGGTGATCCGTGACCGGTGATCCGTGACCGGTGATCCGTGACCGGTCAGGACAATGAACGCCGAAGCCGCAACCCGTCACCAGTCACGCAGTTACGCTTGCTGGATGCCGGCGACCAACCAGCCGCCGCGTCCCGCGACCGGCTTTTCGAGGTGCCAGATCTCGGTGAACGGCGCGGCGTCGCTGCCAGCGTCTTCCCGCATCAGCCCGGAGAAGCGTACGCTCACGATGTAGGAACCTGCTTCTTCGGTGACGTCCAGCACTTCGGCTTCGAGCGTCAACACCTCGGTCGCGTGCATCGCTTCGCCTGCCGCGCGAATGTCGGCTTCGATCTCGCGGTAGACGCCGGGCGCGAGGAAATCGCGCATCATCGAGAGATCCTTCTTGTCGTGGGCTTCCTGCAGGCGCACGAAGTTGAGCCGGGCCTGCCGGATGAACCCTGCCGTGTCGAACTCGAGCGGCGCGCGGCTGGTAGTGGCCGCGACCGAATGGCCACTGGCGCCACCGGGCAGCGCGGCAATGGAGCGTTCCGCCGCTCCGGCGCCCGCGTACTGCAACGGCTGCTGCGCCACCCTGCCGCGCATCAGGACACGCGACGCGTACACCGCAGCCGCGGCGAGGAGCCCTACCAGCAGCAGCCCCGCGAGCAGCCCGGTCATGCCGTTGCCGAAGAAAAGTGCGGCGAGACCCGCGCCGATCGCGAGGCCGGCGAGGGGGCCGAGCCATTTCGAGGCGCCGGCGGGCTGGGGTTGCTGCGCCGGCGTGGCCGGCGCTGCCTGCTGTTGCTGCTGGGCCGGCGCTTTCGGAGCCGCCTGCTGGGCGGGGGCGCTGCGCTGCATACCCATGTTGCGGCCGCCGCTGAGGCGCCGCGCATCGGCGGTTTCCATCATCAGCGAC
>Ga0184628_10001703_pt1 | contig 10815 bp, 7 predicted proteins | sample PLM4_5_b1_FD_133149 | JGI IMG/M metagenome (GOLD analysis project Ga0184628, IMG submission 133149) | Groundwater sediment microbial communities from an aquifer in East River, Colorado, USA - PLM4_5_b1 | ecosystem: Environmental > Terrestrial > Soil > Riparian zone | place: USA: East River...
ATTAGCGCTCCTGATAGCAAGAGTCTGGATTTCATGTGCGACGACATTTACAGTTAAGGAGACCAATCCCATGGATAGCCGTGATTTCGCCAAATCGCTGGAAAAACAAGTTGCCGATTTCTGCAGGAACCTAGACGCGAAGCTGCCGGCCTACAGCTTCATCCCGCTCACCAACGATGATATGCGTATCAAAGTCATGCAGAGCCGGCTGTTCAACGAAATCCGCGCCGGCGAGATCTTCGGCGGCTGGTTAAAAAGCACGCCCGAGCTCGACGTAAAGAAAACCCTCGCCGAAGCGACCCATGAGGAATACGAACACGCCACGTTCTTGGAAGAAGCTCTGCGCAGTAAAGGCGCCACGCCCCACGACTACCAGCCGCTGCCGGCGCAGATGGCGATGTTCAACGCTTTTGAAGGGCTAACCGACACGGTGGAAAGAATCGCCGCGTTCCCAATGGCGGGCGAAGGCGTCGCCGATTATCTTATCGCCAAAAGCCTGAAGGCAGGAACCGTACCGAGCTGGATAACCGCTCCCTATCAAAAAATCCACGCGGACGAAGAAGAACATGGCAACTACCCCTTCGAAATTCTCGTCAAATACGCCACCACCGCGGAGAAACAAGTGCAAGCCGCCCGCGCCGTGGCGATGAGCTTAGTCTTACGCCGCGCCTATTTCGACAATCTCGACCAGTGGGTGTTTGAAGGAAAGTTGTACTAGCGATATTGCCACGGCGCGCGCTCAGCGACCGATCTAAATATAGATCTCGCCGAATTCTGCCCGGCTGAAAAATCGCGATATTGCCGCAAACGAATTCACTGGTTAGGGTTACTGCATGAGCGACAAAGCCAAAAAACAAAGTGAAAAAAACTCTAAGCGCGCGTCGGCTGCGTCGACCAGATCGGACGCTCACAAAGTGCTTTTGCTCGACGGCCATTCGCTGGCCTACCGCGCCTTTTTCGCACTGCCCGATACTCTCGTCACGTCGTCCGGGCAAGTGACCAACGCCGTCTACGGCTTCACGGCGATGCTGATCAAGCTTCTCGCCGACGAGCGGCCTCAAGGGGTGGTCGTTTGCTTCGACAAAGGCGCGCCGCAATTTCGCCTCGACCGCTACGCAGAGTACAAGGCCGGGCGGGCGGCGACGCCGGATTTGTTAAAGCAGCAGCTGCCGCTGATTCGCGAAGTGCTCGCCAGCTTGCGGATTCCCATGATCGAGCTCGAAGGCTATGAAGCCGACGACCTGCTGGCAACCTTGACCAAGCATGCGCGAGAAGAAGGTTGCGAGGTGATTGTCGTCACCGGCGACCGGGATATCCTTCAACTGGTTCGCGACGGCGTCGCCGTCATCATGACCCGGCGCGGCATTTCCGACGTGATCCGCTACGATCCGCCGACTGTAGTCGCGCGCTACGGCGTGACACCGGAGAAGTGGATCGATTTCGTCGCGCTCAAGGGCGAGGGCGCGGACAACTTACCGGGCGTGCCCGGCGTGGGCGACAAGACCGCCGCTCAGCTGATCAATAAATACGGCGATATCGAGCAGGTCATCGTCCATGCCGACGAGCTGACACCGAAACTCCGCGAAGCCGTCAAGAACCACGCGCCTCAGGTTCGTATCAATAAAGAGCTGGGCCATCTGCTCGACGACGTGCGACTCGATCTCGATCCGGCGCAACTCCGCCTCGAAGCTTGGGACGAGGAAACGGTGCGCAATCTCTTTCACTCGCTTGAACTTCGCAGCCTGCACGAGCGACTCAAGGCGCTCAACTTTCACGGTGACGCCGCGTCGCCCGCGCTCAAAATCAACTCGACTTCGGAGTTGACTTCGGCGAACGATCTACGTCCAGGGGAAGCGCTCGCGCTTGCTTGGAATGATCATTGGCTCGCCGTGAGTGACGCAGCCGGAGAAGCGCGTATTGTGCCATTGAGCGATGCCGTATGCAGGCTTGCCGGCGCTTTCAAAGATCCTAACCGGCAAAAAATCGCCCATGACGCCAAAGGGCTTTTCCGTTTCGCCCTCGACGCCGGCGTAGAAATCGAAGGTTTAAATTGCGACACCAAGATCGCTGCCTATCTCCTCGAGCCCGGTGCCTCGTCAGGGTACGAGCTGCGCGATATTGTGATCCGTTATCTAGGCGTCAGCCTTCATAGGGAGAAGAGCGAGCCCCAAGCGGGTGAGCAAGGAACCCTAGCTTTTGCAACGGACGACAAGCAGAGTGTTTGCCGGGAGGCCGTGGCGGTCCGCGCCGCGGCGCCGGTCGTCGAGGAGAAACTGCGCGCGCAAGGCGCCTGGGAGCTTGCCACGACCCTGGAGTTTCCCCTGATTCCGGTGCTGGCGCGCATGGAGCACGCTGGAATTCTTGTCGATCGCGACTATCTCTATAACCTGAATTCCGAATTCGGCCAGAAGATGACCAGCCTGGAGCAGACGATTCAACAGCACGCCGGCGAAGAATTCAACGTCAACTCGAACTTGCAGCTGCAGCGCATTCTATTCGACAAACTGGCATTGCCGAAAACCAGAAAAATCAAAACCGGCTACTCCACCGACGCGGCTGAGTTGGAGAAGCTCGCCGGTCGCCATCCGATCGTCGCCTCAGTGCTCGAATACCGCGAGGTATCAAAGCTCAAAAATGGCTTCAGCGAGATGCTCCTCGGCCTCATCGATCCGAAGAGCCGGCGCATTCATACGACTTACGAGCAAACCACGGCGGCCACCGGGCGCTTGTCATCGAGCGCGCCCAACTTGCAAAACATACCAATTCGCGGCGATCTCGGACGGCAGATCCGCCGCGCTTTCGTCGCGCCGCCGGGGCACGTGTTGCTGTCGGCGGATTATTCCCAAATCGAGCTGCGCGTGCTCGCGCATCTTTCCGAAGACGAGACGTTTTGCCAGGCATTCGCGCAGGGTCACGACTTTCACGCGACCATCGCGGCGAAAGTCTATGACGTCGGATTGAGCAACGTCACCTCGGAGATGCGCAACAAGGTCAAGCAGTTTTCCTACGGCATCGCTTACGGCATGTCGACCTACGGCGTCTCGCAGCGGCTCGGCGTCGAAATGGACGAAGCGGCCACTTTCGTCGAAACCTACTACGCGCAATTTCCGAAAGTGAAAGAGTTTCTCGCCGCGCAGGTGGAGAAAGCGAAAGTCGACGGCTTTACCACGACCCTGTTCGGCCGGCGCCGCTACCTGCCGGAGTTGCAATCGTCAAACTTTCGGCTGCGCGCATTGGGCGAGCGCATGGCGCTCAACGCGCCGATCCAGGGAAGCGCCGCCGATATTCTAAAGAAAGCGATGATCAACGTCGATGCCGCATTGCGCAAAGTGCCGATCGCCAAAATGCTGCTGACGGTTCACGACGAGCTGGTTTTAGAAGTTCCGGCGGGCAGCGTCAGTGAAGCGCGCGCATTGATCGAAAGAGAAATGACTCAAGCCGCCGACCTTCGCTGCGGCTTGGCGGTTGAGGTGCACAGCGGCGCCAATTGGGCGGAGGCGCACGCGTGAGGAGCGTCGCGAGAGTCTGGGATGAAAGGTTGTTAAAAAGCGCTAGCGAAATTTTACGAAACCGGTGAGCTTGCTCTTGTCGCCGCCGTTACTTCCCATACAAGGACTTGATAAAGCCGCTCTTGTCGAGCTCGGCGACGAAACTCGGATCGGTGAACTCTTCGGGCTTATGGCTCCACACGTCGTTGCGCGTCATCGCGACGTAGTCGAAGCTGATTTTCATTCCCGGATGATTGGGGTAAGGCGTGGGCAGAAACATCTTTGAAAAGATCTCGTAAGTTTCATTCACCATCTCATCGTCGGTCATTTTCATGACCTTCTTGATGACTTTGATGCTAAAGTCGCGGTTGGTTTTGAACAGCGCGATACCCTCCAGATGCGCCTTCATGTATTGCGTGATCAGCTCGCGATCGCTTTTAATCGCGGCGCGGCGCGTGGTGATTTCCATCCATGGATAGTCCAGTTCCTTGGCGGAATCCCAGAGCATGCTAAAACCCATCTTGCGCGCTATTCCATAACCCGGATGCGAAACCGCGGACGCCTCGACCGAACCCGCCTTAAGCGCCATTACGCGCTCGGTATCGCTGCCCCCGGTGGTGATGAGAGTGATATCGCGATCGGGGTTGAGTCCTTTCTTCTTGGCAATCGATCGCACCAAAAAATCCGTCAGCGAACCCAAACTCGACACGCCGATTTTTTTACCCTTCAAATCCTCGGGCCGTTTGATATCGGGCCGAACCATCAAAGCGTGAACCACGGCGGGCATGGTGTGCGCCAAAATGGCCATGTCGGCTCCGGCCAGGTTGGCGGCGATAACGGTCGGCGTGGCGATGGGAATAATATCCAAGTTGCCGCTGATCAACGCTTTCGAGCCGATCCCCGAGCCCATGACGGTGATGACCTCGGCGTCGAGTCCGTACTTCTCGAACAGCTTACCTTCTTTGGTGATAAATATGATGATGTTGCCCATGCCAACCGACGGCACACCGACGCGGATTTTTTTCAAGGGTTTGTTTTGCGCAAACCCCGCGGCGCCCAGCGCCAAAATCAAAATCACGGCAGCAAACGCGGAAACTAATTTAAAGCGAATCATGACTTTACCTCGAATTCGAACCATTGGAACGTTCGGAACCTTTGGAACCACTGGAACTCTTTCGTTCAGATCATCTGCATATACACGTCAACCAGCGCCGGCCGCTTTTCTTCCTTGATGACTTTAATCGCCCGTTCCACCGCCGGGCGAATCTGCGCCGGTTCAGTGATCGGACCCTCGCCGTGCAGACTGAAGGAGCGCGCCAGGTTGGCGAAATCCACCGCCGGCTTGGCCATCTCCATGCCGACAAGTTTATTCTCCACCGGGCGGCCGCGCGTGATCGCGACATTTTCCTGATGCTCCACGTCATTATAGTAAACCCGATTGTTGGTCATCACCGTCAGCAGGGGCACACCGGTGTTGGCGGCGGTCCACATGGCACTGGGGGTGTAAAGCATCTCGCCGTCGCGCTGCATGTTGACGCAAATCTTGCCGGTGCCGCGATAGGGCAATGACGCGCCGACGGACGCCGCAGGACCATATCCCAAACCGCCGCCGCCGTAGCCGCCGAGGAACAAGCCGGGTTTATCCCAGGTCCACAGACGGCTGGGCCAACCACGGAACGCTCCGGCAACCAGCAGCCAGTCTTCGTTTTTAAGCGCTTGCCAGACTTCGTAGGCCAAGCGCGGCGGTGCGATCGGCTTTTCATCCCAGCGCCGCTTGAGAATACTCTCCCAGCGCCCGTGCATCTCATCATGCTGCGCGGCCAGCGCCTTGCGCCGCTCTTCAACGACGCTCTGGGAAAACTTTCCTTGCCGCTGTAACTCCTCGATCAAGGCCGGGAGGAATACTTTGGTATTGGCGACGATGGGCAAATCCACCGGCGCCAGCTCCTGAAAATCGCTGGTCAAACTGCGCACCGAAAGATCGGCCAAGGTGACATGGATCACTTTACAGCCGGGCTTGGTCGCCGGCACCGCCGCATGGGTCGCCGGCTCCTGTTTTACCAGCGCCCCGTACAGATCGGTGACATCGAGTCCCATGATGACATCCGCATTGGCGATGAGATCCTGATTCTTGCCGGTGAGATTGAGCGCGTGGGTGTTGGGAAAATTGAGCCGGGCGCCGAGATCGATCACCGGAATCGACAAGAGATCGGCAAGCTGCACCAGGCTTAGAACCGCGTCGTGATTGCGGCCGAGGTAATCGGCGACGATCACCGGGTTCTGTGCCGATGCTAATAATCGCGCGGCCTCTTTGATCGTTTCCGCTTCCGCCTGCAGCGGCGCGGGCGGACGAAAGCGGCGCGGATCTGGCAGAGGGATTTCCTTGTCGATGGGCGCCTCCTGATCGCTGACATCGAAACAAAGATAAACCGGCCCATGGGGATCGCTCATAGCGATGCGATAGCCGCGCATCATCGACGATGGAATCGCTTCGACGCCGAAGGGTTGGTCGTCCCACTTGACGAAATCGCGCACGATATTGCCCTGGACCTGAGCCGTGTGGATCCAATCGATCCACGGCCGCCGCTTGCTCGAATTCATCGGCCCGGTGCCGCCCATGACCATCACCGGCGTTCGGTCGCACCAGGCATTGTAGATCGCCATCGAGGCGTGTTGCAGCCCGACAACGTTATGCACGATCGCCGGCATGATTTTGCCGGTCGCCTTGAAGTAGCCATGGGCGACCGCCACGGCGATTTCCTCGTGGCAGCAGAGGATCATCTCGGGGTTGGGCTTTGTGCCGCTCTCGTAGTTGACCAGTGAGTCGTGGATACCTCGGAAGCTCGAGCCCGGGTTGAGCGCCACTGCTTCAATGCCCAATAGCTTCATCAAATCGACAATTAGATCAGATCCGTAACGAGCAGGCATAAAACCTCCTGGAACGAGAATTCAATCTAGTCAAAACCGGACAAAAAAATGGCGCGCTGTCAGACCTTAACCCGTCCGAGAGCGCGCCAATTTTAGTCACCGCGACCGCCGCCTAATGCACGGGATGCGGAATATCGATGTTATAGATCTGCGTCACGTTGGTATATACCAGTTTCTTTCGGATATCCGCCGGCAGGTGGCCCAAGTCGCGGTCAATATATTTCTTTGATTCCGGCCAGGTCGAATTGCCATGGGGATAGTCGTTGGACCACATGCAGTTGTCCTGGCCCCACCACTGAAAGTTGTGGCCGGCGACGGTGTCACGGAAGAAAGTCCCGAAGATCTGCGTCTTGAAATATTCACTCGGGTTTTTACTGAACGGCGGCGGATTGGCTTTCTTGAAGCGATTATAATAGTAGTCCCACTGCTGCATCATGAACGGCATCCAGCCGATCTCGTTTTCCACGCTGACGATTTTGAGTCCGGGATAACGCTCGAGCACACCGTAAAAAATCAGTTCAAAGACGTCGTCAATGACTTCCTTAAGCTTGAGATTCACGCTGCCACGGTACGCTTCGACGCCAGTGCGCTTATTACCGAACACCGTCTGCTTGTGATAGCCGTGACCGGTGAGGATATGCAGATGCACCGGCATGTTGAGATCCTGCGACGCCGCCCAGAACTTATTATAGTGATCCGAGTACAACGGTAGATCCGGATGGGGCGCTTGCCAAATCAGCGAACCTCTCAAGCCCGCCTTGGCGCAGCGTTCAAGCTCTTTGACCGCCTCGTCAATATTGTAGACCGCGATCGCCGCGATACCGATCAGCCGCTTCGGCGAACTGTTGCAATACTCGATCAGCCAATCGTTATAAGCGCGGAAGCTGACTTCCTGCAATTTCGCATCGTCCATCGCGTAGTGCGGCAGCAAATAGGTTGGATACAAAACCTCGGCGCTCAGCCCATCGGTTTCCATTTCCTTGATCCGTTGGGTTGGATCCGAACCACCGGGATGGGTCTGAAAGCTACTGCCGACCTGGAGCTTGGGAAAGCGCGGCACCTGATCTTTAAACGAATTGGGCGCCCGTTCAGCTAAAATATCCGACGGTTCCATCACATGGGAGTCCGACGAAATAATAACTTCGAAACCTGCATCGCTACCGTTTCCAGCCATAAATATTCCCTCCTTGGGCTGACTCTGCGAATCTCGACATTGTTTATATGGGATGGTCTACCACCATCGGCATTGAAGCGTCAAGTTTACCCGCAACCCGCAAATCTCTCCCAACTTCATAAGATTGCCCCCAGACCAACCGCTGGGAAGACACCGACAACCAAAGAGACGCCGAGTGGCGCATCTTTGGTTGTCGCCCGGGGTCGAGCTTACTTAGGTTGCGATACCAGGCGGAGGTAAGGCCGCAAAGCTTTCCATCCCTGGGGATATTTTTTCTTGGCGTCTTCGTCCGAAACCGACGTAACGATAATCACATCGTCGCCTTGTTTCCAATTAACCGGCGTGGCTACTTGGTGCTTGGCGGTGAGCTGCATGGAATCCAAGACGCGCAGAACTTCGTCAAAGTTGCGTCCGGTCGTCATCGGGTAGGTCAGCATGAGTTTGATTTTCTTGTCCGGCCCGACCATGAAGACCGAACGCACGGTCTGATTATCCGCGGCCGTGCGCCCTACGGAACTGCCCGCGACATCGGGATGAATCATGTCATAGAGCTTCGCCACTTTGAGATCGGAGTCGCCGATGATCGGATAATTCACCGCATGGCCTTGAGTCTCCTCGATGTCGTTGGCCCATTTCTTATGATCGGTCACCGGATCGATGCTCAAGCCCATCACTTTGCAGTTGCGCTTGTCGAACTCGCCTTTGAGCCGCGCCATGTAGCCCAACTCTGTGGTGCACACCGGCGTAAAATCTTTCGGATGCGAAAACAAAATCGCCCAGCCGTTGCCGATCCATTCGTGAAAATTAATCGTCCCTTCGGTAGTCTCCGCCGTGAAGTTCGGCGCCTCTTCGTTAATGTGCAGTGCCATGTTCTTTTCCTCCTTGGTAAATCGATTTAATAGCTTCTGTTCACCCTCTCCCGCCCGGAGTGCCTATACGATGAGCTATCAAATTTAGTCAACCATTGCCAATGAAAACCCGTGAGCGCGCCCGTTAAAACAACCCTTCTTTCTCCAGCTTTCTGACCACCCGGTCGTCGATGATGTCTTCGACCTTGAGCTTGCGGATCGGCTCGCTGGTGCGACCGAGTAGCCGAATGACGTTGCGCAGGCCATCGGTATTGGCATAGATGCGCTTTTCAAAAAGCACCCGCATCATCTCATACCCGGCCTGGGCATCTTCAACTTTTGCCAGCCGCAACTCTTTCATCAGGGATTTCGCCACGAAGTTTTTATTGGCTGGATTGTTGACGAATGCGATCGACTCCACCATCGCCCGCAACGCTCGCTCCGGTAGTTCGGGATTTTTGTCGATCAAGCTGCGCTTCGCCATGACGCCCAGGCCCTGATACGGAATGCCCAATTTAATCAGGTCGGCCATGATTCGATATCCTTGGCGCTCCAGCTGCGCGCCGTAAGAGTAGCTCAAATAGCCGCCGTCGATGACGTTCTGCGCGATCGCCTGTGCCTGCACCGACTGGTCGCCGAGGATGCGAAACTGAATCTTATCGCGCTCCGGATCGAGGCCCCAATGCTCGAAGGCGAGCATGGTGAACATCCACACGCCGCCGCCGATGCTCTGCACGCCGATCCGTTTGCCCTTGAGGTCCGCCGGCGAACGGATGCTCTGGTTGACTACGAACGCCCCGTCAAGCTTGTTGATTAACCCGGCAATGAAGGCGAGATCGAGGCCGCCAGCCATGGCGCCGATGGATGTGCCGGTAGCGGAGCCGACATGAAATTGCGTCTCACCGCCGGCCAACGCCGACATGCCTACCTGCGCATTGCGCACATTGACGATGGTCGCGTCCAAACCATGCTTCTGGAAGATCCCGGCATCCCGCGCGACGAACAGCACACCGCTGCGTTCATTCAAGCCGCCGTAAGTGAAGATCGCTTTATGCGGCGCCGCGGCGGCAAAGAGCGAAACAGGACAAACAATCATGAGGACAACAAGAAAAAACCGCTGCCCGCGAAACCAACGCACGCTCATAGGGTCTCCTTATTTATGCGAGTTCATTGAAAAGTATCTTTGCCTGTTTTAAGTCGGCGGTGTCAAACCCTTCGGTAAACCAGCCATAAATTTGCGCCAGCGATCTTTGCGCTTCCGCCAACTTTCCCAGTCGTCGCCAAAGCTAGCTCATCCTCATCGCGTTCGCCTTCAAGAGAATTTTTAGAAGTGACAATCTTTTCGGCCAGATGTTTTGGAGTGTAGACTACCGGCGATGCAAAGCGCGGTTGGATGGCCGCGCCGGCAGCTATCGGATGCGCGCGCTCGGGGCAGAACTTTGCGGTTGCGGAAAGCGGTTCACCACAGTTCGCGCAGGTGGGCGCCAGCGGCGCCGCGCATTCCTCGCAGAAATTTGCCTGCGGCCGGTTGGCAAACTCGCATTGAGGGCACTTCATGCCGAGAGCTCCATCACGGGCAGAGAGAAGGTGAAAGTAGAGCCCTGGCCTGGAACGCTCGACACCGTGATCCGCCCGCCGTGCAGTTCAACCAGCGATCGCGTGATCGCGAGCCCGAGACCGGTGCCGGTGGCGGCTTGGGGCGAGCGATCGGGGACTCTGAAGAATTTGGTAAAGAGTTGCGCCTGAGCCTCAGTCGAGAGGCCAACACCGGTGTCGCTGACATCCACACGCACGAAGCCATCGTCGCGCCGGGCCGCCACCGAGATGCTGCCCTCCACCGGCGTGTACTTGAGCGCGTTGGAAACCAGATTCGTGAGAATCTGCGTCACGCGATCGGCATCCGCCCACACAGCCGGCAGGGCCTCGTCTAGGTCGAGCCTGAGCCGCTGCCGCTTGGCTTCGATCAGCGGGCGCAGCGCGCCGGCGACTTCGGGGATCACGCGGGCGAGGTCCAGGTTCGTGCGCTGGAGCTCGATCTTGCCCGCCTCCATGCACGAGAGATCGAGGAGATCGTTGATCAGGCTGAGCATCCGGTCGGCATTCTTCTTGACGATTGTCAGGCTCTCGCGTTCCTCGCCGGCGATCTGCTGGTCCTCGAGCAGCAGCTCGGAGTACCCGCGAATCGACGTGAGCGGAGTCCGTAGCTCGTGCGATACCATCGAGACGAACTCGGTTTTTAACCGGCTCGCCTCCTGAATGATCAGGTTCTGCTGCTCGAGCTGGTAGTTTTTCCTGCGCAGCTCCTCCTCCTGGATCCTCCGTTCCTGTGCTCGTTCCAGCGATTCGGCCATTTGGTCGAAGGCGCTAGCCAACTGGC
>Ga0184628_10001704_pt1 | contig 10814 bp, 15 predicted proteins | sample PLM4_5_b1_FD_133149 | JGI IMG/M metagenome (GOLD analysis project Ga0184628, IMG submission 133149) | Groundwater sediment microbial communities from an aquifer in East River, Colorado, USA - PLM4_5_b1 | ecosystem: Environmental > Terrestrial > Soil > Riparian zone | place: USA: East River...
CCGCCGGTGTCGCGCCGCCGCGCTCCGGTTCGGATCAAGCCGGCGGTGCGGGTGTCGCGGCCCGTGCCGCTGCCGCCGCGGCGGGCACTGCCGGATCTTGGTGCAGGACCGACTCGTCCACGGCGTCGGTCCAGACCCGGAACGACTGCAGCTGGTTGATGCCGAAGGTGGTGGTGAGGGCGACGTCGGCAGCGTCGCGGCCGCGGGCCATCAGGACGCGGCCGATGCGGGGGACGTTGTTACGGGCGTCGAAGGCGTACCACTGGCCGCCGAGGTAGGCCTCGAACCAGGCGCTGAAATCCATCGGATACGGGACGGGCGGGACGCCGATGTCGCCCAGGTAGCCCGTGCAGTAACGGGCGGGAATGTTGCAGTTGCGGCAGAACGTGATCGCCAGGTGCATGAAGTCGCGGCAGACACCCACCCGCTCGCGATAAACTTCCAGGGCGGTGCGGTTGGCGCGGGCTTGATTGTAGTCGAAGCGAATGTGCCGGTGCACGAAATCGCAGATTGCCTGCACCCGCGGCCAGCCGGGCGGAGTTCGTCCGAACATGCTCCACGCCAGGTCCTTGAGTTCGCTATCGACCTCGCAGTACCGGCTGGCCAGCAGATACAGCAACACCTCGTGTGGCAAATCCTGCACCAGGGCTTGCGACGCCTGGGGCGCTTGCAAGTCCGGAAGGCCGCAATCCTCGACCAGGGCCTCGTTGCGAAACACAACCCGTCCGGTCGGCGCGACCAGCCGTCCGCAGCGGTTGCCGTACAGGTCGTAGTATTCGGAGACGGGCAGCCGGGGCGTGACTTCCAACCGATCCGGCTTGCGCGTCGTCAACTCCCGCGACGAATGCAGATACAACATCAGCACCATCGGCGCCGGCTGCGGGGAAACGAAGGCAATCTCGTAGCCAACCTTGATGAGCATCAATCGAACAGCGTCATTCCCGTCCGCTTGCGCAGCGGCGGAGCGGGGCAGGAGCGCAGGTAGCTGAGCACGTCGGGGAGCTGAGCGGTGGCTAACGCCAGGCAGGAATCGGCGCCGCCGTAGTACATGCGGATCGCGCCAGTGGCCTTGTCGTGAATCCAGCCGCAGGGGAACACGACGCCATTGACGTCGCCTTGCCGCTCGTAGGGCATCTCGGGCGCGAACATCCACTCGTCGCTACGGCGCAGCACTTGCCAGGGATTCTCCAAATCGAGGAGGGCCAGGCCGAGCCGGTACAGGCAGCCGCCGGGAGTGTGACGCACGCCGTGATACATCAGCAGCCAGCCTTCGGGCGTTTCCAGCGGCGGGGGGCTAAGGCCGATCTTGTTCGCGTCCCACCACGCGCCGCGGCGAGCGTGCAGCAGAATATGGTGGTCGCCCCAGTGCGTGAGGTCCGGCGAGAAGGAGAGCCAGATATGCGCACCGGAACTGCCGGCCGACACGGGCCGGTGGATCATGGCGTACCGATTGCCAAAACGGCGCGGAAAGACGGCCGCGTCCTTGTCCTCCGGAGGCATGACGGGCCCCAGTCGGGAAAACGACGTGAAGTCCTTCGTCCGCGCCAGCGAGACCATCGGCCCGCTAGGCGAATAGGCGGTGTAGGCGATGATCCATTCGTCGCGCTCCTCCACCCAGGTCAGACGCGGGTCTTCGACGCCCCACAGTTCTTCGGTGAAGTTCGTCGGGTCCGGCGCGAAGCTGGGCTTCGAGTCAATTTGCCAGTTCGAGACGCCGTCGTTGCTGCGGGCGACAGACAGATGAGAATGGCCGCGGCGATCTTCCACGCGGACCAGCAAGATCGTTTCGTCCCCCACCTGGCAGGCCCCCGCATTGAATACGGTGTTGGCCGGATACGGCCAATCCTGCGCCGTCAGGATTGGATTGTTCGGATGGCGATGAAACAACTCCTTGTACAGATTCGGTTTTTTAGATTCTCGCAGCATGCTGGCTTTCTGAAAAATGAAAATGGGCCGCGCTCGCCCCGCGCCTAGGCGCTGACGGTGGCGGTCTTCGCACAGGCCCGCAGCGCTTCCTGCGCGGAAAAGCTATGCAACTCGGTCCACAGATACGCGAGCGTCGATTCGGCGCCTTGATTGTGATTGACTCCCGCCGCCTCCAGGCCGTCGTAGCAGGCCCCGACCTGCACGTCGGCCAGCAGCTGATCCTGGCTGTTCTGGCCGTGGAACCAGCCGTGCGCTCGCAAAAAGACTGCCAGGTACTTGTCGTCCCCGCCCACTTCAAATCCGGCGAGCGCGGCAGCAGCCATCGTGGCGGCCTCGACAGGCTGCTGGTCGTAGAGCGACTTTTCCTCGCCGTGCGAATACCAATCGCGGTTGCCGATCGGCCAAAAGACGCGGTCGGCCGTCGTCACCGAATCGAGAAAAGCGAACGACGACTCCGCGACAGCGAGAAACGCCTCTTGGGGCCAGTGCTCGGCCGCATCGAACAGCGCGTGAGGCAACACGGCATTGGCATAGGTCATCCGCGACTCGAACCACGGCCAGTCGGGCCGCTGCGAGCGGTGGTAGCATTCCACCAATCGGTCCGCGGCGGACCGGGCGACGCTCTCCAGGGGATCGATGTCACTCGTGCCGGCCCGCCGCAGGAGCGCCCAGGCCTGAATCAAGTATGCTTGGGCCCGCAAACTCCGCAGCTCGGCCAGCGCAGGCAAAACAGCGTCGAGCAGCTCGCGAGCGAGCGCGCGGTATCCGGCGGGCAGACGGCTGCCGAGCACTTCGGCCAGCGCCAGGACCGCTTGGCCCTGGCAATCGCCCGTTCCGGCGGCATCCAACCAATCGCGTTGATAGCTGAGGAAATTATGGAACCCGCGGACCGGGCAGCGGGCGTGCTCCAGAAAGCTCAAATAGCAGGTCACTCGTGCCAGCATTCGATCGTCCGGGTACTCGCCCCACAATCGAGCGCACAGCCTCAGCGCGCGGGCGTTGTCGTCGGTCGTATAACCGCTCTCGCGGCGTGGGATGCTATAGATGGCGTGCTGAATCAGCCCGGTCGAGTCCGTCAGGCGGTCCAGATGATCCAGCGGCAGGCGGCTGCGAGACTGCATTACATTCCCCGTTGCGAGAATTCTTCGCGGTGAATCTTGCCGCCCAGAGCCGAGCTCTGGCGACTGAACTTGGCGGACATCTGCCGGCTCTCGGCCACGATCTGGCTGAAGAAGTCCAGATACTGCCGGCCGACGTTCGGCCAGAACATCGGCCTGGCGTACTGATACGCCTTGCGCCGGGTTTCGGCCAACAGCGGGGCATCGGTCAAGAGCCGCAGCGTCGCCGCGGCCATGGCGCCGCTATCGGCAAAAGGCACCAGCAGCCCCCGCCCGTCGGCGAGGACTTCTTCGGCGTAGAGATAAGGAGTGCTGACCACTGCCCCGACAGCAGCCATGGCGTAGGCCATCGTGCCGCTGGCGATCTGGTCCTTGCCCGGATAGGGAGTCACAAAGACTTCGCAGGCCTGCAGATGGACGAGCAGCTCGGCGAGGCTGAGATACTTGTTGACGAAGCGGATGTTGTCGCCGACTCCCAGCGAGTGGGCCAGCTCGACCAGGCTCTCGCGATACGCCTCGCCCTCGTGTCGCTTCACCTGCGGATGCGTCACGCCCACGATCAGATACGTTGTTTCCGGGCAGGCGGCCACAATTTGCGGCATGGCCCGGATCATGTACTCCAGCCCCTTGCCGCGGTTGATGAGTCCAAAGGTGCAGATCACCCGGCGGCCCGCGAGCCCCACTTCCGCCTTGTGACGCTCGTCGCGCTCGAAGGCGACCGTCGGCACGCCATGCGGAATGACTTGCACGGACGAATTCGAAACGCCATACACATCGGCTAGCAGCTCCGCGGCAATCTCGGTCATTACGATGATGCCGCGGCTGTTGGCCGCCAGATTCTGGACCAGGCGCCGCGGCAGCGGATCGGGCGTGGTCTGCAGCGTGTGGAAGGTGGTGACGATCGGCTTCTCGCAGTTGTGCATGAAGTCGAGGATGCGGCCGCCCCATTCGTCGGGATACAGCCCGAATTCGTGCTGCAAGCTCACCACGTCGCAGGGGCCATGGTTGGCCACATCCGCGGCCAGGCAGTAGGCACTCCGGCGGCTGTTGTCGATGATGTGGACGACGCGCGGATCGCTGCTGGGGATCGTCCGCGTCTTTTGGATCGCCGCCACCGACGACACGCTCTCGCCGGCCGCAAGATCCACGGCGTCGGCCGAGTCCTTCGTAAAGGTTGCCAGACCGCACTCTTCCGGCGGATACGTCGATAGGAATAGGGGTCGCACGAATTCGATAGGTCACCTCCTCCAGTGAGTTGTGGTTGTGGCAAACGTTGGGGCGACTAGCTTTCGCCGCCAATGACTTTCCGGTCCTTCTTCCGCGGTTTGCCATTCCCAGACGAATTCACAGCCATGAGTTGGACTTCCAGCTCGATGAACTTGCCGGCCAGCGGGTGGTTGGCGTCCACGATCACGGAATCGGAGTTGATCTCGACGACCGTGACGCGGCGACGACGACGGGCCAGCCCCTGGACCGCCGACAGCCGCTTGCCCACTTCCAGGACGAGGTCCTGGGGAAATCGCGCCCGCGGGATTTTGACAATGAGCTTGGATTGGACCGCGCCGTACGCCTCCGCAGGCGGCAGTGAAAGTTGCTTGCGTTCTCCCGGCGCCATCCCCACGACGCCGTGACTAAGCGTGGGAAAGACATCGCGGCTGCCTACCAGGAACACCAACGTCTTCGGTTTCTTTCGCCGCTCGGACCCGGCATCGGGAGGAAGCTGCAAATACTGCACTCTGACCTGGTCGCCAATTTGAGCGGTACTCATGTTTTTTCAGACTTTCAATCAGGCAGCCGGTCGCAGAGCGATGGCTGGCACGGCAGCGGCGACCTTCACGGACGCAGCTCGCAGGTAGGGGGCGTTTTCCAAGGTGTATTCCAGGCGCTGGCCCTTGCGCAGGTCGTCGAAGCCGTTTCGGTTCTCGACGACCTCGTGAGAGAAATACACGTCGTGGCCGTCGGCATCTTCGATCAGGCCGTAGCCCTTATCGTTGCGATCGGGAACCAGCCGCGAAGTGGGTTGATATCTCTGCTGCGACAAGTGGACGAGCTTCTTCAGGATTCCAGTGGGCATGCGCGTGAGTTCCTGCGCCAACGACGCGAGTCGCAGCGCTACGGGGCGTTTTGGCGGATGAATTTCTCGAGGTCGGCATTGGAGTTGCCCTCGCTGAAGTCCGGCCGGGCTTGGACGGTGAGCCTGGGGTACCGCCGGGGTTTGGTGTACTTGGCGTACTTGCCCGGGTCGGGGAAGGTTGGATCGGTGAAGTTCTCGGCCAAAAAGCCGATGCGAAAGCCTTTGCAGTCGTAGAGCACTCCCCCGACGAACCAGCCGATATGCAGACCGCGCCAGCCAAACACTTGCTCGCCATCGATACAGGCGACGACGTGGCCGTCCCAGGTATAGATGTTGTTCTCGCCGTCGGCGGAGATGTAAACCCGCGGCCGGCGATGGGCGTCATACAGTGTCTTTTCCATAGATCAAACTCACTTTCAACGTTGAAGCAATAAGGAGTGCAGCGCGACAATCCACCGTGGTTCAGGTGAGCGCCCGCATGGCGTAGGTGCGATAACCGAACAGCGCGACCATCGTCCCGACGATCGCCATCAGCAGAATGCGGCCATCGAAGGCCGTCACCGAAACACCGGCGACCAGTGAGCCCAACAGCCCGCCGACGAGGCCGCCGGCCACTCCGATCAGGATCGTGCCCACGATTCCCGCGGGGTCAGGCCCCGGCACGAGGCGCTGCGCGGCGAATCCCGCGGCGAGCGAAAACGCGATAATGACGAAAATCATGATTCCCATGGTGTTCTCCTCAAAAAGGACCTGGCCGTTTCCGCGCTGGGCCGAGGCGTTAGGGCTGCGGCCCGCCGGTTGGTTCCTCGCCGGCTTCCGGAGCAATGACAGCTTGCGGCGTACGGTTCCGCCCCACGCTCGCGGAGGCGATGCTCAACAGGATTCCGCTGCCCATCCCGTCCAATTTGACAAGGCAATTGCCGTCGCGCCCCAAACGCACCAACAGGCCGCTCGATCCTCGCAGCAGGCCGCGCCGGATTTCGACCGCCTGCCCGACCGCTAACGGCCTTTCCCGACGTCGGCGCGCGTCGCGAAACTCCTGGTTTGCCATGCATACCTTCCGTGTGTACGCGCCCGTTGATCGACATGAGTCTTGGCCTCGCTGTCACTTCTTGTGATTCCGCCCTCGTTCCGGTACTAGCGATCGGCCGGCGCCTTGTCGCCAGAACCTGCGGCTGGCTCCGTCGCCTTGCCGACCAGCTCGCTCGTCTTTTTCTGCACCGCGCTGGCATCTTCCTGCATCTTGTCGCGGTCGAGAGTCAGGTTGACGTTGACCTTGTTGCTCCCCGCGTCGGGACTGCGGCTCGAGAGGGTGAACCAACCCCGGTAGAAGCCCACGGCGACCACGCCGATGACCAGCACCAGCACCACGGTAATGACGTTCCTTTTCATGACTCACTCCTCCGATCCTTGACGCTTTGCACTTTGCCGCCCGCGCTCTCCGCTCGACTACCGTCCGCTGTTATTCCAGCAACAAGAAACAAAAAAGCCGACGTGCCGCTGCTGCCTGTAGGCATTGCGGCACGTCGGCTTACTGGTTAACAAGCCTCCCGGCCTGGCCGGGCTGCCCTTTATCTAGTCGTCCGACTCATCCAATGGTTGGTCAACGTCGTGATGCCACGCACCGACTTCACCAACTGATTCAATTATAGCTTAACCCTCGGGCTCAACAAGGACTAATCCGAGGTCGGCCCAACCATCAACGTCAGGAATCCGTGGGATAGACGCTGCGGCGGGCCTCTTGAAGCGTCGAATAAGTGTTCGCGGCCGACATGTCGTTTTGATTCCAGACGATCCAGCGATTCTCGGCGACGGTGGTCGTCCACCAGGCGGCGCCGTCGGCGGAGATGAGCGGCGTCGAAGCAGCGAGCAGCTCGCGGCGCGAAGCAAAACCAAACCGCTCTGCAAACAGGTCTTCCCGAAAATCCGGGAGCGCCTCGCGCTCCGCTGCTCCATCCACCGCGTCCTTCGCTTGCCCGGGCGAACCCGCTTGATGAATCAGGACTTGAGCCTGCTTCTCGACTCCCTGCGGAATGGGCGCCAGATGCTCGGCGCCCGGTGGCAGGACTTGTGATTGTGGTGGTGGGTTGTCGCCGCCGGTCTTCCGGGATTGGTGTTCAGTGATGTGGGGTGCCATCATGGGTTCCTATATCGATAAAGGTGAAATGCTTGCCGGGCTTTGTCCGGAACAAAGCGACCCGTCATGCCGAAAGCTGCTCGGTAACCCACGTTCCGAAGTAACTGAAACCATGTCCGCCATGAGCTTTGGCCAGGCCTGCAATCTGCTCGGCTTGCTGATGGTCGGCTACATCCACCGCGGCGGCGTAGTGTCCCTGTCCCAACTCCCGGATGCTGAGCTGAATGACGCTGTCCTCCGAGTCTCCAAAGAAGAAGTTGTTCTCCTTCAGCCGCTCCAAGAGGTGAATGCCGTCTTCGCCATAGAGGGAAGTGATCTTTGCGGCTGGAAAACCAGCGGTCCGCACCGCTGCGGCAAACGCTTCAAACTCCGACTTGCTATCGATAAAGCCGATGACTTTCCCCGCGGGCGGGGCGATGGTCTGGCCGCGATCGGCAATGGGTTCGGTGGTCATTGTTTTGCTCCGGGGCACGGATGAACAAGAGCCAGAAGCCTAGGCAGCGGAGGCTCCGAGCGGGTGGTCGTGAATCTGGCGAAGTCATTTGGGCCGGACGCTCCCTACCGTCGTCCGCGGCTCAAGTAATAACCGCCACCTCCGCCGAACAGCAGAAACAACACGACGATCAAGATAATTAGCGTAGTTGTGCTCATGGTCTTCCTCGATTGGATTATTAGAATCAACTCTGCTGCAACCACTCGTCCGCGGCGGCGCCCAGCCCCGTGCGCGCGCAGCAGGCATGCTTTAGTCGCGCAGCTTTTTCACGGCTTGCTTGACCTTATCGACGGCCTTCTCGGCGACCTGCTTGACCTTACCGACTGCCTGGTCGGCCTGACCATCGGCGCGCAGCTTGTCATTGCCGGTCAACGCGCCGGCGGCTTCCTTGATTCGACCCTTCACCACGTCTGTCTTACCACTCATGATGGTCACTCCTGCTTATTAGAGGTTGTTGAGAGAACCGAGCGCAATAAAAAACCGACGTGGAGGAACACCCGCAGGCGATCCTCTACGTCGGTTTACTTTTTGAACGAGCCCTCTGGAGTGCCAGGTTGCTCTTTAACTAGTCATCCGAGCTTGGCCAGTTGTGTGGCAGGCTGCTGGACCTCCAGCATCGCTGCCGCCACACCTAACCACCTTCATTATCGCCTGGCCCCAGAGGGAGGCAAGGGGCAGGGCTCCCGATTTGAGGCTCGCGATCGGTGCGCCCGGGGGTGAGAGACGATCCCGCTTAAGGCCCACGGCCGATTTCGGTTTGCGACCAAATACACGGCCAAGTCGCCGGTTTTCTCCCTCGGTGTTCCAGTTTGGAATGGGCTTGGATGGAGCCTACGGAAACGGCGTACCAGCGAGCCCTAGTCTGGCCGCTGCGTCCCTATGCATCACGCCTTGAGACGTGTACACCATGAGCGCGGGATTCATCCATCCAGCGCCTGGCGCTGTCATGATTTGAACCTTGCCATTGCGGGCGACGCTAATACTTGTGGCTGGTGTGGCGCTATTCGTCATCGTCAAACGATTCATAAAGGCCGCTTCGGTCGCGACGCGGCGGCGATTGACAGCTACGATTTGGTCCCCGGCACGCAGTCCGTTGGGGCCCTGTGGGGCGGTTACTTTGACGACCATCAGGCGATCATGCACAGTGATTAGAGATAATCCTAAGCTCGACGCGCTAGCAGGTTTTTGCCCGCGAGGAGCGGCTTGGACGGTGGTGGCGATCATTGCCAGCAATAGAGCCAAGGGTATCGCGACGTTCGCTATGAGATTCCGGATGCCTTTCTGCTTCACGAGCATCTCATCCTCCAGGCTCCCAGTGGCTGCTTGCTGATTGCGACTTTCATTTCAATTCTCCTGACAAAAGAGTGACGGACGAATACTGTAATTCGATGTGAGGTTTCAGGGAGTCGCCCCCGCCATGACCGGTGGATCGCGCTGGAGCTGCGACTGCTTCTTGGACCGCGGCCCACGCGGCAGGGTCAGGGGGCGGATCTGTTCTTGAGCCTCGGCCAATGTCGCCACCACGATGGCGTCGCAGCCGATGCGCTCTTTCGCCTTGGCCAGGTCACCGTGGGCGTCCCACAGTCCCACGACCAGCTTCACCTGGGGAAGGTGGCCGCGGAGGCGTTTGCTGAGGTAGCGAGCATGCATCACCGCGGCAGGCGGTGTGGCGGAAATGCAAACCACATCGGCGGCGTGCCGCTCGACAAGATCAACCATTTCACTGGCCAACGACGCAACCGAGACGGTCTGTACGGTGCAGCCGCTGATCTCCAATACCTGCGCCAGCATCAGGGCGGTGATCTCATCCGCCTCAGTCCGCGCGGGCAGGCAGAGGATGCTCAGCTTGGGCGAGTCCGTCTGCGTCGCGCGCAGCGGATCGCCATTGGTTGCGGGCAAAGCCGCGGCGTCCTTGGCCGTCCGCAGTTCCTGCTCACGCTCGCCCCGGTCCTCAATCATCTCCTTCAGGCATTGCAGGATGAACTGGTGCTTGCCTTCGTCGAGCTCGCCGAGCCGCGAGTGTGTCTCGGTCAAGGCCAAGGCTGGGATCAGCACCATGTCATAGACTTCGGCCAGCGGCCGGTGCTCCAGATCGTCCTCGAACAACTCGGCAGCCTCTTCCTGATCTCCCGCCAAGAGGCGCTGAAAGATCCGCTCCTGCGGCTCGAACACCGGCTCCGTGCCCAGCAGAATGTCCAGGAATGACAGCTGCGGCACATGCTTGCCGACGACGAGCACGCACACGGTCAACGGCGTCGCTAGCAGCAACCCGACCGGTCCCCACAACCAGGTCCAGAAGACGGCCGCGAGCATGACCGCCACCGCCGACACGCCGGTATGCTTGCCATACAGCCAGGGCTCCAGGAGGTTGTTGTTGAACAGCTCCAGCACCACGAACAGCAATACGGTCAAGATCGTCGCGCCCCAACCCGTCGAGATCGCCATCGACAGGCAAATCGGCATCACGGCGGCAATCCACGGGCCGATGTAGGGAATGAACCTCAGGGCTGCAGCCAGGATGCCCCACAGGACGGCATTGGGCACGCCGATCAGGTACAGCCCCGTGCCGACCGTAATGCCAAACGTCACATTGAGCAGGAACAGAATCGAGAGATAGCGGCTGACCCGCGCGCCGGCGTCTTGCAGCATCTGCGTGGTCAGGGTGATGTGTCCCTTGCCGACCAGATGGATGAAGCGATCGCGCATGTCCTCGCGCCGGAACAGGAAATAGACCACGAGCACGATGACGATGCCGCTCGTGCCGAGCACCTCGAGCACGCTGCCGAACAGGCCGCCAAAGGCTTGCAGGGGACTCGCCGGCGAGGAAAGAACGCGGACCGAGAAGGGCAGCTCATTCGTTCCGCGGGGCTCGACGGCCTGTTCTGCCCGCGAAAGCGTCGGGCCTAATGTTTGCGCTGATTTGGTCAACTTGCTCAGCGCCGCGCTGGCATATTCATTGACCGAATTCAGCTTCGCTTCGATATTGCGCTGATATTCGGGGATTTTGGGCGCCAGGCTGCTCATCTGCACCGCGGCCGTCCAGACGGCGAGCCCCAGCACGAGGAA
>Ga0184628_10001705_pt1 | contig 10811 bp, 25 predicted proteins | sample PLM4_5_b1_FD_133149 | JGI IMG/M metagenome (GOLD analysis project Ga0184628, IMG submission 133149) | Groundwater sediment microbial communities from an aquifer in East River, Colorado, USA - PLM4_5_b1 | ecosystem: Environmental > Terrestrial > Soil > Riparian zone | place: USA: East River...
ATACTCTTGATTGCCCTTTGAACATCAGCGACAATGTGGAAATTCTTTTGCACGGCAAATCGCACCGCTCTAAAAGGTCGCAAGCGGTCTTCAGTGAACCTGTCGAATGGATTGCCCACGCATTGAATCAAACGGTCTTCAATGTCTTCCCTGCCATAATGCGGGTCAAAAATGATACCGTCCTCGCGCTCTGCAATGGCATTCATACGGAAATCACGGCGAGCAAGGTCATCGACAATGGTGCCGACTTTTACCCAGTCAGGATGTCTTCCGTCACTATATGGCCCCTCCTTACGTGTCACAACATAATCACACGCACCAAGTTCAGGGATATGGGCGCGGATAGTGAAGTGTTCGGGACTCTCTACAAAGATTCTGCCGCCACGCGCTAGAATAGCCTCGCGCATAGCCTCAAACGATGGCACTTCAACCGCGTAATCAATGTCTTTGGATTCGATACCCAAGATTTTATCGCGGACGCAGCCACCGACTTTGTAGAAAATAGCCATTACAGATAATTTCGAGTAAGGACTGGGCGCTGTTCCAAATGCACCCATGAGTAACGCTTGCGCAGCGCGAGCATCTTGCGCGCATACGCCAGACGAATAGAAGCAGGCACAATGCCACTATGGAAACCGTAAATCTGAACCAAATAGCTTTGGTCATTCATTGCGCCACCTTTTCGTATCGCACGAAACTCTGCGGGACGTTGGGCGAGAACGGAATCAGGATGCGAGTGGGGCGCGCATTTGTAATCCGCTTTTGATATGTCCAAACATCGCACGCTAAATCGTTACAGGCATACTGGTCATAAACACCAGCGGGGAGCGTGCGGCCCGAATCAATCAATACGGGCTTTGGAGCAGTCTTGCACCCCACAACTAAAGTGAGCGCAATCAAGAGTGATATTCTTTTCATGCGCCCACTATTACAAAACTTTTTTTAATTGTCAAGGACTTTCTTAGCCCGCGACAATCGTTGGAACCTGAATACCGAGCTTGGCAAAACCCTCAAGAGTCTGCGCCGTAGCGCGAGCCAACAGGGTAGAGTTGCCGCCCAAGAGCGAGGGCAAAAGCTGAAACTTCTCTTTGAGATAAACCTTCGCGAAATCAGGGTCTTCTGCCAAAATGCTCTCTGAGTTCAGAATCAAATCCGCCAGCTTGATTGTCTTGGCATCATTGGAGATGTTCGCGGCACGTTCGCGCTCCATTTTTTTCCGTTGCGCACGATTGTAATTGCTGTAAGCTTCTTTCGTGTAAATGTCCGTCAGTTCCTTGACGAAAGTATAAACGCGATGGCCGAATTCCTTGTTGATGAATTCAGGACTGAAAGCGGGATTCTTGGGCGTCACATCCTCGAAAACATCGTGAAGATGAGCGGCGGCGACAACTTCAATGTCAGCGGCATTCAGTTCACCCTTGTTAGCTTCACGCAAAGTTTTTTCGACTAGCGCCGCAACGCCATCCGTATGTTCCCAATAGGGATGATTGTTATACTTCCGCTTTTGTAGGACGGAATCGTGTGCCTCATGCGCTACTTCTTGCGCCTTTTCAATTAAAGTCATAGTGATGTTTTACGTAAACCTTGGAACATTGTCAAGCACCTTTTTCATTGCCAGATGGATTTGTCGTGATGTTTTAAGCTTTAGCGGGGTTGCCTTTTTAAAACTTAAAAGAAGAGCGAGCGCACTCGCGCCCGCCCCACTATGGACTCACCGCAACTCAGCAGGCACGGCAATTGCCCTATGCTCGTCAAGGTCGCCCAATGGTTCGCACCAAGAGCGCGGCCCGTGCAGAGCAAACAGTTCAGCCGTGGCTGGCGAAACGTCGCCGCCCTTGTCTCGCGCAATCGGGTTGTAAACGCGAGCGAAGGAACTGGTAGCACTCACCACGACACCGCGATGAATCTCCTTAACAGTCTCGCGACCGCTCCGCTCGTCAACGTCTTTGCGCATTACGCGAACTTTCGTCCGCCCAGGTATGATTGATTTGTCCATATTCATATTTACAGTTTACAGATTTTTGTCAGCTTGTCAATGCTTTTTTGGTTTGTGAAATGCCGCGTGCAATACAATTACAACGACAACCACGATACCACCTACAAAGATGATTTCCATTTGTTTTCCTTTCAGACGCGAGCATAGCCGCCTTTTCCTTCCCGCTTCACCAATTCCCAAGCTTTCGCCATAGGAGTGCCAGCGGGTTGCGTGCCATGAATTAACAAAGCGAAATCTCCAGTATCTTGCCAAGCGTGCGTATCGTCATGGTCGATTTCAAGGCCAAGCGATTCAGCTTCAGCCTCAGAAGCCACAACGCGGCAGGACTTCAATCCGTAGGACGGAATCAAAATGTCATGCGTGCCGCCATAGCTCGCCACAAGCTTAAAGTTGCTTGGGATAACAGTGAGACGATTAACCCAGAACGGCAACGCTTTGGTGTAAGCGTAAAAAGTGCGCTCTGGAAATTGGCGCGCAACCATAAGCCACGCATCAAAGTAAGCTTGAGAAAAGAAATCCCCGCTTGAGTGAATACGAATCTTGAACGTGTCAGGCAAGCAATTCGCAATCAGGCTCGCCATATCACTCGCGGTTTTCCCGCGCAGTTCAGTGAAGTTTTTCCATCGCAGTTTTCTCGCCGCGCTAGAGCGTGCCTCGCCAGTAGCAGCATAGCAACGGAATTGCGTATCCTTGCCGTCAGTAATCCGCCCCGTGACTCTGTTTGCGCTCGACTTACACAAGCAAGCAAAAGGACAGGAGTGTCCCGCTGGCAAATCAAAGATTGCAGTGACCCCACGCAATTTGGCATTGCCAAGTGAAAAATGTAACATAGTGTTTGGAGTATATGACTAGCTTAGTCTTTGTCAACTGTCTTTTCACTGGCGCGCTTATTCGCATTCAGCGTAGCCTTTTCCCTGTAATTGTCATCGGGGCGCTCGGCCTTGATGGTTCCGACAGTAAAGCAACTCACGAATGCGGGACGATTGAAGTCATGGAACGAAACGGAATCCAGTTTCAATTCTTCAATCCGCATTCTCGCTATGACATGGGCGGAAGCTTTAGCACTCCGTTGCCCATGAATAAGCATGTGACGATTAAAAAAGAACGCATACATTTTTTCTGGCGTGCTCCAAAAGGTTGCTTTCGTGCGCGTATGGTCTGTATAATCCAGCCCGTTGTAAATGGTGCCGTCGCTTCGCTCAACTGATACGTCGATAGCGCCGTGGTTCCAAAGCCCGTTGAAAACGAGTTCAATGTCTTGCTCTGCGCCCTCAAGAACCATGAGCCACCATGAGCCGCAGTTCTGAAAACGGAGTTCGACATCTACATTGTGATATGGTTTCATTCGTTGGCGTGACGATATGGAAAAGGTTCGCGAGTGTCAACGACTTTTTTCAAATAAAAAACCCTTGACTTGTTTGCAAGGTTCTGGTGAAATGATGGCTCAGTTAAGTTGCTGTGTGTCGGGACGGGTAAGCGGTTCCAGCCTCGTGTGGGGATGTGGTATGCGCGACCCGTCCTTTCTTTTAGGCTATGACGGGGCAGCCCCTTTAAAGCTTAAAAAAATAATAAAAAACTATTGACGCGGATTCGGGATGATGTAATCTCTGCGCATGAGTAACGAAATAACAGCACTTCAAGACACAGTGAGGCGGTATCGAAATGCCGTCTATGATGCCATGCACAGTATGTTCGGCATGGAGTCAGTCAGAATGGAAAAAACTGAAAGAACAAACGCCAAAGCCTATCACTGCATTCATTTAGACTCGCAGCGGTTTCTCGACCAGTTTACTGCGATTGCAGGTGCCGTCAATGGACTGCGAAATAAAAAGTTTCTTGATGTCGGATGTGGCCTCGGCCAGAAAGTTTATATGGCCAGAAAGTTTTTGGAAATGAGCGCAACTGGCCTTGAACTGCGCCCCGCGTATGTCAAGACTGGCAACCAACTTCTCAAGAGGTATCTGAGCTATAAGAATGAAACGGAAAAAGAGGATTCATTCTTCCCCAGAATCGTAAGGGGTAATGCAATCACCTATAAGAAGTATCAGGACTATGACGTGATTTATTTCTATCGTCCCGCTCCTGACCCCGTAATCCAAGAGAAGATTGAACACGCCATAGCCAAGGGCGCGAAGGCGGGCGCGATTATCGTGGGCCATCTCGTTCAGTGTTTCCATAATCCCGAATTCTTGAAGCAATACAATCTGACGGCACATAACGCTGACGGGAAAACGGAGCGTTATTGGATTAAGGGTTGACAACAAACGAAACTCAATTACACTCTCTTTATGATTATGATTTCAAGAAGGATTCCCGAATCCGAAATTCGACTCGAATGTGCCGCTGCGATTCCAAGCATCGAAGTATGGTTCAAGAATCATCCTCGGCGCAAAGTCTGTCATGCGCAAGGCTGGTATGACGTGCCTGTGAACGTTCGCCGTGGTCATGTGCGCGAAGATATGGAAGCTGCGATGGCAAAGGCTCTGGAGCGATGAAATTCCAAATTACAATGGTAGTTGAGGGGACGGAAGAATTGGAAAGCGCGCTAAAGGGTGGGCATTTTGAGTCTGGCGTTGCTGCTGACGTTCTGGAGGGTGGCGAGGTAATCGAATCTTTCGAGTTCAAGAAGCTGGAGGACTAATGCGTGACCAATATAGCAATCCAATTCCAAAAGACCTGATTCTTCTGGAGAACACGGACGAAGCCTTACACCGTGGGCATGAGGTTGAACGCCTACCGTGGTATGTGGTCGGCACCAATCGTTCGATTTACGTGTCAGACGCAAGCGTTACGGCTCTGATTGGTTCTCACGATTTCTTGCCCATTGCGGAAGTGCATCCTTTTTTGCGACAGGGCGACGTTTTACTTGTTGATAATCCGCTCAAAAGGTGGAATCTTCAGGACGGATTTTATCACGCATGAATCTCACTGAGGGAATCAAAAAAGTTATTGACGCCAAAAGCGTGCGCGAGCTACTCTATCAAGTAAGGTATGCGCCCATTGGCGACGAAATGTTCCAAGGTGAGACTGGCGAATACTGGATGAAGCGATTAGTCGAACTCAGGAACCAAGACGGAGCAGCGTATGTCCAAGCGTCGAAATCAATCGGTTGGGAAGGTTAGGCGAGGGTGGGGCAATTTAAAGCCTGTCACTCGAATCAAGCCATCAAAAAAGCTTTACACGCGCAAAAGTCGTGGTAGCGTAGGACTATGAAATTGAGAGAACTTAAAGCGGCTCTGAACGAGCTAGTCGATTCGCAACTTGAACAAGAGGCTGTTGTGCAAATGGATAGAACTGGCACAATCTACAAAGTTAATCAGACTATCCTCTCTTGCGAACTGAGCAACGACAATAAGCCAGACCTTGAAGAAAAAGCAATCGAAGCTCTTGGAGAAAATTATCCGATTATCCTTGTAACTCAGTTCCCGATTAAGCACATTGAACCAATATGAAATCTGTTTTCCATCTTCACCGCCCGATGTATCCGCCCGATTTTGAAAAGCTACGCAATGGTGCGTTGGCTGAGTTTCGATTCTGGCAGCACAAACTAGACCTTGATAGCGCAACCGCTCTCACAGTCACAATGCCGAAAGGTTCCAACATCGAAGCCTATGACAAGCTTGGTTTCTATATCAAGGGGTTTCTTTTGGGTGAGAGCTATTGATTATGATTCCCAAGCTCTGTTCTCTCGAACGTATGGCGGACTCGGCTCGCAAGACCCGTGACGCTTGGAACATGTTCAAGAGGTTTACGAATCACGAGCTTGCGGCTCTCTTAACGCTTGCTGGCGTAGCTCCATGCGAAGATAGAGGATTGATGCTCCATCAGGCTTTAATTGTCTGGTTCCACGGTTTCATACCGAACGTCACCGAGGTAACTTACCTATCACAGGAATTGAAGGGTTAGTTTTTAGGCTTTAAGAACTCTGCCTTTATAAAACTTAAAAAAATAACTTGTCCTTGGTAGAAAATGCTATAACGTATCGCCATGAATGAAATTCTAACACAAGACGAACTGGAACGAACGTTCACCAAAGAAGCGTTTGTTGATTTCCTGAAAAAGCTGGACTTGGATGGTGTCAAGGTGAACAGCGCCACGAATTGCTTCATCGGGAAATTTTTCAAGAAGCACTGGCCAACCCTTCGCATTGAAGTCGGCTACGGGACGCCGTATTTCAACAATTGTCCGCTGAAGTATCCAGATTGGGCGAAACCCTACTTGGCACACCTGTTAAGCAAGAGAACCTATGAGACGGAAACTCCAACCTCTGTCGCCGCCGTCTGGACTGAATCGCTGGCCTTCCTGAAGTAACATTATGGAGCCTGAAATATGGCTCCGCTTTTTTAAGCTTTTTAATGGCAGTCGCTCGACACCTTAAAAAACCATTCATCCCACCTACTTATTTAGGAGTCGTATATTTACGGGGTCTTTATTTGCGGGGGTTCTTATTTGCCCTGATAGTTGTTCCAAAGGAACATGAATCCACTCTTCAACACTTCAAAAATAAATGGAATAGCTATAGCAATGGCTGCTACTATCTTCTTCGCGTCCCTTCTAAACTCAAGTAACTCACTTATTTGGGCTTCTAGGAGTTTTCGGGTAGCCTTTAGTTCATCGACTTCCCTACGTAGGGAGCGGGACTCTTCGATTAGGCCAACGGATTGCTTATCATAAGAACCAAGCAGAGCCAAGGCAATCTTGTTCTGGGTATCCTTAATCTCTTCAATTGACTTTTCAAGTTGTTCGAGGCGCGCATCTTCCATATAGGAGATTACACGAAAAAAGTCCAATCAACGAGACAACCAAACCATAAATCTTACAGGCAAAAACCCTACCCAGAAACAAGCAATCGCTATACCAACAGCAGCCCAGAATAAGCAATTTTGAATAAAACGAATCATACTTAATCCTCGAATCGAGTCAGTTTACCCATGCCCGTGTGAACCACAATGCCATTTTCCGTATGCCTGATAGGGGAACTACGGAGACTACTTGTAGAACGAGTCGGCACAAGTTTAGTATCATAGTTATGGCAGCGCGTTGCGGGGATACCCAAGAACCAACAACACGAGGCCCATTCGCGCCCGTGAGGCTTAATGCTGCCGCCCCACTTCGCCCTAGCGCCGAGATGCGCGACTTCATGGCGAACCGTCTGGCGCAAGAAATCCTCGACATTCTGGCCAAGCAATGTTGGATTGTATTCAATCAGGTTTTCGCCCCACCATGCCTTGCCTGCCGTGCCGCCCTTCAACGCAAACCGAACCGTTGGATACTTCAATCGAAGTCCAAGCTTGTTATTGATAAGGTCAACTGCTTCATTGGTGCGCCGAATTGCCTCGCGCTTCACTTCAATAAAGTCACTGGTAAGATTACGTAATTCGTCATTCATTGCACCACCCACGCTTCATGTGAAACCCGCCCAGAGAACGCAGCAAACACACGAGACTTGAACGTGTGCGTTGTGATTGTGTTCCCCTTGCGAGTGTAAACGATTCCCGCGTCCCTCAAAGCAAATTCAATGGCATTCCTGTAAACTCCATCGAACTTGATTGTAATGTCTTGTTCAGTTTCCATGTGGAGAGCTTATTTTAACTTTAAATAAAAGTCAAGCAAAAAGAGCGGGGACAGGCACACACCCATCCCCGCCCTTTGAGCGACCTTACTTTTCGACAAGCTTTTTCTTGGCTGCGGTCTGGTTCTTCACCAGAGGATTCTTACCCGCCAACCCCGCCAGATAATCCCGCCCCTTGGCAGTAATCACACGCCCCGTGGTGCTAATCTCCATTAGCCCGTGCTTCTGAAGGTGCATCTCGTAATCACGTTGCAACGACTCACGACTGAGGCCAGTCTTGGCCGCGAGACACGTAAGAGACGTGCCCTCGGTAATCGTTTCAAGGTGACGCAGGATTCCAATCTCGCCCGCGTTCAAACCCAGAGGGTAGATGCCAAGGTGTTCTCGAAGTTGGTTCCAATCCTTCGTGCTGAACTTAATCCTGCCGCGCAGGAATTGCTTCACCTTGTCAGCCATCATCTGTCCAGCGCGGGCATTGCCACGCAACACGGTCGCGATACTCTCCAGAGTAGTCTTCTCGAATTCAACTTCCTTCGCGCCCATCTGAACGATTTTGGACAAGTCACCATGAGTGTATTCCTCAAGGTCAATGCGCTCCAGACGGTCAAGCAGCGCATGGAAAACCTTCTGCGGCTCGGAAGTCGCAAAGATGAAAGTCTGCTCGCGAAAATCGAAGTCGCAAACATATTCCTCGTAAGAGAACGTGGTGCGGTTCTCAGGATTCGGATTCAGAATCGTAAGCAAAGCCATGCTAACGTCCCTCGGAAGCTCGGAAGCTTCATCGAAGAAAACGGTAACTTTCTTGCCCACCACGAATTGAATCAACACGCCATTGATAAACTGCTTCAGGTTCTTCACCGTGGAGCAATTCACTTCCACGAAATCCTTGCGCACGATACGCTCGGTCTTGCCGTTCGTCTTCGGGTCAGGTTCCATGACAATCTCGCCCTGCTCATTGTAGAGAGGCAAGCCCTTTGCGATTTCTCGCGCCAACTTCGTTTTGCCCTGCCCCTTTGGTGCCGTGATAATCGTATTGGGGAAGATACGGGTATGAAGGTAAGAGCCAAGGTAGAACAAGGCTTTCTTCTTTGCCGCTTCCTGCCCAACGATTTTCTCAAACAGAATCGGGAACAGTTTCTTGATTTCTTTGTTTATGTCGCTCATAACGAACCCACCTTATTAGAACTTTATATTATTGTCAACTAAAAAAAGCGAAATCGAAAAGAAAAAAAGAGCGGCAACTTTCGCTGCCGCCCTCTTGCTGGTCAAACCTCGTGATACGACACCTTGAATGTCTCAGGTGCGTTGTAAGGAAACTCAGGGTCTTCATAGAGGCGCAACGTCTCACTGTTAACGTATGCCTCGAAGCGTCTGAACTCGCGTGTCTCATGTCCCACGTCAGCAGCGAGGATTGCCCGCTCTTCCCGTGACAGATTGCGCAAAGCTTTCTGAGTTACCTTACGATGGATTCGCCAGTAATGCTGAGTCTTGAACTCTGGCATTTGGTTCCTTCGTTTCAACCCTGCTATTTTACTCTTCGTCTGCGGGGTTTGTGACAGAGACAGAGGCTCGCGTTGCGGGCGTTTGGCCTTGGATGTTTCCAAGGATGTTGGTTGCGGAGGTAGTCGAAGCAATGTTGAAACCGCACTGCTCAGCCCACTTACGACCAATCACAATGACTTGCGTGTCATCGGCAAACTTCGCCTTCAGGTCAGCCAAAGTCAAAGCAACAAAGGAAAAAGAACCCTTGGTGCGGCCCGAACCTGGACGCTTGGTTTTCCTGCGATTGGTATCTTCGGTATTCGTTGTATTCATGCTACTACTCTCCTAAAACTTTGGCGACAAGTCAAGTTTATTTTAAGTTTTTTTATTCGCCTTTCTCTGTGACAGGCATTTCAACCAAGGCTATCACACGCTGAACAAACAAGTCAACAAAATAGTGCCGAACATAAGCCCCATGCACTGACTCTGTTCTGGCGTTGTCAATGATAAGTTTTTGGACTTCATTAAGCTTGTTATACTCAAGTTCCCACGCTGCCTTGTAGTCCCGCGAGGCGTTATTTGGCGCTTTGGGGATTTGTGGGGCGTTCTTTTTTTTATTTTTGCTGCCTTTGGGTCGTCCCATAATAAGAGTCACAATTAAGTATAGCAGAACTTTTGGTTTTTGTCAATCACTATTATTTGGGAATTTGGCAAAAAACGGGCAAATTCAAAAGAGGTCAAAATACCCCAAAAAGTAATAAATAACATTAAATAAAGGCCGCTAAGAGGCTAAAAAAGGTCAAAACAAAGTTGAGTTAAAACTCGATTTAACAGCCACATAGAACGACTGCAATCGCCAACGCACACATAAAAAACGTAAAGCCATCAATGTTCATGGTGTTATTTGGACTTTTTTCGATTTGCGGGGGTTTGACGGAGCGCATTAAGGTAAGCAAAGGCACACAACCTCAACTTAGGGGTATTACAAGGATTCATTGAGATTATTTCAGCTATTCCCTTAAACTCGCGCCTAACTGAAGGTTTTTCGAGTCTTTTAAGTTCCTCTTGGACAAGTTCCTTATGTTGGCGGAACCCACCCATCTGTCGTGCCATTTGGATTAGGAGCGGTTTAGTGAGTGGATGGATTTTAGTCATTATTTAAAGTTTATTATTTGGGGAAATAAATGTTGGCTACAGCCAGAGCCACCAAAACAACCAAACCAATACCAACAACCAAGTCACTATATGCTTGGTGTCCCCTCTTATTCCTTTCTCCTGCCTCTTCCCATGAAATTACGTTAAAATAGGCCAAAATAGCCTCTTTTAACATAGAGACTAGGAATGCTCCGCACACTCCTACTATGGCACTATAGCCATAAACGACAATCGACTGAAGAACAAAGTTGTCCATAAATTCAAATCTATCTCAAAAGGTCTTGTTTGGTATCCTATAAGACGCCTTCTTAGGTATCTTAAAGAGCGGGTTTAGCCCGTAACCACCTTAGCCTTGCTCGTAATGGCCCTTTCTAGGCTTTGCAAGATACTGACAGCCTCTTTACCTGATACGCGAGTCTGAGCGCGCTTAAGGGCAAGTAGGGCGTCTTCCACGGCTTCATTGTAGCCAACCCTTTTGACTTGCTTAAAAACTTCTTTGGAGCGGGCGCGTGCGCGCCTCTGCATACCATGAATGAAAATGACTTCAGCGGCCATAATTTAAAGTTATTTAATCAACCGCACATTTACAGTTGTAGGTTCGGGGTC
>Ga0184628_10001706_pt1 | contig 10810 bp, 10 predicted proteins | sample PLM4_5_b1_FD_133149 | JGI IMG/M metagenome (GOLD analysis project Ga0184628, IMG submission 133149) | Groundwater sediment microbial communities from an aquifer in East River, Colorado, USA - PLM4_5_b1 | ecosystem: Environmental > Terrestrial > Soil > Riparian zone | place: USA: East River...
ACAACAGCTCCTGCTCCGAGAGATACGCGATCCGTGTGCCGTCAGGGCTAAGCGCTGCACCGACATTCATCGTCGCGCGCTTCTCACCGCCGATGACGATGCGACCGTCCGCGGCTTCGCGCGCGTCGCGACTGAGCGCGCGCGTTTCGGCGATGCCGGGCATCTCGCGAATGGCCGCGTGCCAGGCGGATGTGAGATCTGCGCGCTTCATGCCGGTCGCGGCCTCGATGACATCGGTCGCGCTCGCTGTTCCTTGCTCGCCCGGCTCCGCGAGTCCCCGCAGCGCGCTCGCCACGATCTGCTCGCCAAACCGCCCTGACAAGTACGCCCAGAAGGCCTGCCCCCACCGGTACGGGAAGTAGTCCGGATTGTCGAGATCCTTCACCGCGGGCAACTTGCCCTCCGCGGCGGCATCGCGCAGCCACATCGCCGTCTGCGGATCGCGCGGGCCAATCGAAAGGTACTCGGCCATGCCTTCGATGAACCACAGCGGGGCGGCGTTCACTTGCGGCCCGAGGATGTCGTACTGAAACGCATGCACCAGCTCGTGGCCAATCACGTGGTCGGATTCGGCGAGCGTCGCGCCGAGCGGCAACGTGATGCGGCGCCGCAGGCCCTCGGTCACACCACCGGTTCCTTCGCCGATGATCGAATCGACCACGTTGGTCTGCGCGAAGTGAGGATGGCTGGCATAGAGGATCAGCGGCTGGCGGCCGGTCAGCTCATGCGTGAGTAGTTTCGAGAGCCGGGCGTACCAGCGTTCCGCCATGCGGCCGGCCTCGCGCGCGGCCGTTTCCTCGGCGGGGTAGTAATAAATGTCGAAATGCTGGGTCGTCAGCACCTGGAACTGAAAACGATCGAACTGGACTTTGTTTTTTCCGAAGTACTGGGCCGACGCCAGTGAGGGCCACGTGATCGCAAGCGCGACCAGCAATGCGGCTGCCCACGCCCGACGATTCGAGCGGGTGCGCAGCGGGGAATCCGTCATTGTGAAAACTCCGTGAAATAAGAATGGGCGCAGCGATTAGCTTCAGGGAGGGTAGTGCAAGCAAAGTGCCACTGGGGAGTGGCGGGGCGCTTTAGAGAACTGCAAAGGGCACAGGGCAGAGGGCAAAGGGAGGACAGAAGTCAGAGGTCACCCCTTTGCCCTTCTCGAGGCGCTCTACAACGCCGCGGCCGCAACATTGGCCCGCGCCATGATCCGGGCGCGGTTGGCTTCCTGCACGGCATCAGCGCCGGGCTTGAGCTCACGGATGGAGGCGGCGAGGCTCATCTGTTCCTCGAGGACGCGGTGCTTCAGGACCATGAACGGCACGCCGAGATTGCGCGAGGCGTGGGCCACAGCCGCGAACTGCTCACCGTTACGGAAGCCCTTCGCCGCGATTGAAAGATTCATCCCCTCGTTCAGCACGGGCTTCAGACGCTTCTGAAGATCCGTCGATGTGGCGGGCACTGCCGGAAGCACCGGCTCAGGCACGGCCGCAACGGTCCTTGGAGCGCTCGTCCGTTCGTACGGCGACGCGACGGACTCGGGCGCGGGCTGGACGGCGGCGATCGGCACCGCTCCAGGGTCGCCCGTAATATGCGGACCAAGCCACATTCCCAGGGTGAACGCCGAGACAAATCCCAGACACAACGCCGTGGCTTTACCAGTCGTCATGGCAAATCCTCCTCGGTTTTCCTGTGAGCCTTCAGTGCAAGAACCGTGTCAAGTGCCGACCGTGCGCCACGCTCGCGTACTTGGCCTGATTTCATCGAATCAGGCCGTTTGCGCAGGGTTCGACCGGGTAGTTCTTGCCGGTCCTCCGCCCGCTCGATCCGGGACCGCAGTCGCCCTACTATTGAGCACTGCAATGTCGTTCAAGCCCAGGGCCACGCTGCCAGACACCGCCTTCACGTTGCCCGCGCGGTACTACACCGACCAGACGCTCTTCGAGCGCGAGCTCGAAGTGTTCTACCGGAGCCTGTGGATCGGTGTCGCGCGTCTCGAAGATCTGCCCCTGCGTGGCTCCTGGATCACGCGCACGGTCGCCGGCGACAACGTCTTGATCGTTCGCCAGGATGGCGACGAGGTTCGGGCGTTCTACAACCTCTGCCGCCATCGAGGCACGCAGCTCTGCGATGCCGAACACGGCGAGTTCGCGGGATCGATTCGCTGCCCGTATCACGCATGGACCTACGACTACGACGGCCGTCTCGTCGGCGCTCCGCACATGGACGGTTCTCCGGGATTCAGCCGCGACGAGTTTCCGCTGAATTCAATCCGCGCGGCGGTGTGGGATGGTTTTGTGTTCGTCTCGCTCGCAGCCGATGGACCATCACTCGCCGATCAGCTTGGCGGCATTCCGGACAAGTTCAAATCGTGGCGGATGGGAAGTCTCCTGCGTGCGCACCAGATCGTCTACGACGTCGGCGCGAACTGGAAGCTCGTCGTCCAGAACTATAACGAGTGTTTGCACTGCCCGACGTTGCATCCGGCGCTCAATCGGTTGTCCCACTACCTCAGCGGAGAGAACGAGCCTTTTCGCGAGAACTACATGGGCGGGCGCATGGATCTGAACGAAGGTGCGGCGACGATGTCGATGGACGGGACGTGCCCGCGGCCGCCGTTGTCAGGCCTCTCCGACGAGGAGCGGCGGCACATTTACTACTACTCCGTGTTTCCGAACTTCATGATCGCGCCGCATCCGGACTACGTGCTGACCCATACGCTCTGGCCGCTCGCGCCCAATCGCACGCGGGTTATCTGCGACTGGTTCGTGGACGCCGCCGAGCTCGCGAAGCCCGGCTTCGACCTGACGGACGCGACGGCGTTCTGGGACATGACGAATCGACAGGACTGGCACGTCTGCGAGCTGGCGCAAAGCGGGATCAGCTCGCGCGGCTACCGGCCGGGACCGTATTCGAACAGGGAAGATCTTCTGTACGCCTTCGACCGGTTCATCCTCGACAAGCTTGGCGAGTCGCCCGATCGCTGACGTCGGCTAGCGCTTCGGCCGCGCGGCGGTCGTTCGTTTGCGAGCCGCTGACGCCCGCGCCGGCTTCACCTCGGACGGCCCAGCCTGGCTTGCCGCCACGTTTCGAGCGCCCGGTTCTTCGCGCGAGCGCGTCTCATCGCCGGCCTTTTTCTCGCGTCCGTGCTCGGTCTTCTGAAACTCGGGCAGATTGTCCCGCCTGAACGCGGCGTCGTCTTTCAACCCGATCTCGAGCTTGTCTTTCCAGGTCATGGGGCACCTCTTCGCTTTTCTGAGCAAGGGCAATGCCACGGCATTGGCCAGAAGGCGGGAATGACCCGGCGACGTGAAGGGCACGAATGACATGAATTGAGTAGGCGCCACCTCACCGGTGGGGGCACGTGGCTTGCAGGTTGATCGGAGGGATCAAAACCAATCAAAAGAGGGAGCAGCCATGACCAGGATACTTGCGTCGGTCGTTTTCGCGCTGGCGTTGACCGGCATCAGCGAACCGAAGATTAACGGCGTGCAGCCTGAGAAGCTGACGATGTCAGCGAAGCCGCAGCAAATCACCGTGGCCGGCCAGGACTTTCGTGAGGGCCTGACGCTCGTAGTCACCACGCCAGGCGGACAGCCGAAGAATTTTTCTGGCGCCGACATTGTGGGCCGCGGTCCAACGGGGTTCCGCGTGTCGATCGCGTTCGATGCCGTGGGCCCGTACGAGCTCGTGGTCCTGAACGCCGACGGAGGCAAGTCGCCACCATTCAGGCTCGACGTAAAGACGGCGGCCGTGGCGCCGACTATCGACAGAATTCAGCCGGCGGAGATTTCGCGAAGTCAGGAAGCGCAGGTCTTGACGTTGAGAGGCGCGGGGTTCGAACCGGGACTTCGCCTGAGCGTCACCGATCCAACCGGAACGGTGGCCGTGAAGGACGCATTCGATCGCCTCGAGCCCACGATCGCGGTCGTCAGGCTGGTGTTCGAAGTCTCCGGCACCTACGGGCTGATGGTCACGAATCCATCCGGCGGGCCGTCGAACTCGATCTCACTGACGATCCGGTGACTGCGGAACTCCGCCGGACGCTGGACTCCGGACCCCGGACTCTTACGCGTCTGCGTCGTCGTTGCTCGAGGCTTCGCTGATGCCGCATTCCTTCATCTTGTTCAGCAACGTCTTGTAGCTGACCTTGAGGTACGCGGCCGCCTTGCGGCGATTCCAGTGAAATCTCGTGAGCGCCTCGTCGATGGCCTGGCGTTCGGCGCGCAGTGCCGCGGCCTTCGCCAGTGCGTGCAGGTCGCCTTCGATTGCCGGCGGCGCCGCGGCAGCCATGCCGCCGCCGTTCATCGGTCGTGATGGCGCTGCCGCCGCAGGCGTCGGACGATTGTGCCGGGTCGAGTTGGTCTTCGGCATGTCCGCGGCCGTCAGGCGCGCCAGCTCGTTCAGGATCAACGCTTCGTCCTGCAGCACGACAAAACGCTTGATCACGTTCTCGAGCTCACGGATGTTTCCGGGCCACGGATAGTCCACGAGCGCGTTTCGCAGCGCGGGCGTCAGGCGCAGACGCGGCCTCTTGTACAGATGCGCGAACTTCGCCAGGAAGAACTCCACGAGCGGCAGAATCTCTTCCTGTCGCTCGCGAAGCGGCGGGATCCTGATTTCGATGACCTGCAGCCGGTAATAGAGATCCTCGCGGAACGTGCCCGCGCGGATCATGGCCTCGAGGTCCTGGTTCGTTGCCGCGAGCATCCGGCAATTGACTTCGATCTGCCGGTTGCTGCCGAGACGCGTGAGCTGCCGATCCTGGATCACGTGCAGCAGCTTGGCTTGCAGGGCCGGCGGCGTCTCGCCGATCTCATCGAGCAGGATGGTGCCGCGATCGGCGAATTCGAATTTGCCGACGCGCGTCGTGCCGGCGCCGGTGAACGCGCCTCGCTCGTGTCCGAACATCTCGCTCTCGAGCAGATCGGCCGGCAGGGCGGCGCAGTTAACTTTCACGAACGGCTGCGCGCGCCGATCGGATCGCCGATGCAGCTCGCGCGCGATGATTTCCTTACCGACGCCGCTCTCGCCCGTCAGCAGCACGCTCACGTCACTGTCAGCGACGCGATCCACCATCGTCAGCACGTCCTGCATCGCCCCGCTCGAGGCGTTCCAGCAGGGTTGCGTGCCTTCCGGATCCTCGAGCAACTGGACGCCGAGGCGTGCGACTTCTCCCTTGAGAGACTGCCGCTCGATCGCATTCCGGATCGCGGCCTCGAGGGCCGCTTCGCCAACGCCGTCGGCGTCTCCGGGCTTGACGACGTAGTCGGCGGCGCCCAGTTTGAGCGCATCGACAATCGTTGCCGGCGCCTGCCGTCCCGACAGCATGATCACCTCGACGTTGGGATTTGCCTGACGGATGGTCCGGAGAGTTTCCAGCCCGTCAATATCCGGCATCATCACGTCGAGCAGCACGAGGTTTGGCTGATAGCCGGCGCGAAGCCGATCGATCAACGCCGTTCCGTGGTTGAACGTGTCCACGCTGTACCCGCGCGAGCGGAGCAGCGTTTCGATGAATTCGGTGAAGACCGGCTCATCATCGACGACCGCAAGTCGCGCTGTCATACGCTCCCGTCCTTCTCGCCCGTCCCTGAAGCCAGGGGAAACGCCACGATCACCCCGCTGCCTTTCGCGAGTTTCAGTATCCGTCCCGAAGACCATTCGATTCTCCTGCAAGCGACCGCCAATGGCAGCCCGAGCGACCATCCATCCAGCGGCGTCGCGCCGGCCGTCGAAGCCCCGGGCTCGTCGACCGACAGAAATCTGAGTTCGGCCTCGTCAGCCTCAATCGCCAGCGTCGTTCGCTTGCCGGCGGCCGTCGAAGCCACGTGGACGACCGCGTCGCCGATGCGACCGACATCGCCCGTTAGTGCGACGCGGGCACCTGCAGGAATCCTGCCAGCCTGAACATCGACTCCCAGATTTCTGGCTTGCGATTCAACTTGTGTGGCGAACGTTTCCGCAGCGACGACTGCGATGCGTGGTGAGCCGGTCGACGTGTTCAGGAAGTCGTCGGCGTCCTGGCACAGGCGCGCGGTCTGGCCGAGCGCCTGAAGCGCCTTGGTCACGGCGCGCTCGGTGTCCGCCGCCGCCGTCAGACGACCCTCCTGCATCATGCGAAGGTAGCCCTGCGCGACGCCGATCGGCGTGCGCAGATCGTGAAGAAGAATCTGAAGCACCCGCTCCACGTCCGTCATGAAGTACTCTGCCGGCACGCGCACGCTTGCTACACTCGAATCGGTCAGATATGCCGGCACCCCACTATACAGCAGCAAACAGGCCCTCAATCCTCATCGTCGACGACTACGACGATGCGCGTGAGGTGCTGACGACGCTGCTCGGAGCGTTGGGTTTCGACGTGCTGACTGCCGCAAACGGACCCGATGGGCTGGCCACCGCGCTCGGCGGGGCACCGAGCCTCGTCGTGCTCGATCTCTCGCTGCCAGGCATGTCCGGCGTCGAAGTCGCGCGCGCGATTCGGGAGCAACCGCGAGAGCGGCCGATGCCGCTGGTCGCCCTGACGGGTTACTCCGATCCGGAGCACCTAGCCCAGGCTCGCGAAGCCGGGTTCGATGTCGTGTTGACCAAGCCCTGTACGCCCTCGATTCTCATCGATGAAATCCGCCGGTTGTTGGCCGACTGAGCGTCCCTGAGCCGGCCGTTGAGTGGAAGCAGGATGCACAATCTAGGTAACTAATTCCCCTTTGTCTGCGCAATCCGCCAGCAGTCACTCAGGGAACGGGACGTGCATGGTCGGCGCCGAGTGACGAGTCCGTCGGGTTATACTTCCCGCTTCCGGCGAGGCGATACGTGGGTGTGATTTCCCGACGATCGATCCGTACCAAAGCTCCACTTGCCGCAGTTGCGCTGATCCTGCTGGTCGTCGCGACGCTGTCAACGGCGTCGATTGTCGTCCTCCGCCGCACCCTGCACGAGCACGCCGCCGAACGGTTGCGCGCGCTCACCGATCAACTGGGCGAGACGTTTCGCGCGAACATGGCCGCGTCGCGCGTGCGCACGACCGGGATAGCGTCGCGCCCGGAGATTGCCGCATATCTCGGCAAACCATCCGCGGATTCCGAAGCCGCAGCGCGCGCCGCCCTGATTGCCGTCGGGCCGCAGCCGGAACTGAGTCTGGCGATCGAGGTCCGGGACGTATCCGGGCGCGTGCTACTCGGCGCGCCGGCCAATCCGGACGCCGCGACACTCATCGGCCAGGCTGACACCAGCGATTTTCGCGCCTTGGCCGACGCGGCCGCCGCGTCCGAGACGGGCACCGCGTTCGGCAAACTGCGACAGAGCGGCGACATCATTTTCTATCCAGCCGCAGCGCGCGTTCCAGGCCAAGTCGGTGCGTTCGTCGTCAACTGGCGCCGCATCGGCAACACGGCTCAGGCGCGCACTCAGTTGGCGAAGATTCTGGGATCAGAAGCCGCGTTCTTTTTCGGCAACGGAGATAGCACCGTCTGGAGCGAACTTGGCCAGCCTGCGTTGCCGCCTGCGGCGGCTCCGCCGGGTCAGGTGTTCGAGTTTACGCGGCAAGGACGCGACGAGACCGTGATCGCCGTCCGCGGCCTCATCGAGGGCACTCCCTGGGCGTACAGCCTCGAGTTCCCATCGCACGTCGTGGAGGCGCCCGCGCGTGCGTTCATGTGGACCATGAGCTCCATCGCCGCCGGTTGTCTCATCGTCGGCGGCCTGGCGGCGTGGTGGCTCAGCCGGCGAGTGGCCGCGCCGATCGAAACGCTCACGAATGCGGCGGACGCGATCGCGGCCGGCCGCACCGAAGAACGCGTGCAGCTGTCGCGCGCGGACGAACTGGGCCGGCTCGGCGCCTCGTTCAACGCCATGGCCGGCGAAGTCGAGACCGTACGGCGTCATCTCGAAGATGCGGTGGAGAAGCGGACTGGCGAATTGCGTTCCGCGCAGGAGTCGCTGGCCAGACGTGAAAAGCTCGCGCTCATCGGGCATCTCGCGAGCGGTGTCGGCCATGAAATCCGGAATCCCCTGGGCGTGATGGCCAACGCGGTTTATTACCTCGAGACCGTTCAGGCCGACGCTTCGCCGCAGGTGCTGCAGTATCTCGGCATCCTGCGCCAGCAGATACAGCTCTGCGCGAAGATCGTCAACGACCTGCTCGATCTCTCCCGGGCAACGCCGGTGAACCGGGAGCGCGTCGGCGTCGATCGGCTCCTCAATGAGGTTGATGTGCGGCTCCAGAGGACGGAAACGCGCGGCGCCTTCGTCGCCGACATTCCGCCCGATCTTCCCGCCGTGGTCGTCGATCCCGTGCATGCAGGACAGGTGCTCGACAATCTGTTGAGCAACGCCCTGCAGGCGATGAACGGATCGCCCGGTACCGTTCGCGTTCGCGCGCGCGCCACCGGCGACGGTTTCGTCCACGTGGAGGTCTCGGATTCCGGTCCGGGAATTTCGCAGGAGCACTTTTCCAAGGTCTTCGAACCGTTGTTCACGACGAAGGCGCGCGGCATCGGCCTGGGTCTGGCCTTGTCGAAGTCGCTCGCCCAGGCCAACGGCGGCGACCTCACGCTCGTCAGCGCGCCGAATCAAAGCGCGACGTTCGCCTTCATCCTTCCAGTCGCAGAGGGTTCCGCATGAGCCGCCGCATCCTGATCGTCGACGATGACCGCGACATGGTGCGCACGCTCTGTGACATCTTCACGCTTCGTGGATGGGACACGGGCAAGGCCTATTCCGGTGACGAGGCCATCGACGCGCAGAAGACGAGCGCCTACGATCGCGTGCTGATGGACATCAAGATGCCGGGCCTCGACGGCATCTCCGCCTACAAATCGCTGAGCCGCCTCTTCCCGAAGCTGCCCGTCGTCCTGATGACCGCCCATCGAATCGCCGACGTCGAGCAGACCAACGCGCGCGTGGTCACGAAACCACTCGATCTACCGGCGTTGTTCAATATGCTCGAGACCTAGACGATCGACGGCAACTCGCTATCAACACACACGGAGACAACGGGACACGGAGGACACCGAGCATTCCTAGGAAGGGCTGCGGGGGCCTGCAACTACCCAAGAAGTTCCGTGTTCGCCGTGTTCCGTTGACTCCGTGTGTGTCGATAGCCGTCACCACGGATCGTTTCTGCACCCCTCAGCGACCACTTCGAACTTCGTGACGGTGAGGACTTTGATCTCCCGCCCGGCTCTTTTTTCCATCGTCACCCCGCCCGTGACCTGAGCGGTCTTGCCGACGGCTGAGGCGACGGCGGCGTTGCCGGGGGCGTTGAGCTGATAGATCACGGACCCGCCGTCCGGCTGGGCCACGACGACCTTGTAGATGGGCGTGCTGGCCGCGGCGTCTCGCTCGATGCAGCCGGTCACCGTCACCGGAGCCTCCTGGGCAGCCGGCGAGTCCGCGGTGGCCGAGGCGCCGGACAGCAGGACGAACGTAATCGCCGTCAGTGATCGATGGTTCCAGAACATGTGGACCCTCCCAGGATGAAGCGCTCCGCCTCATCAATAACGAATGACGAAGATCAGATCGACGCCGCCGCGATCCGCGCGGCGCGTCGCGTGCGCCTGCAACGTTCCGCTCGCCACGCTCGTGATGAAGCGAAGCAGCCGGTTCACGCGGTACTCGAGCGTCACCATGCTGACCTCGCTGTGACCGAAGTTCTGTTTCAGTCCGACGAGGACCCGCGAGCCCAACTGGCTCCCGATCACAACGGAGCCCGTACCGTTTTCGGAAGTGGGCGCCTGGATTTCGAACACGTCAAGGTTCAGCGCGCGTCCGATCGAGTCGGCAAGTGGCGACGTAATCGCGCCAGCGGCCATGGCCGCGGCGCGCTCGCCGAGGTTCGCCTGCTCGGCGGATCCGAGCGAGCTCACCGGCTGATTGAAAACGATGAGTGACAGGATGTCGCTTTCGTCGAGCGGCGGCCGGCTCGAGAGCGTCAGCTCCGGTGAGCGGGCGCTGCCGCGGACGCGCACCTCGGCCGTGACGCCCGAGACTTCGCGCGTCGCGTTGAGATTGACGAGCGGATCGGTGAGCGAGCCGCCTCCGGGGAATCTGACGTCGCTGCCTCGCTCGATCTCGAAGCGCCGGCCCTGAAACGAATACGAGCCGCTGACGATCTCCAGCGTGCCCCGGACGTCGACGGATCCGTTGGGCGCCTTGGTCACGTCGAAGTCACCGCCGGTGATGACGTTCATGTCGCCGATGCCGAATCCGCCTCCCGACACACGCAGGTTCCGGCCGCGCAGGACGAGGTTGTCGGGAAGGCGGACCTGAACCGCGATGTCCGCGCGTTCCCAGGGCGTCTGCACGCGCGCCGGTCCGGGCGGTTCCGCGCCGGGCGCACCCTGCGCGGTCGTGGCATACGGCCGCGCGGTGGTCTGCTCCAGCAGGTCCGCGACCTCGATGCGTCCGGCCTCGAGCGTGGCCGTGCCTCGGACGACGGGCGCGCCGAGCTCGCCGGAGACCTTGAGGTCCGCATCCATCGCTGCGTTGCCGAAACGGTTGGCGAGCACGACGAAGCTTCGCGCCTTCAGTTGAATGTCGAGTGCGCGGTTGGTGATACCGCGGCGGATGTCCAACCCGCCGGTCGCCGTCATTTCGTCGCCCGCCGGATCGAGCAGTCGAAGATGCCGGACGGACATGCGGCCGTCCGTGAAGTCCAGGGCGGCCTCGACCGATTTGTACGCGACGCCGGTCGCTTTGATTTCGAACGCGCCGTTCGCGAGCGTTGCTGTTCCAGCCACCATCGGATCGCTGATCGTTCCGGTGACGCGCAGATCCAGCGCCGCGTCGCCGACGACCTTGTCGATTTCGTCGGTGAACG
>Ga0184628_10001707_pt1 | contig 10808 bp, 19 predicted proteins | sample PLM4_5_b1_FD_133149 | JGI IMG/M metagenome (GOLD analysis project Ga0184628, IMG submission 133149) | Groundwater sediment microbial communities from an aquifer in East River, Colorado, USA - PLM4_5_b1 | ecosystem: Environmental > Terrestrial > Soil > Riparian zone | place: USA: East River...
AATCGGATAACAAGGAGCAGACCCATGAACATCACGATCAACACGAAGGCTGAATCGATTCTCTGGTGCAACGTATACGTTGCGCTCATCGTCAAGAACACGCCTGCGTTCGCCGCGAAGGGTGCGGACAAGGCCGTATCAGAACTGCGCATGCGCACAACTGTCATCGAGTAATCTGTTATGAAAGACATCATTGCCGGATGGCAATATTTTTTCGGAGCCTTTAAGCAAACCTTTTTGTTTGTGCTTGGGTTTGTGCTTGCGCACATTGTGTTTGATATTGTTGTTAGCATTATCAAACATCTATTAGGATTATGAAAACCACATCTGACCGTGGCGCAGCAATGCACAATCCACGCAGCTACGTTAAAGACGCAGATGATGGTTGGCGTAAGTGCGCAAACAAAAAATGCAACAAGTGGGTTGGCATGGATCGCCCGGTGAACTCGTTGACGTGTTCGAATCGATGTACGAAAGCAATTTGCAATCAGCGTACGTACAAAAACACGCGAAAACAGGCGTAGTTGACAAATTTCGTTCGTTATGAGACAATGAAGTATGAATCAATCGAGGTACTTCACAAAACGTGGCAATCGAAGCGGATTCAAAACGCTCGACAAACTTGCTGAACATCCCGGTGTTCGTGAAATTTATTCTGAGGGCGAAGACGGTATTTGGGTAGAGTTCATACCCGGCTACCGTAATAGCTACGATGAACCTGTCGGATGTTTGCACGGCATCCACGAATGGAATGTGCGTGACGTGCTGCGTCGTAAGAACCATATCGTTAAATGCGACTGCAAAGAGTGCAAGGAGTACGTATGAATCAAATCCAACAGCGGGTGCAGGAGTGTTATGAAATTCATCTATAACGACGGTGGACGTGCCAAGGCCGGTTACAAAGGTGAGGCAAGTGATTGTGTGACACGCTCGATTGCCATTGCAACTGGTCTGCCCTATCAACAGGTGTACGATGAAATGGCGCATGGCAACGAGACGCAACGCAAGCCGCGTCTGTCAGCACGCGCACGCGCACGGAAACATCACAACGCACGCACCGCTGCGCACGGCATCATCGTGCAACGCAAGTGGTTCAAGGACTTCATGCATTCAATCGGATGGGTGTGGGTACCCACGATGGGTATCGGCACCGGCTGCACAGTGCATCTGAACAGCGATGAACTGCCGAAGGGCAGGCTGATCGTATCTGTGAGCCGTCATTACACTGCCGTCATCGACGGTGTGATCCATGACACGTTCAATCCGAGTGAGCGTGGTACGACTATCTACCCGGCATCGACGCCGGTTGGTAATCTGCCGAAGCTGGCGCGTAAGTTGCCCGGTGACAGTGGGTGGGCGTACAAGCCTGAGCGGTGCGTGTACGGCTACTGGAAGCAGGCGTAGGGCCGATATGGGGCAAGGGACGACACACCTTGCCCCACGTCAGGTTAGCTGTTCGATGGCACCGGGTGAGTCGGCGGAGCCGGAGCCGGAGCCGGAGCCGGTTCGTTCGACGCCGGGCCGGGATTCGATGGCGGAGTCGGGGGCGGATTCTTCGTTGACATTGGTTGAGTTCTCCTTCACCGTTAATTGATAGCAAAGGATTTGCCAGATGACTAAGACATTTGTCGCTTCGTTGATTGTGCTTTCGACGGCATGTGCCTACGTGCCGCCGTCACCTGTTGCACCTGATGCTGTGCCGCTTCGCACACCTGTGCAGCTGACCATTCGTATCGCCGGTCCTGACAACTGGTACAAGGATCGGTTGTTCGCCGTTGTTGACGTGTACGATCAGAACGGCGCAACCATCGGTGCAGTGGTTGCGTGTGATTCGACAGATGGCATCTTCGAACCGCGTCAGTTCAACACGTTCAATCGCAGTGGTGTGCTGGTCAACGGCATCAAGGTTGGATCAACCATCACGTGCCGCATTGACAATGTGCAGGCATCGTATCGAATCACCGAACTCGATTGGCGTGTCATCGACGTAGGCGGCGGTAAGCCTGCACCTACACCAGCACCGCCAGCACCGCCGAAGTCAGGTGAATGATGACGGTCTATCTTCTGTGGGGTTGGGACTCGATGGCAAGCAACTGGGGCGAACAGTATCTTGACGGCATCTATGCAACATACGAACTTGCCGACAGCGAAGCTAAAAGAAAGCACGTGATGTCTCCGAAGATCGTTGAAGTTGTGGTGCAAACGAAGTCAGGTGAGTAATGATCAAAATTCACAAAGTCGATCCTTACGATAAAACACGTACATTGTGTTTACGTGATATAAAAACATCTTTAACAGTAGATGATCTGGTTGCACCTATACCAGAAATAACGTGTGAAAATTGCTTGCTCGTCATGACCCAATCTGTTAGAGTTGACACACATGGAACCACGACACCTAAGTGAAGCGTTTGAACACGTCGCTCGTTGCGACCATTTCTGTGTTGGCGTTGTCGGTGAATACACTGACGACGAACTCGACGCCGCAGAACAGCTGCTGATTTCAAAACAGAACGATATCGTGATGCAAGAAGATCACGAGTCTGAACAGCAGTACGAAATTCTTGATCGTGCATTGAACCTCATCGAACATGAACGTATGAACAGAAGGACGCATGCCAAAAATCAAGTACAAAGATAAGAAGATCGGTGCGGAACGGCTCAAGATCATCGCTACGGCAAACAGCATTCTTGACGAATACCGGGCGCAGGGATTCCAGCTAACGCTGCGCCAGCTGTATTACAAGTTCGTCGCACGCGACATCATTCCGAACAACATGCGCGAATACAAACTGCTTGGTCAGATCATCAACGATGGTCGGCTGTGCGGTTTGATCGATTGGAACGCCATCACCGACATGACGCGCAATCTTCAAAGCGTGTCGCACTGGACCGATCCATCAGAAATCGTCAGTGCCGTGGCGAATCAATTCCGCATCGACAAGTGGAGCACACAGAAAGTGCGCCCTGAAGTGTGGATTGAAAAAGATGCGATGGCAAGCATCGTGGAAGGCATCTGCCGTCAACTCGACGTGGCGTACTTCTCATGCCGTGGCTACACGTCGCAGTCGGAAATGTGGGCCGGTGCGATGCGCCTGCGTGGGTATGCACGCAACGGACAGAAGCCGTTGATCTTGCATTTCGGTGATCACGATCCGTCAGGCATGGACATGACCCGCGACATCACCGAACGCATGGAAATGTTTGCCGGTGGTATCACCATCGACCGACTGGCATTGAACTGGGATCAAATCGAGGAATACGCACCGCCGCCGAACCCGGCGAAGGAAGGCGACAGCCGCAGCAAGGCGTACATCGAGGAATTCGGTGATTCCAGCTGGGAACTCGACGCCCTTGAACCCTCGGTAGTGGTGGACCTGATTCGCACTACCGTTGAAAGTGTGCGCGACGAAGACGCATGGCAAGAGAAGGTGTCTGAAGAAAACGAACACCGCCGGTTGCTGAAGAAAGCATCTGATCGATGGGATAACGTGGTGGAATTTCTTGAACAGGCGGAAGAATAAAATGTCATTTCCAGTGCTCTATACCCATCGTGTTGCTATTGCTGCAACAGTCGGCAATGATAAAATTGCTGCTGAACAACTACTACGAAAAACGCTTGAAGACATCATTAAACAGGTCCGACCAAATGGACTTGGGGAGATAGTTCAACTCGATTTATATACACACGGCACCGATTACGATCTGAAAGATCATCAGAATGAAATTCGTGCCAAGGCCAAAGCCGAGATTGAAGCGATCTTCACGTTGGCTGACATCAAGGTCATTCGGGTATGGGAATTGCCCAACGGCTACACACGAGAATCGAAGACCCCTTGGTTTCTCGTACGGACACCCTATGGTCTGATACAGATTGGTTGGCGCAAGCGGGTCTTGGCAATCGATTGGATAGATACCGGCGTCTTAGGCCGAGTAACGTCTGATGATGTCACACAGGACTCGACAAGCGTCCACGCATGGACCGTAGAGAAAGCCGTCGAATACATGAAGGATTGGAAAAAGTTAGCGGAACTCAAAAAAGCTGTTGACACCAAAAACGAACTCGCGTAACCTCAGTGAAGTCGAGTCGGTCATGTGGACCGATTCACCGGAAACACGATACGACGAAAAAGGACGAACGAAAATCATGAGTCATGCGATTGCACTGAAGCGCAACGACGGACCCCGCAAGAACGCACGTGTGGCGGTGTTCGATGTCGAGGGCCGCAAGTCGGCTGTCACCTTCCCGAAGTCGCTGTTTGGCGACAACGTTCCGACCGATCTGATGCTTCAGTCGGACGCGCCGTTCGCTGAAGTGAAGGCACCGAAGCCGCAGGAGACGAAAGAGGAACGCAAGGCGCGTCTTGCCGCGATGCCGAAGCTCACGCCCGAACAGAAGCTGGCGAAGCTCAAGGAGCGCACCGCCAAGCTCGAAGCGAAGCTGGCGAAGGCTTCGGAACCGGCTGCGCCGGTTCAGTAACACGTCGCGTGTGTGAGGCTGGCATATCTCACACATGCCGCCCGGTGCAGCCAATATCGGTTGCACCGGGCAATCTCTTCTAATTGTGATGTACCTGTCCCACATATACGGGGGTTCGACAGGATGATTTTCAACCCGGCGTAGTGTCAGGCACGGTTACTTCTTGCTATGAAACACCGTGTCAATCAGTTTCTCGCCGGGCTTTTCGCATTCGTGTAACGTAGTGCAGTTGTCGGTTACTTCAGGCTCTTGATGTCGTAGGTTCGAATCCTACTGGTGCAGTTCACCGTGCCATAGCTCAGATGGTAGAGCGCAAGATTAGCGTCCGGCAGCGTTTAGTTTCTCGTTACTTCAAGGAGTATGTATGTCATCGCTGAATCGCCCACCGTCATACCCGTCAATCACCACGCACGAAGACGCACCGGCCATGCGGATTTCCGCATTGAAGGAACTGCGTCGATCTGTCATGACGGCAATGCTGTGGGAAAATTCCTTTTACGAAACCGGCAATGTTGTTGCGAAACGCATTCAAGAACTGGTTCCGCAGTGTAATCCTGTTGTTGTCGCTGCGCTGGCTATCGAAGCACGAGATTCAATGTATCTGCGGCACGTGCCGCTGTTTCTTGTGCGCCAATTGGCACGAGTCAAAGGTAACGGTACGCTCGTCGCTGACACCCTTGCGCACGTCATTCAGCGCCCTGACGAACTCGGTGAGTATTTGGCGATGTATTGGGGCGGCGTTAAATCGCGCCCTGAGCCGTTGTCAGCCGGTTCCAAGCGTGGTCTTGCCGCTGCATTCAAGAAATTCTCACCGTATCAGTTGGCGAAGTACAACCGTGATACCGGCATCAAGCTGGTTGACGTGTTGCGTCTGGTGCATGCGAAGCCGAATCGTTTCGACGGCTCTGTGTCGGACATGACGATTGATGCGGTGTACAAGCGATTTACGTTTAAGTGCAAACCCGGCGATGCATCCGCTGATTCTTCAAACAGCGAACAGACGCATCGTGTGCGCCGAGACGTAGCGGGTCAAGGTGCGTTGTGGGGTCAGCTGATTGCCGGAACGTTGGCAACGCCTGACACGTGGGAAACGCAGCTGTCTGCCGGTGCTGACAAAAAAGAAACGTTCGAACGATTGTTGCGCGAAGAAAAACTTGGCGCACTCGCGTTCTTGCGTAATCTTCGCAACATGATCGAATCAGGTGTTGACCTTGAATTGATACGTGCGCGATTCAAGGGCAATCTTGATAAAGTATTGCCGTTCCGCTATCTCGCGGCGGTCCGTCATGCACCCTCGCTGGCGGTCGAACTCAATGACGCCATGTTGAAAGCCGTATCAACGGAAGCGAAGTTGCCCGGCAATACCGTCATTCTTGTTGACGTATCGGCATCGATGGATCAGCCGCTGTCTGCGAAATCAGACATGAAGCGCATCGATGCTGGTGCAGGACTCGCCGTGTTGATGCGTGAAGTGTGCGACAATTGTCGTGTGTTCACGTTTTCGAATTCGCTTGTCGAAGTGGCTGCACATCGAGGGTTGCCGTTGGCGACGGCTATCAACAATTCGCAACAGCACGCTAACACATATCTCGGCGCGGCTATCAATACGTTGATGACTGCGACGATGCAAACCCCTCAGCGATTGATCATCATCACTGACGAACAGTCGCACGATACTGTGCATTACCCGGTTGGTGTCGAGCGTGGTTACGTGATCAACATCGCTACGTATCAGAACGGTGTCGGCTACGGCAAGTGGACGCACATCGACGGATGGTCAGAGAAGGTGCTTGACTTCATGCGTGCAGTTGAGGGAGAATCAATCGATTGACCTAAAGAACGCACTGATTTGTGCGATAGTGAAAATGACGATAGGTCATCGGACGCGCCTGACTTGTCAGGAGCAGGTAGCGCCGGGCTAAACTCGTTCAGTAGCTAATAATCAAACGGTGCGTTCTTTTGGTCAATCACGAACACTCGCTAGGCCCGAAGTGACAGACTGAAAGCTGATTAGGTTGTTGCCGAATACATGCCGCGAAGAATTGGCTAATAAGGCAGGATCGGGTTTTCTAGATACACCCGGTGGAAGTCACCTAATTAGAATAAAAAATCGGGCAAAGAGGTATGTCTTTTCGTGGTTGACCTTCACTCTGTTCAGCGTAGAACAGCGTAAGCTGGGAGAACAGCATTACAGGGATCTACGTCGCTGTAGTGATGCGTATGTGCCGTAGACAAGGCATTAGCGGAGTGCCATCGCACATTGCCGTTGACACTGGGAGAGACTAGAAAATGACTACGCTACGTTTGGTCGGTAAATTCCGGCTCGTCGTGTCATAATGCGTAGTAGCCCGGCAAGGACGTGCGCCGGGCATCGTTCAACCTCAGTTCCGAAAGGACAGGTAATGTCACCAGAATTCCCGCCGAATGGACGATTCTTCACCAAAGAAGAACTCCTGAAACGTATCAAGACCTCAGACCTCACCGCTGATCAAAAATCGTCTGAAGCAGCTTGCATTTTGACGATGTACGATCTGATTGAGACAGCCCCACTCGATCAGTTGTTGTTCATGATTGCCAATCGATTATCGATGGTGAACGGTCAACACGTGGGTTGTCTTTCCGCCGCTACCATTCTTATCAACACTGCAAACATCGCTGCTATCGGATACAAGATATCCGAAGACCATGAACGTCTGTTTGATCATAACAAGAGGCATCTATGAAACGTTTCTACTGCAACACGTGCCGTCGAATCAAACGTGTACGTTCATTGCCAAACAATGTGCGTCCTATCGTAGATGTAAATGGCGTGATTACCGGCTACACCGCTGGTGATTGCAACCGACACAAACCGCAGGCGCGTCGTCGTTAGGGAATCGCGCCATGCGTGCGTATCGAACGATCCGTGAAACGAAAGTCGGACACGATCATTATTTCGATCACCCAAAAGCGGAATGGGCGTCACGTCGCCATCTGAAGCGTGCTGATCGTCAACGTGCAGAACGTGAACTCGCGGATGAACTGCGTCGTGAGTTTCATGAAGACGCTGTTGAAACAGAAGCATTCTTCAAACAGCTTGGCGAAGAAGCCGAGTGGTATTCTGACTACAAGTATCCGCCGTCACGTTACGATGACTACGATTCGCCCGGCGATTGGGATTGGGACCGTTGAGCCAACACACGTTCGACTTCAGCACGCCTGCGCCGGTCGTTGATGACTACCGCGCCCGGCTGTTGGAACAAATCAAACGAGACATGCAAACACTTGTACTCGGTCTTGAAGGACCAGAGGGCCGCGAGTTCTACGAACAACGTATTGCGTCGTACAGAGACGAAGTGAAAAAGCTGTGAACCTCACTGACCGGCTCAAGAACGCAGGCGTCGAGCCAGCTGGCGGTTCTCTCGCGTCGTTTTTCGGTGCGTTGCCGACTGAGGCACGATCCGATTGGAAACCGTGTGAGCCGCCGTCTCTTGATGGAATTGACGACATCATTCTGAACTTCGAAACGACCGGTCTTGATTGGAACGGCAAAGATGAACCGATTGCCATCACAGTCGGCACCCTCGATTACCAGCACAGTTGGTTTTTACCATTCGGCTTTCAAGGTGAACAAAACCTTGATCGTGGGCGCGTCATCGAGTGGTATCAGCGGAATGTCCGAGGGAAGCGGATCACCAATGCGAACACGAAATTTGAAGTTCACATGTCCCGAAAATTGGGGCATGACCTTGAAGACGCCGGGAACACGGTATCAGACGTTCAACACTATGCCGCCCTGTTAGACGATCATCGCAAGCGATTTGCTATCGACGTGCTTGCGAAAGATTTCCTTGGCGGCATCGAAGTGCCACGCATCGATGAAACACGCATGGCAAGTTATCATCCGTGGCAAGTGGCCGCACGTGCAGAGTATCAGGTGAAACTGGTCGCACAGCTGCGCGAAGTCATGTGGCCGAAACTCGACGCCGAAGATCTACAACGTGTGCGTGAACTCGAAGACAACGTAATCTATCCTGTCTGTGAAATGGAACGCAACGGGTGTCAGCTTGATGTGCCATTGCTTGAGCAGATGCACAAACAGTGTATATCTGAACATGAGCGGTTGCTGTGGGAAGTCATACACGAATGTGGATTTGCGTTTGACGGTACGCCCGGCAGCTGGCAGCGACTGTTCGAACGATTCAAGATTCCGCTGGCGTACAAACGGAATGGTAAAGGCGACAGTGTTGAAACGTTTGCTGAAGATGTTGTAGGTAACATCAAGCATCCGGTCATTCAAAAGGCTCATCATGCTGCGCAATTCGCTTCGCTTGACAGTAAGGTGTTCAAACCATATCTCGCCAAAGTTGACTCAAGCGGCGTACTCCGTTATGAGATTAATCAACTGCGAGAAGAAAAAAAGTCGAGCGATGGCAATACGGGCGGCACAGCGTCAGGTCGTTTTAGCATTGGGTACGTTCATCAAGTGCCTAATCACAGTAATCATCATGCAGCATTTACAAGCCCGTTACTCGATAGCATCGAGCATTGTGACCACGCTTCTTGTGATCTGTTTCCTCGCCGCTTGTTTGTTGCTGCTACGGGGAATGTACTTGCTGCGGATGCTGCGCAGATCGAATATCGCATCTTCGCGGAACGAGCGAACAACCCGAAAATAAACGCTGCGTATAAAGAAGATCCAAGACGCAGTTTTCATAAACTGCTGTGGGCGATGATCAAAGAGTACAAGCCCAACATGCTCTACGAGCGCCAAAAGTCATTGAACTTTTTGAAGATGTATGCTGGCGGTCCACGCAAAGCAGCGTTGCAACTTGGATTCATCACCGCACAAGAATTTGCGGAATTGAATTCGATGGAATACAAAATGTGGACGAAAGATCCGCGTATGAAAGAGACGCTTGAAATTGAAGCGATCTACGCACGCGAAATGCCTGAAGTAAAACAGCTGCAAGATCTTGCTTCGCATTTGTCCAAGAGCTATTGCGATGACTGGTGCAACAACGGTCAGCCACACAGCAAAACCGGTATCAACAAAAAGGTGGATGACCTACACCGAATGGTCATTCGTGATGACGTTGAAGAAATGAACTATCCGCACCGTGGCTACATTCGTACGTATCTCGGCAGACGTTCGCGGTTTCCTGATAACTACAACACGTATCGCGGATTGAATCGAGTGATTCAAGGCACGGCGGCGGATATCAACAAGCAGAAGATCGTGGAAGTCCATCGTGAGCGCAAGCACACTGGATTCGTGCTGCGCCTGACGAAGCACGATGAAATCATGGGTGATGCGACACAGCCCGATACGAAAGAAAAAGTAGAAGAAATTCTTAACCGTCAAAGTTTTCCGTTTACCATTCCGATCTTGTGGGATACGAAGACGGGTCCAACGTGGGCGCACTGCAAATGAAATTTGAATGGTCGAAAGACCCATACGAAGCGTTCTTGCAGTTTGTTTTCGTGTTCATCTACACACCGGGATGTGTGTACATCATCAGGCTATACCTGAATCTTAGCTACGCTTTGCTTCACGGCTATTGGGCATACGAACCATGACTGACCTAAAATTGATCGATGAACTGTTGTGCGATCTGAAAGATAGAATTGAGCCGCCGCGTTATTGGGAACGTGTTGAAACGCATTCATCTGCGACACGTAAAGCAATGGCCCGGCTCCGTCAGGCATGGGCGTCAGGTGAAATGCCGGTCATCACGTTAAGTCTTGAAGAGTACTTCCGGCTGACAAAGACGGCCAAGGCTCAACGAGCGCCGGGCAGAACGACTTCTAGGCACAAGTGTTTCTGAAGCCGCCCACAAAGGCTCTTGACTTCTGTTTTTATACCGTCTAGGCTAGGGGTTCTCAAATGGATGCTTGGATCGCCCGGCGCAATCGACAAGATCATCTTCGACGCCGCATGATGACCGTAGAAGGTCGTTTCGCAACATACCATTGTGTGTTGTGTCGTTTGTTCTACGGCGGCGGATCATGGCTAAAGTAGCTATCCCCAAACGCGAAGAAGAACTTCGCGCTAAGTTGATGAGCGAACTTCGTCATTACCTGCCGCATTTCGTCTGCTTCAGACACGAAGACATTCGCACGAGTGGCATACCAGACATCGAAGTGAATGGTAATCGCATCACGACGCACTGGGAAACGAAGCACGGCACACCTGAATTCACATCACCCGGCATTCAAGAACTCACCAATCAACGTCTTGCCCGGCAGAGTCACAGCCGATACATCATCTGGCAAGAAGGTGTAGACGGCGCACGCACGTTGATTGTCCATCCTGACGAAGTGAAAAATCGCCAATCATTTTCGACCAT
>Ga0184628_10001708_pt1 | contig 10801 bp, 8 predicted proteins | sample PLM4_5_b1_FD_133149 | JGI IMG/M metagenome (GOLD analysis project Ga0184628, IMG submission 133149) | Groundwater sediment microbial communities from an aquifer in East River, Colorado, USA - PLM4_5_b1 | ecosystem: Environmental > Terrestrial > Soil > Riparian zone | place: USA: East River...
CTTCATCCACAGATAAATCATCAATATCCGTTTTTGATTTCAGGGCTAAATCTTCCAGCTCTGTATCAACAAAGGCATGGAGAGAGGTAACAAGAGCAGAGGCCTGAATTGGTTTTTTCCTTGCGTAGGCCTCCAGGGCCTCCTCCAGGAAATCTCCTCCCTTTTCAAGTACAGGGCCTTTTACTGCTCCGAATATTCTGTGAATGAATTGAAATAACTTTTTCATACTTTTTATTTTTGGGTTATTAAATACTACTTATCCTCCATCACTGTCACATCCTCAGCCGGAACTTTTTCCCCTGCACTAACTCTCACCCCAAAGAATCTTTTCCCTCCCAGAAAAAAGGCAATAAGTAAACCCAGGATCCAGCTAAATACAGAGGCCATCTCAGGCCCTATAAATGTGGCTTTGGGATCATTAATGGCCGTAGCCAGTAGTCCACATACAAAGGCTCCTCCATCAAACCAATTATTAATACTTTCTGGAGTTGGTTTCCCGAGTTGTTTGTAACCGAATTTCATTTTATTTAGTTATTAGTTTCTGAATTATATCAATCATTCCCCAACCGGCTGGAAGGGATAGGCCGATTAAAAACCATTTAGCCCTATCAATAAACCTCTCAACTTTAGTTAACCTCCTTTCATGATCATCCTGGATCCCTATCATTCCAGTATCAGCTCTGTTAATTTCGTTCCCCCTGAGGATATTAAGAACAGATGTAACCTTAACATCAACAGCTCCCACTTGCCCCTCCAGCTTTTGAATCTCTGTCATAGTTGGATCATTCATTTCTTTCTTTTTTTCTCAACCTCTGCCAGGATCATGTTCATTTCCCTTAGTATTTTTTGATACTTTGAATAACTTTCATCCGAGAGATCAAATTGTTTTTTGATAATATTATTAAGCCTCTCAAGGGATAATTTAAATTCTTTCAGGGTTAACACAGGGATTGAATCAACTTTAGTTGAGTCCTGAGCAAAACAAAATCCAGAAACGAGTAAGAGAAAAAATAAAAATAGTTTTTTCATAAGATATTAATATTTATAGATCCACCACCAACTCCAGGAGGTTCCTGTTGCAGTGTGGACAGTTATTTGAATATCATCAAAATCAGTCAAACCTCCGGCATCAGTTACCTGGAGCCTGTAGAAATAAATACCCTCTTGCAAGCCTGTTATGTTTGTAGAGGCTGAGTTTGGTGAACTTATGGAGCCTCCAGGAGGACCTGAGATTTTAGTCCACAAATAATTAACAATCCCAACATCATCAGAGGATCCTGATCCATTTACCGTAACTGTGGTAGTTGGTATTTGGATAACCTGATTTCCTCCAGCAGCCGCAATAGGACTATTATTTGCAGCGGGGTTAACTGTTATTGTAACATCATCCACATCAAATAACCCTCCGGCATCTGTGACCCTTAACCTAAAGACATAGGTTCCCTGTGAGAGTCCTGTGATATTCGTGTTAACAGAGTTGGGAGTTGCAATAGTTCCTCCTGTTCCGCTGATCTTAGTCCAGAGGTAAGTAACAACTCCAACATCATCTGTAGAGGCTGAACCCGAAACAGCAACAGAGGAGGTTGGTAATTGTATGGATTGATTCCCTCCAGCGTTTGAAGTGGGAGCAGCGTTGGGAGCTGGAGAAACAGTGATATCCAGATCATCAAAAGATGTTAGATTGGATCCATCTCTCACAGTTAATCTAAATTGGTACACTCCAGCGATTAAATTATTAATCAAAGTACTTACACTATTCGGAGAGACTATTGTGAAAGTAGCCGGACCGGAGATTTTAGTCCATGTATATCCAACAACCCCATTATCATCAGTGGAGGCCGATCCGTTAACGGTTACAGAGTTTGTTGGCAAAGTGATTGCCTGATTAGCACCCGCAACAGCAACCGGAGCAGCGTTAGCCTGAGCATTTACTGTGATCTGAACATCATCAGTGTGAGTAAGTCCTCCGGCATCCGTAACTAATAACCGGAAAATGTAAACCCCAGATGTTAACCCCGTAACTGAGGTATTAACAGTAGCCGGAGATGTAATTGTAAAGGCTGATGGACCTCCCACCTTACTCCAGCCATAAGAGGAAATTGCTGATTCCCCATCAGATGAAAGAGATCCGGAAAGATTCACTGAGTTGGTTGGTAAGGTAATTGTTTGGTTTGGTCCAGCGTTGGAAATTGGAGGAGTGTTTCCGGCCAATACGGTCACAGTCATATCATCTGAATTATTAAGGCTGGAAACATCCGAAACGGTTAAGCGAAAAGTATAAACTCCAGCGATTAATCCGGTTATCCCTGTTGATACGCTATTCGGAGAGGTTATAGCTCCCTGATTCGGACCTCCCACCTGACTCCATAAATACCCCGTTATTCCAACATCATCTGTAGATCCAGATCCATTCACGGTCACAGAGGAGGTTGGCAGAGTTATAGTCTGATTTGCTCCGGCATTAGCTACAGGAGGTATTGGATTATTTTTAGTGATTTGGACCTGATCTGAGGCTGTTGCCCCTCCGTTATCTGTAACTGTAAGGTTAAAGGTATATGTTCCGGCTACAAGGCTGGAGATCGCTGTGGATGCAGAATTGGGAGAGGTTATAGTGGCTACAGATGGAGTTGTTCCCACCTGAGTCCATGAGTAAGTTGAGATAGTTCCATCAGCATCAGTTCCCGAGCCGGTTAAAGTGGTTCCTGTTCCTGTGATACTCTGATTTGGTCCAGCGTTGGCAACAGGAGACTGATTTGGAGCTCCGGAAAAATTCACATTTGCTAAAAAATAAGCTGTGTCTGAGGTTGCTCCGGTCACAGCGAGCATCATAGGCCTTGTATATCCTGTAGCATCTAAAACCTTTACATATAAACTATAAGTACCCGGGGGGATGGCAGGGATTCCGTAAGTATCACTTTTTGGAGTTGCTGCTCCTGATGGCTGAAAGTACCTGGGATTGAAAGCAGAGGTTAAAGTTGAGACAGTAGTTGAGCCGTTTCTGATTATATATTTTACTGTCCAGTTGTGATAAGGAGGAGCATTACCCTCATTGAGCCAATTTAAGTTAACAGTAAAAGAAGATCCTCCCATTGTTACGTTGCCTCCGGTTAATCTTAAGCGATAACCGGCCCTCCTGGAGGCTGCTCTTATATTATTAGACTCAGTGGGCCACCCGTTATCGTCCTGACCGTTAGCGGCGATATGATCCAGATTCCCATTCCCAAAGAAACTCATGTGATAAAAATCAACATAGGCTGGAATAGCACTCCTATCAGCCGGAGATCCCCATCCAACCGGCTCTCCACCCAAAGGGGAGAATTTCCATCTGTTTGCTAAAATTTGTTGCCTGGGAGTTCCGGCCCTGGATCCTAACCGTGTGTTATCTTCCAGATAAGAGTGATCATAGCCCTCATTAGCTCCTATATGATCATTCACCCATCCCAACGAATCCGGATGATCTACAAGATAAATTCCGTAAGCTGCTGGATTTAGTGTGTGTCCTAACCATACAGCATCATAGGCATTAAAGGGGATTACTATTTTCCAGTTAGTAGATCCTCCAAAGGCATCTGTTTGAGCATCCACAACCTCAATCAGTCCAGCTCCATTATTATTATTAGGCCTAAACCCCGCCGGTAATTCGCTGATTTGATTACATAAACAATTGGAATGTTGTTCTGAATAGCAACCATAAAACCCCAGATCATAAATTCTGATTGCGTTTTTAAGAGGCCAACCATTAATAACAGCCGTATCTATATAATTAAAAAGCTGCTGAGAAAACTTTCTAACCCATCTCTGATACTGTGGAGAGTTGGTATTGGGAACCCAGGTTGAAGGTGCTCCACCAAAAGATGATTGATAATCTCTATTCGCTGGATCCGGTTCAGCCTGTTGAAGGTTATGTAAAAACTCAGGCGTATTGCTCCAGGATCCGGCATATTCTTGATTATTATTGAAATTACCGTTTCCAGTGCCAATAAACCTCCCGTTTGACATTACCCTGATCCTTATCCCCATCCTTTTAGATGTGGCCTCACTCATCCTTGCCCTGAAAAAACTCCAATTAAAAGTGCTATCACTTCCAGTTCCCGTAAAAAAATGAGTCATACTAAACCGATAGTAATAATCAACCATTTCCCCAGGGTTATCATTCACAGGAATATCTATTGTACCATAGGGAGCATCTCTGTTGATCCAAAGATGAGCTCCCCTCCCAGGAGAGAGATAATCTGTGGTTAACGGAATAGGGGTAAAGCTGAAAGTTTGAGAGATCCCTATAAAAGGAATTAAGAGTAAGAGTAAGAGTAATTTTTTCATAAATAGATTTTATTCCATGTAAATATAACCTCCGAAAATTGTCGTTAAAGGATTAGTTGCCCACGCTGGATTAACCAATTTTATCTCAAAGTAATCTCCAGCAGTAACGGGAATGTTTAAGGACCCGTTATTAAATATTCTCTCCTGTGTTGCTGAGGCCACTGAGTTGATTAAAGTATCAGTTGTGTTATTTAATCTTATGCTCATAGGCCATGCCTCATTTGTTCCGGCTGTTCCGGAAAAACAATAAATCTCAGCAGCCTTTATAAGTCCAGGTTTGCGAATGAAAATTTTGGAATTACCTCCTGTAGTAACTGGAGCCTTTGGAAGATTGCCAAAAAAGATAGTCTGATTATCAACCGGAGAACTTGTTAAAGCCTGAACAGGGAGAGAATATCCTGTGTATTTAGAATAATGAGGAAACCACGCATCTGCTTGAGCTGGATCTCCGTAAATCCAACTCATTGCCGTATTAGCTGGAAGATAAGAGATATTTCCATTAATCGTTTTCCCCTGAGGGTTTAGAGTCATAGATGTGATCTCTACTTTAGAAACTACAGTAAACAGTTGCCCTCTTATAGGGTTTGCTGGCATTGGCATAGTTCCGTTTGCGATTGCCGTTGCGCGGTTAACCATAACAATCATATCACTTACTGTCTCAAATACAGCCGCTAAATCCGCTGCTGATGTTGCAATTATTAACTCTGTTCCTATCATGATTTTTTAATTTATTGGTCCTTGTTCTGTGAATGTATTATTTCCAATTGCCTGAATACTAAAATAGGATCCAGCTTTTAAAAGTATTGTTCCCCCTGGATCTGTTGAGAATTTAATCTGTGGAGTGATAGTTCCTCCTGTTGCGCCTATTGTGATAGTTCCCCAAAGGATCCATGAATTAGTTGCATTAGCTCCAGCAGCGTTAATAGCTGTTGTGGCTGTTGCTTTGGTTTTAAAATTTGTATTTGAGGCCGTTTGTGTACCCACAGCAGTGATCCATGAAAATCCAGTGTACTCTATGTTAGTTACTGTTGCTGTAGTGGGTAAAAATCCTAAAGACACACTATGAGAAACGGCTCCACTTGTTTTATCTGCACTCATGAAAAACTTATAGGTAGTATTAGCCTGAACAGTTATAACATCATGTGCAGAGTTAGTAAATAGATTTTGATCAGTGTTTACGTTTGTTAGTGTTTCATCACTCCTTACATAAATTTGATGAATATAAGGGATATAGCCTGTTCCGCTGGCGTTGGTTCCGTTCTGAGCTACATCTGTTGTACTTATAGCACCACTAAAAACGGGAGTTGTTATTGTGGGAGATGTGCTAAAAACTACGTTTGTTGAAGTGGTTCCGGTTGTTCCTGTTGCAGCATTTAGATAATTCAATTGAGTTCCTGTAGTTGTTACAGATGTTGCGCCTAAAGTAAAAGGAGATGGAATTGTTACTGTTCCTGTGAATGTCGGAGAGGCTGTTGGAGCTAATCCTGTTGTGGCAATAGTCACATCTAAATCTCCGGTTCCGTTAGCAAGAGAGACGGTGATCCCTGAACCCTCAATAAAATTAACTCTTGGTCCTCCCTGAGTTGTTACTCCTCCTGTGTTTACTCTTGCCCTTTCTGCTGTTGTAACTACTCCAGCGGTAACTCCTAATCCTGTGGAGGGTTTTATTAGTCCAAAGGTTGAGGCATCAGCTAATGGAATTACAGCAGAGGTTCCTCCTCCATCAATATCAACCTCATGGTTTGTTCCATCCCAGGATAGATTGGAGCCTGTTCCTCCTCCAACTCCTCCGGCTCCTATGGTCTGGAATAATGTCATAACTCCTCCAACCATTCCCCAGAGCTCAAACTCACTATCTTCAGAGCCGTTAGTTGCATCTGTGTACTTCCAGATTATTCTATTGGATTTTACTATCTCATCATCATTATCATTCTCCAAATACATATCTATTGCCCCGCCGATTCCGGTTGCTCCGGCTGTAGAAGTTGCACTCTCTACTATCCTGGTTAAATCCAATACAGGCTCAACACTATTAGGAGTGTTGTTATCTTTTTCAAATCTTCCCGCTGCTGTAGCACTACTATGAAATGTTTTCCCCCTTACTCCGTAAAATTTCATTGATTGCGCAAAGATCGCCTCTGACGTGGTTCCGGTTGCGAAAGCCTGAAAAGCTCCTCCGGATGCTGTTGCAGCAGTGTTATAAACATTAAGTGAGTAAGATGTGGTTGGAGCTGCTGTATGTAGCCATGTAAAGGCTCCTCCATCAGAACTCCTATCTGTGGTTAAAACTTGCCCAACAGCCAGAACATCATCAAGGCCTCCGGTTCCACCACTAAAGAAAGCGGCCATATCAGAGGCATTAATCCGGAATAAACCTCCATCCGTTCTCTGTCTTAATACAAAATCATATCCGGTTGTATCTCCAATAGGAGAGGCTTTCCCGAGTCTCATGCTATCCGTTGTGGCTAAGTTTCCAATTATCTTTACCTGATCAGCAGAGCTCCATGTGTGAGCTGTTCCCACTGATGTACCAAAAACCGCTTTACCTCTTAAATAATGATTGTAGCCGTATTGATCCCAAATTCCGAATGAGCTATCAACGCCACCCGCCCCCTCTAAATTATGCTGGAAATCTATACCGTAAAGTTTCCCTGTTTTGCCTTGCAAAAAATTACCCGTTTGAAAGAAAGATGCTCTCTCCACTGTGTCTAAAGAGCCGGTTACCAAATAGGCCTTTACTGGATTAAGCCAACCGTAAGTGTGGATTGTACTTGTTGAGCCATCACTGAGCCCTCCTGAATTTGTTAAAATAATGTTTCCCACTAAAGCAGATACACTATAGTAAGGCAAATTATTAGTTCCGGTTCCGTGTATGCCGGTTCTTTGTGCTCCGGTTCCTCTGGGTTTTAGTCTGAGTTCAGCTATTGTAGCCTGATTGTAATCTCCGCCTTGTGTGTCAAACCTCATACTATCAAGCCAATCATAAGTCATTCCGAGATAATGTCCATATATCTTTTGAGTTCGTCTAATTCCGGAATTGTAAAACAGAGTCCTCCGAGCAAACAAACCCGAAACAGGCATAGCCTGAGTTGTGGGAGTAATACCATCAGCCGTTAAGGTGTCCTTACTTATAAACTGGAATGGACTATAAGCTGTGTCTGAGTGTTGCCAAACAACCCCTCCAGGATGAGGGATGTGATCTCCGTTAGTAAAATATAATCCTTTCCTATTCGTGTTTATAAATCTATTCTGATACATCAGGGCCTCAGCTCCAATAGTGCCTCCGAGATGGACACTATCTCCGGTTATAGCAATTCCCTCTCCCTGGGTTACAGATGTTCCTGAAACATTTATGGTTATAGTTGAATCATCTACATCTAAAGTTCCCCCTGTGATCTTTATAGTTTTCATTGCCATTAACGAATCAGAGAGGACAACTAAAAGAGAATCCCCATCTCCTATATTAGTGATTGAATCATTAGCGTTAATCTTTCTAAATAAAGCCGCTGAGAGTAAACCTGGATAGGTAGAATCAGCGTGTTGCATAAATAAAGTATCTCCGTCAATTGTAGCTCCATCTGCTGACTTAGCCCTCCCATCAATCGGACCTATCTCTGTAAGCAAATCTGGGAAGGTTGCAAGGGCTCCGGCTCCGGTTATGTACTGAGTTGAATTTCCAGCTCCTAATACATTCCAAACTCCAGGAGAGGTCTGTGTGTTGGTTGGAACTACCAAAAAGGCTCCTGGCATATTCAAAGTAAACTGAGCCGTTTGAGGAGTGGATGTAGTTGCAAGTCCATCCACAAAATAAATATAGTCAAGATAAAACCCTGAGTAAATAGCATTATTGCCCTGCCTGATGTACCTGAATCTTACATTTGTAATTGAAGTATTTAATATGTTCCCAAAGGCTGAGAGAGGGATTGTTAACTGTTGGTAGGTTGTAAAATTACTCTTTACAATAGGTACAATAATTTCAGATCCAACAGTAGTTCCTCCAACTTGTAAAGCTACAGCCAGAGAGGCATCAGCGGGGTAAGCTGCTTTTAATTTTATCGCAATAGTTAACCCATCCACCCCTAAAACATTCCAGGTTCCGGATGCTACCTTAGTAAAGGTTAAATTGTCGTTGTGATTTATGTTTGTTACGTTAGCGGAAAGAGTTCCCTGAAAAACATTTGTTGCGTTGGCTCCGTCCGTTGTGGTTCCTGTGTTAGTTAAAACCGATTCCGTGTTTTCGTCGTAAACTACCTGAGTTGTTATAGCCGGAGAGGTAGATCCAGCAGCCACTAAAATCTCAGTTAATAAAATCTCCTCAGCGTTAACCGTTGGCCTTACTGCTGTTCCTGGAGCTGATAAATCTCCCTCCCTTACATGAACTCCAGTAGCATCTAAATAAACGATATCAATTCGATCATCATCAGGATCAGCATTACTTAAAACTATAGTAGCTGAATCTGCTGTGTAAAAATTGCATCCGATTTGATATGATCCTGTTCCATCAGAGAGGCCTCCATGAACAGAGAAATTAAAAGAGGTTCCCTGCCATGATACACTCCATTCAGTGATTAATCTATTCTGGCAAATTTGGGCCTGAGATGTTTGTAAATTCCAGTAAGGAGAATTCCCTCCCAGGGGATCCTCCCAGATATAAAATCCATTCGGAGATCCGGCTGTGTTTACTGTGTCCATGTAAACAGAACCCTGACGGTGAGCCTGACCGGAAAGGAATTGAGCTGAATCTCCAGCAGGGATCCCTAACCTCTTAAACAACCCTCCATCCCAATGATATTTGGCAAAAATATTTACATAGCCTGAGTATGTTTGTCCAAAGGCAAAACAACTCATAAGGATTAACGGTAATAATAGTATCTTTTTCATTAGCTTAATTGAATTTGAATATCATCAGCCTCAACAAATGATGTAACTAAATTAAATGTATAGGATCCGGATGAGGTCACATTAATAGCTTGTATAGGGATTGAATTTATAAAAAATGTCATAGTAAAGTTAAATGGTCCTTTTGTTACATCAATAACAGGAGGAGCCGTAAAAGCTCCGTGAACTCCGGTTAATGTCTGAAACGGAGGAGGATAAATCAACCCTGTCTGAGCTACAAAAGACAAATTAGTTAAAGAGTTAATGAGAGCTCCGGCAACCATGTTCATGATAGTAAAGGTTGTCACAGCAGGGAGGACCGTGAAAGTATCACTATAGCTTGCAACAGCTCCATCACAATTCTCTAAATCAAAACTCAAAGAGGCTGCTCCTATGACATTAGAAAAGCCTGATATCTGGATCACTCCTGGGATAACGGTTAAGTTCATCCATGCCGGTTTTACAACATTCGTTAACACAAAGGGAGGAGTTCCCGTTATAGGGATATTATTTCCATAAGGAGATCCATTAATTGTATCAGCTAAACTCACAGGAAAGATAACAGCAGCCTCACAAACTGGAGTCTGAGGGATAACCGGCCCTGATGATTTCTTAAATATCACAAAGGCTTTTTCCCCTGGGTTAAAAGAAATAGGCCAATAAATCCTCCCTAAAGCAGAATCATAAATGTAAGTTCTTTGATTAGTGGCTCCTGGGTAATCCAAATCATACTGCAAACCCTCTTTTTTCACCTTATAAATATCAGTGAAAACGAGCTCAGGATCCTCTATAAAATTGTTTCCCGCTACTGTTGGGTATGTTCTACTAATTATCATGTTACTTTCCAAAGTACAAAGACTGTCTCTGTTTGTCCAGCCGGTACATCATCCTGGAATATTATATTTGTTCCATCAAAAGAAAATTCTCTATTCCCTGGAGATCCGGATGTGTAATCAAATTGAGTTCCTTCTCTATCCACTTCTAAAATATCCATTCCGGCAAAGGACCGGCCCTCATTCCCTGCTCCGGAGATAGAGTTGGTTTCCGCTGCCATGATCCATGTATCACTCAAGATAGTTTCACACAGTCCAGATCCGGATTGAGCTCCACTCAAAGACTGTTCAATTGTAAACCTACCACTTCCCTCAAAGGTCACATTCACATCAGAGAAGGATCCCACTGAGCTATTAAACGTAATATCAGGGATCAAAACTGTTCCCTCAATTACCTGGATATTCCCATCAGTGTCCTCAAATATTATCTGAATGGTTTGCTCAGTACCCCTTACATTTTCCTGTAGTAAATAGAAATAGGAAATTTGTCCATCCGTGTTATCAATTTTCGTTAAGCCGTTTAATGTCACACTCCACTCAGATAAGCCTCTTAACCTTTTCCTCCTCCAGGTTCCTGTGTCTGCTGTGGTTGCCAGGATAACCTCTTGACGAGTGTTTAAACTCATATCCGTTGCACACAGAACAGGAAAAAATTCCCCATCAACTAAAATACTCACTAAAACATCATCAAAGATTGGTTGCATTAGCTTATATATTTAAACTCATGAGTTGAATAAAAATCCTTTCCTAAAGTTGTGTGATAGACATGA
>Ga0184628_10001709_pt1 | contig 10800 bp, 13 predicted proteins | sample PLM4_5_b1_FD_133149 | JGI IMG/M metagenome (GOLD analysis project Ga0184628, IMG submission 133149) | Groundwater sediment microbial communities from an aquifer in East River, Colorado, USA - PLM4_5_b1 | ecosystem: Environmental > Terrestrial > Soil > Riparian zone | place: USA: East River...
ACCTTGGTGAGCCGATGCGTGCGACAACTGATCGTTGGGTACAATTCGGAACAGCATGGAGCGAGAAATGATATCAATCAAGAGAGGAGTTGCTATGTCTAAAAAGTTGTCTGAGATGAAGGGTAGCGAGCTTGTAGCGGAATACAACCGGCTCGCAATCCCTGCCGGCAAGAAGCCCATCAAGCGCTTTGCCACGACGAAGGATGCAATCAAACGCATCGAGGCTCTTTCGCCGAAGGGCAAGAAGAAGGCAGAGCCCAAACAGAAGAAGGTCATGCCAGGTATCTGCGGAGAGTTTGGTTGCCGTGAAGGGACCAACCGCGCATCTCTTGTTTCGTACCTTGGAAGTCACCTTGAAAAAGAAGTAGCCATATCAACTTTAATAAAGGAAGTATACGGGAAGGACGATGCGGCTAAGACAACGGCATTGAGGATGGCATTGAAGGGTGCCAGAGTCATGATCAAGAAAAGTAAACTTCCTTATGAGGTGTCGATCAATGAAGGCAAAGTCAAACTGTCACGCACTTAGTCCGATGGAGGAAGCGTTGTTTGCTGCGCTGAGCAAGCGGCCACGCTCCTCTACTGAGCTAACAAAGATTGTCTACAGAGGACGGCGCAAACCGTTCCATGCCACCAAGAGCATACTGACAGTTGCGCGTTCCCTTCAGCGCAAGCGGAAGGAGGTTCAAAGCAGTCAACGCAGCGGACCTTATCCAATTGAGTTCTGGATAGCGTGAGATCAACCGGGCCACTCCAGCAATGGGGTGGCCCTTTTTTTGTGTAGAGGAGAGACATGACCTATCAATCAAAACGTGAACCGCGAGCGAAGCAACGCGAGGCTCTTGACCTTCTGAAGGGTCATGATGCGTTCGCTCTCCTAATGGCTATGAGGACTGGCAAGACGAAGGTGGTACTTGACGACTGGGGAAAGCTGGCCGCCTCCGGCAGCGTCTCTGGGCTTCTGGTCATTGCTCCCGCAGGTGTCTACCGGACATGGGAGACGGCCATCCGGGAGGACTTAGGCGTGGCTGCTACGGTGTACACTTGGGTCTCTGGGGGAAAGAGCCGGGTGAAAGCCAAAGCCTCTCTAGCAGCCTTTACGCAAGCCAGCGGCCCACGCATTCTGCTCATGAATGTCGAGGCTCTTTCGAGCGTGGCGGAAGCGAGGGAGTTGACCTTGACCTTCCTCGCTGCAGATCCCACGATGACGGTCATTGATGAGAGCGTCATTATCAAGAACCCATCTTCAAAGCGGACGAAGTTCATTGTTGACAAACTTGCTCCGCTGTCCAAGTACCGCCGCATCTTGTCCGGTCTACCAACGCCACGTTCGCCACTTGACCTGTACACACAGTTTGCTTTCTTGAACCCAAACATAATTGGTATCCGTTCCTTCTGGGCATTCAAGAACCGCTACGCAATTCTCAAACCGATCATGGTTGGCGGCCGCATGATCCGGATTGTTGACGGATACCGCGACACAGAGCAGCTACAGCGACTGATCGCGCCGCACTCCTTCCGCTGCCGGCTGGAGGACTGCTATGACCTGCCGGCGTCTGACTATTCGATACGCGAGGTTGCGCTGACAGATGAGCAGCGCCGCATCTATTCCTCGCTCAAGCAATTCGCTACAGCATCGCTGGCGAATGAGAAGCACATCACAGCTACAATTGTGATCACCCAAATCCTCCGGCTCCATCAAGTCCTCTGCGGTATCGTAACAGATGAGGAAGGCAACACTCATCACATACCAGAACACCGCACCGCGGAATTGCTCAGCTTGTTAGATGACTATGACGGCAAGGCAATTGTCTGGTGTTCATATGACGCGAACATCAGGCATGTTGCGGCTGCGCTCGAAAAAGAATATGGCGCGGGTTCTGTTGCGCGGTTCTGGGGAGGGAACGCGACTACACGCGAGGAGGAGGAGATTCAGTTCAAGACAAATCCCGCGTGTCGCTTCATGGTAGCTACCGCTTCAGCGGGAGGGAGAGGACGCACGTGGCATGGCGCCAATCTCGTCATCTACTATTCAAACACATATGACCTTGACCATCGTTCACAAAGCGAGGAGCGAGTGAAGGCTGTTGGCAAGACCACACAGGTTGCGTATGTTGACCTTGTTGCGCGAGAGACCATTGATGAAAAGATTATCAATGTGCTGAGAAGCAAGATCGATATGGCCGCAACAATCACTGGCGATGCTTGGAGGGAATGGTTGGTATGAATGCCGATTGGTTACCAGAGGAGGATGAAATGCTCAAGGCGCTTTGGGAACACACTGCCAACTCAGCTGCGTGGATCGCCGCAGCATTCAATGACTATCGTTCGCGCTTCGCCATCATTGGCCGGGCACATCGCTTGAAGCTGACGCCTCGCAGGAAAGGCTTCAAGATGAAGAAGCCCAAGCCCAAGGTCACACAGCCACGCATAAGGAGGACGAAGGCAGCATGCCACATTAGCGAGCTAACAAACGCGAGATGTCATGACGTATTAGAACCGATCAATGAGTTCATGTACTGCGGTCTACCAACAGTGGACGGCACGTGGTGTAAGAAGCATCGTGCGTTGTACTACCAGAAGCCATACGATAGAAGGAGGGACTTGAAATGAGGGCGCTTGCTATCATCATCCTGTTTGTTATAGCAACACCGGCTCACTCTGCCAATGTTACATTTGGGAAGGGGAAAAGGATATCTGTCAACCCGAAAGCTGCCGCTGCCTTTCAGTCGCTGATTGATTGGCTACAGGAGAACGGATACAAGATCCAATTCGCTCGTGGCTACGGCAGGGGAACCGTCCGCCAGAGCCTCCATCCTTCGGGTATGGCGATGGACATCAACCAGACCGGGAGGAATAGAGTGACACGCGCCTATCCTCCGGGCACAACGGAGAAGGCAGCAAGCCTTGGTATCTTCCACGGATCAAAGTGGCCACACTCGCCTGACTATGGTCACTTCCAAATTGGCGGATGGCAGGGCAAGCATCCTCTGATTGCTAGCATCGAGACGTTCCGTGCTAAGCAAATGGAGAGCAGTGCAGCGCAGTGAGTGCTAAGCAATGGAGCGCACTGCTAGGACGGAATGCTTAGCAGTGCGTTTGCATTGCTACCCGTGGATGGGTGGCCCGAATACTTTCCACGCAACCAACGTCAACAGAATGAAGATCAACATCCAGTTGCCATAGGCCCATGGGCCGCCAACATAACCGAAGTGTACAGCAAACATAAACACTACGGCCACCAACCAGATAACCCAGAACGCTAGACCTAGTGACATGTCACTCTCCCTGCAGCCGCGTTCTAATCTCGCGGATGACGATATGAATGCGGCTCATATCAAACCACATTGGCGTTGCTTCCTCGCGTTGATACTGCGACGGAGGATTTAGCTTGTTGATAGCGTACAGGAGACCGGCGCAACCCGGCTGCGTATCATAATGGTTGGGATCAAAGTTGCCATCGCTGGTATACTTGCCCGGCTCTTGTATGTTTGTTAGGCTCCAGATGTACGGGCTGGGTAGTCCCTTGTTGTGGTACCCGGCTCCATTGTAAGCCTCTGCATTGAACAGCATCTTCTCCAGACGCCAATCAATCACTTCGTCAAGGCCATCGTACTGGAGCGCATCAATCGCTCCATCCTCCCAAGTATCAAATGGCCCGCGTCCTTCTGGCACCCATGTTGTCACTTGGTCGAGTGGTTGGCCATTGCCAAGGTAAGTATCCCAATCAAAGCTCGCCTCTCGCATATGGAGCGCTGCGATGAGCATCCACGGTACATCCGTCTCAAGCTCCACTCCCATATACCTCGACTTGTGATCAATTGCTTCCTCAGCAAGTGCGCGGTAAAGGTCCGCTGCGTCTTGGTTGATGGCTTCCATTTGGTTCCACTGGACACGATACTGCGGCCACTTGGATCCATAGCTGAATGATGTCATCGTCCCTTCTCCTCGATACAGTCCTTCAAGAGCGAGTGGAATGACGCCTCACGGAGACGGCTGTTGTTAGCTATCTCGTGCGTTGTCCAAGCATTGGCTCCAAGGAACAAACAGTTCAGCGCCAACAATGTTAGCGCAATCGGATGGTCCTTCAAACTCTTGATCAATGATTGTGCTGCCTTGGAGACCATCAACGTATCCTAGATGAAGAACCTACCACGGCTGCTACGATCAGAAACGCAATCATGAAACCGATGATGACGCCAACGAAAAAGTCCTCAGTCATTGTCATGCTGCCCTCACTGCTAAAGTGATTGCTGTCCACGATTGAGAACCGGCGTTCGTAAAGATGCCGGGATTTTCTGCGGCTCCCACAGTGACTTGCTTCGTGGCGCTCGAAGCGTTTGGATCGTTAGAGGCTTTTGAATTTTGAAAGTTTGAATACCCTGATGGACCTGCAGTAGTGTTTGTTGTCGCGCCAGAGCCTTCGAATACAACAAAGAGCGTAGGATCAGTCCAACTCGGCGTCTCGCTCGGAGGATCAGGGTTTGTGCTTGTTCCGCTAGCGACAGTGAACTCAATGGCAGCAGCACCAGCGGATGATCGCCAACCAGAGATTTGTAGAACAGCATTCGCGCCACGGTTGCTGCCTCCACCATATGTAGTGCTTGCTCCTTCGGCACCATTGGATTGTTTCCAAAACAATCCAGTTCCATTCGTGTCATATATTTCATTCCAACCAGATGGAGGCGTAAAGATATTATTACTTGTGACGCGCTCACGAACATACATAATGAGCAAGTTGCCTGAGACTAGGCTCGCAGGAAGTGTCGCTGTCTTAGTGGACGAAGTGCCGCCACCGCTGTTACTAACAGCTTGCGTAACCATCTGCGGAGGAGACGCAGCAGCCGCTACCTCCTCCTGATTAAGCAACGAAGCAAATGATCCGCCAAGAGCCGGGATGATAAGCTTGTTGAAGTCCGGAACAATCAGCTTCGGTGCAGCCGGGATAATGATTGCTGGCGGAGGGAGGGAGAAGTCCATCATGTCAAGTTAACTCCGGAGATTTTCCACTTGCCAGTTTCAACCTTGAGCAATGTAGCGATACCACCAGCGCCAAGTATGCGCGGAGTAGCAGTTGCGCCGGTCTCTGCGAACATCATCGCGTCTGTACCCATCGCGATTGTAACTGTGTTGGTGCTATCATTATTGATAGTTATGCAAGTACCAACTGGATACGCAACGCTGCCATCGATTGTGTATGTGTGAGCGGCTGCTGCTGATGGATGGTGAATGCACTTCTGCGCGTCAGAAAGGACTGTTGTGTAATTAGCGCTCTGACTATTGATTGGAATGCCGGGATAGAGCGGAATACCCGCGACAGCAATGACACCAGCAGCAGATCGAGTGATGGCAGTATCACTCGCATGGCCAACGTTGATGGCAGCGAATTGCGGACTGTCTGATGTAGCCAAACCCATCAGTGTCCGGAGATTGGTACCTGTTAGCTCCTCGATAACGCCACCAGCGCCAGAGATGCGGCCCAGCACTACGTTGTTGGAGACAACGTTCTGGATCTTTCCGTATGTAACAGCATTGGCGTCAATCGTCAGCGTGGTCTGGCTACTGCCAACTGTAATGTCTCCCTTGTCTCCGTCCGTTAGAGCGCTGCCAGTGCCAGTTATTGTAATTGTGTTGGTGGCGTCGTTGCCTGCAACAGATACCGTTCCGCCTCCGGCAAATATCAGGGTATCTCCCGCAGCATTCGGAGTGACATCTGTAGCACCACCCTTGAAGATGGTGAACAGATTTGAGATGCTAAGGATTGTGCGGACATTCGCAGCTGTCAGTTCCTCGATGACGCCGGCAGCGGCAGTGATACGTCCGAGAATGCGATTGGTATTTGTTACATCTTGAATCTTCGGATAGGTAACTGCCTTGTCATTTATCGCCGCATTCTTAACACTCAGTGCTGTCGCGTTTGATAGATCAATTGCAGTTGGCACGCCAAGGTTAGGAGTGACCAATGTTGGGCTAGTATCAAACACAACCTTGCCAGCCGTCCCTGTCTCATCCGTCAGAGCAGCAGCGAGGTTAGCAGAGGTTGGACTTGCCAGGAACGCCGCAACATTGGTACCAAACGAGGCAACAGTGACAATGGTACTGTCCACATTCGGTAAGGTGAAGGTCCGCATCGTTCCGGTTGCGATACCGGAGAGTTGGAAGCGTGCTTGCTTTGTTACATCAGCATCATCCTGAAGGGTAAAGTTTGCATCCTTCAATGTGATGATATTAGTATTGTCAAGCGTCTTGTTCTGAAGTGTAGCAACAGCTGTGTTCTTCGAAGCATCAGAAGTATTATCGACATTGTTCAGCGACAGGGCAGTCTTCACATTCGCTGCAGAGACATCTGAAGGTGCGGCTGGCGCTCCTGTAATGTTTCCCTTGAATGTCCCAGCGGCCATGTTGGCCAACTTGGTATTTGTAACAATGCCATTCTCAATATTGATACCAGTACCTGTTCCAGAGACAATGATGTCGCCATAGTCTCCGTCTGCAAGCGTAGCACCCGGAGTGCCTGACGCTGTAATCTTAATCTTGTCAGAGGCCGGAGTTGTTTCGATAGTTATGTTTGGTCCAGCCTCAAAGGTCAGGATGTCTGTCGGGCTAGTCGCAACAACATCGCCTTGTCCAGCTACCTTGATGGTAGGAAAAGAATTACCACCAGAGCTTGAATGAGTATCAACATAGTTCTTGGTAGCAATGCCGTTTGGTTGAGTTGGATCGCCAAGGACTTCGCCCAAGCCAGTTGAGCGAGGAATGAATAGAACAAATCCAGGGAGCGCAGCGCCAGCATCATCGCAGCGCTCGATAGTGAAATCACTTCCTGTGTTCCCTGAGCCGGTCTCTGTGGTACCATTACCCGGCATCACATACCAACGCGGCTTCATATCAGAGCCATCTGGTAGAGCGCCAACGGCTCCTGTCAAAAAGTTTTCTTTTCCTCCCCCAACTCCCTTGATAAGATACAATCCCGGTGAGTCCATCTTGAGCAGTAGCTCACCAGACATAACATCGCCGGTTTTCTTAACCCCTTGCCCGTTGAATGTTATTGTGTCAGTTGACGGATCAGTTGTGATAAGGATGTCGCCATTACCAACGAATGTAACAGTATCAGTTGGCGTGTCAGCAATAACCGGAGACGCACCTGTGACGGCAATTGTCTTGATCCCGTCAACACCAGTCAGGCCATCGACATATTGCCGAGTGACAGCGTGCATAGGAGCAGTGGGATCAGCGGCAAGGACCAATGTACCAGACATTGTGCCGCCAGCAAGAGGCAAGCGGCTTGTATCGCTGGGATGCCTGTGATCGCCGCGAGCATATGTGAGAGACGCACCGGCTGTGCCAGGTGTCGCATCCATTACCGGAGTTGTAGTGCTTGGTACATCAGGATCACCGCCCGGTCCACCAGCAGGGACCACACGTGTGAAGTGCGTACCAGCAGCATCTATGATTGTAGCGAAGCCATCATCAGCAGCTACGCTTCCAGTATCATAAATGTACGCAGATGAATTAGCGCGGACATATAGGCCGGCAACCTGACCAGACAAATCAGAATTATTTACTTCAGCAGCATCAGCTACCACTAGCTGATAGTGCTCCTTCTCCATCGCGATGATGTCTTCATCGTCGTGCGCTTCGAATGGAGGACGTGCTGGGTGCGGAATGCCGGGCATTAGCTGTACATCCTGTAAATGAATCGACGCCGCTCAAGGCGTCCTCCCGCTGCGTGAATGTTTCGAGTGTTACCAGTCAGCTTGTAAGACATCCAACGTATCTTGTACACATGGCTGGCTTGATCGTCTGTTACAACTTCAAAGAACACCTGGACTTTATATTGTGGCTGCGTTGTTCCGTCCTGAACCTGTACCCAATCAAGCGCATTCACTTCGCTATCGCGGAACAGCGCGAGCCACATCCCTCCGGAATCACCACCACCACCAGAGGCCACGCCGTTATCATACTTGACAACAGAAGCCTGATAGACAAATTCAATCCGCTGTCCAACGCGCCGAGAGATGACTGTGAAGGTTGCGAGCGTATCAACCACGTGCCACTGTGCTGTCGTTGGAGCGACTGTAGGAGAACCGGCATAGACGGTTGTAGCACCAACAGGAGCCTGCACAAGTGTAGTATCCGGATCAACATCCGCACCAAACAGAGTTCCAGATTCAACTACAGAACCGGCAGTGGATGCCCACACAGTCCCTGTCCAACGGTACTTCTGCCCTGTCGCCTTGTCATACGCTTCCTCGCCAACAAATGGATCGAGGATAATGAATGGTTGATTGATTGCTGGACGATATGCCAAGTCCTTTGAGCGGCTTGCCCAAGTACCAGTAGGAGACGGACCAACAATGTATTGTTCTCCAGCCGGTCCAGTCGCAGGAGGAGCATTCAAGGTTTGGTTCTCAACATTCCAAGCACGTATCAATAAATGAGTTGGTTGGATGATACCGGGAGAAAAGGCATAGACGCCGATACCATTCACCCAGCTGGCACCATCATAATGAATGTAGCCATCTTCATCCGCGATGTATAGCAGATCGCCTTCGCTTGGGAATTGGAATGCCCAACCACGCGCCGTCCAGATCGCAATTTCATTCGGGTGTGTCGCCCATGCGCCTGTCGCTCCCGCTGGAACCAAGTATGCATCGCCATAGGACGGAGACGCAGGAGGAGTTGTCAAGCTCCTATCAAGAACCGCAGACGGCATATCAATGGCATTAGTCTTGTAGCGTCCAGCATCAAGCAGAACAATAGTCGAGATGCCATCATGCGCAGTGGTGCTGTCTAGTGGATCGCGGTACCAAGTCTTTTCATGCCAGATGACTGCTTGCCATACCGCACCGCCAGAGGTACCAAGCTCACGAGGATCATATGTTGGAGGATTGACAGCAGCCGGGATAACAGGCACAAGCTCACCAACAATCGCGGCTCGCATAGCTGCGGCGTTCTTGGAAGCAACGGCTGCGGGAATTGCGGACGATGTCATGCTGCCTCCTCGACAACTTCAAATTCTTTCTCGTCAGCGGAACGATCCTTGCTGCCGATGGTCTTATCATATTCACGCAATGCCCACATCAAGGTAGAGAAGTCATTACTGTATCCGTCCTTCATGATCTGATAGATGCCATTGATCTCAGGATACCGCGAATGCTGGATGCGAACTATATCCCCAATCTTACATTTCAGGAATTGCGGACGAATGGAAATGTTCGGTATCTCAAGTGAGCGCTCAAGACGCGCCTCCTCAAGGAACTGAGCAGACAGCCATTGAACTGCTCGCGCATCCGTGGTGAATGGAGTGCGCACTGTCGTCTCCAATAGCTCGCCTCCGTCCTGCGTTGTGCGCAAGTCAGGACGATCAAGCACAGGCCCATCATCCTCTGTGTAGTCCTTGACCTGTGCAGGAAAGCGAGTGCGCACACGATTGTATGCGCTCATCTTCGCTATCCCAAATTGAAAATCAAATCCGCCAAGAATGTCGCGCTCTGTTAGCGTCACAATTGGATCGCGAGGAATTGCCGGCACCCAACCGACACGGCCACGAGATTGAACAAGCCATGCTCTCGATGCAGTCAGCAATGCTTCTGTGACGCCCTTGGGGTTATCGCTCAATTGAACAACGCCATCTGATTGATGACGGACGCGAGGATTGCCCTGCTTGTCTACAACAATGTCATCATCAAAGTCTGCGGCTTGGATTAGTTCATCAATCCTGATTTGATCGACGCGCAGCTTACCGCCAAACGGATGACGTATCCAATCGCATTGCTGAAGGGACGGATTGCGCCCAACGTCTTTTCCGTTGTATGTAAACTTCCAAGTGTTCTCGTCATTTATGTCCTGCGACGGATCACGCGGATCAAATATCGGACGGCCATCGACTTCAATCATAGGATTGATAAATGCTACTTGCCCCCAGCGTTTCTCAAACTCCTCGCGTGTATCACCAAACTTGGCGCGGAAGGTAGCAGTGGCAATGCTCTGCTGACGGAAGGAAGCAGGAAGATTGGTGACATTCCCTTCCTCATCAAACACTATCTCATCAGGGGTTGTCGAATGAACAGGGAAGTAAGCAGACAACAACGGATCAATTGATTGGCCGGGCAATCCCTGTCGGAAGCAAACATCTAGGTTGCCAACATAATCCTGACCATCAATTGCGATTGGTTGAACAATTGTATTGAACGGAGTACCACCTGAAAAGAAAACTAGATTGCGGTTGATCATCACGCTTCGCACGCGGCTGATCCGTCCGCGACAAAGCATCAGCTGGACATATTGATAGGGAGGGGTAGCATCGTCATAGAAGCTCCACACTCCGCCAACTAACATACGCCCATAGATGATGCGCTGTGGCGCCGCTGCCATCCGGATAGTCCCACGGACTTCCGGAGAATTGATCGCTGCTGAGCGCTCATTCGTCTCAGGCAACTCAGGCGCAGTCAAGGCATTCAGCGCGTATGAACCTGCTAGCAATGCGCCGCCAAGGATAACAGAACCAACCAGAGATGCCGCTTCAAAGCCAATTGCCGTAGCAGTCAACGCTTCAAAAGCAGTAATGGCGATGACGCCAATTGACACTGGGTCTTGTGGTACCTCTCTACCATGAGGATGGCCCGGAGTTGGCATGCCATGAAAAAGCTGCACGCGATAACCCGGCTCAATCTTAGTTGGTATCATCATTTCTTTTCTAACAGAGATCATGGCAGAACAATTCTCCAAGCAGCCTTGATATCCTTCGTTGTTATGATTGACCAACCATGTTCATTGCGGCCAACCCATTCGCCTCGA
>Ga0184628_10001710_pt1 | contig 10795 bp, 10 predicted proteins | sample PLM4_5_b1_FD_133149 | JGI IMG/M metagenome (GOLD analysis project Ga0184628, IMG submission 133149) | Groundwater sediment microbial communities from an aquifer in East River, Colorado, USA - PLM4_5_b1 | ecosystem: Environmental > Terrestrial > Soil > Riparian zone | place: USA: East River...
CAGCAGATAGAGCGCGTGTATCACGTCGCTGCTATTGGCCACATCGTCGAGAGCTTCCACGACACAGCCGGCGGCACGAATCTCTTCAAAGATCTTCCGGGCCGTTTTGCGATAGCTCGAAGTCAGCGCGGCAAGGTAGTCCTCGAAGGAACGCCAGTTCGGAGACACGGCCAGCACCATGTTGGGTTCGGTCTCCAGTGCGCGATACGAAATCCTTTTCAATGCAGATGCGGCGGGCATCATGTCGCGGGGAATGTCTTTGACCATGACGAGATCGGTGCTGGCCAGCATTCGATCGGCTCTCCGAATCCGATAGAGCGCTTCCGCAACGCCCGGCCACAACGCTTCGGGATCTTCGCCAGGAGCAAACGCCACTCCGTGAGCGCCCCATGACAGCAAATTTCCGCAGACCAGGACGTTCTGTTGAATTCTCTTGAGCGTGCCGGCGACAGGCTTCTTCACCTTGGATTTCGGTACCTGTGCGGCCGATGCCTTCACCGATTGTGCGGCAACTGCAGCGACGGCGTTCCTGCCGCGGAATATCAATGCATAGCGCTGTCGTGAATTCTCCGGACCGGCAGTCTCCAGGGCGTGCAAATAATCGCGCGAAAGAAACACGGAACTGGCCGCCGTAACGCTGTCCCACTGTTCGGCGTTCAGATAGTGAATGCTGTCTGCGAGTGCGAAGCCGAAGCCCGTCGGACGATGGCGGTCGCGGTGGTCTTCACGCAATCGCCGGGCTTTGTGGGCAATCTTCTTGAGCGATTTGAGTGTCTCCATAGCGTCAAGGTCGGAAAGAATACCTTGATCGAGGCCGGGCCATCAGGAATTTCGAAGGGTGAAAATTTCGGCGCGTATTTCGCCAACCAGTTGTTCCATCGTAACGCCCGTCTCTTCGGCTCTGTCCTTCTTCCATTGCTCGGCCTTACGGTGAAGTTCACCGCTGGTCAGGACCGTTCGAACTTCAAGCAACTGGTCGTCGGCCTGTCGTTCCGCATTTTCCACGAGTTCGTAGTGGTGGACGGCGATACGCGAGGCGGTATCCCTCTTGAGGATGGCTTCGGCGGTTTCGACGCTGTTCATGGCATCCAGTTTTATGTCATATGGCCCGACGGGAGAGAGGAGCTTGACCAGCACTGGCGTGATTTCGATTCCGATGATGAGAAAGGTTACAAAGAGGCTGATCCACCAGACGGAACTTGATGCGGAGGAAAGATCCGACAGCGCGGTCATCTTCGTCAGAAAGTCGCCGGTTATGGACTGGCGAAAGGCCGTCATCTGCGTCTCGATATCGGCAGTGAGTTTGTCTATCTCCGACTGCACCTGCAGTTGCCGCGGTTGCAGTTTTGCGCGAAGCTCGGTTGCCTGCAGACGAGCCTGCAATGCGGCTGCTTCCTTGATTCGCGCCACGTCGCTGTAGCCGTACCTGCGGCTTCCACCGGTTCCGTCCGATTCCTGCCGAAAGTCTTCTTCCACCGTCCGCGCATGGTTTTCGGCCGCGGCCACTTCGTCATTGAGACGAACCTGCTCGGACTTCAGTTCATTCAGCCGCGTGCTTTCGGTGAGGCTCGCGCGTTTCGCGGCCACCGCTCGGTCGCGATTGATTGCGGACTGGCCTTCGATGGCATTGTGGAAGAGCCGGAGCTCGAGAGGTTTGGAGACGGTGATACCGATGACGATAGCCAGGCCCAACCTCGGAATCACGGGCAACCACGTTGCAGCGAGACGCTTCCGCCAGCGAATCCCCGTGTCGGTAGGCTTGCGGAGCGAAGAGACGATATATCGGTCGAGGTTGAAGATGGCGAGTCCCCAGATCGCGCCAAAACCGATCGCGATGAGGATACTGAAGGGGCCCGTCGCAATGGTCGTGTACATCGCGTAAAAGCCTGAAAGGAAGGCGAGTACGCCTGTCGTGAGGACGGCTCCGCCAATACCTTCATACTTGGCTTTTTCGGTGGGATACAGTCGCAGCGTTTCTGGTACCGTCCCGGCACACCACCACAGAAAATTGGAAATCTTTTGAGACTCCTGAGGTTTCGGGTTGGAATCGCCCATAACGGCTATATACGGATGAAAACCGTTCTGGTTCTCACGATTCGCAAAAAAAATGGGGCCAGACCCGTCGGACCCCTTTATTCGGAAATCGCGCGAGATCGGGAAATGTTTTTCCGGTTTTCAGCGATTGTCTGTACTGGCGGCGGATAACGGAGTAACGAGTTCCCATTCCAGCTGGGGCATTCCGAAATTCAGGATCAATCCGAACGGATGACCTGACGCCTGGAGATACGATCGCAGCTGAGCAAGGTGGACGCCCACAATTCCACGATTCGCCTTCAACTCCAAAATGATCTTGCCTTCCACGACAAGGTCCAACCGATGTTTGCCTACAAGTTGCGACCCATACCAGATTTTGATCTGCTTCTCGCGCTCAATGGGGAAGCCGCGGTTCTTCAATTCGGAGACGAGCGCTTTACAGTAAATGCTCTCCAGAAAACCCGGGCCAAGCGTCTGATGAACCACTCGCGCGGCCTCTACAATTCTGTATGCCGGATTCTCGTTGTCGCTCACACAATGGCCATCGCATTCGTGGTACCTTGATTGGCCTATGACGACGTTATCCGATACACCCGATTTGTACTTTGCCTTCCCCGATGGAGTCCTTCATCACGCATGTCCGGAATGCACGGCGCTTTGCTGCCGCGGTCAGGGATTCGCGGGAAGCGCTAAACGTGAAATGAATTTTATCTTCAAAAATTATCCCCAATTCGGCGGAATGGCGCAGGAACGCGAAGGAGACGTCGTGACTTGCGCGACGCCCATGGGCCGGTGCTTCTTCCTGCGCGACGATAATTTGTGTCAGATCGAAGTAACGCATGGACGGGTGAAGAAGCCGGGCGTCTGCCTGCTGTTTCCGTTCAACGATTTCTATCGGATTGGACATGCGCTCGCGGTCGCGCCGCACTTCATGTGTCCGATACGCCTGAATCTGCCTGCCGCTCCAGGCCGCGTGGAAGGGACCCACGCCATGATCGAAAAGACGATCCGCGAAACGGGACTGCTTGCCAACGAATCGGTGAAGGCGTTTGTCGGCGACGCGGTGATTGCGCCGGGAGCAACGGCAAAGGCGGTACTCGCGCGGGAAGTGGCGTTCCGGGATTTGTGCGGCACTGCGCTGGGAAACAAGAGATTCCGCGACGTGCTCGAAGGCGCATCCAGCGACAAGACCGAACTGCGTGCGTTTAAGAAACGCGTGTCGCAAATGATGGGATGGACTTCCTCGCATATCCCTGCCGAGCGGGATTTCATCGACGACATTCTGCTGGCGACGGCATCGTCGCATCGATTGTCGCTGATGCATCATTCGCCGGAGGGCGTGCTGCGCTTCCTCTCGTTGGCCGAGATGCTGGTACGCCGGGTTTTTGTGGTGGGTCAGGCGCCGCCGGCGCTGCAGGCGGTGTGCAGCGTGATCGAGGACATGCGGCCAGGCATCCGGCTGCTGGCATGGGCGGACGAATCGCCGGCGATGAAGAACACGCCGCTGAAGAGTCCCAAGTTCGGGGACCCGAATATGGTTTATGCGGGGAATATTTTCCTGAACAACATGCCGCGGAAGGGCGTGCTGAGCGCGCTCGAGAAGGCGTTCAGTACATCGATAGCGCCGGCGGACCGGAATGCGCTGGTGCATCAGATTGCCGGGGTTGTGGATCCAGCGATGAAGCAGCGGCAACCGGTTGCGGTGTAATTAAAAAATTGAACTGCGCCATAGCCCCTCCTGGCCAGGAGGGGTGGCTGCGCCGAAGGCGCAGACGGGGTGGTGGATCAGGTTCAACCGGAAGTATCCTTTGATCTCAAACAACCACCCCGGCGCTTCGCGCCACCCCTCCTGGCCAGGAGGGGCTATGGCATCGCGTTAATGTGACGCCGACCTCTTCCCCGCCTTCCGAATCTCCGCAATGCGCTGAGTCCGACTTTTCGGACTATCCAGGCTGAACGAGCGCGCATCGCCGAGATCCTCTCGGACGAATTCCTCCATCCTCCGAACGGCCTCCAGGAGTTTCTTGTCCTTCACGCCACTGTTTGTCATCCAGGCGATGGACTGCGTGTCGACGTCGTACTCCCACATTCCAATCACCTCGCCCCTATCGAGAATCGGATGGCTTGGAAGGTCCAATCGCAAATGAGACTGTATCGAATCGAGACTGCTCACGAGCGCGTACTGCGGAGTTCGCGAAGTCTTGAACTTTCGAAAGGCATCGAGATCCTCTTCCAGCAGCAGCCGATCGCCATCCTTCTCCGCCGGCACCAATCGCAATCCGTCAACCGCCGCCTTGCCTGTCTTGACACCCAAACCCGAGAACCACTGAAACTCCGCCATCGTCGCCGGCCCGACCCATGAAAAATATCTCTTTGCCAATTGCGCGTAGGATTCCTCCAGGGATGACGTGTACCGTGTCAGCGGATTGTTCCGCCAGAGCGCGTACTTGTAACGCTGCTGGTCCAGGCGGCCGTCGACCGGAACCCGCCGGATTTCCCCCAGGCTTTGCAGCTTTCCCAGTGCGACGGGCAGTGTCGTCGTCAGGCCCTTCTTCTTTCCCGCCTCGCCGAGGGATCGCGACGCATTTCCTGTTACCGAACGAATCTCTTCGGGCGACATGTTCGCCTGATGGCCCCTCGACAATGCCGCGGTAATGGCACTGCACAACTTGTCGATTTCTTTCTCGGTCACGCCAAGGCTTGCCGCGACTCGTACTTCTGCGGCACGAAACGGCTGCCCCACCTTCAGCGCCAGTGCGAAATCGCTGGCCGGCACCACGTAAGTGCAGCCCCTCGCGGCGGGTAATTCATGAATCTTCAGTTCGGCTACCCCTTGATCCGTCTCTTCGCGTCGTATGCCGGCCCTGGCAAACAACCCAAGATACGGCCCCACGCTGCCAACGGAACGCGCCCATCCCGACCGCTCCAGGACTTCGGCCGCACCTGCGCCGGCATACGATCCGTCAAGCCCTTGTCTGTGGTGCCGCCACGCTTGAATTACATCCATTTATGTTGCCATCCCTTCAGAAAGGTACGGGCGAGTCTATGCTAAAATTCTGAACCTTATACCTATGATTGATGAGAACGACATCCCCGCCTCGCTCGATTTCATACGAACCCGCGTCGCAGAAGACCTGAAAGCCAACAAAAATGGTGGAAAAGTGCATACGCGCTTCCCTCCCGAACCCAACGGCTATCTGCACATCGGCCATGCGAAAGCCCTGTGCCTGGACTTCGAAATCGCTGCCGAAAACAACGGCGTGTGCAACCTTCGCTTCGACGATACGAATCCCGACAAGGAGACCGTGGAGTTCGAAGAGAACATCATGCGCGACATTCGCTGGCTGGGCTTCGACTGGGGTGACCACCTCTTCTACGCCTCCGACTACTTCGAGAAATTTTACGAATGCGCGGTTCAGCTGATCAAGGAAGGAAAGGCATACGTCGAGGATCTCTCGGCCGACCAGATCCGTGAATACCGCGGAACCCTCACCGAACCGGGAAAGAACAGTCCGTATCGCGACCGTCCCGTCGCTGAAAACCTGGACTTGTTCACGCGCATGCGCGCGGGAGAGTTCGAGGAAGGGCATCGGATTCTCCGGGCGAAAATCGACATGGCGTCGGGAAACCTGAACATGCGCGATCCCGCTCTGTACCGAATCAAGAAAGTTTCGCATTACCGCGCCGGCGACAAGTGGTGCATCTATCCCATGTACGACTTCGCGCACCCGATTTCAGACGCGCTCGAATCCGTGACGCATTCCATGTGCAGTCTCGAATTCGAAGATCATCGGCCGCTATACGACTGGGTGCTCGATCAGTTTGTATTGCCTTCACGGCCCGTACAGATTGAATTCGGCCGGCTCAATATTGGATACACGGTAACAAGCAAGCGCAAGCTGGCGATGCTGGTGTCGGAAGGCCACGTGCGCGGATGGGACGATCCCCGAATGCCCACGCTGAGCGCCTGCCGTCGGCGAGGCTACACGCCGGAATCGATCCGGAATTTCTGTCGCACCGCGGGCGTCGGAAAGCGTCGAAACGACATGGTCGTGGAAATGGCCATGCTGGAACACACGGTGCGTGAGGATCTCAACAAGCGCGCTGCACGCGTGATGGGAGTGCTGAATCCGCTACGTGTGGTGATTGAGAACTACCCGGAAGGCCAGACTGAAGAACTCGACGCGGTGAACAATCCGGCAGATCCGGAAAGCGGAACGCGGAAGGTGCCGTTTTCGCGAGTGCTCTACATTGAGCAGGACGATTTCCGCGAAGAACCTCCGAAGAAGTTCTTCAGACTTTCACCGGGACGGGAAGTCCGGCTGCGGTATGCGTATTTCATCACGTGTACGAGCGTGGTCAAGGACGGTGATGGGAAGATCGTCGAACTGCGCTGTTCTTACGATCCGGCCACACGTGGCGGGGACTCTCCCGACGGCCGTTCGCCTAAAGCGACGATGCACTGGGTTTCGGCGACGCATGCCGTGCCGGCGGAGATACGGCTTTACGATAGGCTGTTTACCGAAGAGCGGCTGAACGATCTCGACGACGCGGAATTCAAGGCGGCGATTAATCCGAATTCACTGGAGATACTCACCGACTCCTTCGTGGAAAAGAGTCTGGCCAGCGCAAAGCCCGGCGATCGGTTTCAGTTTGAGCGACAGGGGTATTTCTGCGTGGATCCGGATTCCGCAAAGGGGAAGCTGGTGTTCAACCGAACGGTCACGCTTCGCGACGCCTGGGCAAAAATCGAACAGGGCATGAAGGCTAAAGCGTAGCGACGAACACTTCGCGGCTGTAGGGATCTTCGACCATCCTCGCCTCCTGGAATCCCGCCTCTCCCAGGCACTGCATCCATTCTTCCCGCGAAAACAGGCCGTTCACATGATGGTCGTGCTCCACGCGAACGGGAGAGTTTCCTTCGCGAAGGAGCAGGACGAAGTCGATCGTGTAGGTCGTGTCCGAAGGATCCGGATCAAACGTCCATTCGAAATAGCGAAGACTGCGGCCATCACCATCGTGTCCGCCATGGTGGACACCGGAAATGAAGCGCTCCCGCACGTAATCCGGCATGAACAGCGCAACGCCGCCGGGTTTGCAATGCGCCAGCGCGGTCGTCATGCACTGAATCAAATCCTCGCGGGCTGTCATGTATGTCAGCGCGTCGTGCACAAAGACGGCATCGAACTGACGTCCGATGCGAAGTGTGCGCATGTCGCCGACGATGTGCTCGCATTCGGGATTGATGCGGCGGCTCTGGTCCAGCATTTCCGGCGAAAGGTCGGTCAGTGTCATCGAAAACGCGGCTTTCATATGGGACGCGTTGTTCCCGCCACCGGCGCCAAGTTCCAATACAGTCTTGATCGGCGACGCGCTGGCCTCGACTAGAGTCATCCGGGCGAACTCCGCCTCTTCGGCGTAATCCTTTGGTGCGGTCAGCAGATGAAACCATGAGGCAAGGTCGGAATAGAGTTTCGGCATGTAAAAACAGATTTGGCAAATGTGAGCAATCGCCCCTCCTGGCCAGGAGGGGTGGACGCGACATCAATTAGATTTCGCGGAGCTTCAAATGATGGAGCGGACGGGGTGGTTGTTCCTGATCGACAGATTCTGCCTCTCGAACCTGAACCACCACCCCGTCTGCGCCTTCGGCGCAGCCACCCCTCCTGGCCAGGAGGGGCGATCGCTCGAATTGGAAGAGTATGTTATTCCCCTTACCGGTTTTTCATGAACGCTTCGATTTCGTCGACGGTGCGGGGAATTCCCACCGAAATCGATTTCGCACGGCCGTCGGTCACGATGAAGGAATCCTCGATACGCACGCCGATATCCTTGTACTTGTCGACCATGGATTGCACTTTCTGAATGAGCGCCTGATTCTCCGGCGTCTTCGAAAGGTTGTCGAGCGCCTCCTGGCGGATATAGATGCCTGGCTCAATCGTAAACGCCATGCCGTCGGCCAGGCGCGCATTCCGTTCTCCCACATCGTGGACATCGAGGCCTATCCAGTGAGACGAACTGTGCGTGTACCACATCGCGTACTGCTGTCCCCTGGTCTCGGTAATCAGCCCCAGCTTGAGCAGCCCATCCTTGATAACCTCCACGGTTTTCGCGTTGATCTCGCCCAGTGTGGCGCCCTTTACGGCGACTTTGATTCCCTCGTCCTGCGCGCGCAGGACGATCTCGTAGATATCCTTCTGTGCCTGCGTGAACTTGCCATTGATCGGGTAGGTTCGCGTGATATCCGTGGTCATGTAGTTGTAATTGGCCGCCGCATCAACGAGAAGAAGATCGCCGTTTTTCATCTGTCGCGTGGACGCTTCGTAGTGCAGCGTTGTCGCGTTCGGTCCACTGGCAATGATGGACGGATAGCCCCACCCAATGGCGCCATCCCGCTTGAAGACGTACTCCATGGCGGCCTGGACCTGGTATTCCCACACGTTCGGGCGGGCGACCTTCATACCTTCCCGATGCGCTTCCGCGGAAATACGCGCACTCTCGATCAGCATCTTTTGCTCGTAATCGCTTTTGATGCCGCGGAGCCTGGCGAACAACTGCGCGACGTCACGTTGCTGAATTCCGGAGAATCGCTCGCGAAGCTTTGTCACATTCGGAGAGGAAGCAGGCACCGTGGCCACCTGTGCCTTGTTGTCTTTTACGGCGTTAACGAAAGCGTCGTATTCGCTTGGGGCAACCGGACTGTCCCTTTCGAACGGTTTGCCGGATAACAGCGCGTCGATAAATAGCTCGAAATCCTTCGTCTGATAAACGGTCGAGATTCCGCTTAACTGAGTGGCTTCTTCGGCGGAGAGACTGTGTCCCTCCCAATGTTCGCGGACCGCGTCGCGTGGACGAATGAAGAGGAATTCCTTTTTCGTCTTGTTGCCTGGAAGTATCACGAGGATCGATTCGGGCTGCTCAATGCCGGTGAGATAGTAGAAGTTGCTGTCCTGCCTGTAGGGATAATTCACATCGCCGGAATAGACCCGCTCCGGTGCGCTCCACAGAATGAGCACGGTTTCCGGAGTGAGCAATTGCATCAGCTTTTCACGCCGGCCATGCATGTCGTCCTGGAAGGCCGCAGCTCCGGCAAGGCCGGTCAAGACCAGAGTGGACAATAAAAGAACAGCAACTCGTTTTACGATCGTCATTGATGCTCCAAATGAAAAGGGGCGTTACGCCGGTAAGCGTACCGCCCCTTAAGGGTCAAGTCCAAGAAGAGAAGCTATTCGTCGCCCTTCTCGTCTTTCTCGTCCTTTTTGTCTTTGCCCTTCTTTGCGGGCTTGGCGGCTGCTTCGATCTCCGCCTTCTTCACAGCCAGCTCGCTGCCGAGCAGTTCGATGATTGCCACATCGGCTCCGTCGCCTTTGCGGTTACCGAGCTTGATGATGCGGCTATAGCCACCATTTCGGCCGGCGAACTTCGGTGCAATTGTGCTGAACACCTTTTTGGCGATGGCTTCCTTTAAAAGGTAGGCCTGCACCTGCCGGCGGGCATGGAGGGTATCGCGCTTGCCGAGAGTAATCATTTTCTCGGCGAGGGGACGAATTTCCTTCGCCTTGGGCAGGGTCGTCACCAGACGCCCGTGTTCCAGAAACGATGTCACCAGATTGCGCAGCAGCGCACGCCGGTGAGACGTGTTTCTGCTGAGTTTCCGGCCTTCGTTCATATGTCTCATACGTTTTGTTCTGCCGAGGCCGGGACGGGCTTCCCGCTATCATCCAGTCTCATACCGAGAGACAGGCCCATGCTGGTCAGAATCTCCTTAATTTCATTGAGGGACTTGCGGCCGAAGTTTTTGGTCTTCAGCATTTCGGCCTCGCTCTTGGTGACGAGTTCGCCGATGGTACGGATATTCGCATTCTTCAGGCAGTTGTACGACCGCACGGAAAGCTCCAACTCGTCGACCGACTTGTTGAGGTGTTCCAGCACGGCATCCTGACGAATCTCTGTCGGCTCTTCGGACGTCTCCGGCTTCTCTTCGAACTGAATAAAGATCTGCATATGATCCTTGATCAGCTTTGCCGCCAGACCGAGGGCGTCCGGAGGAGTGATGGATCCGTTGGTCCAGATCTCGATGGTCAGCTTGTCGTAGTCGGTGACCTGGCCGAGGCGAGCCGCCTCGACGAAGTAATTCACCTTCTTGACGGGCGAGTGCACCGAATCCACCGGGATGTAACCGATGCCAAGACCTTCGTCAAAATTACGATCGGCAGAAATGTAACCGCGACCGTTCTGGACGCGCATTTCAATCTGAAGACTTCCGCCTTCGCTCACGGTGCCGATGTAGATATCCTTGTCGAGAATTTCCAGGTCCGCGTCATGTTCGATATTCGCGGAGGTGTAGACGCCGGGCTTGGTTCCCTTCAGGTAAATCGTCTTTGCTTCTTCCCCGTGCAGCTTCAATGGAATCTGCTTGAGGTTCAGAATGACGTCGGTGGCGTCTTCAACAACACCGGGTATTGAGGAAAATTCGTGCAGTACGCCTTCGATTTTCACTGCGGTAAGGGCAGCGCCTTCGATAGACGACAGCAGAACACGGCGAAGCGCATTTCCGATAGTCGTTCCGAAGCCGCGTTCAAATGGCTGTGCGGAAAACTGGGCGTAGCGATCCGTTGTGTTCTCGCTGGTAACTGTGAGTCGTTTTGGTTTTTGGAACCCCTTCCAAAGCATGTTTTAGATCTCCCCGGCGGCTATTTCGAATAAAGTTCGACGATCATTCTTTCCTGAATCGGCAGATTCACGTCTTCCCGTTTGGGCA
>Ga0184628_10001711_pt1 | contig 10793 bp, 9 predicted proteins | sample PLM4_5_b1_FD_133149 | JGI IMG/M metagenome (GOLD analysis project Ga0184628, IMG submission 133149) | Groundwater sediment microbial communities from an aquifer in East River, Colorado, USA - PLM4_5_b1 | ecosystem: Environmental > Terrestrial > Soil > Riparian zone | place: USA: East River...
CATTCCTGATATGCCGTTTCCAGATTCGACACCGAGGTGCCAATGTCAAATTCCATGACGCGTGTCTTCCCGCGTGCCCCCATTTTCCTGCGCAGTTCCCGGCTCTCCACGAGCTTCAATACCGACTGTGCCATTCCCCGAATGTCGTGCGGTTCATGAAGGTACCCGTTGTCGTCATGGACAATGGCCTCGCGGGCTCCGTCCACATTGGTTGCGACAATGGGTAGTTCGCATGCCATGGCCTCCGAGAACACACACGGTAAACCTTCCCATAGGGACGTAAGCACAACAATATCCAAGTTGCGATAGACAGCCGGCATCTCAGCTTCCGTTTTCCAGCCCAGCAACGTCATCTTTCCTTCAATTCCGCGTTGACGAATTCGCGCCTCGACCTGCGGCCTCAACTCGCCGTCTCCCGCCATGACAAAATGGACGCGCGGGTTTTGTTTCAACACCTCGGCCGCCACGTCCACGAAATCCACGGGCGACTTCTGGGGTTTGAAGCAGGCAATCATCCCGACAATGACTTTCCCCGTGTCCTCGCCGACTCCCCAATTTGCGAGCTGCGTCCGGGCCGGGCCGGGTTGCATGAATTGATCCACGGAAATGGCATCACGGCAGAGAATCCAGTCGCCGCGCTTAAATATCCCATTCTTTTCACCCTTATCGGCATTGGCATAGGAAACCACCACCAGTTTTGTACTGATCCGGCCCGTCATTTTTTCAAGCCATATATAAAGGTTGTGCACAATGGGGCGTTGAAAGTCGTTAAACCCAAACCCGTGAGCTGTATGGAAGATATTGGGTACCCCGGCAAGCCAGGCCGCCCAGCGTCCGAGAATTCCGGCTTTCGAGCTATGGGTGTGAACGACATGGGGCCGTTCCCGCCGGAACAACCTCCAGAGGGAGACCAGGGCAATGAAATCCTGTACCGGTTGAACTTCACGGATCAAGGAAGGCATCCAGTACAGGTTAAGTCCGGGAATGCGCTTCGCCCACTCCACAAGCAGGCCATCGGGGTTGGTTATCAGGGCAACGTCGTATCGATCGCGTGGAAGACGTTCCAGCGTCATCAGCGTGACTTTTTGAGCGCCACCGAGCTCAAGCTTGGTAATGACGTGAAATACTTTTGTCTTCATCGCGTAGACGGTTTTATTTCGCAAGATCCGCAGTGTCCTTGATACTCCAGCGTCATGACGAGCGCAAACTCAAATGAATCGAGACTTGCGATGGCGCACTATAAACGACGGATTCAAGGGTCCGGTAGTTCAGTGGCTCACAGATGATTCTTGTATTTCCTTTCGCCCCGGCGGACAATTTCCGCGCTGCATACAGAAAGTTTATGAAACGGCAATGATCCAGACTAATGTCGCCGTAAATTTTGACAGCGCATGAAAGTACTGCTGCTTACGCGGTATGGGCGACTGGGCGTGACCAGTCGAATTCGATTTCTACAGTACGCTCCCTATCTTGAAAAACACGGTGTTGAGATTACCGTAGCGCCCTTTCTCACGGATGATTACGTTCAAAGTCTCTACAGGGGTCAAAAGAATGTGAAGGCCATCGCTGGCGCATATATACGGCGCTTCCGGCAACTGCTCGGGTCCAGAGTCTACGACCTGCTTTGGATCGAAAAGGAATTACTCCCCTGGCTGCCGGCCATCCCCGAACGAATTGTTGGTCCATTCGTTGTGGACTATGACGATGCTGTCTTCCATGGCTATGATCTGCATCCCAGTTTCCTGGTCCGTTTTCTCCTGGGCAACAAGATTCGAACGACGATGTCTTGCGCCACCGTTGTTGTAGCCGGGAATGAGTATCTCGCCAGGTATGCGAGGGAAGCTGGGGCGTCTGACATTCAGCACGTTCCCACTGTGGTGGATCTGGATCGGTATGGAGTTCCTCGTGAGCATTCAAATGAGATCTTCACGATTGGCTGGATCGGTACGCCATGGACTGCTCGGTATCTGCCCGCGATCGCTCCAGCTCTGAATGAAGCGTGTCGAGATGGCCGGGCGCGGCTCCTTCTGATCGGCTCAGGAGAAATCAAGCTGGCAGGTGTTCCGGTTGAAGTACGCCCCTGGTCGGAATCGACGGAAATCGAAAATATTCAGAGCATCGACGTCGGTATCATGCCGCTACCTGACGAACCATATGAGCGTGGAAAGTGTGGCTACAAGTTACTTCAGTATATGGCCTGCGGCAGGCCTGTAATTGCGTCCCCGGTAGGAGCCAATCGTCAGATCGTCGAGGACGGGGTGGACGGACTTTTCGCAAGCACGCCGCCGGAATGGATCCATGCGATTGAGAAGCTGCGGCAGAATCCTGAATTGCGGCGGACGATGGGTGAAGCTGCCCGATTGAAGGTCCAGGGCAGGTACTCCTTACAGGTTCAGGCGCCGCGAGTTCTCGCAATTTTGGAAAAGGCCCGTCTGGTCAGCCAACGCAAATCTCCCTGAAGCAGGTACCAGCAGAACCGACGCGCACGCGATACGCTGCGAATGAGGGTACCCCTCACGGAATCGAAGGGGAACGGAAGATAAGCGTTGCGGATGCGCACATTTTCCAGCTGCGAAACGTGCAGAATGGTGGATGTTTTGGATGCGGGGTGGACTCGAAAACCCGCAAGAAAAGCCGGTTCGAAATCAAAGCGTGCTTTCCGCATAGCCATCCGCATGAATAGATCATTGTCCATATCGAAGCGGAAGTCCGGATTGAATCCACCCGCGGCGAGCGCTACCTCCGTTTTCCAGAAGGTGCACGGCTGATGCAGGAAGAATCCCCCATAAAGGTAGCCCCAGCGCATGAAGGGTGTATTGCGGTGCTCTTCTATCACCTTATCTGCAGCGTCAATTCGGTACAGGTTTCCATAAACGACGTCCGTGCTTTTCCCTTTTCCGAATTGGATTGCGACGCGCTGCAACGCTTCCGGCATGTAGATATCATCGGAGTTGAGGTAGGCGGAAATGTGTCCCGTGACAAGGCTAAAGCCCTTTTGAATAGCATGCGACTGACCACTATCGGGTTCGCTAACCCAATACTGAATCCACTGCTGGTATTTCTGGATGATGCTCACGCTGTTGTCCGAGGATCCGCCATCGATAACCATGAATTCAAGGTCTGGATAACCTTGCAGTAGTATCGACCGTATTGTTTCTTCGAGAAATGGCCCCTGGTTATAGGATGGTGTGACCACACTGATACGGGGCCACAGCTTGCTATCACTCGTGGTGTCTTGAATAGGTGAAGTCCCAATTGTCCACGGCCAGCCGGTTTTACCCGGAGGAGGCGGCGGAAGTTCGTTTAGCGTTGGGCAGCGCATCGATCAATACTGCAGATTATGCTTCAGGGACGAATCCCCTTCACAGTTTTGAGACCACATCATAAATCGCCGCGGTTTGTCTCGCGCAGTTATCCCACGAGAATTTCTTCACCTGCAGCCGTCCAAGCGCTATGAGTTCCTGACTGCGTCCGTTGGATGCTACTGCATGCTCAATCGCGATCGACATGGCCTCGGGCCGATCCGGATCAAAGTACTCCGCCGCTTCTCCGCAGACTTCCGGCAACGAGCTCGTTCTGCTGGCGACGACAGGGCAATCGACGGACATCGCTTCGAGTGGTGGCAGACCAAAGCCCTCGTATAGAGACGGACATACAAATGCCGCTGCTCCCCGATAGACGCTTTCAAGCAGTTCGTCGCTGCCTTGAAGGTGCAATATACGGCCCGGCGGCATGCCTGCGAGCGCCATTTCCTCGCGCTCTTTCGACCTGAATGGTCCGCCGCCGAAACAAACCACCGAGAAATTGTTTCTCAGTAGTTCCGACAGGCCAATCGCACGGACGAGCCCGGAAAAGTTCTTATATCCATCTCTTGCTCCCACGTAGACGATGTATGGGCGATCTGTGACCCGCTGCGCGGGACCCTCGATATGTGGATTTTCTGTATGGGCGAGATGGACAACGGACGTCCGGTCTCGTCCCACTCCCAGCAATTCGATCAAATCAGAGCGTGTATTTTCTGAGATACAAATAATATGATCCGCTCGTTGAACCGCGCTTTTTTTGAATTCGCTCGTCTTGTCGTTCTTCGGGAAGTACTGTGGAAACTTCTCGTGAATCATGTCGTAAACCGTGACCACAGTCTTCGATTTCGACGACGCCAGCCTCTGTCCGAGATAGTATGTTTCGTGAACGATGTCTGGGGGATCGCGATGCAGTTTCCATTTCACCAGGCCCGCATTGAATATCTGCGCAACACGTGTCGGTTTCGGGAATGTTTCAACGTGCCTGCCCCATACCTTTAGCGAATGATCATTTTTCAGGTATTTGTTCGCAAAAAGTGGAGAAAGGATGCGGACATCGTATCCATCGAATTCGCGGATTCTCTTAGCAACTTCAAAAAAATACCGCGAAACGCCTCCATACTTCTGCCAGGAGAATATTTGATGGTCGTAGGCTACTCGCATGGACAGGCGCACGTCATCGCAGGTCTTTACCACCTTGATCTGTGCCGGAATTGGGACGATTTGCAATCTGTTGATGGTCATCGAAGGTTTTCGATGGTAGCCGGAGTTTCACATATGCGTCGGAGAGCCTCGCCATTTTGCCGGTACAAAAGCGAAACGCGGCCTGGTGCATTCTCTCTGTTGTCATCACGTGAAACCAGCCATTCGAATGCAGGTGGAGGCCCAGTTGTTCCGCCAGCTTGAGCAGAGTCTGGCGTCGAAAGAATGAAATGTGTTGTCCCGACGACAGGGAGTAGTACCACCATTTTTCAGGAAGAGGTGGTTCGCCTTCGTACAGGAATGTCGAAAAGATGACGGTCGAAGTTTGCGCCCGGGCTATTGCATTGCTTAAGAAAGTAACCGGGTTTAATACATGTTCAATGACTTCGAATGCAGTCACGGCACGGCTTGGAATTTTTCCTTCAAGTTGATCCCACTCAAAACCACGAGCGAAGATGTTTTTGCAATAGGGATCGTACCAATGAAAATCAAAGCCCCGGTCTCGCATCAAACGAGTCAGCAGGCCATAGCCGCCGGCAAATTCCGCATAGTGATCTTGCGGGTCGAAACAAAAGTAAAGAAGACTCGACAGTTTCCTGGCGATGTCCAGATTTCGCGATATCAGTCCGGTATCGGCGTCTGCAATGGCACTACGGTATGCTTCTTCGAGCCAGTAAGGCTCTTCAGTCTGCAACAGGCCACACGAATCGCAAAAGAAGTACCGCACGTTGTATTTATTGAGGATCCTTGCCTGAAAGATCTCTCGTCTTTGACCAGAACAAATAGGACACGCAGGCAGAGGAAGCGTTGTGCTGGATAATGCTGGTTTAGCGGACGCGTTTGGATCGGACATCACCTGGTTTCTCGCTCCCCGGAACCCTTGAAAAATACGCCGTCGATCTGCAGCATCCTGCCGCTTGCAGGATCCACAAATCCCGGAATAAATCCGAATATTTCAAATCCGGAGCGAGCCATGATTTCCAGTAACTCTTTGAAGAGTGGCTGTCCCTTGTAGAGTGGCGCCAGCGACATCTCCATTTGAAGTCCAATGGTCTGATTGAGAAGATTGGCCGCGCCTGCCAGGACCTGTGCCTCATACCCCTGTACGTCCAGTTTACAAAAGACCCTGCTGCGGCTGACCGGGATCACAGAACCGATCAGACTGTCGAGCGTTACCATCGGCGTCTTTTCCGAACTCACATACGCAGATTTTGAGGCTCCGGCAACATGCATTGGAAGCATTGGAAGCAATGACGAGCTGAGGGAATTTCCAGCGACGTTAATTTCAACTTCTGCGATTCTTTCGCCCACGGCCACTCTCTCTGCAACGACCCATTTCGGATCGCCGATGGCATTCTGCTTCAATTGACTGTGCGCCCGAGGCAGCGGTTCAAACGAAATCATGTCGCCGGCATAGCCTGCACGACGCAGCTCCCGGGCCCATTGACCGGTATTTGCACCGATATCGAGAACAAGGTCGACCCCATTGGCAGCCAGAAGCAGTGCCAGTCTCGTGTGTTCGCACGCAAGCAAATCGTGCCTCCGCACATCCAGACCGAATCCTCTCGCTAATTGTTGGGCCGATCGCTTGATTGCCGTTAGCACGTGAATTTACGCCTCAATATGGACGATATTCCAACGCCAACATTATCCAAAGAATTGTCTGACAAACCGCTTCATTGGAGACAGGCGGGAGGTCCGGAAGAAAAGTCTGTTGGTGTTGTCGTCTGCGATTGAATCGCGAATGATGGCCGGGGGATTGGCCATCGGAAAAGTCATCGTCTGAGTCGCCATTGCAGCGAACTTTCCTCCCCCGCTTCCAGTGTGGGTAGCGCCGGCGCCAAAACCAATGTTGGATACCAGGTTGACGCTGGGAATGACCGACAAGCCAGACTGCAGCCAACACGCAAACAGCCACTGATAGTCCCAGGTGCCGGTCTTCCCATGGTAAGCCTGCTCAAACACGTCCTCCCAATATCTGGCATCCCGCTTGTTTTCGAAAAGATCAAGGAGCCAGCCGTCCTTCTTAACGTCTGGCCAACGAGCCATCCGGATATCATAGAACTTCCAGGCGCGACGCCAGCTTGCCCATCCCCAGATATGAACGTATCGGGAATAATAGTAGCTATAATTCGATGGCCTGGAACCGAATTGAAAGTTATCGCCGCTGATGGCCATGATCCGGTCGTCGTTCCGGAACCGTTTGAGCATTTCGTCACAGTATCTAAAAAAGGAAGGGTCGGGAAGGCAATCGTCTTCAAGAAAAATGGATTCGTCAACGTTTTCAAAAACCCAATCAATACCGGAGGAAACACGATGTGCACATCCCATGTTCTCTTCGGCGTAGTTGGTCAGGACTTCACAGTCCCAATCCACGCCATTAATGATTCTTCGAACCTCTGCGCAGCGATCTGTTTCGCCGGGCCGATCTCGTCTTGGCCCATCCGCAACTACCAGCAGTTTGTGCGGTCTGGCTTTCGCGATTTCTGCAAACACCTTTTGCGTGGTTTCGGGGCGATTGAATACAAGGAATGCGATTGGGGAATGGCATCGATATGCGCGGACTTCAGGATTCATCCATTTCCTTCTTTCCTGTTTGTCTCGTCGTTTCGCGTCTTATCCAGATAGAGCAGCGTATTGAAAGTCTTTGCAAACAATTCGTAATTCTGTTGCCCGAGAAAGGAATGAATGGGCTCACTGTCTGGTTTGCCAAGATCAAAATCTGCAGACTCGACAAGCACGCATACCGGACGAAAGCGCGTCCAATCATTGGATTTCAGAACATTGAGGTCGTATCCTTCGACGTCGACGGACATGAAATCGATATGGCACTGCTTCGGTATGAATTCTTCAAAAATCCCGGAGAGCCGCCTTACCGGGATGTCTTTCGTGTCAATGATTCGATAGCGTTCGTCCTGTCTCTGCTCTGAAAGGATGCGATCAAACGAGTTCAATGCCGGTTCGTTGAACATGTAGTACGACAGATGGTCTTCGACATCTGCAACGCCATAACCGAGATTGATGTCCCGTTTTCGTTGGCGGCGGAATAACTTCAGAGCTGCGGGATTCGGCTCGATGTTGATTCCATGCCATCCGCGCTCATAGAAGCGACAGGTATTCGAAAACCGGCGTGGATGGTGGGCGCCCACATCTACGTAGAACCCTGCTTTCTGTCCTTCAAACAGCCTCTCGAGTATGAGGTCCTCGCCCTCCTGAGAATAGGATGTGCGTTGATATCCCCATCCGCAGCTTGTAATGAGATTTCCGATCCAGCGGGCGAGCGTGATTGGCAGTATAGCCTTGAGTATTCGTCTCATCGTTTACCCGGAATGATTACCAACATGGAATTCAACTGCAGTTTGAATATTTCTCGCGTATTGCGGCTGAAAGCGTTCAGAACAACCGACGACAGCGCATAGGACACTGTTGTCGCAATGGCTGCTCCGGTCGGTCCATACTTTGGAATCAATACGATGTTAAACAATATATTTGCCGCGGCCCCGATGACGGTTCTTACCAATGCCAGTCTTGTAAGACCTTCATTGATGGTCCACGGACCCTGTGCCACGCCGAGGAACACAAACAGCGCCGCCCATATATGAACTGCAAGCACTGTTGCGACACCTTCGTATTGGCTTCCATAAAGAGTTCTGGCCACGAATCCTGACGCGAATGTCATCGGGATGGCGATTCCAAGAGCAATAGCGGACATCAGACGGAACAGGTTCGCCAGTCGATACTTGTATATGGCCGGGCTGAGTTTCTTTGCTTCAATCAGGGTCGGCGTCACCGAGGCGACGATGGCAATCGGAATGAAATACCACACTTCCGACATTCGTATAGCCGCACTGTAGACTCCTACCGCCTTGTTTCCCAGCATCTGACCGAGCATGACCTGGTCAATTTTCATGTATATGGTCACGGCCACGCCGGAAAGCGCCAGCGGCCAGCATTCCTTCAGCGTTTGACGGATGCGTTGCAGGTCCAATTTCCACCCCGTCAGCTTTTGTCCCCGGAATTGAAATGCAATCGCAAGGCCCATTGCCCCGAGCAGCAATTCAATAGATCCAGCCCAGGCAAAGGCGATGAGCGGCGCATTATTAAGAATCAGAAGTACTTTGAGTGCGGAAACAAGCAGGAATGCCGAACTCCTCGCGTACACGCTGAATCGGGATTCGACGCGTGCCTGAAACCAGAAGTCGATGGTGTCGAATGACTGGAATATCGTTCCTGCGGCGATGATTGCAACCAGCCAGTGTACGAGGGGTTCCGCTGGTCGTAGAATCAGTATCCCCGCCACTGCCACTACAAGAGTGACTCCACTGCCTGCCAGCTTGAGGGCAAATGCTGTTCCAAGTATTTCGTCCTTGCGATTCGCGTCCTGGACCAGTTCGCGTACGACAATTCCATCAAGCCCCAGCGTAGCCAGAATGCTGAAAAGGGCAACAAAAGCTCCTGCGTAGTTGAATAGTCCGTATTGATCGGGCCCCAGATAGTTTGCAATCCATACGCCGACCACCAGGCCGATTCCAATTCGTAAAATTCTGTCGGCGAAGAGCCAGCCGGTATTGCGGATCAGTTTCTGCAGATTCTGGCGACCTGTCACCTTGTCGCGCATGAATTCAGGCAGATACTTAATCCAGATGGAGTTCATTGTTTACAGAGGATGCAGTCTGTGCAGCGGCACTAACGTTTGATTCTCGGGGCGGCGGCCAATTCGAAGGGGCCGGTCGACAATTGGGCGTCGACCATCTTCGCCACAATATCCTCCAGCTTTAATTGGGCATTCCATCCCAGGTCCCTGTTGGCCTTCGAAGGATTCGCCCGGCCGATCGCGAAATCTGTTGGTCTGTACAGCTGCGGATCCTGCTCAACGTGGTCACGCCAGTTCAGACCAAGCCGCGTAAACGCGATGTCGATAAATTCCTCCAGACGCCGGCTCGTGCCCGTTGCAATGACGAAGTCGTCTGGTTTTTTTCGCTGGAGCATCAGCCACATCGCTACAACGTATTCCGGAGCCCAGCCCCAGTCCCTTTCAATTGCAATATTTCCGAGGATCAGTTTTTCACGGCTGCCGTTGGCGATCCGGCAGGCCGAAGATACGATTTTCCTTGTGACAAAACGGTCCGGGCGCAAAGGCGATTCGTGATTAAAGAGGATGCCGGAACACGCCTGTAGCCCATAGGCCTCTCGATAGTTCGTCACTTGCCAGATGGCTGCTGATTTTGCAATCGCATACGGGCTGCATGGACGAAAGGGTGTGGTCTCATCCGCTGCCGCATCGCCAAGATTGCCGAAACATTCACTCGAACCCGCGTTATAAAACTTGATGGGATTGGGTTGAAATCGGATCGCTTCCAACAAATTCAAGGTTCCGACAACAATGCTTTCCATCGTTTCCACTGGCTGTTCAAATGACAGCCCTACGGAAGTCTGCCCTGCGAGATTGTAGATCTCCTCCGGTTCGACCAGCTTCAACACGCACATCACGCTATGGAAGTCGTTGAGCGCCATGGAATGGAGCTTCACCTTTTCGGAGATCCCGAGCGAGACGAGGCCTCCAAAGCTTCGTGCGGAAACATCCCGCGAAGTGCCATGGACCTCGTAACCTTTAGCAAGCAGAAGTTGAGACAGATAGGCGCCATCCTGACCCGATACGCCGCAGATGAGTGCTTTTTTCATTCCGTCTTGCTGTTTTGTTTCAATTCCAGAAGTGCAAAGGGCAACAATATTACGAGGGCAAAACGCTGTCGAGTATTAGCTGCCCGGGATTCTGACAACTTCGTTCCTGAACCACTCGATGGTTTCCTTCAGGCCGTCGTCAAATGGAACTCTTGCCCGAAAGCCGAACAGCTTTTCGGCCTTCGTGGTGTCGAGAGATCGTCGCGGCTGCCCGTCGGGCTTGTCGGCGTCCCAGATAAGCTGACCATGAAAGCCACTGAACTCGGCGATGCGGATCGCAAGATCTCCAATACTTATTTCCATGCCCGCACCCAGATTCACGGGATCGATGCCATTGTATCGTTCGGCCGCCAGTAGAATTCCATTTGCCGCATCATCGACGTGAAGAAACTCGCGGGTCGCAGAGCCGGTGCCCCACAGATAGACATTGGGCTTGTTGTTTTGCACGGCCTCAACACATTTTCGAATGATGGCGGGAATAACGTGTGAGGATCTGGGGTCAAAGTTATCTCCCGGTCCATAGAGATTCACGGGAAGAAGAAAGATGGAATTGAAACCGTACTGCGCGCGATATGCCTGCGATTGAACCAGCATCATTTTCTTTGC
>Ga0184628_10001712_pt1 | contig 10789 bp, 6 predicted proteins | sample PLM4_5_b1_FD_133149 | JGI IMG/M metagenome (GOLD analysis project Ga0184628, IMG submission 133149) | Groundwater sediment microbial communities from an aquifer in East River, Colorado, USA - PLM4_5_b1 | ecosystem: Environmental > Terrestrial > Soil > Riparian zone | place: USA: East River...
ACTCCGAGGCAATCTCGCTGGCCGCGACGCCGACTGCTGTCGAGTCCGAGCGCAGTTGGACGCGCGCCGAGGCGGTGCAGACGAGTGCGCTGTGGTTGCTCGTGGCGAGCGTCTTTCTTGCCTCCCTCGGCACGGGTGGTATCGCCTTTCACACGGTCGCTTATTTTACCGATGTGAAGATTTCACCGGCGGTCGCAGCCGGCGCGGTGAGCGTGATGGCGCTCTCTGGGGCATTTGGCAATGGCATCTGGGGAGCCTTGGCGGAGCGGCTTTCGCCGCGCAGTTTGAGCGTGACGGCGACGGCGTTATCGGCGGCGTCGGTGGTTTTGTTGATGTCTGTGGATTCGCCGCCATCGGCATATCTTTTCGGCGTGCTCTTCGGCATCTGCGCCCGCGGCGGTACGGCGGTGTTGACACAAATCATGCTGGCGCATTATTTCGGCCGGCGCTCCTTCGGCGCCATCAGTGGCGTGCTCGAACCGTTTCACAAAGGCGGCCTCGGCGCCGGCGCCTTGGTGGCCGGCGCGGCCTTCGATTGGAGCGGTAATTATCGCGCAGCTTTGCTGTTTTTTCTCACCAGCTACCTGCTATCCGCGCTGCTGGTCTTCTTTGCGCGCCGGCCGCTTTTGCCATCGCCGTAAGCCGGGAACCTGCGCGGCCGAATCGCCTCTGCCCAAACGATCTTGACTTTGAGGCGTCATCCTTTAGCTTGATCACCATGATTTCGCCGCGTCGTTTGCAGCTGCTGATCGTTCCGTTCTTGCTGTTCCTATTTGCGCCCGCCCATGCCGCGCAAGTCCAAGAATTCATCCTCGACAACGGTTTGAAAGTGCTGCTCCTGGAGGATCACAAGAGTCCGGCGGTGACCTTTCAAGTGTGGTATCGAGTTGGCGGGCGCGATGAAAAAGATGGCAAAAGCGGCTTGGCGCATTTTCTCGAGCATATGTTGTTCAAGGGCACAGCGACGACGGGGCCGGAAGAGTACTCGCGGATTATCGCCAAGAACGGCGGCCGGTCCAACGCTTTTACGACATCGGACATGACGGTCTATTTCGCGACCATGAGCCGGGACAAAATTCATATTCAGCTCGATCTGGAAGCTGACCGCATGGCCAATGCGCTGTTGGGCGATACTTACTTCGAGCCGGAAAAGAAAGTGATTCAAGAAGAGCGCCGCATGCGCACCGACGACAATCCGGGTTCGGCGCTTTACGAGATCGCCGCATCGGTGGCTTACACCATTCATCCTTACCGCCGTCCCGTGGTCGGCTGGATGGAGGATATTCAAAGCCTGACGCGCCAGGATTTGGTTGATTTTTACAAACTTTACTATGCGCCCAACAACGCGGTGATCGTCATGGTCGGCGATTTCAATTCGGACGAAATGCTGTCCAAGATCAAAGCCGCCTACGGCAAGATACCGCGCGGCCCCGAACCGCCCAAGCTGACGCTGGTCGAGCCGTCCCAGCGCGGTGAAAAGCGCGTGACGCTGAAAAAAGAGGCCGAACTGCCGATTCTGATGCTGTTTCATCACGCGCCCAATCTGCATAGCCCCGACAGTTTTGCGCTGGATCTGCTGTCGATCGTGTTGGCCGGCGGCAAGAGTTCGCGTTTGTATCAAGAGCTGGTGTACCAAAAACGCTTGGTGCGCGGCATTGATGCCGACTATAGTGCGGTGTCGAAGGACGCCACGGGCTTTGCGATATCCGCGCAACTATTGCCCGGCGCTCAACCGGCCAATGTCGAGCAGCAAATTGACCGCTCGCTCGACAAGGTCAAAGCCGAGTTGGTCAGCGAGCGCGAGTTGCAGAAAGCTAAAAATCAAGTCGAAGCGGCTTTTATCTTCGCCCAAGACTCGATCTTCGGCCAGGCGATGAAGCTCGGTTACTACGAAATGGTCGGTGGCTGGCGCTTGGTCGATAGTTATCTCGACAATATGCGTAAAGTCACTCGGGAAGATCTTCGCCGTGTGGCGCAGAAATATCTCCAACGGGACAATCGTACGGTTGGCACCTTGATTCCGACTAAAGCGAAAACTCAATGATGCGTAAATTACTCGGGCTTATTTTATTCGGTTTTTTGGCGCAGGTCGTGCCGGCACAGGGCGCCATGGTGCCGAAGCGAAGCGTGCTCAGCAATGGATTGGTGTTGCTGACCTCCGAGCAGCGGGCTTTGCCGACGGTGGCCATCGAGTTGTTGATCGATGCCGGCGCGCGCCATGAGAGCGCGGAACATACCGGCCTGGCGCATCTAACCTCGCAACTCTTGACCGACGGTACGGCCAAGCGAAGCGCGCTGCAGATCAGCGAGACGTTGGATTTCATCGGCGCCAGTCTGGATACCGGCTGCGCTGACGACTTGGCGACGATTAGCTTGACGATACTCAAGAAGGACCTGGGCGTTGGATTGCAGTTGCTCGCCGAGATCCTGACCGGCGCGAGTTTTCCGCCGGCGGAGATCGATCGGCAAAAGCAAGCGATCATTGCCTCGATCAAGGCCAAAGAAGAAGATCCCGGCACCTTGGCGGGCGATGCGTTTGCCGCGGCATTACTTCCCGGCAGCGCCTATGGCCGGCCGGTGGAAGGAACGGAAGCTTCGGTAAAACGGTTGGATCGGCAACGGGTGCAAGAATTTTTTAAGCGCTACTATCGTCCCAATCGGACGATCATGTCGGTGGTCGGCGATGTTTCAGAGCGGGAAATTAGCTCAGCGCTCACCGAAGCGCTCAAGAACTGGTCCAAAGGCGAACCGAGCAAAGCGCCGACGGCGCCGGTGCAGAGCGATGTCGCGAAAATCCTGCGGGTCAACAAGGATCTGACGCAAGCCAATATCATCCTCGGTCACGGCGGAGTGCCGCGGGGCCATCCTGACTACTACGCGATCCAGGTGATGAACTACATACTCGGCGGCGGCGGGTTTTCGTCGCGGGCGATGGATGCGATCCGCAACGAGCGCGGTTTGGCTTATTCGGTCTACAGCTATTTCGGCACGGAGAAAAGCTATGGGACCTTTCAGTTCGTCATGCAGACCAAGAGCGAGAGCGCGCAAGAAGCGATACACCTGGCCCGTGAGGAGATTCGGCGCATGCGCGACGAACTGGTCACCGATTCCGAACTGAGCGATGCCAAGGATTACCTGACCGGCAGCTTCCCGTTGCGTTTCGATACCAATCGTAAAGTTGCCGGATTTTTAGGCCAGGTCGAGTATTATGAGCTTGGCCTTGATTATCCCGATCGCTATGGCGAACTCATTCGCAAGGTCAGCCGTGATGATATTCAGCGTGTCGCCCGCGCCCATCTCAGCCCGGATAAACTGCTGACGGTCATCGTCGGCAACCAGCAGAAAATTGCCGTGAAGTAGGCGTCAAATATTCCTGAGCCCGCCGCCAATTGTCAGCAGTGGAAGATGTCAATTTTTGTCGACAGTTGGCTGAATGGGCACGCTTTTGTATTTTTCCTACGCAGGAGAGTCTTGTAAATCAGGTACTTGAAAGCAGCTCCCTGGCCGATTCGCGGCATGGGTTGTGCTTGATTAAAGCTCTGTCGCAGCTGTAAGGTGAATTCGATTTAACCGCCATGAAAAAAATCTTGATCATCGAAGACCACGCCGATATGCGCGAGTTGCTCACCTGGCAAATCGAGTTGATGGGTTTTGCCGCGGTTACCGCGAGGCAGGGTCGTGAAGGGTTGCAAAAGGCTCAGTCGGAGAATCCCGTCCTAATTATTCTCGATATCATGATGCCAGGCATGGATGGTTGGGAAGCGGCCCGCGAGCTTAAAGCCAGCGCGGCGACCAAGGATATTCCAATCCTGGCGGCGACGGCGTTGTTTCGCGACGCCGATTTGCAAAACTGTATGGCTTCAGGTTGCAGCGGTTACATTGTCAAGCCCTTTACTTTTCAAGAGCTGCAAGGAAAAGTACAGGAACTGATCCCTACCGTCGATGTCACCTCACCGTTCTAACCGGTGATCGCCGGTTAGCGTCAGTAGTTTTATCCATTAGATTTATATTTCAGTCGGACGGTACAGCAGTGTCGACACGCGCCCAAGCGATCTCGATTGTCCAGCGTTTGCGTGGAGAAGGCTACGAATGTTTTCTCGCCGGCGGCTGCGTGCGCGATATGCTGCTCGCCAGGGAGCCGCAGGACTACGACATCGCCACCAGCGCCCGGCCTGAAGACATTCAGCGCATTTTCCCCGACACGATTCCGGTGGGCGCGCAATTTGGCGTGATTCTCGTGTTGCACGACGGCGCGCCGTTTGCGGTGGCGAGTTTCCGCCATGACGGCCCGTATATCGATGGCCGCCGGCCGAGTGCGGTGCGCTACGGGACGCTCGAAGAGGACATACACCGGCGCGACTTCACCATCAACGGCATGGTTTACGATCCGCTTGCCGATCGAGTGATTGATCTGGTCGGCGGGCAAGAGGATCTTCGGCTCGGCCTGATACGCGCCATCGGCGATCCCCAAGCGCGCTTCGAGGAGGACCGCTTACGCATGATCCGCGCGGTGCGGTTTGCCGCCAGTCTGAAGTTCGATATCGACCCGCCGACATTTGCCGCGATGCAAAGGCAGGCGCCGAGTATCGCGGTGATTTCCGGGGAACGGATCGGCGAGGAGATTTCCCGCATCTTGACCGAAGGCGGCGCCCGGCGCGGCTTCGAGCTGTTGGACGAAAGCGGTTTGCTGAAAATTATCTTGCCGGAGATCGTCGCCATGAAGGGCACCGCGCAGACCCCAGACTTCCATCCTGAGGGCGACGTGTTTACGCATACGATGCTGCTACTCAGCCATTTGGAAAATCCTAGCGAAACTTTGGCTTACGGTTGTCTGCTCCATGATGTCGCCAAGCCTATTTGTTTTCGCCAGCAAGGCCAGCGCATCACCTTTTACGGCCACACCGAACGGGGCGCGGAGATGGCCGAGGACATTCTTAAAAGGCTCAAGCGCGGCCGCGCGGTGTGGGAGCGAGTTGCCTATCTGGTGCGCAATCACCTGCGCCAGGTGCAGGCGCCGCAGATGCGCTTGAGCACGTTGAAGCGTTTTCTGCGCGAGGAGGGCATCGAAGAATTACTGGAGTTGGCGCGCATCGACGCGTTGTCGTCCAACGGCGACTTGAGTTATTATCGTTTCTGCCAAGAGCGTCGCGGTGCGTTGAACGACGAGGAGATTCGTCCCGAGCCGCTGGTGCGCGGCGCTGATTTGATCGAACTGGGATTCAAGCCGGGCCCGCAGTTCAAGGAAATTTTGCGCCAGGTCGAAGATGCGCAGTTGGGCGGCGAATTGCGCAGCCGCGACGAAGCCCTCGAATGGATCAAGACAAAGTTTAACAACTGAGGTCGGTGGATGAAAAAAGCCCAAACCTACAATGTCATCGGCAAGGCGGAACTGCGCAATGACGGCGCCGAGAAGGTAACCGGTAAAGCGCTCTATACCGTCGACGTCGATCTGCCCGGCATGGCCCATGCCAAGGTCCTGCGCAGTCCCTATGCCCATGCGCGCCTGACGCGTGTCGATGGCAGCAAAGCCGAACGATTGCCGGGAGTGCTCGCGGTGATCACCCGCGAGGATCAAAAAAGCCTGCGTATGTTCGGCGCCGCTTACAAAGATCAAACCATCGTTGCCCTCGACAAGGTGCGCTACGCCGGCGATCCGGTGGCGGCGGTAGCGGCGATTGACGAGGCGACGGCGGCGCGAGCTTTGGAACTAATCGAAGTCGAGTACGAAGATTTGCCCGCGGTGACCAGTATCGACGAAGCCCTCGCGGAAAACGCCCCGTTGGTGCATGAGGCGCCGGCCAGCGGCGGCGAGCTCATGGGGCAGCGCTACGAAGCGCCGAAAGAATTCAGCGGCAGCAATCTCTGCTACCGTTTCAGTTACGCCAACGGCGATGTCGAGGCCGGCTTCAAGAAAGCCGATCATGTTTTTGAAAATACCTTTACCTTTCCGCGGGTGCAGCATTTCTGCATGGAACCGCACGCGACCGTGGCCCACCATGAAGGCGACCGGATCACGCTGTGGGCCGGCACCCAGGAGCCGTTCACGCTGCGCGAACATCTGGCCGATATTTTTCGGCTGCCGCAGAGCAAGATTCGCATCATCGTGCCCTACGTCGGCGGCGGCTATGGCGGCAAACTGGCCGTGAAGACCGAGCCGTTGGCCGCAGTGCTATCGTGGAAAGCCAAACGGCCGGTGCGTTTGGCGCATACTATCGAAGAGAGTTTCAAGACCGTCACGCGCCACCCGGCGCGGGTGCGCATTAAGACCGGCGTGAACAAGGACGGTAAACTGGTGGCGCGCCAATGTTTGATTCATATGGAAACCGGCGCCTACGCCGACGCTGGTCCGCGGGTGACCCAGAAGGCCGGCTATCGAAGTTTCGGTCCTTACCGGATTCCGCACATCAAAACCGACGCCTACACGGTTTACACCAATACCGTGCCGGCGGGTGCCTATCGCGGCTTTGGCACCCTGCAAGTGACCTGGGCGTATGAGTCGCAGATGGATATCATCGCCGACAAGTTGGGCTTCGATGCCCTCGAATTCCGCGTCAAGAATCTGCTCAAAAAAGGCGATCTGTACACGCCGGGGGATACGCCGGTGGATTGCGACCTCAAAGCAGGTCTACTGCAAGCCGCCGAAGAAATCGGCTGGAAGCAAAAGATTACCCAGCCCAATCGCGGCCGTGGCCTGGCGGTGTGCATGAAAGACGGTGGCGGCACCTACAAAGTCTCGTCGGCGGCGGTGAAGATGAATGCCGACGGCAGCATCGTGCTGCTTACCGGCACCGTCGAAGTCGGGCAGGGCGCGCGCACGGCGTTGAGCCAAGTGTGCGCCGAGGAGTTGGGTATACCTTTCGCAGCCGTCACCGTGGCGCAACTGGATACCGAGATCACGCCGTACGATGTCAATACCAATGCCAGCAGTTCCATGGTCGTGATGGGCTTGTCGGTTCAGCGCGCGGCGCAGGATCTAAAGCGGCAGATTGTTCGCTATGCCGCGAAGATTCTTAAGACCAAAGCCGAACAACTGCAGCTGAGCGGCGGCCAGATCGTCGGGCCGAAAAATCAAACTCTGTCATTCGTCGAGCTCATGCAGAAAATTTTCTTGTCGCGTTCCGGCGAGCTCGTCGGTCACGGCGCCTATCAGTCGATCAAGAGCGCCAAAGCTGCCCTGGGCTCGCCGACCAATTTCTGGGAGATCGCCTGGGGCGCGGCGGAAGTTGAAGTGGATCGTGAGACCGGCGAGATCAAGTTGCTCAGGTATGTTTCTTTAGCCGATGTCGGCCGGGCGATTCATCCGGTGATGTGCGAGGGCCAAGACGAAGGCGGCGTCATGAACGCCATCGGCCATAGTCTGATGGAAGAGATGGTCTATAAGGATGGCCAACTGCTAAACCCCAACTTGGTCGACTACCGTGTGCCGAGTTTCAATAGCTTGCCCAAGGATTTCGAGACGATTCTTGTCGAGAGTCACAATGGTCCTGGGCCGTTCGGTGCTAAGGGAACCGGTGAGGGTGGTTTGCTGCCCGTGGCCGCAGCCATCGGCAATGCGGTCTTTCGCGCTACCGGATTACGCATGTACGACTTGCCGCTGACGCCAGAGAAAGTTTGGCGCGGCTTGGCGGCGCGCAAGGAAGCGATCGATTGACGTGTAGGGGCGATTCATGAATCGCCCCTACTGCCCGCCTTTGAAGAGACCGATCAATAGCCCTTCGGGGAACGGCACGTTCAGTAGCTTTTCGAATAATCCCCAGTAAAACAGCCAGGAGAAAAAAGTTACCTGCGCCGTCATCAGCCAACTCTCATTACCAGCGACTTTCAAATACAAGAGGATCATCAGCGGCACGGCGATGGAGAACCCCAACAGCCAGATCGCCAGGAAAAATCCCACAGTCCAGCAAATCACGTCAAGGGTTCGTTTACGAATCACTTCCGGAGCGATTTCAACCTCGGCATCTTCGCTGGGGTGAGCATCCTTCTTTTTATGCGAGCCATGCAGATCTCGCGCTAGCTGTAAGAAACACAAAACAAATGTCGGTATCCCGATTACCCAGGGAAACAGCCCGGCGCGGTAGCCGAAGTTGCGGCTCTGCCATAGCGCCGCAGCGAGTATCACAATCAGTGTGCCAATGAAAATCGTGCGGGCGCCGAATTGCATTCCGGCAGGCTGCGTTGCTTCATCCAACGTTTGGCTCGTGCCTGGCTCCAAGGCTTTTTTCTTGGCTTCCCTGCGGTTCTTATAAATTGGATAAAAAATTCCTATCAGCGTTATGATAAAGATGCCGATGACCCCCGGGCGATGAGTCCACGCCAGGCCGTAATTATCGGTCGACAGGAACAAACGGTTTTCCGACAGCGGACCGAGAACCAGACCCAACAGCACCGGCGGCCGCGGCCAGTCGAGTTTCTCCATGATCCAGCCGAGGGCGCCGAAACCTAGGACAATCACCATGTCTTCGAAAGCGTTCTTTTCGGCGAAAGCCCCGAGATAAATCAACACGAGAATGATCGGGATGATGATGCCGCCGCGCACCTGGGTGACTTTCGCCAGGGGCTTTAGGAAGAGAAAGCAAATCGCCACCGTGATGATATTGGAGATGATGATGACCCAGACGAATGAAAATGTCAGATCGAGCTTGCCCTTGGGCGGCGGCAGCAGCATGTCCGGGCCGGGGACGATGCCTTGAATGATGAAGGCACCGAGTAAGATCGCCATGACCACGCTGGCGGGAACGCCGAACGCGATGGTCGTGATCAAGCTGCCGCCGAGGGTCGAATTATTCGCCGCGCCGGGTCCCAGCACGCCGCGCACATCGCCTTTGCCGAAGCGTTCTTTGTTGGGCGAGCTTTGCACCGCGTGGGCGTAGGCTAACCACTGAGTTGTCGCCGCGCCCATGCCGGGAATGATCGCGATAACCGTGCCGAGCGCGCTACAGCGAATCACCAGCCAAAAATGGCGAAAGGTATCCTTGACCCCTTCCATGACGCCGCCGAGCTCGCCGACTTCCTTCTTGGCGATGCTACTGCCCAGGACGGCGAGTTCAATGGTCTCGGGAATGGCGTAGAAGCCGATGGTGATCGGTACCAGGCCTATACCGTCCCACAGAAATAGCTGGCCGAAAGTATAGCGTTGGATGCCCGAGATGGGATCGAGGCCGATGGTCGCCAGCATCAAACCGATGCCGCCCGCGATGATGCCTTTTAAAGGGTCTTCACCGCTCAATGCCGCGACGAACGATATGCCGAGGATCGCCAGCATGAAAAATTCCGGTGAACCGAAGGAGAGCACCAGGGGCCGGATGACGGGCACAGCCGCGCCAAGCGCGAAGCCGGCGAAGACTGCGCCGACAAGAGAGCTCATCAGCACAGCGCCGAGGGCGCGGCCCGCTTCGCCGTTGCGCGACATCGCGTGTCCGTCGACAATGGTCGACGCGGTCGTGGGCTCGCCGGGAACGCCGAACAGGACCGAGGTGATGTCGCCGGTGGTGGCGGTAACCGCCGTCATGCCGAGCAGAAAGGCGAAGGCTTCGACGGCGTTCATCTTAAACACGAACGGCAGCATCAGTGCCATCGCCGTGGGACCGCCGAGGCCGGGAAGAATGCCGACGACGAATCCGACGGCGATGCCCACCATCATCAAGCTGAACGTCGACCAGTTGAAAACTTGTAAGAGTCCGGAAAAGAGCGCGGATACCATATCCATAAATACGTAAACCCTCTGAAAGCAACCGCTAAATGTTGGTCGTCAATATCAATGTCGAGGGGAATTGTAAAGAACATCCTCGCTCTCGATCGGACTAGGTTTGAATCTGGATCGCCGGTAAATTTGCGTTGTGTTCATCGTTCTGGCCCTTTAGAATGTTCGTGTCGGAGCGATCAGGCTTGTGGTCGCCGGAGAAACGCTATGGCGCAGCAATGGGAAAATTTTATCGACGGAAATTGGCAGTCGGCCGGTTCGGGTAAAACCTTTGAAAACCGTAATCCTGCCAATACCGACGATTTAATCGGATTGTTTCCAACCTCGGGGGCCGATGATGTCGATGTTGCCGTGGCAGCCGCCAACAAAGCCTTTGCCGCTTGGCATCTGGTGCCGGCACCCAAGCGCGGCGAGATTCTATACCGCGTCGGCGAGCTGTTAAAAAAACACAAGGAAGATCTCGCGCGGATCGAGACTCGCGAGATGGGCAAGGTGTTGAAGGAAACTCGCGGCGATGTTCAGGAAGGCATCGACTGCGCGTTTCTCAATGCCGGCGAGGGGCGGCGACTGTTCGGTGAGACTACGCCGGCGGAGTTGCCCAACAAATTCGCCATGTCGGTGCGCACGCCAATCGGCGTGTGCGCATTGATCACGCCGTGGAATTTCCCGCTGGCGATTCCTACCTGGAAACTATTTCCGGCGCTGATTTGCGGCAATACGGTGATTCTCAAACCGGCCGAGGATACGCCGCACACGGCAACTCGCTTCGTCGAGATTCTCAACGAGGCCGGCGTGCCGCCGGGCGTCGTTAATCTGGTACATGGCCGCGGCGAAGATGTCGGCGCGGGGTTGGTGCGTCATAAGGATGTGCAGTTGGTGTCGTTCACGGGTTCCGCCGCAGTCGGTCGCGAGATCGCTTCGGTGTGCGGCCAGAATCTCAAACGCGTATCCCTCGAGCTCGGCGGCAAGAACGCGCAGATCGTCATGGAAGATGCCGATCTCGAGTTGGCCATCGAAGGCGCGCTATGGGGCGCCTTCGGGACCACCGGCCAGCGCTGCACGGCGACCAGCCGGCTGATCGTCCATCGC
>Ga0184628_10001714_pt1 | contig 10777 bp, 10 predicted proteins | sample PLM4_5_b1_FD_133149 | JGI IMG/M metagenome (GOLD analysis project Ga0184628, IMG submission 133149) | Groundwater sediment microbial communities from an aquifer in East River, Colorado, USA - PLM4_5_b1 | ecosystem: Environmental > Terrestrial > Soil > Riparian zone | place: USA: East River...
ATGTTGAGGATCGCGATGTTGAGATAGCCGTCGGTGAGATAGATGCCGCTCTGGCCGACGCCGACCTGTTCGAGGCCGAAAGCCTCTTTGTAGAAAGCGGCGGTCTTTTCGAGGTCGTGGGTTCTGATCGCGATATGTTTGATCCTTGCCATGGGTCGATCCTCCACTGGTCGGCGAGAGCCTATTTTTGCGCTAAAACTTCCTTGAGAAAGCGCCAGTCCATAATTTTGTCTTCAGATATTTCTTCGGTGAGCTTGAGCTGCTCCCTGGCTAGGCGGATTTCCGTGTCCATGGTGTTCTTGGCGACGAGGCCGTCGGGGTTGAGGGAGCGCATGGCGAAGTCGTGGACTTTCACCGCGGCGTCGGCGCTGACATGCAGATAGTCGCGCATGATCGCCAGGGTCTCCGGCTTATGGTCGCGGATGAAGCGCACGCCTTTGAGCGAGGCGCGGATCATGCGGGTGATTTGCGCCGGGTTCTTGCGAATCTTGTCCATGGAAACGCCGAAGCCGCCGAGCCGCGTGTGCACGACGTCGCCGAAGTAAATCACTGAAACGAGGCCGAGCTTTTCCGCTTTCTCGACATAGGCGACATCGAGGGGCGTTGCGTCTACCGTGCCGGCGACCAATGCCGCCAAACGGTCGCCCGAGCCGCCGACCGCGAGAGTCGTGACGTCGCGATCGGGATTCATGCCGGCTTGGGCGAGGGCTTCGCGCAAGATGATATGCGGCGCCGAACCCAAACCGCTGACGCCGATTTTTTTCCCTTTAAAGTCGGTGAGCCGTTTGAAGTTCGGTTTGGCGATCAAGATATGCAGAGGCCGGTCGAACCAGCCCATGACACCTTTGACCGGGAGGTTCTGAATCGAAGCGCGCGCAATCAGGCCGCTGACCGTGGAGTAATCGAGTTCGCCGGCGAGCAAGGCCGCGACCTGAAGATTGGTCCGAATCACCACCTTCCGCGCATCAAGGTTTTCTTCCCGATAGAAACCTTTGCGTTGGGCGATCTCGGTGGGGAGTTCGTACAAGCCAGGCGTCGATATGCCGATGTGAACGACCTCGGCGCGGCTTGGGAAGGGCTGAACGACTAGAAGCGCGACTAACGTGATGAGCTGTTTATGCCAAGACATGCTCCCGTCAGTTATCACATTGCACCATACGGCGAAAGCGTCGTTGCCAACCTTGGGTGAAGAATTCCTTGCACCACGAAGGCACGAAGGACACGAAGGCTCGGATAATAATTATTCCGAACTTCGCGCGCTTCGTGCCTTCGTGGTTAATGTCGACCGGCGATTTTACGTCGCTGCTTTAGCGGTCTTGGCAATGAACTTCAGGGCCACGCCGTTGTTGCACCAGCGTTGGCCGGTCGGTTTGGGGCCGTCGTCGAAGACATGGCCGTGATGGCCGCCGCAGCGGATGCAGTGATATTCGGTGCGCGGCAGGATCAGTTTGTAGTCGGTGGTCTTGCCGAAGGCGCCGGGGATGGTGGTGAAAAAGCTTGGCCAGCCGGTGCCGCTTTCGAATTTCATCTCCGAGGTGAACAACGGCAGGGCGCAGCCGGCGCAGGCGAAAATGCCGGGCCGTTTTTCGTTATTCAGCGGGCTCGATCCTGGCTGTTCCGTGCCTTCTTCGCGCAGGATGTGAAACTGCTCAGGAGTCAATCGCTTGCGCCATTCTTCTTTCGATAACTTCACTGGCTCGGTGGGCAGCGGCACTTTAACGCCGTCGGCGAGCAGCGTCTGCCAATTTTTTTGCAGCGCGTCGAGACTTTTTACCGGCGCAGCTGTCGCGGCGGTGGCCGCGCGGCGTTGCCAAATTGTCGACAGTCCCGCGGCCAGCATCCCCAAGAACAGATTACGTCTCGTCATAGCTTGGTCTCCTCCATCGCCTAGCGCGATAACGCCATTGGGCGGCCATTGGTTCCCAGGGCGGCACCATATCTGGGACCACGTCGGTTGGTATTAGTTCTTCAGGCTTTCCGGTCGTTAGCATGACACTTAACTGGAATTCCATTCATCACGAAGGCCACGAAGAGCACGAAGGAAGAGACTTAACTTCCGAACCTTCGTGTCCTTACGTACTACTATAGTTAACAAATTGCGCGGTTCGCACAAATTTTCAGGGAGTCAAATATCATCGGACGCGGATTTTCCTCTCGCCAAGGCGCAAAGCACGCTAAGTTCGGAGTTGTTGTCATTTCGACCGCAGGGAGAAATCTTTCTTAGATCCCTCGCGTCCGCTCGGGATGACGGGCATAGGCCCGTCATCTTTACGGCCTTTGCGTCTTTGCTTGAGATATCCGAGTTTCGGTTGCGGCGCTGCCGCGCTCGGCTCTTCGTGGTAAAAAATCATCCACATCAAATCCAGAAAAATGTCTATTAAGACAGTAAGTTCTCAATGACAAGGATAAGTCGACTCGGATGGCGCTGCTCAGCGGGTCAACGGAGGAGGGCGTGGATCGCGGAAAGTGGGCAGTGTTCGCGCTCGACATTTCGAGCGCTGGTCAAAACGTCATAGCAAATTGTCACACTTCTGAAGAGTTTGAAGCTTGGTGATAATTTCCCCGGTGAGCTCAATGACCTCGGGCAGGCGCGCGGGATCGCAAGCGAATCCGGCGACCTTGGCTGAACCTAGGGCTAACGATCTAATCAGCTCAGTGTCCGGGGGCAGCACTTTTGATCGGCCATCGTTGAAGCGGAGTCTGATTGACTTCATCAATTCCAGGTTGGCTTCGATGTTCGATCGTGCCGCGCGATAATTGTCTTGGCTGGCCGGATCTTCCGCGTTGTTTTCCTGTGCCAGCAGCTTCTCGCGGCAAAGCGACAGGGCATTGGACACGATAAAATGCGCCACCGAGTAATTGTTAATCTCATCCCTGGAGAGGTGGTTTTTGGTTTTTGCTTGAGTGCTCACGTTGGATCCTCAATGGCCAATCTACATGTCCGTGCCCAATTGCGGGTTACCTACGCAAGCAGTCTGCCAGTCATGCCGAGTCACGGAAGATTTGCCGCCGCGGCTGGTAAATTGCTGAAACACAAAGGGTTTAAACCTAGCGCCTGGCGCATCAGGAGGGGGCTCCATTGCAGCGCTAGGGATCGGATCAGCGACCGCGGTTACCAACTGTAAACTTAGTTATTCACTGACTGATTGTCGGAACAGCGGGGCTGGCCAGGGCTTTGACCATTTTGACCGTGAAATTCGACGTCCTTACCAGGGTTTTCCCGGAACTTCACCACCCCAGAGATCTTTGAGAAAACCGCTTTTCGCCAAATTTTCGGCGAAACTGTTGTCGTAGGTTTCACTCGGTTTGCGGTGCACTTGGGCACCGGCCTGACGGCCGGATTCGATTGTATCGGCGACCCGGGAGGCGGGAATGGTGACGCGCCGATTGACCAGCTGTTTGGCGTAGGCGTCGTAGGCCGCCTGCAGCGATTCGGCATCCTTGATCGCCAACACTTTTCCCACCGATGCTTTGGCACGTTCCGGGTTCTTTTCGACGAAATGAACCGCTTCTGCCATGGCGGCAACGAATTTCTGCACGACCTCAGGCCGTTCTTTAAGGAGTCGGTTGCTGGTGAACAGGCTGCTGTAAATCGCCGGCAAATTGAGATTGTCGAGTTGGTAGATGACGTTGAGGCCATCGCGCCGGGCGCGCGCGTCGAGGGGTGGTGTGACCATGGTCGCGTGCCCCAAGTCTTGCAGCAAGGCGTTATACACCTCGGTTTGGCCGGCGCCGCCGATATGGCGAATGTTCAAGTCATTGGCGCTGAAGTTGAGCCGCTTCATCAAGACGCGGATCAGCGTGTCCGGCGTGCCGCCGGGGCGGGTGGCGATAAAAATCTTGCCCTTCAGATCCTCGACACGGCGGATGTCTTTGCGCGCGATCATCACCCAGGGTAGGCCGACCAAGGGCGAGGCGATCATCTTGGCTTCGGCGCCGGCGGCCAGGCTCGGAATGATCGCATCGGCGGTGCAGTAGAGGAACTGGAGTTCATTGGCGGACAGCGCCGCCACTGAAACACCGGCACCACGGATCAACAGGAACTCGACTTTGAGACCGTACTTCTCGAATAGCCGGTTGTCGACAGCGGTGTAAAGATGCATGAAGCCGCCGCTGATCGCACAGGTGGCGACGCGGATCGATGTCGGAGTCTCACCGGGCTTGGCCAGGTAGGGATTGGCCGCGTGCAGCACAGAAGATGAGCAGAGCAGGAATGCGAAAGCGATTAATTTGCCCGTGTAATTCATGAGAAACCCCCGATTGATAGAAAATTTCGCAAACATCGAGCAGGCGAAATTTTAACCACCTAGTGTGAACTACGCTAACGCTGCACGCGGCAACGGCGAACTTAGACCGGGCCCTGTTGTGCTGTCAATTCGGATGCGCCGAGAATCGCTTTGACGCGGTGGCGAGAGCTTCGAGACCTTTTTCTTTCATCAAAGTGTAATACGACTGGTTGGGCCAGGCGTCGAAAGTGTCGCGGTAGCTGCGCCTTTCGCGCAGGCGGTCGTGCCACACGGTAATATGCGGGCGGCGGTTCAATCGATCAAAGTTCAAGGTTTCCGCACTCGGAACAAGACTCAGATGGTTCAGTCTAGGAAGGCCGCAGTTACTTGCCGAGTGATGCTAGGGCTTTGTTGTAAAAGCGTTCGTCGACATATTTTTCGGCTTTGAATTCGCCCGGTTTCATCAGGCCGGCGACTTCGCGCAGTTCGATGACCGTGCGGATGCCCGCCATGTCGACGCGGCTGCGCGCTGTCAAGCCCATGGTTGGGCTGAGCGTGTTGGCGTACATGGCCTCGGCGCGCGCTTTGTTGCCCTTGGTTTCGCCGAGCAGCATTTGCACGGCGTCGTCTTTGTTCTTCTTGTCCTGTAACCAATCGGTGGCGCGGATCATGGCGCGGTTGAAGCGCACGACCAGCTCTTCGTTGGCGTTAGCCCAGACCCGCCGGGTGGCGCCGAGGCCGCGGGCGTAATTTTTGACGTAGTCTTCCGAGCGCGCCAGGATCTTGAAGCCGCGTTTGGCGATGTCTTCGTCCGGCATGCTCATCATCGCGCCGGCGGCGTCGCCCCGGCTCATGGCGTCGGCGCGGGCGCCGGTGTTGCCGAAGGACTTTATCTGGTAGTCCTTTTTCCACTCAAGGCCGTGCTTTTTGAGGATGGCGATAGCGACCACCGCATAGCCCGTAGTGACGGCGTCGGCGGCCAGCAGTTTGCCCTTGAAATCGGCAAATTCGTTGATGCCCGGCGCAACCACGAGTTTTTGATCGACGCCCTGGCTGCCGCCGAGGAAGATCACGAAGTCGTTTTTTTGCGGGTCTTCGCCCTGGCCTTCGGCCCAAGCGATGACGTTGTCGGCGTTGTTCAAGATCAAATCATAGTTGCCCTTGATCAAGTTGCGCAGCAAGGTCGGCGAGTCGGTGACCGTGCTGATCTCGACGGCGATATTTTCCTGCTTGAGAAAACCTTTTTCGACCGCCGTGATGATCGCGGCGTCGCGATTGAACGAACCGATTTTGATCGAGTCTTGCGCCATAAGTTCGATCGGCAGCAGCGCTATCGCGGCCGCCAACACTCCCTTCAAGAGTTTCATTCGAAGATCCTCACATTTATCCGATTCCCGTCCGTGCTTGTCAATATGCGCGATGGCAATCCGGGAATCGTCCGGCTAGCGGCACTGGAAAAGCTTGGCGCAACTCTACGACGGCGCTCGTTCAGAATTGACTGGGTTCACTAGCCCAACGATTGCTCTGAGCTCGGGAACTCGGCGACCGCGGGGAGCATGACCGTATCAACGTCCGGCTTAAATATGCCGCGACCGGTCGAGCTCGCCATTGATCGATTCGGCGGTGCGGCAGGCTGCGGCGAGAATTTTCTTTTTCGTACTACTATCCGTGATAGTTTGCGCTGCTTGCGCAAATTTCTCGATGCGCCAAAGCCAAGAGGGCGGGTTTCAAACCCGCCCCTACGATTCCCGATTCTTTTTTTGCGCCCTTTGCGTTCTTTGCGGCCATTCTTCTTTTCGGTTGCGGCGTCGCTGCCCTAGGCTCTTACCTGGGGTGAACGATTCTAAAGCGACAGCTTCTCCCAATCGGCGCTCGAAGCATCGCGGGCGATGGCCAAGCCGCCGTCGCAACCGGCGAACACCGGATCTTTGACGACCGTCGCGCGGCCTCCGCCGAGTTCGATCAGCGATTTTTGGATAGCGTCAGTGAGTCCGGCGATCAGCGAGGTGCCGCCGGCGAGGATGACGTTGTTGCGGACTTTGTCTTGGAAGTCAGGCTCGACTTTCGACAGGATGTCTTGCAAGGTTTCGCAGATCGGCGGCAGGATGCTTTCGCAGGCGGTGCGCATCTCGTGAGTGATATCGAGTTCGCTGGCTTTGCCTTTGACCGGTGCGCTGACGATGACGCGGTCTTTGGGTTCGCCGACAAAGCTCCATTGCTCCTTCCACTGGCGGATCATGTGCACGGAAAACTGCGCGTCGGGGTGGCGTTCGCGGACCAGTTTTTCTAACTGTTCGTCGATGGAGTCGCCGGCGGCGGACAGAGTGCGCTGGTCGTCTTCGGTGGGATAACGCCCCTGCATGACACAAAAGTCGGCGGTGCCGGCGCCGATGTCGATCACCAAGGCGTGCAGCAGCGCTTCCAGGCCGTAAGCGACGGCGAAGGGTTCAGAGACCAGCATGACGCTGTCGGCGATGCCTTCCATGGTGTTGCGCAGGTTTTGCCGGCTCACTCGGAAGGCCTCCGCCGGCACGCCGACCACCGCGCGCACTTTCGATTTGTTTTTACCTTTTTGCTTGATGCCGGCGAGGTTGATCAGATGTTTGAGAATCTCCTGCACCGCCTCTTGGTCTTTTTCCGAACCTTCCTTCATGATGCCCCGTTCGAGCGGACGGCGCAGGTCGAGCATGGAGCGGTTATCGAGCGCTTCGCGGCCGATCAAGATGCCTTTTTTGATGATTTTGCGCGCCACCATATCCAGCGGCCAACCGACGTAGCTGTCGATCACATGGCGCTCGCCGTTTGACGCGGAGATCGAGCTGCGCGAGGTGCCAAGATCGATGCCGACGCAGAGGGGTTCATTGCTTTCTTCCATGACCTAATTGCCTTTCCTATCGGGGAGGTTGAAATTGCGCGCGTAGTTCTTGATGCCCTGGCGCAGGGCAAGGGCGATATTTTCGCGATAATCCTCTTTTGTCAACAACTTAACCTCTTCCTCGTTGGACAGTGCCGAGATCTCGACCAGGATGGCCGGCATCTGGGTACCGATCAGAACGACAAAGGGGGCGGTCTTGACGCCGCGGTTCTGTAGCCACGGATTGACCTGTTTCAATGAATGATGGAGCTGGGCTTGGATGGTCTTGGCAAAGGTCCGGGATTCATCGTGGCGTGCGTCGACGTAAATTTTTTCCAGAATTTTTTTATAGTCCGACAGCGAGTAGCCTGAATCTTTGTTTTCGATGCTTGCCAGCCTGAGGGTCGCCGGGTCGTCGGTGGGGCCGACATAGTAGGTTTCCAGGACGCGAAGTGATTTCGGTTCCATCGAATTCACATGGATCGAGATGAACAGATCGCCCTTGTTCTCATTGGCGAAAGCCACCCGCTTGTCGAGCGGCACGGACTGGTCGGTTTCACGCGTGAGCAGGACATCGTAGGGGCCATTTATCATGATTCGGCGCAGGCGCAGCGCCACATCTAAGGTGATTTCTTTTTCCATGACGCCCGAGCGCGAGATCGCGCCGGACTCACCGCCATGGCCGGGATCGATGATGATTCTCTTGATCGATAGCGGCACGGCTCTTTTGTCTAGCGGCCGGGGTGAGTTTAGCGCCCCGGCGGACTCCGGCGTTTGCGCGATACTAGCGGCGGAAACCGTGCCGGTTGCTTCGTTGGGCGAAGTGTTGGCGGTGGAAACGACCTGTGAGGGGATCGCCAGATAAGCGATGCCGACCATGGCGATGCAGGCTGTAAGCCAATAGCGGAAGGATAGCCTGTGCTTGGCGGGATATTTAGTTCTAACCCCCTGAACGATGTCGACGTTATCCTGGACCACGCCGCGCAGGAGCTTCGCCTTGGTATTATAGATGTCCGCCATGAATAAAGTTGGCTAGATATGATTCCAAAATTGAGAGATAACTATCGATCATATACTAACACATTGGCTGGAATTGTGCGGCATGGACGTGGTTTTCCTCAGGTAAAGTTAGCCGGGTGCATAGCGCCGGGCAAAATGGAGGAATAAGCAATGGCATTGCTCTTGAGCGAGAAAGACTTAGTTTCTTTGTACTGTCAACCGTCGAATATGGACGCGCTCTTGCCGCTCATCGAAACCTCAATGGGCGATTTTAATAGTAATGGGGTTGCCGGACAAGCGCGGGTTGAAACTTGTTTGATCGACCGCCAGAAAAAATATCGCATCATGACCGCCGCCGTGCCGGGGGCTGGGCAGGGCATGCGCATCAGCGCGCTGTTCCGCGGCGCCAAGGACGGCTATTTCATCGTTCTGTTCGACGGCGAGAGCGGCGACTTGCTGGCCCTGGTCGCCGGACGCGGTCTGAATGTCTGGCGCACCGGTGCGCCGGCGGGTGTAGCGGGCAAATATCTGGCGCCCAAAGGCACCGCTACGTTGGGGCTGATCGGCAGCGGCCGGCAAGCGCGCGGCCAGATCGTCGCCATCGCCCGGGCGCTGCCAGGAATAGGAAAGGTGAAAGTCTTCAGCTCGACGAAGGAACGCCGCGAGTCGTTCGCCAGGTCGATGAGTGATTTTCTCAACATCGATGTCGAAGCCGTCGACTCAGCCAAGAGCGCCGTGGAAAACCAACCGATGGTCAGCTTGGCGACTAGTTCGCGCTCGCCAGTGATCGAACCGGGCTGGATCAAACCGGGCGCGCTCATCGTTTCCATCACCAGTGGGCAACTGCCGCGGCAGACGGTGGCGAACTCGCGCGTCATCGTGTCTTGGAAAGAAGAGTTGCTCGGCGGCGAAGCGCCGCGCCAGCCCTACATGGCGATGATTGGCGATGGTAGTTGGTCGGCGGCGAAAATCGCCGGGGAATTAGGCGATGTCATCCTGGGAAAAATCCCCGGCCGCGCGGTTGAAAACGAGACCGTCGTCTTCGAGTCGGTGGGCATGGCGATTTGGGATACGGTGGCGGCGGCCTGGGCGTACCGCTGGGCGGTGGCGCAGGCGGTGGGAGTGGAGTTTGCGCTCGAATAGTGAAATAGAGATCAGCGGTCAGAAGTCAGAAGTCCGATCTCTGACATATGATCTCCGACCTCTGGCTTCGGTATTTCTCGATACTCCTTAGTTCTTCGAAGTCGGCAGGAAATCTTCCAGTCTGATCTTCTTCATCACCTCATCGGGCACGCGCAGTTCCGGCGCGAAGCCGGTGAGCGGTTTGGTCGCGTCCAAGCCCATCTTGGCATTGACGCCGCCGGGACCGGCGGAGGGATCGAGCTCGCTGCCCTGGGCGTTGGCGATGACGACCAAATCTTTGTCCGCTTGAAAGCGGTTCGACACCGCCCAGAGCACCTGTTCTTCATCGAAGACATCGATGTCATCGTCGACGATGACGACATGTTTGAGCAGCATGTCGGCGGCGAAGGCGGCGCAGATGGCGTTTTTCGCCTGGCCGGGGCCGCGCTTGGCAATTGAAATATAGGCGTGAAAGCGGCAGTTGCCCGACACCGGCATGCAGACGTTTTTCACCGTCGGCACGGTCTGGCGCACAGCGCGGATGAGCGCCGCTTCGCGCGGCACCGCGCCCATGAGTTTATGCTCGGTGTAGCCGGCGTGGACGTCTTGGAAAATATAGTTTCTGCGGTGGGTGATCGCGGTCACTTCGATCACCGGGCGTTCGTCTTTCGACACCGCGTGGCCGGTGAATTCGCCGAAGGGGCCTTCTTCGCGGCGCACATTCGCCAATATCTTGCCTTCGATGATCAGCTCCGCGTCGGCGGGCACGAGCACGGGCACGGTCTTGGCTTTCACGACACGCAGCGGTTCGTTCATCATGCCGCCGATGACCGCGTATTCGTCATCCGTCGATGGCGTGAACGCTTGGGCGCCGAGCGAAAACAGCGGATGGACGCCGACAACGATGGCGATGGGCAGCGCTTGGTTGCGCTGCTCCATCTTGTTGTGCAGCGTCCAAAGATGGCGGCCGATGGCCATGAAGATGCGCAGCTCGCGCTCGCCCGCCATCATCAGCCGGTTGTAGCTGGTGTTGCGCACGCCGCTGTCGGGATCGGCCGCGACGACGATGCCGGCGGTGACATAGGGCGCGGCGTTGACATCGTAGTGAGTAAGCAGCGGCACTTTGGCCAGATCGATAGCATCGCCAAGTTTGACGACTTCCTGCACCGGCGCGTTGCTAACTTCCACCGGCTCAATCGGTTTGCCCTGACGCTCGGTGAACTTCGCCGCCAATTGTTCCGGCCGACACTCCAGCGCCAGGGCCATCAGCTTGCGGCTCGCCTGGGCGTTGATCACCACCGGCGCATCGCCGCCGTGGACCTTTTCGCAGTAGAGTAGCGGAAAGCGTTTGGCTTTTTCCAATTGCGTCAGCAAAGCCGTGATCTCGTAGCGCGGCGAGATCGGCTTCGCTACCCGTGCGACTTCTTCGGGATGTTTAGCTTCGAGCTCGGCGATGAAACTGCGCAGGTCTTTGGGCATACTGGCGCTATCCTTGATGCGATGATTTCGGCTTGGCTAACTATTAATTAGCCGGCTCCGCATGTCAAATAGCGTTACTCATGGGCGCCTGGTTTGC
>Ga0184628_10001715_pt1 | contig 10777 bp, 5 predicted proteins | sample PLM4_5_b1_FD_133149 | JGI IMG/M metagenome (GOLD analysis project Ga0184628, IMG submission 133149) | Groundwater sediment microbial communities from an aquifer in East River, Colorado, USA - PLM4_5_b1 | ecosystem: Environmental > Terrestrial > Soil > Riparian zone | place: USA: East River...
CCGCAGCAAGGAAAACGTCGGCAGCGTCTCGTACGGCGGCGGCTCCGGCACGAACGTCATCCCGAACGTGGACGGCGCCGACAACCGCGACAACCAGTTCGGCGGGCCGCTGATGACCTTCACCACCGAAAGCCTCGAGCAGTTCCAGCTGGCCACGAGCCAGTTCACCGCGGCCGACGGGCGTGGGGCGGGTGCGGCGCTGACGATGGTGACCAAGTCGGGAACAAACGATCTCCACGGCTCCGCCTTCATCTTCGAACGGGATGACGCGCTGCAGTCGAAGGACTACTTCACAGAGGCGGCCAACCGCGACATCGTTCCGTACAGCCGCCAGCAGTACGGCGGGTCGTTCGGTGGACCGATCGTCCGCAACCGCGCGTTCTTCTTTGGCGCCCTCGAGAAGGTCCGCGAGGATCTGCAGGTGCCCGTGCCCGAAAACCTGTTTGCGCAGCAGGATACCCTGCTCGCCGCGGTGCAACGCGGACAGGTGGCTCCGGAGCTTGTCAATCCCAACCATCCCACCGCAGCGCCGCGGCCTCTGAGCCTGCTGATGTACACCGGCAAGGTCAACGCGCAGCTCAACAACCAGCAGTCACTGATGTTCCGCTACGCCGGCCAGCGCGACTATCGCGACGCCGTCGTCTTCAGCCCTTCCAACGACAACCGCGAGCCCGAGAACAGCTCGATCAGGATGTGGAGCGCCGTCGGCCAGCACAGCTGGGTGCTCGGGAATCGGGGCCTGAATCAGATCACCGGTCAGATGAACAGCCTCTACCGCTTGAGCGACGCGACCAGCAACATCACGGGTGCGCACTACACGAGAGACTTCCCGGCCGTGCCGATCTTCCCACCACGTCTGTCGTTCCCCACGGTCAACACTGGAGCGGGTGGCGGCGCCGGTTCGATCACGGACACCCAGCTCTTCCAGATCAAGGACGACGTGTCGCTGCAGATGGGAACCCATGCGCTGAAGCTGGGTTTCAACTTGAACTACCTGAACGACATCGGTCTGATGAACGGCAACGAGCACTTCGCGACGATCGCCTTCTTCGACGATCCCTCGGTGATCCTCAACAACACCAACGGCCGCTATCCGCAGGGGTTCCAGACGCCCGGCATCGTCCGCTCGTGGCAGCAGGCCAACCCGGTGCTGGCCGATTCGCTGCTCGACGCGCAGCAGGTGATGACCTGGTTCCAGGACGACTGGCGGGTGAACGACCGCATGACGTTGAATCTGGGCATCCGGTGGGACGCCGACTTCAACTTCTACGACCAGCAGCACTACGAGCAAAACGCGACGCGTCTGACGCTCGAGTCCATTGGCGATCCGCATGCCGCGCTGCCGAAGACGCCGCTGAAAGACTTCTCGCCCCGCATCGGCATTGCCTACGACCTGTCGGGTGACGGCCGGCGCGTGCTCCGCGGCGGTTGGGGGTACTACTACGACGAGTTCAACATCAACGGCGGAAACGTCTCGGACATCTTCTCGCAGAACCGTCGGCCGTTGAACGTCCTCGCCACGCGGACGAATACGGCGATTGGCGTGGGTCAGCTCGCGACCTACCGCTTCGGCATCGACCCGTACCCGGCGCAGCCGACCGAGTCGAACACGCTGCCGCTCGGCGCGACGGGCCAGTGGCTCGATCCCGACTTCCAGGATCCGTACAGCCAGGTCTTCCACGCTGGCTATGCCCATGAGCTGGCCAACAGCACCAGCCTGTCGATTGACCTCACGCACTCGATGGGGCGGCACGAGTTCAGAACACTGAACATCAACCCCATCGTGAACGGCGCTCGCCTGATGGCACCGCAGTTCGCGCGGGTATACGGGAATCCGAACTACCTGAACGGCGTGAACATCTTCTCGGCGGGGAATCAGTCGCAGTACGACGCGATGACCGTGAAGCTGCAGCGCCGACTGGCCCGGGTGTCGCTGCAGGCGCACTACACGCTGGCGCGGGCATACGCCTACGGCGGCGTGTCGATGTCGCGCGGCGGCGCGCCGCAGCCGCAGGTCTATAACGAGCCTCTGGCCGACAGCGAATGGGGTCCGACAGGCAGCGACGAGCGCCACCGCTTCGTGGCGATCGGCGTGTTCGATCTGGCCTGGGGGATTCAGCTCTCGCCGATCGTCCAGCTGGCCAGCGCCCGTCCGTACAACCTCACGGCCGGCACCGACCTCAATGCCGACGGCAACAACAACGACCGGATGGTCGATCCCTCCACCGGCAAGCAGGTGGACATCAACGCGGCCCGTGGCGACGCAACCTACGTCGTTGACCTGCGCACGACGAAGTTCTTCAACCTCGGCGCCTCGGGCGCGCGGCGCATCGGCGTGTTCGTCGAGGCGTTCAACCTGTTCAACACCGCCAACTTCGGTGCCAGCTACTCGGGCAACGCGCGGAGCGCGAACTTCCGCCAGCCGACCGACTTCGTGCCCGGCATCGGCTACGCACGTCAGGTGCAGCTGGGCGCGCGATTCCTCTTCTAGGCAAGTAGGGACAAGGGGACAGGGGACCGGGAGAAATACCGGTCCCCTCCGTTCCCCTTCGTGCCATCGCCCACTCGTCGGCCGGAGCAGGGCGCAAGATCCCGGATGGTAGGATGACTCCCCAGAGCCATGTTTCCACGATCTGGGGGGCCGACAGCATCGTCACCGCAGGACGTGACCACTGCGATGGCGTGCTGGGCCGTGGTCACGGCTCAGTTCATCGGCGCGCGGGCCGTGCGAGACGCGCTCTATCTCGGACGGGCAGACGCTGCGGCGACGCTGCCGGTGATGGTGATCGTGGCCTCGATGGCCTCCATCGCGCTCAGCTTCGCGAGCGCGCGAGTGCTGCCTCGTGTGCCGCCGTCCCGCTTCGTGCCCGGGCTGTTTGTTGTGAGCGCCGTCCTGCTGGTCATCGAGTGGCTGCTGGCGCTGCGCGTGCCAGGCGTGGCGTCCGTGGTGGTGTATCTGCACGTCACCGGTCTCGGTCCCATGCTCGGCTCCGGATTCTGGCTCATCGCCTCTGAGGGCTTCGATCCGCACACGGCGAAACTGCGGTTCGGGCAAATCATGGGGGCTGGGACGCTCGGCGGGCTCATGGGCGGCCTGTTGGCCGAACGCGTGGCGGTCGTCGCCGGCGTGGGCGTCATGCTCCTCGTGCTTTCGGTGCTCAGCGCGGTGTGCGCCGTGCTCACCTGGCGGCTCGCGGCTGCCGGGCACGGCGAGAGGTCTCCTGTCGAGATTCCTGGTGATCTGGCGCCTGCGGCGGCCAGATCGAGCCTGCGCACGCTGCGAGACGAGCCGTATCTGAGTAGCCTGGCCTTGCTCGTCCTCCTTGGTACGGCTGGCGTGTCGCTGGTGGACTACCTCTTCAAGGTCGAGGCCGCGCAGGCGTTTGGCTCCGGCGACGACCTCCTTCGCTTCTTTGCCATCTTCTACGCCGCGACGAGTCTCATCACCTTCGTCGTGCAATCTGTGGCCAGCAGCACAGCGCTGGATCGCCTCGGCCTGGGCTGGCTGGCGAGTACGCCATCGCTAGCCGTGCTTGCCGGGGGGCTCGGCGCGTTGACGTGGCCCGGCATCGCCTCCATCACCGCGGTCCGGGGCGGGGAATCGGTGATGCGCGGCTCGCTCTTCCGGGCCTCGTATGAGCAGCTGTTCACGCCCGTCGCCGCGCGCGACAAGCGCGCCGCGAAATCCATCATCGATGTGGCGTTCGATCGGGCCGGTGATGCGTTGGGAGGCGGGGCGATCATCCTCGTCGGGATGACGGCACCGGCGACCAGCCGGGCCGACATGCTGGTACTCGCGATGGTCCTGTCGGCAGTCACGCTGATCGTGGCGCGTCGTCTCCATCGGGGATACATCGACAGCCTGGCGCGGAATCTCGCCGAGCAGGTGGGCGACCGCGACATCGACAACTCAATCGAGACGCTCACCCGGTTTGTCCCTATGCGACACCGCACGGGGGGGCGAACCACGGAACGTGCTCCTGCCACGGCGCCCGAGATGTCGGACCCGGTACTCAGTATGTTGGCGGCCCTGCGTTCGCGCGACTCACGACGCGTGCTCGAGGTGCTGACGGCGCCGGCGGGTATTCCAGACGAACTCGTGCCGCACGTGATTCCGCTGCTGGCGTGGAACGCGGTGTCGAAGGAGGCGATCGCGGCGCTGCGCCAGAGCGCCGATCGACATGTTGGGATGCTGGTGGACGCGCTGCTCGACGGCCAGGGCGTCCCGGTCGCGTCACGACGCCGTCTGGCGAGGGTGTTTTCCGTCTGCGGTTCGCAGCGCGCCATGGATGGGCTGACGCTCGCCCTGGATGACAGTCAGTTCGAAGTGCGACTTCATTGCGGCCGCTCGATGGCGGCCATTCTCGATCGGAATCCATCGGTGCGCGTCGATCGTGATCGGGTGCTCCAGGTCGTCCTGAGCGAGCTGGCGACGGGAGAGGACCTGTGGCGAAGCCGCCGCGTGCTCGACATACCCGATGCCGAACAGGGTCCGTTTGTCGAGAACGTCCTCAATCGGACGGGACAGAGTCTGGCGCACATCTTCACGTTGCTGTCCCTCGTGCTCCCGCGTGAGCCGCTGCAGGCCGCCTTTCTCAGCCTGCAAACGCGCGACTCGCTCATACGAGGAACGGCGCTCGAGTACCTCGACAGGGTGCTGCCGCGAACGATTCGCAACGTGCTCTGGCCGCTCCTGGAGAAGATAGAACCGCCTGAGCACGCAGTCGAATCATCCGCCAAGGCCACCGCCCACCTCATCCACGTCCACAAGACCGTGGTCCTCAACCTCGAGGAGCTGAAGCGTGGGGAGAAAGCGGGGAAGTCGTCGTGACCGCCACCGGCCGGGCGATGGCCCCACGGCTGCGGACACCCGTTCCCGACACGCAGAGCGGCCCCACACGCGCGCCGCTGCCTGACGATCTGATCCGGGAGCAGCGCACCCGACTCGCCATCCTGTACGCGGTCGGCGCGATGCTCTGGGCCATCGGATTGGTGCTCGACGAATGGCTGCTGCCGGCGGGAAACCCCTGGCCTCATGCCCCGTTTGTCCACATCGCCGGAGCGTCATTGGCCCTCGCGCTGCTGGCCCACTCGCACTGGGGACGTTCGAGTGATCAACGGAAGATGGACATCGGTCTCGCCTTCATGCTTCCCAACGCATTGGCGATCGCGCTCCTGAACAGCTGGGAGCCGCAACCCGTGACGATGCGCCCGCTGTCGTGGATCGCCATCGTGATTCTGGTATTTGGCTTGATTGCGCCGTCAACCCCTCGCCGGCTGTTCCTGGTTGGAATCGTGGCGGCTGCCATGGATCCGCTGGGTGTATGGGTTGCTCACCTCCGGGGTCTTCCGGTGCCGTCGCCCTTCGGGACGTTCCTGATGTTCCTGCCGAACTTCGTCTGCGCAGGTGTCGCGGTGCTGCCGTCTCATCTCCTGCAACGCCTCGGGCGCCGCATCCGAGACGCGCGTGAGCTCGGGAACTATCAGCTCGTCGGCCTGCTGGGTCGTGGGGGAATGGGCGAGGTGTGGATCGCCGAGCATCGCCTGCTGGCGCGCAGCGCCGCGATCAAGCTCATACGCCCCGAATTGCTCGGCTCGGGCACGCTCGCTGACACCACGCTCCGCAGGCGGTTCGAAAGGGAGGTCGAGGCGACGGCCGCGCTCAGTTCGCCACACACCATTCGCCTCTTCGACTTCGGCGTGAGCGACGATGGAATGTTCTACTACGTGATGGAGCTGCTGACGGGCCGGGACCTCGAGTCTCTGGTTCGCGAGTTTGGCCCCGTCCCCGCCGATCGGGCGCAGTATCTGCTCCGGCAGGCCTGTCACTCGCTGGCCGATGCCCATGCGCGCGGGTTCATCCACCGCGATATCAAGCCGGCCAACATCTACGTCTGTCGGATGGGCCTCGACTACGATTTCGTCAAGGTGCTCGACTTTGGCCTCGTCAAGGACCGGAATCGTGATGCCGGGCAGACGCTCATGACCGCCGCGGACGGGACGACGGGCACGCCGGCGTATATGGCTCCTGAAATCATTCTCGGTGAGGTGGACGTGGATCGGCGGGCCGATGTGTACGCGCTGGGCTGCGTCGCGTATTTTCTTCTGACCGGCCAGTTGGTGTTCGAGGCCGAGACCCCGATGAAGATGGTGCTCCAGCACGTGCAGTCGCAGCCGGTGCCGCCATCGAAGAGGACCGAGCTGGCCATTCCGCGCGAGCTCGACGAGTTGGTGCTTGCCTGCCTGGAGAAAAACCCAGAGAATCGGCCGCAGGATGCGCAGGAACTGTTCCTGGCCGCCTGCGGCTGCAACTCCTGTAATACGTGGAACAACGATCGGGCGAGGGGCTGGTGGGAAGCCCATCTGCCGGATCTGACCAGACCACTTGATCCAGCCCAGACCGCGTAGAGCAGGAATCGTCGTCTCAGCGCGTAGTGTGCGCGTGCGGAGCGTGTGATGGCAGTCGTTGACGTGGCCGCACCGGCCGTGGGTGCCAACAGGAGCCTGCTCGATCGCAGCCTCTCGGTCTTCACGGATGTGCGAGCGGGAGAGGGCGCGACGGCCGTCCTCATGATGGCGAACATCTTCCTGCTTCTCTTCTGTTACTCCGTCATCAAGACCGTTCGCGAGCCGCTGATTCTCCTCGGCGGGGGCGCGGAGGTCCGTACCTACGCCGCCGCGGGCCAGGCCGTGTTGCTGATGGGGTTCGTGCCCTTCTACGGGTGGTTCGCGTCGCGAGTCGATCGCATCAAGCTGATCGTGGGCGTCACCCTGCTGTTCGTTGTGTGCATCGAGCTATTTGCAGGCGCGGTCGCGGCGTCGGTACCGTACGTCGGCGTGGTGTTCTACATCTGGGTGGGAATCTTCAGCATCTCGCTGATCGCTCAGTTCTGGTCGTTCGCCAATGACATCTACTCGAAGGAGGCCGGCGACCGCCTCTTTCCGCTCATCACCATCGGCATGACGGCTGGTGCGCCGCTCGGTCCCCTGATTGCTGGACGCCTGTTCGGCGAAGGCACCCCGGCGCAGGTCATCCTGCAGATCTCGGCCGTGCTGCTCCTCGCGAGTCTCGTCCCGTATATCCTGGTCAATACCCGCGAAGTGCGGCGCGTCACGCGCCCACCGGACACGCTGACGACGCAAAGCGGGTTTGCTCTCGTGCTCCGAAGCCCGTATCTGCGGCTGATTGCGGTGTTGATCGTGCTGCTCAACGTGGTCAATACAACCGGTGAGTATCTCATCGGACGCCTGGCGACGGCGCAGGCCCAGACGCTGCTGCAGGCAGACCCGTCGTTCAATGCGCAGGCGTATGTCGGGGCGTTCTATGGCAGCTATCAGTTCTGGGTCAACGTCGCGGCCCTCGTGCTGCAGGCGCTGGTCGCGTCGCGGCTCGTCAAGTATGCCGGCATGCGCGGCGCGCTCCTGGCGCTGCCGATCATCGCGCTCGGCGCCTATTCGACCATTGCGCTCGGCGTCGGGTTCGCGGCCGTCCGCTGGGCGAAGACCGCCGAGAACGCGACGGACTACTCGATCATGAACACCGCGCGTCAACTGATGTGGCTGCCGACGAGCCGCGACGAGAAGTACAAGGCCAAACAGGCGATCGACACCTTCTTCGTGCGTGCCGGCGACGTGATTGCCGCCGGCGTCGTGCTGGTCGGGACGACGTGGCTGGCCCTCGACGTGCGTGGCTTCGCGCTGTCGAATGTGGTCATCGTTGTCGCGTGGATGGCTCTCGCGGTGATGATCCTGCGTAGACATCGCACAATGACGGGAGAGGTGTGATGGTCGGGATGCGCCTGTCCGCGCACGTGTTCGCAGTCGTGCTGCTCCTCGTCGGGGTTTCAGGTGTCGCGCGGGCGCAGGACACTCGCGCCGAGGAACTCGCGGCCGAGCAGGCGCAGAAATCCACCGACCTTCATCCCTACGAGCCGACATTGTTCGAACGCCGCCTCGTGCGGGTCGAGCGCGCGTTCGTGAACCCGCCGCCGTTGTACGCGTACATCGGCAGCGTCATGCGCGGCGGATGGATGGCGGTCGGTCCAGGCTATCGGGGCACGTTCGGAGATTCATCGCGCTTCGACGTCCACGGCGCCTGGTCGCTGAAGAACTACAAGACCGTAGACGGCTTCGTGCGGCTGTCGGAGATAGCGGACGATCGTGTCCGCATCGATCTGCGGGGCTCGTGGCTCGATGCTCCGAAGGTCTCGTTCTGGGGCACAGGAGACGGCTCGTCAGTGACTAACAAGACGAGCTACCGCCACCGGGCCACGACGGGCGGTGCGGTGGCCCGATTGCAAGCGACGCCGGTGTTCGCCGTGGGGGGAGGCTTCGACGCGGTGGCCTACGACAGCGGGCCCGGAACGGCCGGGACGTCGGTCGAGCAGCGCTTCTCGCCTGGTGAATTGCCGGGCCTTGGCCTGAGCACGAATTACCTGAGGAGCCAGCTCTTCGCCGAGGTCGACTGGCGGCAGTCGCCGGGCTATACGCGGCGCGGCGGGTTGTACAAAGTCGAATGGAACACCTACCGCGAGACGACGAACGGACCGTTCAGTTTTCGCCGACTCGATGTGGAGTTCAATCAGTTCATTCCCATCCTTCGTGAAAACTGGGTGATTGCGCTGCGCGCCCTGACGTCGTTGACCGACGCCGACCGAGGCCAGCGCGTTCCGTTCTTCCTCTTGCCCGACCTTGGCGGCGGAGGGGAGCTTCGCGGCTATCCGTCGTGGCGATTCCGCGACCGACAGCGGATCTTGTTGACAGGGGAGTATCGCTGGACGGCGGGGAACTTTGTGGACATGGCACTGTTTCTCGATGCGGGCAAAGTCGTGGCGGAGCACTCCGACGTCGACCTCGAGAAATTGCGGACGACCTATGGCATCGGCGTGCGTTTCCATACGCCGGCGTCAACCGTTATGCGAATTGAAATCGCGCATACCCACGAGGGTAACGGTCTCATCTTCGCGTTTGGCCCGTCGTTTTGAGTGAGTAACGTCATGAAACCTCGAATACTGCGCAGATACGCGAGCGTCCTGATCACCGCGTTTGTCACCGCGGTGGCGGTTCGCGAGATGGCGTCGGGCGCGACGTCCCGCTTCTATGACGACGATCCAATCTGGACGTACCGTGACACGCAGGACGCCAGCGGTGTCGTGCCCTGGGAGATTAATCTCGTCGTCGATTTGGGCCTCAACCTGTTCGGCAGGCCCGGCGATCCCGCGCTGAATGTTCGCGCGAAGAACACGAACACGGTCGATGAGGTGCCGGATTCGAGCTGGTTCACCAACCGGCTGGGTCATCGCCCGCTAAGCGTTGACGAGGTGGCCAAGGGTCCGAACACGACGACGGGCCCCGCCCCCGGCGTGTGGACCGTCACCTCGTCGAAAAGTGACGGTGTGACGCCCGGCTTCACGATCCGCGATTCCAATCGCCAGTTGTGGTTCCTGAAGTTCGACGCGCCGGAATATCGCGCGATGGCGACCGGAACCGAGGTCGCGGTGACGAAGCTGTTCTGGGCGCTTGGCTACCACGTGCCCGAGAACTACATCGCCTATCTGGACCGAGAGCAGCTGGCCGTTGGTGACGGCGCCAACGTGACGCTGTCGAACGGACGGCGCCGGGAGATGCGCCTGGACGACATTGGGACTCTGCTCAAACGAGCCAACCCTGAGCCCGACGGCCGGTACCGCGTCGTGGCCAGCAAGGCGCTCGAGGGGATGCCGCTTGGCGGCTTCAGGTTCTACGGGACGCGGCCCGACGACCCCAATGACGTCGTGCCGCACGAGCACCGGAGGGAACTCCGCGGATACGGCGTGTTTGCGGCGTGGCTCAATCACGTGGACGCCAAGGCCATCAACTCGATGGATACGCTCGTCCGTCAGAACGGACGCTCCTTCGTGCGCCACAACCTCCTCGACTTCGGATCGACGCTGGGCAGCGGCGCGTTGGCACCTCGAGAGTTCTGGGAGGGCCATGAGTACCTGGTCGAAGGTGCCGAGACGGGGAAACAGATGATGGCGTTCGGCTTTCGCTTTCCCGCCTGGCACACGATGGCGTATGAAGAGTCACCGGCGATGGGCCGCCTTCCGGCTGACAACGTGGAATTCGACCCGGAGCGCTGGAAACCACGTGTGCCGAACCCCGCGTTCATCCGGGCGCGCGCGGATGACAAGTTCTGGGCGGCGACCAAGCTGGCCGCAATGACCGACGATCTGCTGAGCGCGGCAGTGCGCGCCGGCGACTTTGGCGACGCGAGAACCGAGACCTTCCTGGTCAAGGCGCTCGGCGAGCGGCGGGACGCGATCCTTCGAGCCTACCTGAATGCGGCCAATCCTGTCGTTGCCCCTGCGCTCGACGCGACGGGGCGATTGACGTTCCGCAATGCGGCGGTGGACGCAAAGGTCGCGTCGCCGCCTCAGGGCTATCGCGCCGCGTGGTTCGCGTTCGACAACGCCACGGGGGCGGTGCGGTCTATCGGCGAGTCGTCCGCTGGGGCGTCGCCTGTGGCAGCTCCCGCCGGCCTTCCGAGCGGTCCGGGGACGATGATCCGGGTCGAGTTGGCCGCGGTTGGAGGCCCGAATAGTTCCTGGGAAAGGCCGGTACGCCTGCATTTCCGCCAGCGGGAGGGTCGATGGCAGTTGGTGGGGCTGGAACAAATGCCCGATCCGGAATCGTAGATTCGAGTAGGTGCGGCCGATACGTCGATCGGGGCGTCGAAAAGGGATATCCTGTACGGGTTCATACATGACGAATACGGGTCGCAGCTGGGTGAGCCCCA
>Ga0184628_10001718_pt1 | contig 10764 bp, 6 predicted proteins | sample PLM4_5_b1_FD_133149 | JGI IMG/M metagenome (GOLD analysis project Ga0184628, IMG submission 133149) | Groundwater sediment microbial communities from an aquifer in East River, Colorado, USA - PLM4_5_b1 | ecosystem: Environmental > Terrestrial > Soil > Riparian zone | place: USA: East River...
GTTCCACTCGAGCGTCGACTTGACGAAGTTCCGTCCGCCAATCTCGTTGAGGCGTGCACCCGGCAAGCTGTACCACTCGCGGTAGCGCTTCTCGTCCGCTCGATCGACCCAGTTGTTGCCAAAGCCGCCGAAGTAGAAATTCGCGAACGGCAGATCGCGATCGCTGGGCGAGAAGCCCGCGGCGCTTCGCGACCAGATCGAGGAATGGCCCAGCGGCAGCGGGAAGCCCTCGTCGAACGTCCCGGAGATCTTCGGCACGGTGATGCCATTCACTCGCTCGCCATTGACCGCCGCCCACCACCGCGTTCCGCCCTCGTCATCCACGTAGCCGAGCGACTTGCGGACATCGGTGTACGACAACTTTGCCTCGAGGCCCACGAGCCGATCCACGGTCACGGCCACGTTCTGATATTCGGGAAGGCGATCGAGGCCGCCGGCAACGGTCCCATCGACGTCGAGGACAAGACGGCGCGGTTCGTCGAACACCAGCGTGTTGGTATGGCCCGTCTCGATCAGATAGCCTTTGCGGCCCGTCTTCGTCGGGCCGAACAGGTCATAGAAATCAGCGCCATTCCAGCGCGCCCGGGCGCGCCAGTCGTACCGCCGGTACTCCGTGTCGATGTGGAGACGCTCGCCGCGCGTAAGGTCGCCAGCCGGCGAGTACGACGCGACGACCCGCGCGCGACTGAGCTGGAGCGGGTCCGAGAAATTGACGCGAAATCCCGCGGCGGCGGTGTTCTTGTATCCCTGCACCACCGGATACGCCGACTCGTGGTGCATGCCGCCGAAGAGGCGATACGGGCGCGACTGCGTCTCATCGAACGGAATGTCCGCCGGCGACCCCACGTTCCATTGCTTCACGATCGGACGCTCTTCGGCGAGGCGCTCGCCGAGGAACGTGATCGCGCTGACGTCCTCGAGCGGCTTCGCCTCGATGCGCGTCGGCACAAAGCCTTCGCCCGAATACCGGAAGACGATCAGCGAGTCGCCGCCGAGCGGGATCGGACGGAAGAACCCGGTATCGGCGTTGGTCACGGCGTCGAGCTTGCTGGCCTGAAGGTCGTAGCGAAAAATGTTCGACACGCCCGTGTAGTACGAGCTGCCGTACAAGTACCGGCCGTCGGGAGAGAACACGAACCCGTTCGGCACCGAGTTGCCGAAATCGAACCGCGCCAGCGGTGTCGTCTCGGTCGTGATCGCGGGTTCGGTGGCGAAGACGCGCACTTCCTGCTTCCCGCTGATCTCGCCGAACGACGCCGCCATTCGCGATCCGTCCGGCGAGACGTCCAGGTCGTATACGACCGTCCCGTACGGCCACGAGACGACGCGCTGCCACTCGCGATACGGTGGCGGAATCCGCACCAGGGTACAGATGCCGTTCAACTGACGGATGCCCCAGAGCGACCGATCGGCGCGGTTGAACGCGAGATCGCCGATGCGCGCGTCCTTCAGCAGCATCCGCGTCTGGTGTGTCGCCGGATCGACGCTCATCAGATCCCGATACGCGCCGTTATCGGCGGTATAGAAGATCGTGTGCGTGCCCGCGTCGTAGGCGAGCGACGTCACGGTGTAGATCGACGGTCCCTTGATATCGACGATCTTCTCAATCCTCCCTGTGCCATCCGGCCCGGCCGCGATCGCGCCCACGTGCGACAGGACCCCCGGATAGTTGAAGGCGCCGTAGATCTTCTGATCCGCGGGATCATAGAAGGAGCGTGAGACAGACCCGAGCGCCCGTGGCGTGACGTCGCGTGACGGCGTCACCGGAAATGCGCGGATCGCGTCGAGGTTCTTCCGCTGGAACTCGTGTTCGTCCTTGACCCACGAGGCCCAGGCCGCCGAGAGCGGCGTCCCGAACACCTGCGAGAACTGCGAGGAGTAGTACGCCCGGCTGCCGTCGTGGCGGGAGACCCACTCGACCACTTGCTCCGGCGAATAGCGGTGCGCCAGCCAGGTCATGAACCTCGCGCCATACAGATACGAATTGACCTCGACCTGGAAATCGATTCGCGTGCCCTCGGACACCAGTCCCAGCGGATCGTAAAACGGCGTGCCGTCACGCACCATCGAGCGGAACACCATTTCGTCGTATCCGCCCTGCGCCCGTCCCAGCCCTCCGGCCATCCAGGTGTCGACGAACACTGCGATCCCTTCGTGAAACCATCGAGGCGCTGCCACGCGCGGCGTCGTCAGGAAGAAATAGAGGATGGATTCCGGCTGCTCGGCCACCGGCATCACCTTGCCGGAGAACAGCCGCCGGAAGAACCGGTCCCTCGGCGCCGATTGATCCATCGTCGCCACGTGAACGAGCTCGTGGTTCATGATGATGTTCATGCGATCGTTGCCGGCGATTGTTTCGAAGGCAAAGCTGAGCGGCGCGATCTGGCTCGTCACCGAGTTGTATGGGACGACCGTCGCGCTGGCGTTGCCGCCATCCTGAAAGTCGAGCAGCAGCACGGTGATGCGTCCGGTGGACGTGAAGTCGAACAGGCGGTGCTGAAAACGCAGGGAGTTGAGAAACGTGCGTGCGGCGTGCGGGACGAGAAACGTCTCGGCCGGATCGAAGTAGACCAGCCGAACGTCGGGCGTCTCGATCACGCGGAGCTGCGCCTGCACCGGCACCGCGCAGACCAGAATTCCGAGCGCAACCGCGCAGGCTATCGTCCGCATTGAAGGCGCCCGATGCTACCGCAAGTTAATGGAAGGAGGGATGCGAGGCGGGGAGCCGGCGGTCCGTCTGCAACGGACCGCCGGACTGGTTGATGTGATGCGCGCCCTACTGACCGGCCATCGCCGATTCGAGCCTGCCCGATATGGCTGCCGCCGAGAATCCTGCCTGGGCCACGGCGGCCGCAAGCGCCTGACCATGCATCGCTGCCGCGATACCGCTTTGGCTCATCAAGTCGCGGACGCCGGGGTCGGTCAGCATCTGCCTGACCGAGTCATTCCTCAAGGCATCGGCCGTGGCCCCATTCGAGAGCACTTGCGCAATCTGCGCGCGCGTCGCCGCGTTGAGCGCCGCTGCCGCGGACGCGTTCCGCGCCCCGGCGCCCGCCACGTTCGCATTGAGCTGCGCTTCGAGCTCGAACCGGGCCTCGTTGCTGGCGAAGATCGACGCCACGGCGCTGTCGGTCATGACGTCTCGCACATTGGCATCCTGGACCGCGGTGAGGAACCGCGCGTCTCTCAAGTACGGCTGCAGGGCGGCGGCGCCCAGGAGGCTTCGCGCATTCGGGTCCTTGACCAGGCGGTCGAATTCGGCGCTCTGTAGAAACTCCTGCGCCGCCGCATCGCCCAGCACTACGTCCTTGCTGGCGAGCTGCTGCCCGTCGAACTTCTTTGCGGCGCCGATGGTCCCTTCAGTGCCACGGCCCACGGTCGGGAATCCTTTGATGCTGAGCACGGCCAGCGTGATCGCTGCCGCGGCTGCGAGCCCCCACATGGCTTTCCTGGTCATGGCACTGCCCTCCTGATGAATCGGCTTCGTTCGTTTTGAGATGGTGTGGCCTTCGCTGACAATGCGGGCCATTACGTTCCGGGTGAATCCGGCCGGAGGATCGGCTGGGCCGAGCTCGTCCAGCAGCTGCGACACGAGCCGGTCCGATTCGTTCTCGATCATGCCCGCGCCTCCAAACCCCGCAGCATCGCGGCCAGGCGCTCTCGTGCCGTGTAGAGCCGCGACTTCACGGTTTTGGCGGGGACCTGAAGCGTCTGGCCAATCTCCTCGTACGAGAGCCCCGTGAAGTGCCTCAACACGATGACCTCGCGATATTCCGTGGGCAGCGCGAGGATGGCCGACTGGACCCGGTCGCGGCGCTGGGCGGTTTCGAAGAGATCGGCCGGCGTGTCCGCCGCTGCGACATCCGCTGCAATCGGTTCGTGCCGCGGACGGTCACGGCGTGCGTTGAGGCACTCGTTGACCAGGATTCGGTAGATCCAGCTGAAGAACCGGCGGCTGCGATCGAAGGTTCCGAGCTTCTGGTACGCCTTGATGAAGGCGTTCTGGGCTGCGTCGCTCGCGTCGTCCGTGTCGCCGAGCATCCGGACTGCAACGGTGAAGAGTACCCGGTGGTATCGCTCGACGAGCGCTTCGAACGCGTCTGTGTCGCCTGCCGTGCATCGGGCAATGAGCGCGAGGTCGTCTGCATCCTGATTCACATACACGGCTGGGGTCGAAAAGTTGGCGGCGTGGGGACGCATGGGTGCCGGCGACGCGGATGATATAGTTCCCGGCCCCGGCATCCCTAGCGGTTTTGCGTGGATTTGAAATGGCCCTTGCGCATCGTGGAGGAACGAAGGGAAGGCGTCCTCATTCTCGTCCTCTCCGGCCGGCTCGGATTCAATTCGGCCGGGATTATTGACGCCGTCGTCGCGCGGGCGGTCGGCGCCGGGGACACCCGCCTGGTGATCGATCTCGTGGGGGTCGACTACCTGTCGAGTGCCGGCTTGCACGCTTTGTCGGCGGCCGCCGGCCGTTGTCTCAGCGGCGGCGGCGCTCTGGCCTTGTGCGGCCTGACCGAATCTGCGAGGGTCGCGTGGGACCTTGGTGGACTGCGTCCAGACCTGCCAACCGAGCTTTCGCGTGACCGCGCCGTCGCGCGAGTTGCGTCTCACCCTTGACGGGCGTGTCCTTGCGAGGTGATGTGCAGGACGGTTCCAGGTCAGCTCACGGATGGCGGCATCTCATCGCGTCACCGCTCTGCGCGATTGCCGTTCTCGCCGCATTCGCGACCGCCATCTCCGCCGCGGAGTTACGCCCGGAGACCATCGCGGCATTCAACCGCTACGTGGCGTTGACGGAGCAGCGGATGGATCACGAACCATTTCTGATCGTCGATGCGCTGCCCGAGCCAACACGCCACGCCACCTTCACCGACCTTCACAATGGGGGACTACGCATCGAGCCGCTTGACACGCGCGATGCCGGACGACGCATCGAGGTCCCCGGGGGGCTCATTCATCACTGGATCGGCGATGTATTTCTGCCTGGCGTGTCCGTACAGGACGTGGCGGCGCTGCTCCAGGGCTACGACCATCACGCGGAGATTTATGCTCCTGTCGTGACGCGGTCGAAGCTGCTGGAGCGGGTCGACGATTCGTTCCGCTTCTATCTCCGCTTCACGATGAAGAAGGTCATCACGGTTGTGGTCAACAGCGAGCACAACGCGAAGTTCAGCATGCCCGGGCCCGGGCGCGTCGAGGGGCGCATTCATAGTCTCCGCATCGCCGAAGTGGATCAGGCCAACACCCCGGAGGAACGCGAGAAGCCAGTCGGGAACGACGGCGGTTACCTCTGGCGACTGAATACGTACTGGCGGCTGCAGGCGCGTGACGGTGGAACATACGTAGAGTGCGAATCCGTGTCGTTGACGCGCAACATTCCGACAGGTTTCGGATGGCTGGTGCGGCCCTTCGTCACGAGCATCCCTCGAGAGTCGCTGACGTTTACGCTGCGAACAACGCAAGAGCGGCTGATCGCCGCGATACGACCGTAGTCCTCACCCACCACCTTCTTAGGCGCGAGTCTTGCCTTGACCGTCCGCGCAGCATTCGGGTGACGGACATTCGCACTCTCTGACAGACGCGACAACGCGTCGGAGTGTCGGCAAATCACTGTAATTAAAGGGCGGTCGCCGTGGGCAGCCGATTCGGTATCGTCGATGACGAATTCGTCTCACAACGCTGATTACAGAGTTCGGCGGCCAGACGACAAGCCTGGCGCTGGGAAGGGAACCCTCGTCGATTTCCTCCAGCTCCTCGCGCGCGCTGTCCACCAGCTCCACACCTATCCTCCGAAGAGCCCGCTGTGCACCGACGCGGTGGCTGCGTGCCACACTGCCTTCACGGCGCTGGAACTCGAACAACCGCTGAACGTCCGGGTCAGTGCAAAAGAGCTGCTCGTGGACGATGTGGGGATGGGGCGCGGCACGATCGTCGAACAGGAACTCTGTCGACCCCTGCACCGCGCGCGCGTGTCCTCTCTGGACATCACACCGTCGGTTTCCATTCGTGACTGGTTGCAGTTCTGCCCGATTGTCGCCGCGGGCACGCGTCCCTCGCGTCGATCCCCGAGTTTTGCCGAACTCCTGCTCGATGCGGGCGTCAGCGCGATCGCCGCGCGCGTGACGACCCGCCCTGAATTGTTCGACGTGGGCGCGCCTCCCGCACCGGTTCAGGCCGTGGTCGCGCGCGAGCGGGCGCGCCAGTCATCGACGCCGGCATCGGGACCCGGGCAACATCTTTACCCGCCGGACAAAGGCTGGGTGCGTCTGGACCCAAGCGTCTCGTACGAATCGATTTCGCTGCTCGACCTGACGGTGCTCGTCAACGATCCCGCGGAACTCGCCGCGATGCTGACACGGCTAATCGACGAGGACACCACAGACGAGGTCGCACGGGCCACCGCGCTGGAACGTCGCTACGGCGACGTCGTGATGATGATCGGCGCGCTCGATGCGAGGCTCGGCCGGATCCTGTTCTCGAAGCTGGCGCGCGCCGTCCTGTCGCTCGAGTCGGACCGCCGGAGAGCGTTGCTGCAAGGGGCGATTCTGCCGGGCCTTCTCGACGGACGGCTGAATGGTGAAGCCGTGCTCGGGGAGTTTCCCGACATCGACCTCGCGGAGGCACTCTGCCTCCTGCTCGATCTCGATGCGGCGTCCCCTCAGGTGCTGTCGATCGCCTTGGATCGGCTCCGTCTACCCGACGAGCGTCGCACGGCACTCACCCCATTGATCAAGGCGAAGCTTCAGACCGCTCACTCGTCGGAACACACGAAGGATCGATGGTCTGCGGCCGGCCTCGACGGCGTCGCCGCCTCGCTGATACGAGTAGCCGTCGGGGTCGCCAAAGACTTCAGTGAATTCGCCGCATTCGATCTCGCTCTCACCGAACAGACCACCACAGCGCTGGCAAGTGCCCGTGAGGCGATGGTGGCAACCGAAGCAGCCGACGCACAACTCAGGTGCGCGATGAGCCTGATCCGCATCGAGCCGAATCCGGGCGTTGTCGGGGCGATTCTCGCGCGCGCGCTCCCGCCGCTCGTACAGCTTCTGCGGGCCGAGCGCTGGGATCGTGTCACGCAGATCGTGACGCAACTGCAGGCGACCGCCGCTGCCGTGGAGGCGCGGCGCCCCGACGTCGCACAGACGGTGCGGGACACACTGGTCCGCTTCTGCGATCGCGACTTCATTCGTCGTCTCGCGCAACTGTCAGATGCGCACGAGGGCCGCAGCCGTGCGGCCACGATCATCACCGCGACGGGTCAATCGCTGGTCCCGGCGTGGCTCGAGCTGTTGAATGAACCGACCGACCGCGCGCGTGCGCGCCAGCTTGTGCCGTTGTTGTCCGACTGCGCAGCGGTGATCGTGCCGGCTATCGCTGAACGCCTCCCGATGCTTGGTGTCGACGCGGCATGCGCTGCGCTGTCCGTGCTCGCCGCCGGCGGCACGGGCTATGAAAACCTTATCGCCGAACAGGTCGAAGCGGGCGAAGAGCGCCGGGGCCGTGAAGCGTTGCGAGCGCTCGCTCGCATCGCATCCCCTCGAGCCGCGGCACTGATCGCCGGCCATATCGAGAACGGGCCGCCGCCCGTCCGGCCTGCCGCCGAAGAGGCGCTGTGGCGGCTGCCGATGCCGCTCGCTCTTGCCAAGACTCACGAGTTGCTCGAACGGCGCGATTTCGTCATCCATCATCCGCAAGCCGCGTCGCGGCTGCTGGAGCGAGCGGTGCAGAGCGCAGACGCCGGACTCGATCCGCTCCTTGAAGGGCTCATGTCGCTGCGCTTTCACTTCTGGAGCCCCGCGGTGGCGCGTGTCGGCGCGAAGGCGCGGGGGTTGCGGCATTGAGTTCCGAATCAAAGGCCGACGCTCACCGCATCTTGAGAGGCTTCTCGACGCTGGCGACCCTCACGGGCATCTATCCAGCCGGCCATCCGTTGGTGGGGGACAAAATCCGCGAACTCTATGAGTCAGTGCAACCCTACCTCACCGTCGACGAGTGCGTTCGCATAGATGTCTTTGGCGGCGTCGTGCATCTGAATGGTGTCCCGGTTGACGGACCGAGCGACACGCAGGCGATGAGGATCGATAGCGTTCATATCCAGGCGGGGGTGCAGCCGGAGGAGATCGCCGCGACCGCCGAGGTGTTGAGGATCACCGGCGACGGCGAGCGGGAACCGGTGAACCAGCAGCTTTTCCAGAGGGGTGTTCAGCACATATCGGTAGGACGGCTGGTGCCGCTCGACACGCACTGGCGATCTCGCCAATGGCCCGATCATCCGCAGCACGCGTTGGACCCGGACTACGAAGAGTCACTGCTGTTGGCCCAGCATGCCTTCGAGCAGTTGTCGGAAGACCGGCGACTCGACCTTCGAGCCGTCCACGACCTCGTTCGGTTGCTGATGTGCAAGGTCGTCACCAGTAATGCGGCGATTGCCCAGATTCTGGCGGTCAAGCAGTACGAGAACCTCACGTACATCCACTCGGTCAATGTTGCCGTGCTCAGTCTGCTGCTCGGACGGCAACTGGGTCTCGATGATGAGATGCTCGTGAGCCTCGTCGAGGCGGGCGTCCTCCACGACGTGGGCAAGACGAGGATTCCACTCGATGTCGTGAAGAAGCCAGGCACGCTTGATAAGCGCGAGCGAAAGTTGATGGAGGCCCATCCTGTGCAAGGAGCGGAGCTCCTGATGCAGATAGATGGTCTTCGACCGCTGACGCCGCTCGTCGCCCTCGAGCACCATCGCAGCGTGCTCGGCGGCGGGTACCCCGATCTTGGCGACGGCGTCGTACCGCACGTCATGAGCCAAATCGTGTCGGTTGCGGACATCTACGAAGCCGTGACGGGTGCCCGGTCGTACCAGCAGCCAACGCCGCCCGAACGCGCCTGCCTCCTGATGGCGCGCCTGGCCGGCAGCAAGTTGAACACCGCGCTCGTCAAAGCCTTCGTGAACGCCATTACGTTCTTTCCGGTCGGATCAGTGGTGCGGACCAATCGCGGCGAGCTCGGTGTCGTGCTTCGCACGACTGTCGGCGATCCGCTTCACCCGGTCATTCAACTGCTCGACAACGACTGGCGGACGCCGCTTGGCGTCATTGACACGAGCGCGCGCAGCGGAGGGAACGCCTACGAATGGCACATCCTCGAGACCGTGGTCCCATCAACTGACACGTTCGACGTGAGGCAGTTCCTGAGCGCGGCCTGACCTTCCCGATTTCCCTCAATCCGACTGAGTGGCTTTTCCCTTGTCGCGTCCGAACTTCGGCTCGCTCGAGGTCCCAACAACCTGGATCCGCAAGAGCGTTCCCGCACCCTGTTTCGAAAAGAACGGATCGATAGGCTTCAGGGCCCACCGCTTCCAACCGGTCATCGTTTCGGAAACTTTGGCCTGAAGTTTCAGCGTCCCATGGAAGTCCAGCGTATCGCGGTCAAGATCATATCTGCCGGCGAGATCGACTCCGGAACCCGGCACGGCGAACGACAATGATCGGAACGTGATGGTTTCATTCTCCAGACGGAACCTGCCCGCCATGACCGAAACGACGTTGCTGATCCCGGCGTTCTCTGGTTGCCCTCGTCCACGACGGCTCAGCGAATCGATTTGATCCTGTATCGTCGACCGCAGAAATCGTCCCTGCGACAGCTCGAACTGCCCGTCGAGCAGCAGTTTCTCTCGAACGGGGCCGGTCAATGGCGGGATATCGATCTTCGTCTTCAGAGCAATCTTTCCCTCCATGAACGGCGTCCCCTTCATCGCGAGCGCCAGCAGATCGTGGATGTTTCCGCGGGGCATGGAGACATTCAGACTGATTGTCCGGCGAAGATCGGTCTCATGCTTGATGATGCCACCGCTCGTGGTGAAGCTCGTCGAACCTAAGATTCCATTCACAGGCTTCAGGATCGTGTCGCCGTTGGTGCCATCGACGTGGACTTCGAAGCGGGTCTGCAGAGGAACCCGGTTACCAGCCAGCTTGAGCCTGAAGTCCGGCACTGTCGCCTCGCCGCGGACGGTGAGCGATGACAGGCTGCCTTCGAACTTCCCTGATGACTGCAGCATGCCGCTGATGCCGGAGAACACGCCCAAGTCGGCGTTCGCGAAGGTGTAGGCTCCCGCAAGCGGCGAGTCTCCGGGTTCGCTCGCCACCCACGGTCCGAATGTGCCTGTGCTGTGAATCTCACCAGGAGGCTTTGCATTTGTCAGGGCGCCGTCGAATTTCATCGCGACATCCTGCCCGGCCGATTCCAGGCGAAGCCGGTGAATGTCGAAATGAAGCGGAAACTTCTTGCCGTCCTTGGGCAGAATCGTCAAGGCCGCATTGGTGATGATCACTTCTTCAAACAACACGGTCGGATTCGTGGCGTCATCCCGGGCTGCTGCACCCGTCGCGTCAGCGGGAGGGCCAAGGTCCGGACGTTCACCTTTCGGCGGCACATTGATTTGCATTCCGTCGATCGTGACGAGATGCACGACCTTCATCGGATCAAGAAGGGTTCGCAACTCCACGTCAAACCGGAATTCCTTCATCGAGAACATCGGCGGTACATCTCGACGGCCTTTGTGACGCAGCACGACACCATCGCCTTCAACGCGGGCGAACATACCGTGGCCGCGTCTAAACAGCGTCTCCACGAGCGACGCTCGAGGCATGCTTACGCGAAGGGCGGCAAGTTCGACGTCGCTGTCAAATCGATCGTGCAGATACGAGACGACCTGGTCGCGAATGTACGGCTCGAAACGACGGGCGAGGACATATCCAACGACAGACA
>Ga0184628_10001719_pt1 | contig 10761 bp, 6 predicted proteins | sample PLM4_5_b1_FD_133149 | JGI IMG/M metagenome (GOLD analysis project Ga0184628, IMG submission 133149) | Groundwater sediment microbial communities from an aquifer in East River, Colorado, USA - PLM4_5_b1 | ecosystem: Environmental > Terrestrial > Soil > Riparian zone | place: USA: East River...
CGCCGAACAGGTTGGTGACGACCACATCGTAGTCGCCAGTGTCCCCCACCACAGCGCTGCTGTTGGTGTAACTGGCGAAGGTCGCCCCGGGAATGGCATTACCGCCCTTGCGCCATTGGTAATTGAGCGTCGGTGCGCCGGATGCCAGGGAGGACATGGCAAAAGTGCCTCCAGGAAAGATTTGGCCCACCGGAACCTGCGGGTTCGTTTCGATCAACGGCGGGTTGTTGCCGGGCGTGTACTTGACGATGATTCCGGCAATCGTGGAACGCCGGCTATCCCGGTTCCCGGCTTTGAGCGTGATGGAATTGTTCCCGGTCAGAGTTGTGTAGACGGTGCTCACGGTACTGGTGCCGACCGTACCGGATACTGCCGCGTAGGTTCCATTGGTGTAATCCAGAATCTCGGAGGCAATTCCATTGGTTGTCAGGGTCACATCCGGAAAACTGTCCTGAGAGCCCCCAATCGCGGCGATAGTCTGTACGGTAAAGCTGGAGGCTATATTGCGAAATCCCGAGATTGTCACTTGTGGTCCCGTGCCAGAATCGTCCAAATAGCCCCAAGTAACCTCGTCGTTACCTGGAGTTACCGTCGCTTGAGTCCAACCGCCAGACCAACCGATGCCGGATGCCCAAGGGTTCCGAGCCTCCAGTTTCGCGGTAAGACCTCCAAACACCACATTTGTGTTCACGGCAGAATAGCCGTCCAATGGAAGCGAGCTGGTCCACTCGCCGGGTGAAAGCCCAAATGCCGCGGCCGTGACCGGCCATCCGGTCGTTTGATAGCCAAAACCAAGGCCCGGGGTCGGCCCGCCGTACTGAGGCCACCAGGTTTGGATGTTAAGACCGATTTGCGCGCCGTGGCTGGCGCCCAACATCAGGGCAGCGGCGGGAACCGCTAAGGCTGCTCGTTTTAAGGGGTTTAGATGCAGGAGTTTTCTTTTCATATACAACTGTTGTCCCTTGAGTCAGGTCGCTTTTAGCTGTGAGTCGATCCGGTGCTTTCAGGATAGCAGGGCATTCTCTTTCCTAACGGGACATATCGGGAAAGGCTATACTACCCGAGAACGCACACCATACCACAAACGGGGGAGAAACGCGCCGTGCCCACAGAATACTGCCCTGGTAATGGCGCAACTTTCGTTCAGGATACTCTTGAGCAGCCTGCTTACGCGCCGCGAGAATACGGACCGGGCGGTCGGTACAGGAACACAGCCGGGAGGGTTGCTCCCGGCTGTGGTGTACAGATTCTACGACAGGTTTAGTTACCCACTTTGAAGAACCTGGCGGAACCGGACGCGGTGGTCCGATAGTAAGGAGGGGTGGCGCCGGGCACCGGGGCGTAGGTGCCATTCACGGTAGTGGATTGCATCAGGGTGCCGGTTGGCCAACTCACGTCGATGTTGGATCCGACCTGCCTGACGTCCACTTTGATGGGAGTAATGACGTCGAACGAGGCACCACCCTGTGCGGCGGCATAGATGCCCGCGGCATCCACGGCATTCAAGGCGCGGCGCCAGATGCCGAGGTCGTCCATATCAAAGGTGGCACTGCCGTAGTTGCCGGTGGGATCCTGGCCGATGGTCAGCGTATTGCCGGTAGCCAGGGTTCCAAGGCCAGCGAGAGACCATGAACTTGTGAAGGCCCCATCGACGAACACCGAGGCGAGATTGGCAGTGCGGTCGACCACTCCCAGGACGTGGTGCCAATTGCCATCATTGATGGTCGGGCAGTTTGGGACAGGGTCGCGGAGCCACGTGCCGTTGTTGGCGACGCTGGTGAGGGACAGCTCAATCTTGCCCGCAGTCGCGCTGTCCGTGAAGACCCAGCCGAGCTGATAGGTGGAGTTGATGGCATTTCCAATGATGGGAACGTCGTTGAACCCGGCAGTGTACTTGATCCAGAACCCGACCGAGAAGCTGACGGTTTCCTCAAAGCCGAAATCGCCGGAAGCATCGGTAACGACGACGTAATTGTTGTTGGGGGTAGTGGCGAGGTGCACGCCCTGCCCAACTTTGCCCGCGAGGAACGTGGGCGCTCCGACCGCGACGCCGTCATTGAAACGGCCTGAGGAATCGCTGTAGCTGCCATCAAAGCGCAGATGGAGAACCAGGTCGTTGGTCTGGTTGGCGAATGAAGGCTTGGCTGCAACGGCGAGAGTGGCAGCGGTGGTGTTGGTGAAGCCAACGCCATTGGTGGCCCAGAGCACGTAGCTGCCAGCGTCAGTGAAATAAGCACTCGGGATCGTGAGGGTGCTCGAGGTGGCACCAGGCACGTTCACTCCGTCCTTTTTCCATTGATACGAGATGGGAATGGTGCCGTTGGCGCCGCCGGTGAATGTGACGGGGCTGTCGACCACGACGAGCTGGCTGGCGGTGGGATTCAGGGTCACGAATGGGGGAGTGGTGGCGCCGAACAAGCCGGCGGAATACATCGTAGCAATGGTGTCCCCGGAGAGCGCCTTGTCGTAGAGTGCGACTTCATCAATGAACCCGTTGAAGTAGTCCATGTTGACGGCGGGGTTATTGAAGATGCCGCCCCCACCGATGTTGAAGGCAAATCCGTTGGTACCGTAGGAGGAGACAGTGCTGGTGAGGGAGCCGACGACCTGGCCATCGACATAAAGCCGGGCAGCGGTGCCGTCGCCAACCAGCGCGATAAAGCCCCATTTGTCGTCAGCCCATGGCCACGGCGTCTTGATGTTGGCGGCGGAGGCGTTAACCCAGGCTTCAATGTTGGCTCCGCTGTCAGCATCACCGAACTCGAGCAAGTCGTTCTGACCGAAGTAACCACCGCGGGTGGAGTGCGTGACGCCGCGTTTCATCCAGCCCATCACGGTGAATTGGGTCCGGTTATTGAGCAGCGGGCGTCCGGTGGTAACATAGGCGCTGGCTCCATCGAAACCGGCAGAGCCATTGGCATCGCCTAGGACGAAGCCGGGCTGGCCCTGGGCAACGTTGAAGTATGTACCGTCATTGCCGCCAGCATAATCAAAGGCGGTGGTGCCGGAGGTTTCACCGAGGCGCCAGTATGCAACCGGGCCATTGGTGACGACTTTTTCCTGGAAGCTCCCGGCGGCCGGGACGGTGAGGGAAAGGCTGGCTGCAGCGCTCAGGAGCCCGCTAACGACGTTGGTGACGCCACATGCATAGGAACCAGTTTCGGCAGCGGTGCAGTTGGCCACGAACAGGGTGGCGTTGGTGGCGCCGGGCAGGTTGGTGCCGGCATGTTTCCACTGGTAGAGAATCGGCGCGGTTCCTTCAGCCACAACGGTAAAGGAAGCGGTGCGCCCCGGGTATACCAGGCGCGTGAGCGGCTGGGCGGTGATCGAGGGCGGCACGGCGGGGTCAATCGCGACGGGGACGATGGAGCTGGTGACGGAGCCAAAGTTGTTGCCGACGACCAGATCGTAATTGCCGGCATCGGCCAGAGCGGCGGAGGGCTTAACATAGGTAACAGCAGTAGCCCCGGGAAGGTTGACACCGTCCTTGCGCCATTGGAATGTCAGCGGAGGGAGTCCGTAAACGTCCGCGGACAGTGAGAAGGCGGTTGTGGTATAAATCAACCCACTGGGAGCCAGCGTGGGCGGGTCAGAAACAAACGCGGGCTTGCTGGAGGTGGGATCGCCGAAGCCAGCCAGCGCATGTGTTCGAAGCTGGCCTTCGGTCAGAGTCTTCGGATAAACGGCGGCTTCATCAACCAGGCCTTTGAAGAAACGCGCTGCGTCCTGATCGGCGCCAATGCGTGTGATGGAGGCAAAAGCCTGGGGCGTGTGTTGGACAATATTCTCGGCCTTACTCCAAGTCGTGCCATCATACATATACATGGTGGCCTTGTCGGGAGCAATCGACAGAGCGACATATGTCCAGGCACCATCGGGAGGGATCAAACCTGAAACCCAACCGTAGGAGTTCCCCTGGTCGTTCCAATGGTAACCGAGGTTGTCAGTCGTGTCCTTGAAGTCGAGGCCGGTTGCCGTGCCAGCATCCCCCCGGTGAAAAAGCACTCCAGCATAGCTATCTTGAGTGCCATTGCGCTTGAGCCAGCACTCGAAGGTAACCGTGCTGGAATTGAAGTTAAGGGCGGGAACGGAAACGATGCCGTTTGTGCCGCTCGGCTGGAGCACGCGGTTGTCCGTCGCGAAGCCCGGATAGGTGGGGCTGTCGAGGTCCTGAACGGTGGTGCTGAAGTACTGATATTTGCCGTTGTTGGAACTGCCGAGTGTTCCGCTGTTCGCAGCGACGGGAAGGTTGAAAGCAGGTTCGCTGAGCCGCCAATAACCCACAGGAGAATCCGTGAGCACTACCTGATCATAAGCAGTCGCCGGAGCGGCATTGGTGCCAGCGTCATAGTGGGCCAAAATCCTCGCGGGGCTGAGAGCGGTATTGTAGTAGGCAGGCTCGTCAATGGCCCCATTGTAACGAAATGCGCCCAACTGGCCGTCAGCGCGAGAGCCGAGTGTCAGCGGGATGATGGTATCCATCACCGGGGCGAAGGAAGGTGCGGCCACCGAAGCCACCTGCTGGCCATTGACATAGAGCCTGGAATTGGCGCCATCCCAGACCCCCACGACGTGGTGCCACGCACCTACGACAGGCGCGCTGCCCCCGGTGGCGTTGAAGGTGGCGTTTCCAGTTCCGTAACTGCGGAACGTCCAGTTGGCGGCGCCATTCTGGTAAAACAACCAACCGAACCGCGAACCATCGCCTCCTCCCGGGGGAGTGCCAAATTGAGTGAATGACGCGGCGCACATCGTGGTGGAATCAGCACTGCTGGTCGCAGCTGGTTTGGCCCAGAATTCAAAAGAAAACGGACCGGAAACATTGAGAGCGGCGTTAAACGGAACGCGCATCCGGTTGACGGCTGCATTGGGGAAATCGGCTGCAGTGTTTGCCGGCTGGCTAACGATGGCCCCTGAAACGGGGTGGACCGCACCGCTCACATACTGACCGGTGCCGGCAGCGCCAAGGGTGCCAACGTTCGTGGCATAATCCAGGGTTGGGAGGATCCCGGTTTCATTCAACCGGAAGTAAGCGGCAGGGCTGTCACCTAGAACGGTCGTGGAGTAGTCTGCAAACAAGGAGGAAGCCGTGACCGCAAGGCCAAGCGCTCCTATTATTGAGTATTTCACTGCGTTATTCCTTAACATATTCAGTATTCTGGTGGTTTGTGGTTGAGTTTTTCGGAGCGGTACTGCGGAAGAAAACGGGGAGATGGCGCAGTGGCAAGGGCGGAGCGACTCTGACTCCCTTGAACGGGTGGTAGCGACTGCCAAACGCTTTGTTTTGAATAAGGTCTCTGCGCACGACTAAACAACGTCAACGTCTAACTGTCCTCCAAGCACGCCGCCTATTTGAGGCCTGGGTTACTTATGGACGATATTGGCATAGCTTACCTCAATTTCCCCAATGCTCGCCATACCACAAACGGGGGAGAAGCCACATCAGCAGTAACTTTTTGCCGGTTGAACCGCCAAAACATCCTCTCCTAATCTTGCTTGCCGCGCTTGAAAGTTTCCCAACAATGGCAACAGTTTATGAACAACCCATCTCCAAAGCAGAACCGCCTGGTTCCTGACGCGGTTATCTTCAACGCCAGGATCCAGACCATGGGTTCCGGGCAACCGCGCGCCGGGGGAATTGCCGTTTGCCAGGACCGCATTGCGGCCGTCGGCACCTCCGAACAGATCCGGGCACTGGCCGGCTCGCGAACGCACCTGATTGATGGCCAAGGCAGGCTGGTGCTGCCGGGCTTCAACGACGCGCATGTGCATTTCCTGGCGGGCGGGTTTTCATTGGGGGCGGTAAATTTGCGGGAAGCGAAAACTCCCGAAGAGATGGCGTCGGGTTTGCGTGAATTTGCCGCCCGGCAGCCTGTGGGCCGATGGATCACGGGCGGCGATTGGGATCACGAGCAATGGCCGGGCACACCTTTGCCAACGCGTGAGTGGGTGGATTCCTTCACGCCCAGGCACCCGGTTTTCGTCCAGCGTTTGGACGGCCACATGGCACTGGCCAACAGCCTGGCTTTGAGATTGGCTGGTATTGGCCGTGCGACTCAGGATCCGCCAGGGGGGCTGATTGTTCGCAACCGAGATACCGGCGAACCCACCGGTCTGCTCAAGGATTCGGCGATGGACATCGTCACCCGTGTGGTTCCGGCGGCGAGCTTCGAGGCAAAGTATCAGGCTGCCTGCGCTGCCACCCGCCACGCCGCGTCGCTGGGTGTCACCAGTGTAACGGACGTTTCGGCGGATGGCGATATTGGCCTGTATCAACTCATGGCCCAGCGCGGCGACCTGGTGACGCGGATCTACGGCACCCGGAGCATTGTGTCATGGGAGACTTTAGGGAAGACCGGCATCCTTTGTCCTTTCGGCAACCCCTGGGTTCGCATGGGAGGGCTAAAGGGCTTTTCGGATGGAAGCCTGGGCTCAACCACGGCGCTTTTTTTCGAACCGTATGAGGACGCGCCTGAAACCGCCGGTCTGTTGTTCGACCAAATGATTCCGGAGGGTATCATGCTGGAGCGAGTGCGCGCCGCCGACCGCGCCGGTTTGCAGGTCATGATCCACGCCATTGGAGACAAGGCCAACGTGATCATCCTGGATCTTTACAAGCAGGTTGCCAGGGAGAACGGCCCGCGCGACCGCCGATTCCGAATCGAACACGCCCAGCATTTGCGGCCGCAGGATATTCCGCGATTTGGCAGGCAGCAGGTCATTGCCTCCATGCAACCTTATCACGCGGCGGACGATGGCCGATGGTGCGGCAAGCGATTGGGAACAAAACGCTCACGTTGCGCCTACGCGTTTCGGTCCCTCCTGGACACCGGCGCTATCCTGGCATTCGGATCGGATTGGACCGTGGCTCCGCTGGACCCGCTGCCGGCGATCAAGGCTGCGGTCACCCGGCAAACGCTGGATGGCGGCCATCCTGAGGGTTGGATTCCCGAGCAGAAAATCACGGTCGAGGAGGCCGTTCGAGCCTACACGATGGGCTCGGCCTTCGCGGAATTCGCGGAGGATTTCAAGGGCTCCATCTCTGTGGGAAAACTGGCGGACCTCGTGATCCTCGACCGCGACATATTCACGATCAACCCCAGCCAAATCGACGAGGCAAAAGTGATCCTGACGATGGTGGGCGGCAAGGTCGTTTACGAGGCGAAGAACAGGTGAGCCGAATGAAAGACCTGACAAGCCATCGATGGATCAAGATTAAGGGCCTGCTCTTTCTGCTGGTTGGGATTATCGCGGGGGCGCTGATCGTGCTGGAAGCCCACTCCTGGAGAATCGCCGCGCTGCTGGCCATCTCAGTCTGGTGTTTTTGCCGGTTCTACTACTTTGCTTTTTACGTTATCGAGCATTACGTGGATCCAGGCTACAAGTTCTCCGGTCTGCTGGATTTCGCGAAATACCTGCTCTCAAAAGATCGGCGGCGGTGAATTTCTCGAAAATCCGTTAGTCGGAGGGCTCCTCGATGCTTTTGGCCTGGGCGGCGGCGCACGCAAATTTCTGGTTGGCCCCTTCGCGGGTTTTCCGTCAACATCGCGGCGATGGGTTTTCGAGAATTCACCGGTCAGAAGCAGGGGATTGAATTGCTGCAGCGCTCCCTGGAGCGCGGGCGGCTCGCGCACGCCTATCTTTTCACCGGCACCCAGCTCGACATCCTGGAATTGATCGCGGTTAACCTGGCCAGGACCCTGAACTGCCAGAAGCCGGAAAAACGCGGCGGGGCTCCCGTCGACGCCTGCGGCCAATGCCTCCCGTGCCAGAAGATCGAACATGGCAATCACGCGGATGTCCACTGGGTCCGACCCGAGTCGAAGACCCGCATCATCACCACGGACCAGGTGCGGGATTTGATGCGCGAAATTCAACTCAAGCCGTCCGAGGCTGAGTACAAGATCGCCGTGATCGTGGCCGCCGACCGCCTCAAGGTCGAAGCCGCCAACGCCTTTCTAAAGACGCTGGAGGAACCACCGGCTAAATCGATCATAATCCTGCTCTCGACCGAGCCCCAACGGCTCCTGGAGACGATCATTTCCCGCTGTCTCCGGATCAATTTCGGAGGCGACGCTCTCGCTTCGATCACACCCGCGCAGGTGGCCTGGCTTGAAGAATTCAGCGAAATCGCTTCCCGCGAGCAGAAAAGCCTGATGGCCCGTTACCGCCTCCTGGACGTATTGCTGAAAAAGCTCAAGGAATTGCGCCAGGTCATCGAGGACAGCCTCACGAAAAAGTCCCCGCTCACACGTTACAACGATATTTCGAACGACCTCCGCGAGAGGTGGGAAGACGAGCTTAAGGCCGCCATTGAAGCCGAATATCGGCGCCAGCGGGGCGACTGGCTAGCAATGTTGCAGTGGTGGCTGCGGGATGTCTGGCTGCACAATCTCCGGATTGGAGACAACGCCGACGGCGCAGCCGAGTCAGGAAGTTTGCTCGCGTTCCCAAAGCTCTCCGCCCCTGCAAAGCGGATTGCGGGCCGGATCACGCCGCAACAGGCCCTCGAAAACCTCCGGGTCATTGAGCAACTGCAGCGCCGATTGCATACCAATGTGCAGGAAGCGCTGGCACTCGAAATCGGCTTGCTCAAGCTGAGACTCTGAGGCCGCATGACCGCAAAATCTTCACCTGCAAGGGCCCCGGAGCTGCCTCACTTGTTTGGTGCTTCTCTGCTTCCGCGGGTGTTCGCGGCGCTTTTTGGAGCATTCCTGGGCCTGGGCCTGCTGAAGTTCGGCAATCCGCCCATCATGGAGAAATACACCACCAACCCAGAGGATATCTACCAGGTGATCTTCGCCTCGCCGTGGCCCATCGGCTGGGCCTATGTCCTTCTCGGCGGACTTGTGTTTGCGGGCCTGTTCGCGGTCTGGGGGGATGGGCGGCGTTGGTTTCAAGTCACGTGCTCCGGACGAGGGACCGTCCGCGGTCCGGGGGAAGGGGCGCCTTTGTGGATCGTGGGGCTCGCCGTGACTTGGCTTGCTTGGCAGATTCTGGCGGCTTCAAGGTCGATTGACCCCGCTTTGTCCTCGGCGACGGTCCGGCATTTTTCCGCGTGCGTGGTCTGTTTTCTCCTCGGGTGGTTTGCACTGTCTGCCTGCGACCGGATGGGTCTCTTTTGGAGCGGCCTGATCGGCGGTTTGACGGTGGTGCTGCTGATCGGCTGGGAGCAGCATTTCGGTGGTCTGCAACGGACCCGGGACTACTTTTACCTGTATATTTATCCGACGATGAACGAGGTGCCCCCGGAGTATCTCAAGAAGATCTCGAGCAGCCGGATTTTCTCGACGCTCTTCTACCCGAACTCCCTGGCCGGGGCCCTTTTGTTGTTATTGCCCTGCTCGCTGGGGGTGCTTTGGAGTTCCACCCGCAACCAATTCACCCAACCCGCGCGGATTTTGCTCCTGGGTGTTGTAGCAGTTATGGCCCTGGCGTGCCTGTTTTGGTCGGGATCGAAGGGGGGTTGGCTGCTGATGTTGTTGCTGGCGATTGCTGCCATGCTTCGGTTGCCCCTGAAGACCAGTCTGAAGGTTTCGATTGTTGCCATCGTTTTGGTTTGTGGAGTGGCTGGCTTTGCCTGGAAGTATGCAGATTTCTTCAAGAAAGGGGCCACCAGCGTGGGAGCGCGGTTTGATTATTGGCGGGCAGCCATCCAGGTAGCGAGGGAAAACGCCGTCTACGGAACCGGCCCGGGGACATTTGCCAAGCCATATGCACAAATCAAGGATCCGGAATCCGAGATGACGCGACTGGTGCACAATGATTACCTGGAGCAGGCGAGCGATTCAGGGGTGATCGGTTTTGCGGCTTACGTTGCCTTTATCGTTATCGGCATCGCCTTTGCCTATCCGGGCGGACAAAACGGGGATTGGATGCGGTTTGGAACCTGGCTGGGTTTGGTGGGATGGAGCTTGCAGTCGCTCATTGACTTCAGTCTGTATGTGCCGGCAATTGCCTGGTGTGCGTTCGCCTTGCTCGGTTGGTTGCTGGGAACGAGGACTCGGACAGCCGCCGGGGCCGTGATTGATATCGACAAGTCAATTGACAAACCCTAGGTTCACACAGCCATGAAAGTTCTCTTCCTGAACGGTCCGAACCTGAATCTGCTCGGAAAACGTGAACCGGGCATCTATGGGCATACCACGCTGGCGGATATCGAAGCGCAGGTGCGGAATCGGGCTGCTGGCCTCAAGGTGGAAATTGATTTCCGCCAAAGCAACCACGAGGGAGAATTGGTGGGCTGGATCCAGGAGGCCAGGGGGAAATGGGAGGTGATCGTGCTGAACGCAGGCGCCTACACTCATACCAGCGTGGCGTTGCGGGACGCGATCTCAGCGGTGGGTATTCCGACGATCGAAACACACCTTTCCAACACCCACGCGAGGGAGGAATTCCGGCACAAGTCCTACCTGTCAGGGGTTTGCAAAGGCCAAATTACCGGATTTGGGGCATTTTCATACATTTTGGCCCTGGAAGCGGCAGTTAACGTTATCAATTCGCCTGAAATTGGCAAAAAGTAGACCTTTTTGGGGTGGTTTTTGCCGGCAAACAGCACCGGTTTGGCGCCCTTTTCTTACCACTTGACGGGGTTTCGGCTACCCGATATTCTTGCGCCGTCAGTTAAGTTAGAGACTTGAGCAGGGTCGTTTCACGGCTGCTGCTTTTTTGCTATAACAGCAAGCCGGGCGGATCGCACGCCACGTCATAAACCTTAAATTATCTGGTTGTGGACCTAAAAGACATTAAAGCCATCATTGA
>Ga0184628_10001720_pt1 | contig 10760 bp, 7 predicted proteins | sample PLM4_5_b1_FD_133149 | JGI IMG/M metagenome (GOLD analysis project Ga0184628, IMG submission 133149) | Groundwater sediment microbial communities from an aquifer in East River, Colorado, USA - PLM4_5_b1 | ecosystem: Environmental > Terrestrial > Soil > Riparian zone | place: USA: East River...
CCGAAATCCGAGTTCGCCGCGACAAGCACCAGGTCCGGCGCGTGAATTCCAATCCAGCGCCAAAGGGCATTCGATTCCACCTCTTCGCGGTACGCAATGCCGGAAGGCGGGAAATGCAGCTTTGCTCCATCGGGATTTGCGAGCGGAATTGCGAGGAGTCGGTACGGGCGTACATTCTGCGGGATCGCTTCGAATGACTTCACTTCATTGCGGATCAACGCAGCGGATGCATCATTTCCTTCCAGCCCCCCGATGATGAGGAGCGTCGGCGATGCAGGAGACGCGCCGGCAACGACGTTTACTTCGATGCGCGCTCCTTTGCCCGTCAATCCCAAATCCCATTTGTCCGCTCCAACAAGTGGCAAAACAAAAGCGAATACGATCAGAACTCGAAGAGCCATTTTTCGTTCTCTCATTTTCAACACGCAATGCCTCCCGTTTGGCGGGCATTATACTGCTTTGCTGTAATTCCAACTCAATCGCCACTCCGAGTCGTCGCAATGTATTCATTGCCGATTCATTCGTCGTTTAGAACAGCAGGCCAGCAGTGCGGGTTCTATCGGAATCGGTAGACAAGTCCGGTGGTAAACCGGTAGCCGTTTGTAGAGCCCAAATCAGTGTCGAGCACAGTCACGTTGCCCATATGCATGTAGTCCAGTTGCGCGCGAATCGCCAATTTTGAAGCGATCTTGAAGTCCGCTCCGCCACCCAGGGCCATCGAGAAACCATTCGCAGAATCGCTGACAGATGTGGATGGCGTGGTAAATGAGAAGCGGGAATTCGTGAATCCGAACAGGGCATGGACGAAAGGGCGTAGTTTCGGATTTGCAGTCGATACGAACCTCGGTCCCCCTCGAAAGGTCAGGAAACGCGCATTGCCGCTCACCTGCGTTCCCGCTTCCGTGAAGGATTCTGAATCGAACGAGCTTCCAAATTCTCCGGCGTAGGTAACCCAACGATCACTTGGTCCATTGACGGCGACGTTGAATCCGTGACCGTTAACGTCCTCCCCGAAGTGCTCAAATTGATAGCCTCCATACAATTCCTGACCGAACGCTGCAGGGCAAAGGGCGGCGACAATGACCGAAAGCAAAACGAAAGTCTTGAACATGTGAACTCCTTTCAGACATTAAGACACAGGAGCGTGACTAACGTGCTCCATTCCGTTGGGGGCGAACCGAAACGAATCACGTTGCCAAAGAAAGGCGGGTCGAATATGGTTCCAGCCAGGAATCCAAAATCGCGACCTGTGTCAGGGGAACAGCCGAAGGAATAAGGCCAGATGACGATTTTCTTGTACCTGTTGCCATTGTTGCTCGTGCAGCAGCCCAAACAACCGGAGTTCGGCACGCTCAGCGGTCTGCTTCGTGACAGCAATGGCAGGCCTGCGGCGGGGATTCGGGTTTTCGTGACACCCGTGGAGGCCGCGATCGTTGGGCGCGGTCGCGCGGCAGTCCCCGTTCGCGCTCCCGACCCGATTGGTCGTTCCGGGCGCGGTGGCGGTACCGCCATACTGAGCAGCATCAGCCAAACGGACAATCAGGGACGCTATCAATTGGCGGACGTTCTGCCTGGACGTTACTACATTGCGGCCGGTAGTCTGGCTTCTCCCACCTATTATCCGAGTGGAACTGCCTTGAACCAGGGCCGCATCGTCAATGTCGTTGCTGGAGAAACGATCACGAATCTGGATATCACGCTTGCCGCATCCGCCCCCAGCAACCCACAGAGGGACTTGTGGGGCAGGCTGGCGTTTGAAGACGGATCTGAACTGCAGGTCGGGACGTTACAGCAGTTCGCTTTCATCCTGTCATCGGGTAAGGTTCAACATATCGCGCAACCGTTTACTGTCCAGCAAGGGCTCTTTGCGTTTCAGTCAATCGAACCGGGCGAATACGTCGTTTCAGTTGCCCCGCTGCGGTTGGGCACCTACCTGAAGTCCATCACCTTCGGAAACGTCGACTTGACCAGGAACCCGCTTACCTTTGGCGCAGACACGGGCGACACTCAGATCCAGGTCTTCCTGACCAAAACCCGTCCAGCAGGTACGCCTCGGGGCGTAAAAGTAAAAGGCCACATCATTGGATGGCGAACAGGCAGCCCTCCGTTGGAGTTAAATGCCGTGTTGACTACAGTCGCCAATCGGGGCCACTCCGAGGATCTATTTGGTGTTGCTTCCTTTACACCCCAGGAAGACGGTTTGTTCGAAATCGATAGTGTGCCGCCGGGGCAGTATGTGATCTCACGCTATGAGAATGATCGGAGCATGGCCTTCAACGTCGCAGGAAACGATGTCACGAACCTGGAGTTGGAGTTAGGTCGCGATAATCGTAGTACGGGAGTCGCCTTGAATCGGAATGCGATAAGGTCCATCCGTGGCACGGTCGAAGTGGATGGCGGAGCGATCCCGGAGTTCACCGTTACGATCGCGACGATACGGGCGGGTGCGGCGGCCCCTCAGACAGTAGCCGTATCCGGCAGGGAATTTTCCGTGCAGCTTCCCGAAGGGGAATATCGCATTAGCATCTCCGGCCTTCCCAGGGGCTACTCCCTGGAAACGGTCACTGCCGGACCGTTGGACCTGACTGAACCTTTCCTGGTTTCCAAATCCGGGATAGCCGACAGGTTTACCGGCGCCCCGATCGTCGTTCGATCTGCCGCTCCGGCGCCAGCCGTCAGTGCCGGGATTACTGTTCGACTGAAAGCTCCGTCTTCACAGAAGTAGAAAAGCCGTTGCCGCGCCATCTGAACTATTTCTGAACAGCTAAGCTATTGTTGGGACTTGTAGTTTGCAGAGGATCGCAGGGCTGATGTAGAGTTCTCGGCGAAATGGAAGTCTCGGCAAAAACCAAATCCAGGCTCATTCGATTTGAATCGTTCGAACTCCGTCTGGATACCGGCGAACTTCGGAAGCACGGAAGAAGGGTTCGACTTCAGGATCAGCCGGGCCGGCTTCTCACACTGCTCGCAGCGCGGCCTGGAGAACTTGTTACCCGCACCGAGATTCAGGAAACCCTCTGGGAAAAAGGGCGCTTCGTCGAATTCGATCATGCCGTCAACACCGCGATAAAGAAGGTCCGCGAAGCGCTTGACGACGACCCCGAAGCACCACAGATCATTGAGACGCTGCCCCGCAAGGGGTACAGATTCATAGCGACAGTCGAATGGATCGAGGATCCAGGCGCAGAACCACCGGAACCCGAACTCGCGGTGGACCTCAAGCCGCAGTTGGCGCCGCTTTCGATTCCTTCGGAGCCCGAGCCGGCGCTGGCACCTCGCGGAGCCATACCGTCGTTTTTGCTTTGGCTGATGGGCGCCGTGATTCTCGTTTTCGCGGGCTTCGAAATCTGGAGTTCCTTCTCCCCAACATCCTCCAATACCGGCCGGGAGATGCGGGTCGAAGTTACGACTCCCTCGACGGCTGATCCGACTTCGATTGCAGTCTCGCCGGACGGCCTGAAAATCGCGTACGTTGCGATCTCCGAGGGCCGATCGCAATTGCGCGTGCGGTTTTTGGACTCCGGGTTGGAACGTTCTCTGGCAGGTACGGATGGAGCGCTCTTCCCATTCTGGTCTCCGAACAACAGGTCTGTTGGTTTCTTCGCCGATGGCTTATTGAAGCGGACCGATATCGATGGCGGAATGCCGCGCATTCTTGCGGAAGCTCCTGCAGGAAGAGGCGGCGCATGGAACAGCGAGGACATGATTCTCTTTGCGCCGAACGTCGGCGGACCGATCTTCAAAGTTTCTGCCCTGGGAGAGGGCAAGGCGACGCCTCTGACGAATGTGGACGCAGGCAGCCATCGTCATCCGCGGTTTCTGCCCGATGGCCATCATTTCATCTACTTTGTCACCGGCGCTTCGGACCGAGGTGTGTGGGTTGAAGATATGGCGAACCCGGCAAAATCGCGTCGGCGCCTGAACTTACCTGCCGACGCTGCGGTGGAATTCGTTTCTCCGAATCACCTTCTCTATGTGTCGCAATCCACGCTTCTTGCGCAGACTTTTGATCCGAACAATTTAACGATGTCCGGTGACGCCGTTCGCATTGCTGAAGGGATTACCGTGGACGCCGCGATGAACCGCGCCGCGGTTTCCGTTTCATCGACCGGAACCATTATCTATAGGACGGGTTCGGGAGGCGGGCAGAGACAATTCATCTGGTTCGATCGGCGAGGTCAGGAGACCGAGCACGTGGGTGAGCAGGACGATAATGGAATCCTTGGGCCGGCACTCTCTCCCGACGGACAGCACGTTGCAATGTACCGGACGGTGGACGGGAACGCCGACATCTGGCTGATGGAAATAGAACGTGGGGTTCGCGAACGCTTCACGATGGATGCCGCCGGCGAAGTCAATCCGGTCTGGTCGCCGGATCGACGGCGCATTGCCTTCAGTTCGAATCGCAATGGGGCGTATGACCTCTATGTGCAGTCCACATCCGGGCCGGAGGTTGAGCTGCTGCTCAAGACGGAGGAAGCCAAGAGCGCTTCCAGCTGGTCTCCTGACGGCAAGTATCTCCTGTATCGAAGCGCCAGTCCCGACTTTGGCTATGACATCTGGGCCTTACCTTTCGATGAAAGAGGCAAACCCGGGACGCCCTTTCCAGTGAAACAGACCAAGGCGGAGGAGAGAGAGGCTGAATTCTCACCGAGCGGGGACTGGATTGCTTATCAGTCCAACGTGTCCGGCCGTCCGGAGGTCTACATCCAGTCGTTTCCATCGGATGCGAACGCGATTCTCCTTCCGGTATCGACCGGTGGTGGCGCTCAACCCCGATGGGGAAGCAACAACGAGTTGTTTTACATCGATCTGGATGGCCAGCTGATGTCCGTTCCTATTCACTACAGCAAGGACGGCCGCGAGATTCGACCTGGAACGCCAGCGTCGTTGTTTGCAACGAGCGTCGGCGGCGCGGTGCACAGCAACGACAGACAGCAGTATGTGGTCTCGAACGACGGAAAGCGGCTGCTGATGAACACCCTCACCGAAGCCAGTTCCCCGATCCACGTGATCCTGAATTGGCGAGCCCAGCCCTGAAATCTGCCCGGAACTTCCACAATTCAGACGAATTCAGCAGGAATACAGACTCCGTCCATTGCGCGTGCATTGTAGGCGTTAGCTTCCGCAGATACGATCTCGCACTCAATGGAGGCCCTATGAAAGTTGGATCGATGTTGAAAAAGTCCGTCGTTCGCATTCTGTTTTTCGGAATTGGATTTGGATTGTCGTATTGGATTACCAGGCCGGCGACGCACGGCGAATCGGAAAAGGTAACTACGCCGGACCCTCTCCGCTCCTCCCCGAAACCGCAGCTCACCTTTCCCGTTTAGCGTAGGAAACAAAGCTGTGAAGACCCGGGCACTCCTTGTCACCATCCTTGCGCTGCTTTTCCTGACGACCGCTACCAGTATTTCCGCTCCCCTTCAGGCCACGCTGACACCGCAGGAAATCCTGACGCGGATGGCCGATGTCTATGCGAAATGCAGCAGCTATCGCGATGAAGGAAAGGTGATCCAGGGAGGCCGCGTGGGCCTGACCTTTTCAACTCTCTTCGAAAGGCCCTTATTGTTTCGATTTGAATATACACGGACCATCGGTCCCGGCGGACAGTACGTCCTCTGGAGAACAATGCCAGGTGACACTCAAACCTGGTGGACGATTCGACCCGAAGTTCAAAACCGTTCGATGGATCTTGCAATTGCGGGTGCAACGGGAGTTTCCCTTGCAACGAGTCACAATATTCCCGCGCTCCTGATGCCGGATGAAGTCAGCGGATTTTCCTTTGCTCGCGAGAACTGGGTCGACGTCAAGTCTGCTGAAGAGGAATCCGTTGAAGGGCATCCATCCTATAAGATCAGCGGTCACTTTCCCAATGTCCCAACTTCACTGGTCACACTGTGGGTCGATAGGGAAACCTTTCTCGTTCGGCAGGTTCTTTCCAATGGCGCAACGGTCGTCTACTCGCCGCAGGTGAATGTTCCGATCGATAAGTCGCTGTTTCAGTTTCAACCGCCCGGTGCGTCACAAGCGCCAGTATTACCTTTGGTCGTGCCTCCAGTTCAATCTCAGGCCGGTACTGGAGTCATCACGGGAAAGATTGTCGCGATTGATGGCGGGCCAGCTGCCGGAGTTCGCGTTGGAGCAGTTGCGCGAGCGGACGCGAATGCCGCTGCAACGGCAACTTCGACAGCAACAATGGTGGCTGGGCTTGCTCAAACCGATGGCGCAGGCAACTATCGTCTCGAAAATGTTCCGGCAGGATCGTATTACGTGACTGCGGGGCTCGTGGATCTGCCGACGTACTATCCAGGCGTTTCCGCCCCAGGCACCAACAGTCTCGTGCGCGTCAGCGCCGGCGCGACTTTGACGGGCGTCGACTTTCGCCTGGTTCAGACAACTGGCCTGAGCGTCAGAGGACGTCTTAGCGGTGCAACTTCTCTGCCGGGCGCGGCAAGTCCTATTAGGTTCGGAAGCGTGGTGTTGTTGCCGCGAACCCGAGGCACGATTCTGAGGGCGGGGATCCAGAGTGATCTTTCATTCGAGTTTACGAATGTGCAGCCGGGAACCTATTCGGTCCAACTTTCCGTCCCGGGTACGCTTGTCTTGAAGGAAACCACGACAATTACGCTGACTTCAAACAATCTTGCCGATGTGCTCCTGCCGGTAATCGATAGCGCGATTGCGATCACAGGTACTGGAATGGAAACGGCGTGGAATCTTTCGGGAAGCTGGCGGGGAATTGCGACGGACGTTAATACAGGCACGCTGTATGCGGGAAGCCCGCAGCGTCTGGCTCAAATCGATTCAGCAGGAAATGTCCGAGGTGAGACACCGGTTGCTGCCGCTCCCACCCTTCGCCTGGCTCGATTCCAGGGAGAGAGTTCGCCCGTCTTTCTAACTTTTGGTACATGGAGCGAGAACGTTCAGGCGTTCGATTCCAAAGGAAAGCTCTTGTGGACGTATCCCAAAGCGGAAAACCTCGCACAGGGTATCGATGATGCCTGGCCCATCGATCTGGATGGCGATCAATCGGATGAGGTCGTCGTCGGCTTCAACGGCAACACCGGCCTTCATGTTCTCAGCAGCAAAGGCGAGGTCCTCTGGACTGCGACTGGAAATATTGGCAACGTCTGGCACGTCTCTGGTGGAGACGTGCACGGCGACGGTAAGCCGGTCGTCGTCACGACATCTGCAGCGGGGAAAGTACATGTCTTCAGCGACAACGGCAAGACGCGCACGGATCTGAATGCCGGTATTTATGCCAACATGGTGCGCATCGGAAGGATCGCTGCGGCCGACACGTCGGAAACCATAGTCGTCGGCGGGTCGGACTCCGCAAACAATCAGGCGAATCTGGTGGCATTAGGCGCAGATGGAACGATTCGGTGGAAGGTCCAGTTGCCGTCTTCAGGCCGCCCGTTCATTCAATCGACCTACTTTGCTCCGGCAAAGTCATGGATCGCTGTTGCATTGCAGGGTGGAACGATTCACGTCATCGATGCGGAGCGCGGCGCGATTATCGCGAGCGCGGACGGACAGGGGCAGATCCCTGAATTGGCCTGGCTGCCGGTCAGCGGCGGAGACCCGCTGCTCGTCGTTTCTTCCCCCACCCGTCTCACCGCATTTCGCATCACAGGAAGGGCCGCATCAAATGTGATTCCGCGCGAGTCCGTTCCGCGATAGCCGCGAATTTGCTTGAAGTGCAGTGCGGTGCGCTCATATCTTCCTTCGATCGAGCTAGTCGAGAATTGAAGGAGGACATCATGCGACGCATTTCACGACGCGAAATGCTCCAGCACCTGGGAGCCACTCTGACCGCCGCGACGGTGTTGCCCCTCGCGTTACCGATGCGGGCGCGGGCACAGGCGCAGGCCGCTGTCGCGGAGTCGTTCATATCGTTTACAGCTGCTGAGGCGCAGACGGTTAAGGCGATTGTCGCTCGGATTATTCCCTCCGATGCAAATGGACCGGGAGCGCTTGAAGCGCGCGCCGATCGCTTCATTGACCGCGCGCTTGCGGGAGCACTGAAAGCCTCACGCCCGGCCTACGCGACGGGACTCGCCGCTGTGGACGCAGCAGCTCGCACCGCCAGGGGCAAAGACTTCTCGCAGCTTTCTGCCACCGATCAGGACTCCGTGCTGACATCGGTGCAGCAGACGAACGGACAATTCTTCAACATGATCCGCACACACACCATTCAGGGAACATTTTCGGATCCGTTCTATGGCGGAAATGCCAACTTCATCGGCTGGGATCTGATCGGCTATCCGGGCGCGCGCACCTCGGTCTCAGCCGATTTGCAACGCATGGATAAGAAGCCGGAGCCGAGCCGCAAGTCGGCCTATGACTATGGAATGTTCTCGAAGGGAGATGCTTAAGCCATGGCGACGACGCTGAAGAAGACGAATGTCGTCATCGTCGGACTTGGCGCAGCCGGTGGCGTCGCCTGCCTGCCGCTGGCGCAGGCCGGAATTGATGTGATCGGCCTCGATGCCGGTCCACGCCTGAACGTCCGGGATATGGCACCCGACGAACTGAGGCTGAACCGCAGAGTCTGGCCGCCGGGCCCGCAGAAGACCCAGGGCGAAGCGCCGACTTCGCGCGCGAATGCCGCGGGAAATGCAATCCAGGGCGGCCATCCGATGATGAACGCCGTTGGAGGCACATCAATTCATTATTGGGGACAGAGCTGGCGGCTCAGTTCCTGGGACTTCAAGGTGCGAAGTGAAACGATTCGACGCTACGGCGCCTCGCGCATTCCCAAAGGTTCGACGATTGAAGACTGGCCTTTCAGTTATGACGAACTTGAACCGTTTTACGACAAGGTGGAGTACACCGTCGGTATTTCCGGCAAGGCAGGCAACATCAACGGCAAACTCGACGAACGCGGGAACATCTTTGAAGCTCCGCGCAAACGCGAGTTCCCGATGCCGGCGCTGCGGACAACCGGGTTCACGGAAAAGATGGCAGCGGCGGCGAAATCTTTGGGATGGCATCCGGCTCCGGGTCCGGCGGCTGTGACGACTAAGTCGTATGACGGTCGTCCGGGATGCGCATATCACGGCTACTGCTCTGGTGCGGGTTGTCACATCAATGCCAAGAGTTCGACGGCGGTAACCACCATCCCGCTTGCGGAGAAGACCGGCCATTTCTCCGTGGTCAGCGAAGCGCGAGTGACCGCAGTTGAAGTCGACAACAACGGACGAGTCACCGGCGTGACTTATGTGAAAGGCGGGACAGAATATTTTCAGCCGGCAGACGTTGTACTCATTGCCGGATACGTTTACGAGAATTCACGCCTGTTGTTGCTGTCGAAATCGAAACCCTATCCGAACGGGTTGTCGAACAATCATGGCCAGGTTGGCAGACATTACTTCAGCCACAACCAAGGCGCGCCGGTGGCTGCAATGTTCCCGTTCAATTTGAACAATTGGTATGGCCTGCCAGCTCAGGGAATGGCCGTCGATAACTGGGCGGATGATAACTTTGACCATTCGGGTCTGGACTTCATCGGTGGCGGGGGCATGTATGTGTACACGGAGAGACGTCCTATTGCTTCCGTCAATGGACTCGGCGGGTGGTTGAGCGGTACACCCACGTGGGGCTCGGCATGGAAAGCCTTCGTCAAGACCAACGCCGACCGCATCAATAGCGCTTACCTGCAAAAAACAACACTGCCCTACGATGACAATTATCTGGATCTGGATCCAAACGTGAAAGACCCGTTCGGCCTGCCGGTGACTCGCATCACGGCCGAGCTCAAGGACAATGAAAAGAAAATCGCCGCATTCATGCAGGAGAAAATGGAGCAGTGGTACCGGGCGGCGGGCGCTGTGGCAATTCAGCGGTCACCTATCGGCAACGCCATGGGAACAACCACACACGCGTATGGCGGCACACGCATGGGCATGAATCCGGATACCAACGTGGTGAACGGCTGGGGCTTCTCGCACGAAGCGCCGAATCTCGGTATTCTCGGCGCATCTGTGATGGGTACGAGCGGATCGAGAAATCCGACGCTCACGCTTCAGGCTATTGCGTGGCGCACAGCCGATTATCTGGCGAAGAACTGGAAGAGTATCGCGATCTGAAACCGATCAACGTCACCGGAATTCGAGGCAGCCTCCGAACTCCTCGTGCGAATTCGGAGGCTGCTGCCACGCTCTTAGATTCTCTAAGGCAAGCTGAACACGAACAACCTGGGTTTTGCAGGACCTGTCTGTGCAGCCGGCGGCGCGCCGCGTTGGGCTGCGGAGAGTCCGGGCTCCTGAGGCGGCGGTGCAGGCGCACCAGCGCGAGGCGGAAGTCCGTTGGATCCGCCAACCGGTCCTTGTCCAGCCATCAGCGCGACATACTGCTTGCCGTTATGCACGTACGTGATTGGCGGTCCGACACCCAGAGTTTCGCCAATCGCGATATCCAGCAACCTCTCGCCTTTGTCCGCCGTGTAGGCGCGCAGGCGTCCCTGTGGCGTAACCTGAAACACCAGGTTGGCTGCGGTAGATACGGCACCGCCGAATCGATTTCCACCACCTTCTGCAAACCAGCGTTCCTTCTGGGTAACGGGATCCCATGCACTGAGAACGTTCTTGTCTCCCGGCAGGTTTCGGACCGGTCCGATGGATGGCGGCTTCGCGTATGTCACCTGGGCCCCAAGGCGAATGCCGAAATTCTGGCTGCCCGGAGTTGGCGCATATTGCTCCGCCGCAATGAAGTTGAGAGTGCCACCTGAAACATTGATGGGAACATAGACCAGG
>Ga0184628_10001721_pt1 | contig 10751 bp, 21 predicted proteins | sample PLM4_5_b1_FD_133149 | JGI IMG/M metagenome (GOLD analysis project Ga0184628, IMG submission 133149) | Groundwater sediment microbial communities from an aquifer in East River, Colorado, USA - PLM4_5_b1 | ecosystem: Environmental > Terrestrial > Soil > Riparian zone | place: USA: East River...
CTTCTTGGCGGCGATCTTGCGGCGCTTGCGCGAACGCGTCGGCGCCGGCTCCTCGCGGAGCGCGACGACCGTCCCGCCGGCCGCTTCGATCTTCTCGCGCGCGGTCGCGGAGAAACGGTGGGCCGTCACGTTCAGCTTCTTCGAGATGTCTCCGTAGCCGAGGATCTTGACGTCGGTGCGGAGGTTGCGGATCAGCCCGAGCGCCTTCAGCGCCTCGGGCGTGACATCCGCGCCGGCGTCGAAACGTGTCTCGAGGTCGCGCACGTTGACGCCCTGCGTGAACGTGCGGAACGGGCCGACCGGCATCGCGTCCTTCGACGTGGAGCCGCGCTGCTTCGGGAGCCGCATGTACATCGGCATCTGGCCGCCCTCGAAACCGGCGCGCATCTTGTGCGAGCCCGCACGCGACTTCTGGCCCTTCAGCCCGCGACCGGAGTAGCGCCCCTTGCCGGAGCCCAGACCGCGCCCGATGCGCTTGCGGTCCTGCCGCGGCTGCGCGGGTGCGAGGTTGCTGAGTGAGAGCTTGCGATCCGCCAAGACCTAGACCTCCTCCACCTGCACGAGGTGGCGGACCTTGCGGAGCATACCGGCGAGTACCGGGCTCTCAGGCTTCTCGACGCTCTTGCCGATCTTGCCGAGCCCGAGCGCGCGCAGTGTGCCGCGATGGCGCTGGCTCTGACCGATCTGGCTCCGGGTCTGGGTGATCTTCAGCGTCGTCATTCGCTCTCAACCGTGGCGGTAGCCGCGGGGGCCTCCGGCTCCGGCTCCGGCTCCGGATGCTTGTACGGAAGCACTTCGGCGATCGTCTTCCCGCGTGCGCGCGCAACGTCCTCGGGACGCCGCAGCGACTGGAGTGCGTTGACCGTCGCCTTCGCCATGTTGATCGGGTTCGTCGTGCCGAGGCTCTTCGCCAGGATGTCGCGGATCCCGGCGAGCTCCAGCACCGCGCGGACGCCGCCGCCGGCGATCACACCGGTGCCCTCGCTGGCAGGGCGGAGCATCACGCGTGCGGCGTCGAACTTGCCGATCACGCCGTGCGTGATCGTCGTCCCGTGCTTCGGCACCGTGAACATGTTCTTCTTCGCGTCGTCGACCGCCTTCGTGATCGCGAGCGGGACCTCGCGCGCCTTGCCGTAGCCGACCCCGACCCGGTCGTGCTCGTCGCCGATCACCACGAGCGCGGTGAACGAGAAGCGCCGGCCGCCCTTGACGACCTTCGCGACGCGGTTGATCTCGACCACGCGCTCCTTGAGCTCGCGGCTCTCCTGAAATTGCACGTCGCTCAAAACTTGAGTCCTCCCTCGCGCGCGGCATTCGCCAGCGCCTTGACGCGGCCGTGGTAGAGGTAGCCCGCACGGTCGAAGACGGCGGACTCGACGCCCGCCTTCTTCGCAGCCTCTGCGAGCAGCTTGCCGACCTCGACCGCCTGATCCGACTTGTTGCCCTTGAACGACTTCTTGCCGTCGAGCCAGCTGGCCGCCGCGAGCGTCTTGCCGCTCGTGTCGTCGATCAGCTGCGCTGCAATCCCTCGATTCGAACGGAACACGGCCAAGCGCGGGCGCTCTGCAGTGCCCGAAACCTTGCCGCGCACGCGGCGGTGGCGCCGAAGGCGCGCTTCGCGAACGGTCGCGCTCATGCGCGCTTCCCGACCTTGCGGCGAACGTACTCGCCCTCGTAGCGAATGCCCTTGCCCTTGTACGGCTCGGGCGGGCGGACCTTGCGGATCTCCGCGGCGAGCTGGCCGACCGCCTGCTTGTCGATTCCCTTCACGACGATCTGCGTCGGCACGGGGACCTCGAACGAGACTCCCTGGCGCGGCTCGATCGTGACCGGATGCGAGTAGCCCACGCTCAGCTCGAGCGACTCGCCCCTGAGCGCGGCGCGATAGCCGACTCCCTGGAGCTCGAGCCGCTTCTCGAAGCCCTTCGTGACGCCCTCGACCATGTTCGCGACGAGCGTGCGCGTCAGCCCGTGGAGCGCACGGTCGTCGCCTCGCTCGGTCGGGCGCTCGACGACGATCTCGCCCTCGCGCTGCTCAATCTTCATGCGGCCCGGGACGACCTGCGACAGCTCGCCGAGCGGACCGTTCACCTGAACGCGCCCAGGGGAGATCGCCACGTTGACCGAGGTCGGCAGTTCGATTGGGCGTTTTCCGATTCGACTCATGGCGTTACCAAACGAAGCAGATGACCTCGCCGCCCACGCCTTCGCGCTCGGCGGTGCGGCTCGTGATGAGTCCCTGAGGGGTGGACATGATCGCGGTACCCATGCCGCCGAGCACGCGCGGCAGGCGATCCTTGCGAGCGTACACGCGACGCCCGGGCTTGGAGACGCGCTTCAGATCGGTGAGGATCCGCTCGCGGCTCCGGCCGTACTTGAGGTCGACGACGAGAGCGTCGAACGGGTCGCCGCTCTCGACGCGGTAGTCCTTGATGTAGCCCTCCTCCTTGAGCAGCCGCGCGATCTCGACCTTCACCTTGGAGGTCGGCATGCGCGCGCTCTCGTGGAGTGCCTTGTTCGCATTGCGGATTCGCGTGAGCATGTCCGCGATCGGATCGGTTACCACGTCGTCCTCCCTACCAGCTGCTCTTCGTCATCCCGGGAATCGCGCCGTTGTGTGCGAGCTCCCGCAAACAGATCCGGCACAGGCCGAACTTGCGAAAGACCGCACGCGGACGCCCGCAGCGGTTGCAGCGCGAGTACGCACGCGTCTTGAACTTCTGCGGCCTGGCCTGCTTGATCACCAGCGACTTCTTTGCCATTTACTCCTGCTCCCTCTGCTCGCCGGCGAACGGCAGGCCGAGCGCGCGCAGCAACGCGAGCGCCTGGTCGTCCGTCTCGGCAGTGGTCGTGATCGCGACGTCGAGCCCGCGGACTTGCGAGACGTCGTCGTAGTTGATCTCGGGAAAGATGAGCTGCTCGCGAATGCCGAGCGAATAGTTTCCGCGGCCGTCGAACGAGCGCGGGCTCAGGCCGCGGAAGTCGCGGATCCGAGGCAGTGCGATCGAGACGAGCCGGTCGAGGAACTCCCACATGCGGTCGCCGCGGAGCGTGACCTTCGCGCCGATCGGCATCCCCTCGCGGATCTTGAACTGCGCGATCGATTTGCGGGCCTTGCGCACCTGCGCGCGCTGCCCGGCGATGATCGTCAGCTCCTCGATCGCCGCGTCGAGCTGCTTCGCGTCGGTCTTGGCCTCCCCGACGCCCATGTTGAGCGTGATCTTCGAGATGCGCGGGACCTGCATCAGGGACAGGCCGAGCTCGTCCTTCAGCTTGCCGCGGAGCTCGCCGACGTACAGCTGCTTCAGGCGCGGCTTGTAGTCGCGCGCCTCTGCGGTCGTGTCGCGCGTGGGTGCTTCGCGGGTCGCCATCAGCGGTCGATCTCCTGGCCGCAGTCGGCGCGCTTGCAGACGCGGACGTGGATGATGCCGCCCTTCGCTTCCTTCGCGGTCATACCGACGCGGGTCGGCCGGTTGCAGACCGGGCAGACGACCATCACGTTCGAGACGGCCACGGCGGACGCCTTCTCGATGATCCCGCCCGGGATCACCTGCGGCGCGCCCATCCGGCTCGGATCCTTCATCGGCTTCGGGCGTGAATGGCGCTTCACCATGTTCAGGTTCTCGACGATCACGCGCCGGTCTTCCTTGCGCACGTCGAGCACGCGCCCCTGCTTGCCACGATCCTTGCCCGTCAGCATCTGCACGAGGTCACCCTTCTTCACCTTCAGCTTCAGCGACATGGCTAGAGCACCTCCGGCGCAAGCGAGACGATCTTCATGAAGTTCTTCTCACGCAGCTCGCGGGCGACCGGCCCGAAGATGCGGGTGCCGCGCGGGTTCCGCTGGGCGTCGATGATTACGGCCGCGTTCTCGTCGAAGCCGATCAGGGTGCCGTCGTCGCGCGCGAACGGCTTCTTCGTCCGCACGACGACCGCCTGCACGACCTCGCCCTTCTTGATCGCGCCCTGCGGCGTGGCGGACTTGACCGTCGCGGTGATGATGTCGCCCACGCGTGCGTAGCGGCGATGCGAGCCGCCCTTCACGCGGATGCAGAGCAGCTCGCGCGCGCCGGTGTTGTCCGCGACGCGGAGACGAGATTCCTGCTGGATCACTTCGCGACCTCCACCACTTCCGCCAGCCGCCAGTTCTTGGTCTTCGACAGCGGACGCGTCTCGACGATGCGCACGACGTCACCGACGTTCGCCTTGTTCTGCTCGTCGTGAGCGTGGAACTTCTTCGAGCGGCGGATCACCTTCTTGTAGCGCGGGTGGATCTTGATCATGTCGACCTTGACGACGATCGTCTTGTCCATCGCGCTCGAGACGACGACGCCGCGCCGCTCCTGGCGGCGGCCGCGCTCGCCGTCCGGCTTCGGGAGTCGGACGATCGGCCGGCGCTGTGCGGGGCGCTCGCGCTGGGGCTTCGGGCGCTGCCGGCGGAGCGTCCGCGGGACGTGCTTGCGCGGGCGCTGCTTCTTCACAGGCGCGGCCGGAGCCTCGGCTTCTGCCGCGGCCGGCTCGGGCTCCTCGGGCGACTCCCTCGACTCGGCCTCGGTCTCAGCAGGCTCGTCAGCCGCAGGCTCGGGCTCGGCCGCGGGTGCCTCGGCGGCCGGTGCCTCGGCCACGGGCTCCTCGACCACCTCAGGCTCGGGAGTCTCGGGCGTCTCGGTTGTCTCGTTCTCGGTCTCGCTCACGTTCCTGTCCTCTCCATCGTCGAGCGCTCGATCCGCACGGTCAGGATCCGCGCGATCTCGCGCTTCGCCAGCCGAATCCGCGACGGGTTCTCGAGCGCGCCGGTCGCCGACTGGAACCGGAGGTTGAAGAGCTCCTGGCGCCGGTCGTGCAGCTTCTGCTCGAGCTCGTCGTCGCTCAGCTCACGCAGCTCCCTAGGCTTCAAAGAGATCAGCCTCCCGCTTGACAATTTTGGTCTTGACCGACAACTTGCTCCCCGCGAGCTGCAGCGCCTCCTTGGCGAGCGCCTCGGGCACGCCGGCGAGCTCGAACATCACGCGACCCGGCTTGACGACGGCGACCCAGTGCTCGGGTGAGCCCTTGCCGGAGCCCATCCGCGTCTCTGCGGGCTTCTGCGTCACCGGCTTGTCGGGGAAGAGGTTGATCCAGACCTTGCCGCCGCGCTTGATCTTGCGCGTCATCGCGATTCGGGCGGCCTCGATCTGCCGGTTGGTCAACCAGCCGTTCTCGAGCGCCTTCAGCCCGTAGTCGCCGAACTGCACGGTGGTCTGGCCCTTCGCGGTGCCACGCCGGCGGCCGCGCTGGACCTTCCTGTGCTTCGACTTCTTCGGCAGCAGCATCGGCTACTCCGCCTTCTTCTTGCGCGGCGCGCGGGGCTTCTTGGGCTTCTCCTCGGCCGGGGCCTTCTCGGCTTTGGCCTTGGCCGGGGCCTCGGTCTCGGTCGTCGTCGTTTCCGGGGCCTCGGCGACGGGAGCCGGGGTCGTCGCGACCTCCGCTTCGATCACCGGCTGCTCGGCACCTTCGGCCGAGACGGCCTGCTCGTCGGTCTTCGGAAGCTCGACGTTGTCCTGCTTGGGCGTGCGGGAGCGCGGACGCGAGCCGCTGCCGCCGCGGCTCCGTGCCGCACCGGTCTTCGCGCCGCCCGGCCCACCGCCGGGCCGACGGCGCTGACGCACCGGGCCGAGCCCCTCGCGGTCGCGCTGGCGGTCACGGCCGCCTCGCGCGAGGCACCGAGGCCTTCGGTGACACCGCCGCGGCGGCGACGCGTGTCCTGCTCGCCGAGCCGCTGCTCCTTGCCGCCGATGTTCCCCTCGAAGCCCTCGGGCATGATCTCGCCCTTGTTGATCCAGACCTTGACGCCGATCCGGCCGCAGGTCGTCTTCGCCTCAACGAAGCCGTAGTCGATGTCGGCGCGGATCGTGTGCAGCGGGACGCGGCCCTCGGAGTAGCTCTCGGAGCGCGACATCTCGCCGCCGCCGAGCCGGCCGCCGCACTGGATGCGGATGCCCTCGGCGCCGGAGCGCACAGCCGACGCAAGCGCGCGCTTCATCGCGCGACGGAAGCTCACGCGGTTCTGCAGCTGCTCGGCGATCGACTGCGCGACGAGCTTCGCGTCGAGCTCGGGGCGCTTGATCTCGTTGATGTTGATGTGGACGTTCTTCTGGGTGATCGCGTGCAGCTCCTTACGGAGCGCGTCGACCTCCACGCCCGACTTGCCGATCACGATCCCGGGGCGCGCCGTGTAGATGTCCACGGTGATCCGCTGCTTGTCCTTGCGGATCAAGATGTCGGAGATGCCGGCATGGCCGAGCTTGCCCTGGATGTGGTCGCGGATCCTGATGTCCTCGATCAGGTACTGCGGGTACTCCTTCTTGCCCGTGTACCAGTTCGACTTCCAGTCGTGGATCACGCCGACGCGCATGGCGCCCGGATGGACTTTTTGTCCCACTAGCTTCCCTTCTTCTGAGTGCGCCTGGTCGGCTGCGGTCGATTCGTCGCGGAAGGCCGCGGCGTCGTGCCTGCGCCCTGGTCGGGGCGCTGCCGTCCGCGGCGCTCCGAGCGCGGCTTCGGCGAGTCGGTCTTCGGTGCGTCGCTCTTCTTCGGCTTCGTGACGGTCGCGCCGTTCGTCGCCGCGAGCTCGATCGTGATGTGACAGGTGCGCTTGCGGATGCGGGCGACCCGGCCGCGTGCACGCGCGCGCCAGCGCTTCAGCGTCGGGCCCTCGTCCGCGTACGCGGTGTAAACGACGAGCTCGTCGCCGATGAGGCCGTGGTTCGCTTCGGCGTTCGCGACGGCGGACCTCAGCACCTGCTCGATGTCGTGCGCGACCGCGCGCTCGCTGAAGGCAAGCACCGTGCGCGCTTCCGGCACGGTCCGGCCGCGGATGTGCTCGAGCACGAGTCGCGCCTTGCGGGCGGACACGCGCACCCAGCGTGCTTGCGCGCGCACGAGCTGCGTCTCTGTCGCCGTCGTCGCCACTTACTTCTTCACCGTCGCCTTGCGGTCGCCCGAGTGGCCGCGGAACGTCCGCGTCGGGGCGAACTCGCCCAGCTTGTGTCCGACCATCTGGTCGGAGATGAACACGGGGACGTGCTTGCGCCCGTCGTGGACCGCGATCGTGTGCCCGATCATCTCGGGGAACACGGTCGACGTCCGCGACCAGGTGCGGATCATCTGCTTGGACCCGGACGTGTTCATCGCCTCGATGCGCTGCAACAGGCGCTCCTCCACGTACGGCCCCTTCTTCGAGCTCCGGCTCACTTACGACCTCTCTTACGACTGCGGACGATCAACTTGTCGGATTCCTTGTGCTTGCGGCGCGTCGGCTTGCCCAGCGTCGGCACGCCCCACGGCGTCACCGGGTGACGGCCGCCCTTCGACTTGCCCTCGCCGCCACCATGCGGATGGTCGACCGGGTTCATCGCCGAGCCGCGCACCGTCGGCCGCTTGCCCTTCCACCTGCTGCGGCCCGCCTTGCCCCCCGTCTCGTTCTCGTGGTCGAGGTTTCCGACCTGCCCGACGGTGGCTCGACAGGTTAGCGGCACCCTCCGCATCTCGCCCGAGGGCAGCCGGAGTACGGCGAAGCCCATGTCCTTCGCGACGAGCTGCACGCCGGAGCCGGCGGAGCGCGCCATCTTGCCGCCCTGCCCGGGCTTCAGCTCGACGTTGTGCACGAGCGTTCCGGTCGGGATGTTCTCGAGCGGGAGCGCGTTGCCCGGCTTGATGTCGGCGCCCGGGCCCGACTCGACGACCGCGCCGGGGCGGAGGCGAGCGGGCGCGAGGATGTACGCCTTCGCGCCGTCGGCGTAGTGCAGCAGCGCGATCCGCGCGGAGCGGTTCGGGTCGTACTCGATCGCCGCGACCTTCGCCGGCACGCCGTCCTTCGTGCGCTTGAAGTCGACGACGCGGTAGCGGCGCTTGTGGCCGCCGCCCTGGTGGCGGGTCGTGATCCGGCCCATGTTGTTGCGGCCGCCCTTGCGCTTGACCGGCTCGAGCAGCGACTTCTCGGGCGCCTTCTTCGTGACGTCCTCGAACGTCGAGACCGTCATGAAGCGTCTACCCGGCGATGTTGGTTTGAATTTTCTGACTGGCATGGTGTTTGGTGTCCTCGCGGAAAGTGCGCAGCACTTTCTGCGACTTAGACCTGGGCTCCTTCGAAGATCTCGATGGTCTGGCCCTCGGCCAGCTGCACGATCGCCTTCTTCCAGCCTGGGCGCGAGCCCTGGAACATGCCGCGCCGCTTCGGCTTCGCCTGCACCTTGACGATGTTCACCTTCTGCACCTTGACGTCGAAGAGCTCCTCGACCGCCTGTCGGACCTGCGTCTTGTGCGCGTCGGGGTGCACGCGGAACGAGTACTTGTTGTCGTTGATCAGCGAATAGCTCTTCTCGGAGACGACCGGGGCGAGGAGCACTTCGTTCGGGTGGAGGCTCATGCCACACCCGCCTTCGCCTGGACCAGCTCGAGCGCGGCTTCGCTGATGAGCAGCGAGCGCGCCCACACGAGCTCTGAGACCTCGAGCTCGCCCGGCACCGTCACGAGCACCTTCGAGAGGTTGCGGAACGACTTGATCAACGCCTCTTCGTCGGGCGTGGCGACGACGACGAGCGGCAGGTCCTGGCCCCAGGTTCCGATCAGCGTGGAGGCGCCCTTGGCCGACGGCTCGTCGAAGCTCGCGCCGAGCACGGCGATCGTGCCCGCCTGCGCGTGGTCGGAGAGCGCTGCGCGGAACGCCGCCCGGCGCTCCTTACGGTTCACCTTGACCTCGAAGTTCGTGCGCGGAGAGAACGCGACGCCGCCGCCCCTCCACTGAACCGCGCGGATCGTGCCCGCACGCGCGCGGCCGGTCCCCTTCTGGCGCCACGGCTTCGCGCGACCGCCGCGGACGAGCCCGCGGCTCTTGACCGACTTCGTGCCTGCGCGCGCCGCAGCGAACTCCGCGCGCACGGTCTCGTGCACGAGATGCGGCTTCACCTCGGCGCCGAACACGTCGGCATCGAGCGTCAAGTCCTTCGACTTCTTGCCGGTGCCGTCGAGCATGGGTGCCTTCGGCGCAGCCACTACTTCTGCTCCCTGACTTCGACGATCCCGTTCTTCGGGCCGGGGATCGCGCCCTTGACGAGCAGGAGGTTCCGCTCAGCCTCGATCGAGTGCACGGTCAGGCCCGTCTGCGTGCGGCGCTTGCCGCCCATCCGGCCGGCCATCTTCATGCCCTTGAACACGCGGCTCGGCGTCGCCGACGCACCGATCGAACCCGGCGCGCGCACGTTGTGCGAGCCGTGCGAGACCGGGCCACGGTGGAAGTTGTGCCGCTTGATCGTCCCGGCGAAGCCCTTGCCGATCCCGATCCCGGCCACCTTCACCTTGTCGCCGGGCTCGAACGCCTCGACGGTGACCGTCTCGCCGGGGACGAGCTCGCTCGGCCCACGGAACTCGACCATGTGCCGGTGCGGCTCCACGCCGTTCTTGCGCAGGTGGCCGATCTCGCCGCCGCTGATCTTCCGCTCGGCGACCGGCTCGTACGCGAGCTGCACGGCGTCGTAGCCGTCCTCGGCCTGCGTCCTCACGGTCACGACCGGACACGGTCCCGCTTCGATCACGGTGACCGGCGTGACGGCGCCGGTCTCCGGGTCGAAGATCTGGGTCATGCCGAGCTTGCGTCCCAAGATTCCCTTCATCGCGCTAGAGCTTGATCTCGATGTCGACGCCGGCCGGGAGGTCGAGCCGCATCAGCGAGTCGACCGTCTTCGGTGTCGGCGAATGGATGTCGATCAACCGCTTGTGCGTCCGGACCTCGAAGTGCTCGCGCGAGTCCTTGTCCTTGAACGGACTGCGGATCACGACGTAGACGTTCTTCTCGGTCGGAAGCGGAACGGGACCGGTGATCGTCGCGCCGGTACGCGTCGCCGTCTCGACGATCGACGCCGCCGAGCGGTCGAGTGCCTGATGGTCGTAGCCCTTCAGGCGGATGCGGATCTTCGACTGTGCCACCGGTCCCCGTTCCCGTTCCCTAGTTCTTGATCTCGGTCACGACGCCCGCACCAACGGTGCGGCCGCCTTCGCGGATCGCGAACCGCAGGCCCTGGTCCATCGCGATCGGCTGGATCAGCTCGATCACCATGTTCGTGTTGTCGCCCGGCATGACCATCTCCTGGCCCTCCGGGAGCTTGATCGAGCCGGTCACGTCCGTCGTGCGGAAGTAGAACTGCGGCCGGTAGCCGTTGAAGAACGGCGTGTGGCGGCCACCCTCCTCCTTCGAGAGGACGTACACCTCGGCGTTGAAGTGCGTGTGCGGCGTGATCGAGCCCGGCTTCGCGAGCACCTGGCCACGCTCCACCTCTTCGCGCTTCGTGCCGCGGAGCAGCGCGCCGGCGTTGTCGCCTGCCTGCGCGTAGTCGAGCGTCTTCTGGAACATCTCGAGCCCGGTGACGACCGTCTTCTCCACCTTCTCGTGGATGCCGACGATCTCGACCTCGTTGCCGCTCTCGATCTTGCCCTGCTCGATGCGGCCGGTCACGACGGTGCCGCGGCCGGTGATCGTGAACACGTCCTCGATCGGCATCAGGAAGGGCTTGTCGACGTCGCGGGTCGGCTCCGGGATGTAGGAGTCGACGGCCTCCATCAGCTCGAGCACCTGCTTGACCGCAGCCTCGTCGCCCTCGAGCGCCTTCAGCGCCGAGCCGATCACGAACGGGATGTCGTCGCCCGGGAAGCCGTACTCTGTCAGCAGCTCGCGGACCTCGACCTCGACGAGCTCGAGGAGCTCGTCGTCGTCGACC
>Ga0184628_10001722_pt1 | contig 10743 bp, 8 predicted proteins | sample PLM4_5_b1_FD_133149 | JGI IMG/M metagenome (GOLD analysis project Ga0184628, IMG submission 133149) | Groundwater sediment microbial communities from an aquifer in East River, Colorado, USA - PLM4_5_b1 | ecosystem: Environmental > Terrestrial > Soil > Riparian zone | place: USA: East River...
CCTGCCGTCGGCCTGCAACGCCGTCAGTTCGAGATCAACGAAGCGCGAGCGGGCGTTGTTGAACAGGGTCATCGCGAACGCTGCCGCACTCGCGCCGCCAACGCCCGGCACCGGCAAGTTGACATTGAGGTTGTCCGCGGCGTAGGTAGGCACGGTTCCAGCACCGCCCGCCCCCGCGATCGGCGCGATCGTGCTAGAGGTGCCGCCCACGGTGAAGCGCCCGCCGTCTTTCTGGGTGGTCAGGGGGTGGCCGTCGGGATTCTCCCGGTAGCCGAGCCGCACGCCGAGGTTGCGGCTGAAAGTATCGGTGGCTTCCACGATGCGCGACTCGATCATCACCTGGCGCACTGCCACGTCGACTTTACGCAGCACTCTGCGCACGTCCTCGAGGCGCGCGGGCGTGTCCTGGACGAATATCGTGTTGGTCCGTGGATCGACCACGGCGCTGCCGCGCTTGGACAGCACGCGCTGGTTGGGGTCGGAGAGCAGCTTCTGCACATCCGCCCCCTTCTGGTAATTCAACTGGAAGCTCTCGGTGCGGGTCGGCTCCAGGTCATTGATTTGATTCTGGGCTTCCAGCGCGAGCTTCTCGCGCGTGGCGAGTTCGTCACGCGGGGCAATCCACACCACGTTGCCGGTCTTGCGCAGGTCGAGGCCCTTTGCCCGCAGGATGATGTCAAGCGCCTGGTCCCACGGCACGTCCTTCAGCCTCAATGTCAGGTTGCCGCCGACCGTGTCACTGGTGATGATATTCAGCCCGGTGAAATCCGCGATCACCTGCAGCACCGCCCGCACTTCCACGTTCTGGAAATTGAGCGAGAGCCGCTCTCCGGTGTAGCCGCCGCCGCGCGCGATGTTGTCCTTGTCCGCCGCCTGTTCCTTTACCTCAATGATGAACCGGTTATCGGACTGGTAGGCCGTGTGCTCCCAGGTTCCGCGCGGGTCGATCACGATGCGCGTATTGTTGCCCTGTGCGGAAGCTTCGATGGTTCGCACCGCGGTGCCGAAATCAGTCACGTCGAGCCGCCGGTTCAGGTTCTTGGGCAGCGCGGTATTGATGAAGTCGACGATGATCGACTTGCCCTGGACCTTCAGGTCGATGCCGACGGTGCTGTCCGACAGGTCGACCACGATTCGCCCTTCACCGGCATTGCCGCGGCGAAAATCGATGTCGCGCAGCGCGTGCCGGGAATCCCCGTCCCGTGCCTCCGCAAAATGCGTAGTTGCGCCCGTCGGGCCCGCCGCCGCCGCGGTGCCCTGCAGCGTGATGAGCAGGGAACGCCCGTCGATCTGGGTGTCATAGCTGCTGGCGCGCGAGAGATTGAACACCAGCCGCGTGCGGTCGCCTGCCTGCACCACGTTGATGCTGCGCAGATCGCCTTCGCCGACTTCCTGAGTGCTGCGTCCCAGCGCGCTGCCGGTATTGGGGAAGTCGAATGCAATGCGCGGTGGATTGTTGATGGTGAATCCGGCGGGTGCATTGGTCGGGGCCTGTTTCAGCGTCACTTTGACGACCACTTTGCCGCCCGCCGCGGGCGACACGTTGATCGCCTCGATGGCATTTGCCTGCGCGAAGACGGACGCGCTCGCCGATGCGAGCAACAGCGCCAGTATCCCGTGCAGTAAGGTCATAACAAAGTTGAGTTTAATTTTCATTTTCTAGCCTCCTGGCCGTCTTTCACTTAACTTCGTCCTGCAGCATCAATACCCGTTCTTCTTCCTTCCACTCGCTGCCACCATCCTGGATCAGTTCTTTCAGCTTGACGGTGGCATCGTCGATACTGGTGATGCGCCCGAAATTCTGTCCCATGAAATCGCCGGTCTTGACCCGGTGCAGGTTGTTGTCCGGTGTCTTGATCAGCGCGAAGAAGTCCTTCTTCTGCTGCAAGGTTCCCACCATCTTTAAGTTTTCCAGCGGGAACGCCTCGAGCGGCCCCTTGCGCCGGTTGGGATCGAGGCGAGGGTCGTTGGAGACGCGCGCAGTGGGCGCGGCCGCCGCGGGCTTGCGCTGCACGAACGGGTCGGTGAGATCGTACGCTGCGTATTCAAACGGTTCGTACGGTTTGACTTCCGGCAACGGCTCAATGCGCCCGCGCGGCAGGTTTTCCGATTCCTTGACGAACTGCTTTACGTCTTCCAAGTGCCGCTCGCTGCCGCAGCCCGAGAAGGCGAGGCAGGCGAGGGCAAGGGTCAGGGTATGGCGCATCATAAGGATCCCGAATGATTATTTCTTTGGAGCGGGCTTCCCCGCGACGGGTTTTGCCGCGGCTTTTTTCTGTGCCGCGAGCTCCGACTCATCGAGATAGCGGAAAGTCTTGGCCGTCGCGTCGAGCGCGAGCGTGCCGCCTTTTCCTGCCGGCGTCAGCCCGATGTCATTCAGCGTGACGATGCGCGAGAGCTTGCCGATGTCGCTGGCGAAAGCGCCGATATCGTGATAATTGCCGGTGATCCTGATCGAGATCGGCAATTCCGCGTAAAAATCACGCCGGGTCTCGGCCGCCGCAGGCCGGAACAGCTCGAACTGCAATCCGCGTCCCAAGCCCGCCTGGTTGATGTCGGTCAGCAGGGCGTCCATCTCGGCCTTGCCGGGCAGCTGCTTTAACAGCGCGCCGAACGACTTTTCGATGTCCTCCAACTGCTTCTGGTAGGCCGGCAAGTTGATAGCTTCAAGCTTCTTTTTCTTGAATGTCTCGCGCAGACCCGATTCCTTGCCGGTTTCCCTGGCAATCCTTTCGAGCTGGTCCTGCCAGTCGAAATACCAACTCGCGCCCACGATCGCCACCAGCACGATCACCAGCACACCGAGCTTGACGAGGACCGGTGCGCTGCCGATCTTCTTGGGATCGAGATACCGCTGCAGGTCGTTAACCGTCATGGCCATGGCGTATCACCCTTACTTAGCCGCCGGCTTGGCCGCCGGCTTGGCCGCCGGCTTGTCCGGGGCAACTGCCGCCCGTCGGATGCTCACGGTCATGCTGAATTCATTGAGACGCTGCGCGGCAGTTCCCGCCGCCTTGATTTCGATTAACTTAGGCTGTTCCAGGTGGGGCGAAGATTCCAGATTGCGCATCAACGTGGACACCCGGGCCTGGGATTGCGTGAAGCCGCCGATCGCGACGCTGGTACCGGTTTGCTTGATGCGATTCAGATACACGCCTTCCGGCAATTGCCGCACCAGTTGGTCGAGCAGGTGAACCACCTCGGCGCGAGTACCCTGCAGGGTTTCCACCACCCGCTTGCGGGCGAGCAGGGCAGCGGTCTGGTCCTTCAATTTCTGGATCTCGGCGATCTGTTTGTCGAGCTTTTCGATCTCCGCCTGCAGATACTTGTTGCGGTTCACTTGGTTGTCGAACTCGCCTTCGAGATAGACGTGCACGGCAAACCAGACGCCAGCGCCGATGGCAACCACGATGCCGAGCGCGATGAAGAACTGCTGCTGCTGTGCCTTGCGCCGGATCTCGCGATGCGGCAGGAGGTTGATGCGGATCATGGGTCAAACCTCCTCATGGCGAGCCCGCAGGCCACCATGAGCGACGGCGCATCCTGCGTCAGGGATTTCGCCTTGATTTTCTGCGACAGCTGCATGTTAACGAACGGATTGCTCACGATCGTGTTGATCTGCACGCGCTTGCCCACGGCCTCTTCCACGCCCGGGATCGCGGCGCAGCCGCCGCACAGAACGATGTGATTGATCTGGGTGTGCTGGGTCGAGGTATAGAAAAACTGCAGAGCGCGCGCGACTTCCAGTCCGAGCATGTCCAGGAATGGTTGCAGCACGTCGGATTCGTAGTTCTCGGGCAACCCGCCGGCGCGCTTGGCGGCCTCGGCTTCTTCCGGGGAAAGCCCGAACTTGTTCTGAATTTCCTGGGTAAGCTGGTTGCCGCCGAACGGCTGCTCGCGCATGTAGATGGATTGATCGTTGCGCAGCACGTTGACCGCCATGATGGAGGCGCCCACGTCCACCATTGCGATGTTCTGGTCCTTGCCCTTGTCCGGGAACTGGGACTCGATCAATTCAAAGGCGGTCTGCGCCGCGAACACGTCCACATCCATGACGGTGGCTTTGAGTCCCGCCTGCTCGACGACGGCCAAGCGGTCGATGATTTTTTCCTTGCGCGAGGCGGCAATCAGCACCTCGACATCATCGGGGCTGTTGGCTGCAGGCCCGAGCACCTGGAAGTCGAGGTTGACTTCCTCAATGGCGAACGGAATATATTGATTCGCCTCGGTTTCCACCTGCGACTCGAGGTCTTCCTCGGTTTGCCCCGCCGGCACCAGGATCTTCTTGCTGATGACAGCTGCATTGGGCAGGGCGATGGCGATGTTCTTGACGTTGCTGCCGAGGCGCTTGTGGCAACGCTTCAACGCATCGCTGACGGCGTCGAGGTTGTTGATGTTGCCTTCCACCACCGAATCCTTGGGCAGCGGCTCGATGGCGTATCGCTCGATGCGATAGAGGCCCCTTCCGGCCTCCACGACCTCCACCATCTTGATCGCCGACGAACTGATGTCGGTGCCGATCAAAGGCGGCATCTTGGCCTTGAAAAGGCCCTCTAGGGCGTTGAGGTTAAGACTGAATTTGCCTTTGATCATAGGTTTATGGGGAGACTATCCCACAGTTTACATTAGATCCTAGCAACAACTATATTGGTTGTAAAGCGTTTTATCGTTATTTTTTTGTTTGTAGGGAACCCCGCCTATAATGGGGGGGCACTAAATATAGCTTACTCTGCAACAACTTGCTGCGACACGCGTCACAACCGAACCTCCACGCCGCCTGTTTGTTGCGGTACCGCAACAAGATTAATTTAAGTCATTGATTTAATGAATATTCGTTGGCTGGCCTTTCCCTTGCTGTTATTGGCGTCCGCTGCGCTTGCGGGAGTATTGCTGCTCGGATTTGCGGCAATCCTTGTGCTTCCCACCTTGCCTTCCCTCGAGGTGCTCACCGATTATCAGCCCAAGATACCGCTGCGCGTCTACAGCGCTGACGGCAAGCTCATAGGGGAATTCGGCGAAGAGCGCCGGGCGGTAGTTAAAATCGCCGAAGTGCCCAAGCCCATGATCGACGCGATTCTCGCGGCCGAGGATGAGCGCTTCTATCAGCACAGCGGGGTGGACTATGTCGGCGTCGCGCGCGCGGCGCTGTCCAATTTTGCTTCCGGCGGGGTGCGCCAGGGCGCCTCCACCATCACCATGCAGGTTGCACGTAACTTCTTCTTATCAAAAGAGAAAACACTAACCCGCAAGTTCAATGAGATGCTACTCGCGTTCAAGATCGAGGCCAATCTCAGCAAGGACCAGATCCTTGAGCTCTACCTGAACCAAATCTACCTCGGCCAGCGCGCTTACGGCTTTGCCGCCGCCGCGCAGATCTATTTTGGCAAGCGGCTACCGGATCTGACGCTCTCCGAAGCCGCGATGCTGGCGGGACTGCCCAAGGCGCCTTCGCGCTACAACCCGATTGCCAATCCCAAGCGCGCCAAATTGCGCCAGCAGTACGTGCTGCGCCGGATGCACGAATTGCAGCTCATTACGGGGGAGCAGCTCGCCGCCGCCGAGAAGCAACCGGTCGCCGTGAAAAAGGAGATCAACGAGTTCCCGGTCCATGCCGAATTTTTCGCGGAAATGGTGCGCCAGGTCATATACGAGCGCTTCCAGGACGATGCCTACACCAAGGGTATCCGCGTCTACACGACGCTTCTTACCACGCACCAGGAGGCAGCGTATGCATCCATCCGGCGCGGCGTGCAGGAATACGATCGGCGCCACGGCTATCGCGGCCCCGAGGGGCACGTCGAGTTGCCGGCCAAGCTCGCCGACGAGGCGCTGGAGGACCTGCTGCAGGAAACCGGCGACAGCGACGGCATTTACGCGGCCGTGGTGACCGAGGCGAGTCCCAACCGGGTGAAGGCGTACCGCAAGGGCGGTGAATGGCTGGAGATCAAAGAGGATGGCCTCAAGTTCGCGGCGCGCATGTTGGGAGACAAAGTAAATCCCGGCCAGCGTATCAACCGCGGAGCGATTATTCGCGTGCAGAAGGATGAGAAGGACCGCTGGCAGATTTCGCAACTGCCCGTGGTCGAGGCATCCCTTGCTTCGATGGATCCGCGCGACGGCGCGATACGGGCGCTCGTCGGCGGGTTCGATTTCAACCGCAACCAGTACAACCACATTACCCAGGCGCTGCGGCAGCCAGGCTCCAGTTTCAAGCCGTTCATCTATTCCGCGGCGCTGGAGAAAGGTTTTACTGCGGCGACCGTAATCAACGACGCTCCGCTCACTTTCACCGCCGCGCAGACCGGCTCGGAAGCGTGGGAGCCGAAGAATTACGATGGTAAATTCGAGGGACCCATGCGGTTGCGCACTGCGCTGATGAAGTCGAAGAATCTCGTTTCGGTGCGCATCCTGCAGGCAATTTCGCCGCAATATGCGCAGGACTACATTGCGCGTTTCGGCTTCGACCCGAAATTGCACCCGCCGTACCTCACGATGGCGCTCGGGGCGGGCAACGTGACGCCGATGCAAATGGCGGCGGCCTATTCGATCTTCGCAAACGGCGGCTACCGCATCGCGCCGTACTTCATCGAGCGCGTCGAGGACGCGCGCGGCAACGTCCTGATGGCCGCGAAACCGGTTGCCGCCGGGGCGGGCGCGGAACGGGCGATCGACGCTCGCAATGCGTTCATCATGACCACCATCATGCGCGACGTGGTGCGCGCAGGTACCGGCGCGCGCGCCATGAAGCTCGGGCGCGGAGATCTTGCCGGCAAGACCGGGACGACCAACGAATTCGTGGATGCCTGGTTCTGCGGCTTCAATTCGGGACTAGTGGCGGTCGCGTGGATCGGATTCGATACGCCGCATACGCTGGGCCGCAACGAAACCGGCTCTCAGGCGGCGCTGCCGATCTGGATGGGGTACATAGGCGCGGCGCTGAAGGGCGTCCCTGAGCAGCCGTTGTCACCGCCCAGCGGCGTGGTATCGGTTCGCGTCAATCCGGACACGGGCCTGCGCATCGCCGACGCGCAGGGAGGGGTCGTCGATTATTTCTACCAGGAATTTCTGCCATCCGAGCACGAGACGCTGGTGGGCGGCGTGTTGGGCGGCGATCGCCCGCGGGAAGAAGTGCGCAACCAGCTATTCTGATTTCGCCATGCCGAGGGAACCCGGCCGCAACGACCGGCGCAGCCAGATCGCCCATCTCGCGGCGCGGCTGATGGCCGAAGACGGAATCGAGGACTACGGGCTCGCCAAGCGCAAGGCGGCGCGCCAGGCCGGCACCCCGGACACACGGGAGCTACCGACCAACGAGGAAATCGCCCTCGCGCTGCGGACCTATCAGGAGATTTACCATCGGGAGGAACACCGCGACCGGCTGCGCGAGCTGCGTGGCATCGCTGTGCGCGCAATGCGGGAGCTGGCGCAGTTCAATCCCTATCTGACCGGATCAGTCTTGAGCGGCAATGCCGGCAAGTACGCCGATATCAGCCTGCAACTCTTCACCGACAACGTGAAGGCGGTCGAACTCTACCTGATCGACCGCCAGATTCCGTATACGACTGCGCAGGACCGGCTCTACGCCGGGGACGAATTGTGCACGGTGCCGGTCTATACCATCAGCGATGACGGCGCCGAGATCGAGATCACGGTACTGACGACGCGCGAACTGCGCGGACCGCTCAAGACTAGCCTCGAGGGCAGGAACATCGAGCGCGCGAAGCTGCAGGCGGTGGAAACGCTGCTCGCGGAAACCTGATCAGGCGCCGTCTTTCAGCCAGCCCGCAGCATCGAGCGCGAAGTAAGTGAGAATGCCATCGGCGCCGGCGCGCTTGAAAGCGGTCAGCACTTCCATTACGCACGGGCGCTCTTCGAGCCAGCCGCGCGCGCAAGCGGCCTTTAACATCGCATACTCGCCGCTCACGTGATAGACGAAAGTGGGCGCCCGGAATTCGTCTTTTACTCGTCGCACGATGTCCAGGTACGGCAGACCCGGTTTGACCATGACCATGTCCGCGCCTTCCTCGAGGTCGAGCCCGACTTCCCACAGCGCTTCGTCGCTGTTGGCGTAGTCCATCTGGTAGGTATGCTTGTTCGCGCGCCCCAGGCTCTTCGCCGAACCCACCGCGTCCCGGAACGGCCCGTAGAAGCCCGAAGCGTATTTTGCGGAGTAGGCGAGGATGCGGGTGTGGATGAACTTGTGCCGGTCGAGCGCGCCGCGGATCGCGCCGATGCGCCCGTCCATCATGTCCGAAGGCGCGACCACATCGACGCCGGCCGCGGCGCAGACGAGCGCCTGCTTTTCCAGGACCGCGACGGTTTCATCGTTGAGGATGTGGCCGCCGCGGTCGATTACGCCGTCCTGGCCGTGCGTCGTGTACGGGTCCAGCGCGGCGTCGGTGATGACGCCGAGCGCGGGGAAACGCTTTTTCAGCGCAATTACCGCGCGTGGCACAAGTCCCTTGGGGTTGGCCGCTTCGCGCCCGTCGGCGGTTTTCAGTTCCTTGGCGATAAACGGGAATACTGCGATGGCGGGCAGCCCGAGCTTCACGCATTGCTCAGCGTGCGCGAGCAGGCGATCCACCGTGTATCGGCGGATCCCTGGCATGGAGGGCACGGATTCAACCCGGTTCCTGCCTTCGATCACGAATACCGGGTAGATGAGATCGTCAGTGGTCAGACGGTGCTCGCGCCGCAAACGCCGTGAAAACTCATCTCGTCGCAACCGCCGCATCCGCCTCTGGGGGAATGCTCCGTACACGCGCATCATTTAACCTTTTGAAGAAATACGTTATTTTCGGGTTCGCCGGAAGTGGGAACTATCGCGCATTATAGTCGTCCTATAAATAGACGATGTTGAGTCGTCTCCCGCTTCACCTCCCTGAGCGGGCGCCTTAATCCTAGTTAAGGCTTTTTCCCCCCGGTTTTACTCCCCTTTAACCGGGGGTTTTTTATGTACACGCCTCGTCGCGCTGGCTTCGCGAAAGCCCGATTTGCCGGGCCGCGGGCCCGACCCGGAAAAACCTTCTAGGTTATTGTTATCGCGCCTGAAACTGGCGTATGCGGGAACCCTTATATACAATACGCCTTCCGTACAAATAACAATGAACCAAGGAACCCGCATGAATTTTCGCTGGCCAGCGGCGCTGCTCGCCGTTGCGCTCCTGTCCCCGGCCGTCTTTGCCCAATCTCCTTCCAAAGAGGACCTCGCCAAAGCAAAGCAGACGGTGTCGCAGGTTTGCGCCGCCTGTCACGCCGCGGACGGCAACAGCGCCCAGGCGCCCAATCCGGTTCTCGCCGGGCAGCATGCAGATTACACGTTCAAGCAGCTCACCAATTTCAAGCCACAGGGCGGCAAGGCGGCCGAGCGGCCGAACCCGATCATGGCGGGCATGGTGGCAAATCTTTCCGCCGACGACATGCGCGCCCTGGGCGCCTATTTCGAGTCCCAGAAGCCCGCGCCGCGGGCAGCGCGCGACGCGGGACTGGCGAAACTCGGGCAGGCGATTTATCGCGGCGGCATCGTGGGGAAGAACGTCGCGGCCTGCACCGCCTGTCATTCCCCGAACGGCGCCGGCGTGCCGGCCCAGTTCCCGCGACTGGCCGGTCAGCTCGCCGAGTACACGACGGCCCAGCTGAAAGCATTCCGCACCGGCGAGCGCGCTAACGATCCCAACCGCACCATGCGCATGGTGGCCGAGAAGCTCTCCGATAGGGAAATTGCAGCGGTGGCCGAGTACATCTCCGGCCTGCGCTAGAAACTACGCGCGGCTGGCGCCGCGCGCTTGCCCTCAGTTGTTCCCGCTGGCGAAGACTTTCTTCGCGGCTCCGATGGTTCTCTCGATCTCGGCCGGTCCGTGCGCGTCCGAGACGAATCCCGCCTCGTACGCCGACGGGGCGAGATAGACGCCTTGCTCGAGCATGGCGTGAAAGAAGCGGTTGAACGCTTCCTTGTCGCATTGCATGACTTCAGCGTAGCTGGCAGGCGGAGCTTCACGAAAGTACAGCCCGAACATTCCGCCGACGGCCATGGCGGAGAACGGCACGCCGCGCTCCTGCGCGCAACGCGTGAGGCCCTCGCACAATGAGCGAGCGGTTGCCGAGAGTCGGTCGAAGAATCCCGGAGCCTGGATGAGCTTCAGCGTTGCCAGTCCTGCTGCAACCGCGACCGGATTGCCAGAGAGGGTTCCCGCCTGGTAAACCGGGCCGAGCGGCGCGATTTTCTGCATGATATCGCCGCGCCCGCCGAATGCGCCGACCGGCATCCCGCCGCCAATGACTTTCCCGAGCGTAGTGAGGTCGGCCTTGATGCCGTAGTGCGCCTGCGCGCCGCCTAGCGCCACGCGAAAACCGGTCATCACCTCGTCGAATATCAACACGGCGCCATGCCGGGTGCAGAGCTTGCGGAGGGTTTCAAGAAAGCCCGCGCGCGGCGAGACAAGGTTCATATTGCCGGCCACCGGCTCCACGATGGCCGCGGCGATTGCGTCGCCTTCAACCTCAAAGGCGCGCTCCAGCGCGTCCACGTTGTTGTACTCGAGCACCAGGGTGTGTCCAGCAGTCTCCGGCGGCACGCCTTCGGAAGAAGGTTGCCCGAAAGTGAGCGCGCCCGAGCCCGCTTTGACCAGCAGAGCGTCGGCATGACCGTGATAGCACCCCTCGAACTTGATGATCCGGTGCCTGCCGGTATAGCCACGCGCCAGGCGAATTGCGCTCATGGTCGCTTCGGTTCCCGAACTGACC
>Ga0184628_10001723_pt1 | contig 10743 bp, 4 predicted proteins | sample PLM4_5_b1_FD_133149 | JGI IMG/M metagenome (GOLD analysis project Ga0184628, IMG submission 133149) | Groundwater sediment microbial communities from an aquifer in East River, Colorado, USA - PLM4_5_b1 | ecosystem: Environmental > Terrestrial > Soil > Riparian zone | place: USA: East River...
CCGCCAGCCGTGCCGGCAGAACCTGTTCCGGCACTGCCCGCTGTACCACCCGCCCCAACAACATAAGCCTCGGTGTTGCCAAGATCATTGGCGTCGAACACCGCCTCATGCCGATTACCACCGCCGCCGCCCGACCCGCCCGTTACAACTGTGCCCGATGCTGCGGTATCGCCGCCCCCTCCGCCACCCCCTCCGCCGACGATGATGACGTTGACGGTCTTGGCGCCAGCAGGCTTCGACCAATTGCCAGAGCCTGAGGAGAAAAGCTGGACATCGACCGGCATGAACTAAGCCCCGGGCGCGGTTTTCGTGAAAGCAGTAAGATACACCTCTTGTCCTACCGCGACGACCACATTATCAATCGTGCCGTCGCCGCCGCCGCCGGTCGCGGTGATCGTGCCCTGCTCGTGGCAGGTCGTGCCTGTCGAGTCCTTGATGCGGTAATGGCCGGCCGAGCCGGCGCCGACCCCGGTCGTACTCAATGGCAGACCGTTAAGGGCCTTGCTGCCGCTACTGGCTGCGGCGGCCCAATCGGAGACCAGATCGAACTCGGCCAGCAAGGTGCCGCTATCCGCCGCGGCGCAGTTCGCCGGCGGCGAGCCCGTGCGGATGTATAGCTTCGCGCTGGTGCCGATCGTGGATTCCCACTGATCCAAGAGGGCATTTCTTATGCTTGTAGACCACTGAACTGTCATTTCTATTCCTATCCCTCAAGTCGCTCCTGGCGGCAGGGGCACAAACCCAAGAACATCACCTTCCACGAGTGCCGCGCCCCCGTCCGTCCAATCTGCGCGCGGGCTTACGCTGCCGCTGGTACCGTAGTTGGTTCCCGTCCATCTGGCGTCTAACTTGAAGAACCCCGGCGGCGAAGTGCCGGTAACCAGTTCACCGCTGCTGCCCCAATTTGTATAGGTCCGGCCTGAACCGAACAGCAATGCAACGTTGCCAGAATCAGCTAGATCGAAGAACGCCTCATCGAAACCGATACGGAATTGGTAAACCGATATAGTCGGTGCAAACCCAGTATAGGTAAAATCGAGTGGGTCGGTAAAAGTAAAGGCAGGCGGCACATTGCTGCCAGTCCCGTCCGCGAAACCCCCACCGAACTGCCACTGCCCAGTGAGATGATCGCCGAAGCGGTTGGCGCCGGTCCAGGTATCCCATGTGATATTGGTCGCATCGTCATAAACCGTACCATCACACAAGATCTGCAATGTGCTGGTCGATGCTTGCAGGGAAATCGCCAGAGAATGCCAGCCGTCCGTTAGGTCCACCGGGATATCGATATACCCCGACAACAAACCTGCAACGCCATCAAAGATGGACAGAAACACTCCAAAATGCCCGGACGCAATGTCGCCAACACCATCGCCAATCGAGATCCCGATGTAGGATGCTCCCGAGTTAGCGAAAACCAGCACCAGGTTGCTTCCCGGCCTCGTATCGGCGTATCCCAGCCAGCACGCGAGCAAGATGGTATCGGCCGGCTCGGTCGCGGTCGGGAGTGCAAACTCGATAAGACCCGTGGTGCCAAACCCGCCGCCGATGAACTGAACGGCCCCCACCGTATCCTGGCAAACGATGACGGCCCGGGTAGTGAGAGTAATATCTGCGATCGAGTCCGGATCGGTCGGGAACAGATATTCTAACCGGTCTCCTGGGCTGAGATATTGCTCTACGTCGCCTGTCGACGCCCACGTCGACACCTTGGTGCCGGCGGGGAACGTCACTGTCCCCAACTGAGAGATAGCGCCACTAGGAAATACGACGTTTATGACGATGACGAAGTCTGCCGCAGGGGCGGTATCGCAATAGCCGTAGCTGCCGGCGAACCCGGCATCGATACGCAAGGGCTCAGTGACCGCGAGCCGGATCCTCTGATCGGCATCCGGAGCGCCGCTGACCCAGGCCGCGATTGGATAAGGGCGCCATTGCCATTCGTTGTCGTAGCAATTCGGCCCGGTCTTGATCAGTGCCTGCGCACACACACCGCCATCAGGAAACGGGCATGGCGCATCAGCCTCCGGGAAATTCTGCTCGAGGCTGATGATGCGTTGGCCGGTGGCCGGCCATTCGATCTTCTGGTCACCGTTGGTCGACGAGATCACAGAGACAGGCGTAATCGTCGAGGGATAGGTATAGATCGCGACCAGGAATTCGATCTGCGCACCGCCATCGACCTTGACGGTGATCGTCGCGCCGTCCGGCACTTTGGCCGAGAACGGCAGGCTGTTCGCGATTGCACCCAGGAGCGCGAAGGCGCCGCTGCCCGAGGTCGTTGAGACCTCGGCGACGCCCAGATAGCTGCCGAGAAGCGGCGGCGCCGAAGCCGCCATCAGGCGCGGCGCCTCGCCGGCGGCTCGAATGCTGGACGGTTGCCCTGCTCGACGCCACCCGCGATCCGGTCGAGCCGCTTGGTGGTTTCATCGCCGACCACCTGCTGGATGCGCACCGATTGCTGCCGCAGCATCTTGACCTCAGCCGAGAGGCTGGCGATCGCGGCCCGCAGGTCGTCATTGGACGGGGCGCGCGGCGGCAAGCCGAGATTGGCCGTGCCCTCGGCAAAATGCCGGTCCGGCATTCCGGCCAGGATCCGCTGCGTCTCCTGGTTCGACCAGATCCGCAAGCCACCCGATTGCGATATAAGCTCCGGACCCTGCTCACCGACCAGGATGGTACCCGGCGGCGTGCTCGTCATTCCCGCCGCCGCGACGCCCGCCAGATCGACGTTGGTCTGGTTGATAGTGTTGAGCGACGTGGTGGTTGCTGTGCTTGTGCCCGAGCTATCGACACTCGTCGCCGCATCCGCGACCTGCGCCGCGGCGTCCGCAACCGTCGCGGCCGCAGTGCTCACCGTGGTCGCTGCACTCACCGTGGCAGTGGAGGCATCTGTCATCGCGGTGGCGGCGTCGATCAGCGCCTGGATCTGCGGCGTCAGCGCCTGCTGCTGCGTCTGCGTCGCGCTGGTGAACTTGCTCTGCTCGGCGAGCACCTTGTCGATCGCAGCGACAATCGTGTTGCGAAGGTCGGCCGTCTGCGGCGCATTGCCATAAGCCTGCTGCGACAGCTGGATCGCATTCGAACCGGCGGTCGACAGGTTCGCGATCTCGTTCAGATTACCGCCCTCGACGAGAGCGAGTTCTCTGGAGAAATTGTCGTTTGCAGCTTTGACCTGATCTGCCGCGGTCAGACCGGACGAGGCGCCGGTCGTCAAATCCGTCCGCAGCTGCACCAGCGAGGCGGTCGCCTGATCCCAGATCTGGCTCAACAGCATCTGGTTGTACTGATTGACCTTGACGATGTCCTGGCCGGTTGCTTCCGCAATCCGGACCCGTTCCTCGCCGGCCTGCCGCTCCTTCTCGATTGCCGCTTCGATCGGATCGGTGATTTCGAGGATCAGCTGATCGATCGGGTCCCGGACATACTGGCCGGCCTCGAGTAAACCCTTTGCAAAGCTCGCAACTTCCGGGGCGCTCTCGGCAAAGGTCTGAACTGCCTTGACCAGCTGATCGAGCGACAGGTTGCTAAAGGCCGCGCCCAGTTGCGCTACCTCGATGGAATGCACCCGCAATTGGGTTGCGCTGTCGCTGAACCCGAGCCGGACCGCGTCGCTCCAGTTCGCTACCTGTTGCTGGTGGGCCTGCAAAGCCGCTCCGAGGAAATCGGTGCCGCCAACGAGCTGAGACTCCTGCTGGCTGAGCGCTGTCTGGAAATCGACCTTTAGCCGCTTGACTGCCTCTGCCAGCCCAGCCGTAACCGGCTCGAGCGCTAACCCATATTGGCCGGCCTTCTGCGTCAAATCTTCGAAGGTTGCATTCAGGTTATCGAGCGCCTGCCCGAAGGGGCCGACCAGTTTCGTATCCTGATTGATCGAAGCAAACGAACTGTCGAATGCCTCCTTCAATTTGTCGTACACCCCGGCGAAGGCGATCGCGTCCTGCAATTGCGCCGGATCGGTCACCGAGTTGATGACCGTCTTCATGGTATCGCTGACACCCGTCAAGGTGCGCGCCAGAGCGAGCTCGACAACCTGCACCGCCTGGGCCGCATCCTTGCCGAGATTGAACCGGCCCGTGTACCCAGGGACGCTGCTGTCCGCGGTAAAACCGGTGTTGACGCCGTTCTGCAGCAGGACATTCCCGGCCAAAGACCCGCCGGAGAGCTTGAGCAGGTTCTGGGTGAACGAGCCGATTTCCTTGACCGCCGCCGCGGTCGACTGATCGATCTGCGAGTTACCGCCCGAGAACGTGCCGGTAACCTGGCCCGTGGTGAAGTCGATATTGCCGCCGGCTGACGCATTACTCGGTTTTTTGTTGCCGAACAAGTTCATGAGCAACGGAATAGCAGTGCCGAGAAGGCCCACCACCGGTAGAGCGCCGCCGATTCCGGAAAGTATGCTGGAGAACCCCCCAATCCCTTCTAGGCCAGCGCCCCCCGCGGCCAGCAATCCCTCTCCGCCTGCCCCCAGCGCCAACGGTGGCCCGCCTGCCGCGATCGAAAGATCAGCCGCTGTGCCGAATAGTGCGCCCTGCGAACTAAACAGCCCGCCGGAACTGAAGAGACTTGGGCCTTTGAGTAGGTTGCCGAAGATACCGCCGCTGCTACTGCCGCTCCCGCCGAACAGGCCACCAATTTTATCAAAGAGCCCGCCTATCTGGCCCAAGTTGTTAAGACTGAAGCCGCCCGTGCTTGGCCGCAGCGCGCTGGAGATGGTGCCGCCGAGCGAGCTGAGCGAGCCAACTGATGAGCCTGCGGCAGATCCTGCAGCCGCTGTCGTTGCCGCAGCATTTGCAATCTGGCCGCTCGCCTGCTGCACCCCGACGGCCGATTGCAGCACCTTCTCGTCCAGAGCATCCAGCGTCCCCGCCAACGCCTGGATGTTCGGAGCGGCTGTGCTCGCGCTCGCGCCCGCAGCATCGAGAGACGTTGAAAACGACCTGGCAAAATCCCCCGCCTGCTGGGCACTCATTCCCGCACTATCGGTGGCGGTCTTCTGGCTATCCAGATTGGCGGTCAGGGCGGACGTTCCGGTGGCGAGATCGGTGACCTTAGCAGCGGCCAAGTCGAAATCGTCTGTGACGACCTTAGTGCTGTCTCCCAGGGCGCCGATCGAACTCTTCGCGGTATCGGCACTGGCGGTCAGCTTTTCGGCGCTGCCACCCCAATCCTGGATCGCGGTTGCGGCACCCGCGGTCGCGGTCGAGGATCCCGTTGCGGCCTCTGTCAGCTTCGCGTTGTCATTGGCCTGTTGCTGGTTCGCCTGCGCTGCCTGATCCGCCGCCGAGGCAGATCTCGTCGTAGCCTCGGTCAGCTTATCCTGAGATAAAGCCGCCTTCTCGGCGGACCGGTTGAGTTCGTCCAAGACAGCCGCGTTTGCACCCGGCGCAACAGACGCATTGGCCGGCAGCCCGAGGGGTGTCGGGTTGGACGGAAAGCCTGGGCCGGAAGCCTCCTTCCAATTTGTCGTATTCGCAGGCAGTGCCGGGAACGTCGAGCTGGTACCTACGATCGGGAATGGCCAGCCCTGATTGTTCCCGGTCACAATTGGGGCCGGCGATGCGGCATCGGTAGCGGAGCCAGTGAGCGGACCGGTCAAGACCGATGAGGAGACCGGCGCCATCGGACCGGTCAAGACCGATGAGGAGACCGGCGCCATCGGCCCACCTGGGGCCGCCGTCGCGCCCACCGCTGCCGCCGCGTTTGCCACATTGATCGTCGCCTGCTCGACGGTCATCGTCTTGACCGCCAGAGGCGTTGTCGCCAGCTGGTCGGCCCACTTCTTGACCATCTCGCCGGTCGCGTCCTTGGTCTCGTTGCCAAGGAACGACCCGTACTGCTTCACGACATCCGGGGACCCGCCGGCCAACTGCACGGCGGTGCCGATCAGCGGCTTAAGGAACGTCTCCTTGGCGATGGTCGCCTGGACCTGACCGAACATCGTCTTCAGGCGGGCACCCCAGTCGTCGATCTTCTTGCCGGCGAAGATGTCGTCGATCGCCGTGCCGAGGGTGTTCTCGATGACGCCGGCGACGCCTTGGAACAGGCGGGTGGACCGCTCCTGCTCCTCGCGCAATTTCGCCAGATGAACCTGCGCGTTCGCCAGGTTCGCCACCATCTCGGCGTAATCGTCCTTGGCCTTGCTCGTGGCCAAGCCGAACTGGTCTGCGATCCTCTGCGCGCCCTGCAGCAACGAGATCGCGCGGGTCACATCCTCCGGCGCCTTGCCGATCATCGCGGTTTCGAGCTGCGCCACCTGCAGGTCGCGGCCCATCCGGTTGACCTCCGCGAACGCCGCGGCAGTCTGGGTGGCTGCCTCTTTGGCCCGACCCTGCGCTTCGAACAAGTCCTTGTACGCAAGAGCGAGCTTCCGCAGGTTCTCGTCATGCAGCGCAGTTGCCTGCGCCAGCATGGTCTCGGTCTTCGCGATCGCCTCGTTCTGGATCTCCTGTTCTTTCGCGGCAGAGGTGCCCTTCTCGGTGGCGGTGGCGAGCCGTTCCTGGGCGGCGATGGCGTTCACGCCGGCCGCTTCCTGCTCTCCGAGTGACTTGGCAGACTCAGCGGCTGCGGTCCGCAAGAGATCGATCGTCCGCTGCTGCACGTTCCGCGCATTGCCGGCGCGCACATCGAGGATAGCCTGCGCCTCGGCCGCGGCGCGAAGGCCGCCGGCCATGCTCGTGCCATAGGCTGCGGCTGTCTTCAGCGCGAGGTCGTTGGTGATCCGCTGTGTCTCGTTCGATTTCTCGAGTTCGATCCGATGGCGCTTGATCGCGTCCTCGGCCTTGAGCTCGGCCTCGTAGATCTTCGCATCCCCGCTCAGCGTCGAGGCTGCAAAGGCCTCCTGGTAGGCCTGAGCATAAATTGCTGCCTCGCCGATCAGCCGCAGCGCGGCGCGGATTTTCTGATTGGCCCGCTCCATCTTGTCGAGCTTGTCGAGATCCTCGGTCGTCGGGATCCCGGTTACGGCGCCGGCGCTCGCCTTTGGGGTGAATGGCGGCTGGTACTCGTGCCGCAACAGGTCGCTTGGCAATGCGGAGCTCGGAACCGGAGATGCGCCCCCATGCGTGACCGCGAAGTCGTTATCGAACGCAAGATCACCCGGCCGGCGCGGTGCGTTGGCTGCGGACAATCTCGTCGCAGCGGCTCGCTGGGCGGCGGCCGCTGCGTTCAGATCGATCTGACCGAAAGGCCCCAGGTTGAGGAATAACGGCTTCCCCTCGCTCATCGCCGTCATCGTGTCGAAGAAGTGCTGCAACGCATCGAGCGAGGCCTTAACGGGGCCGCTCAGCACCAAGGCATCGAGCATCCGCTTGATGGAGGCGCTGAGCCTGTCCATCACCTTCTCCATGGGCGACAGCGTTCCCTGCAACCAGCCCTTGGAGGTCTCGCTGATGAGCCTGAAGGCTTCGTTCGTCGCGCGGCTATCGCCCTGGAGGTCCTTCATCGAGCGGAGCATCCGCGCCTGCTCGCCGGTCAATGTATGCGTCGCAGCGCCATACTCGATCGTGGCGTCAGCGCCTTCTTTCAGAGCCGACGTCAGCTCTTTGTTTTCTGAGACGACATCGGTGCCTCTCACCGCCGAAATGTTGGCGGCAGTCCCGATGATTTGCTGGGATTGGGCCGGATTGATGCCCGGGGTGCGAGAGAGATCGGCGAGCGCCTTGCGGGCATCCTCGGCCTTGACGCCCATCGCCTCCAGATCTCGGATGACGCCGAGAAAATTGGTGCCCACGGCCATGCCACGCGTGCCCATCGCGTCGAGGGTGACGTTGAGCTTGCGCGCCTCGGCCTCCAAGTCGGACGCCCGCTTCATCAGCACGATAAACCCGGCCGCGAGAGCGCCGGTAGCAGCTGCCGCAGCCACTGATGGCGTAATGAAGCTTTTCAGATAGGTCACGAAAGCCGCCATGACCCCGGCCGCGCCTACCGGCGATTGCTGGAACGCCTGAACAATCTGCCCGCCCTGCTGCGCCATAATGCGCAACGGCGCCTGGCCGGAGATCAGCCCGCTCACAACGTCATTGAGTTGAAATGAAAGGTTCAGGACCGTCGCCGACATCCGACGATTGGCTTGCGCGGCCAGGTCTGCTTCCGATGCGCCGCCGCGGGCCGACTTGCCGAAGTTCTCAAAATTGCCCTGAGCAAGACGAAGTGCGGCTGAATGCTTTTCGTCCGTGATCAGCTTTGCCTTCAGAAGCTCGTCCGCGTTCGCGATTTCAGCGTCGAGCAGCCTCTGGGCTTTCACCAGCGGATTGATGGCTTCTTCAAGATCACGCGTCGCCCTGGCAAGACGCTCCTCCTCGTTTGCCGCTGCTTCGAATACCGCAGCCGACGCCTGCGCGGAGCCCACCGCTGGCGCGAGGTTGACTGTCGCTCCTTGATTTCGTCCTGATGTCGCTGGCCTTCCGAGGGACTCGTTGATGGCCTGCTGGGCATTGATCGTGTGCTGGTCAGCGCGCGCCTGATCAATCATCTGGCGCTGCTGCTCGGCCGCCCGCCGCTGCGCTTCGGCATTGCGGGTCGCGGCATCGGTCCCCTCGTTGTAGCTGGCGACGATGCGATCGAGCGCGGCCTCATAGCCGCCAGCTATGTTGACCCCAAGCCGCTGCGCATCGTTGAGATCGCCGAGTTCGACATTCATCCGCCTCGCGCTGGCGGTCGCCGGGTCGAATTTATCCGTCAGCAGCTGGATGCGCTGGGCCGCGGCGGCGGCGTTTTTCTCGACCAGGGCCTCGAGCTCGGCGAGATCCGCGAAGGCGGAGGTGGTCGCGGTCGGCGCGCCGCCGGCGGAGCCGCCCGGATAGGCGCCGGCACCTGGGGGCCGCGCTACCCCGGTCCGCTCGTTGAAGAATTGCTGCGCGTTCGCCGCGTTCTGAACCGATCGAGCTTGGTCTATAACCTCGGCCTGCGCCGCGGCAAATCGCTTCGCAGCCTGCGCCCCGTCGTCATAGCTCTCGACGATCCGCTCAAACGCCGCCGTGTACCCGCCCGCGATGTTGACGCCCAGCCGTTGGGCCTCGTTGAGGTCCGCAAGTTCCATCGCCATTCTTCGGGCCGATGCCGTCGGCGCGTCGAATTTCGCGGTCAGCTGCTGCACGCGCGCGCCAACCCGGTCGATAGCGGCGGCCTGCTCATCAAACCGCTGGTTAAGCAATGTCTCGGCCTGAGCGCGACGGGTCGCCGTGCTGATCCCCTCGTCTTCGTAGCGCTGGAGTCGTTCGAGCCCGTTCAGCAATTGCTGCATCGAGCGGGTGCGCTTATCGAGCCCGGCGATCATCCGCTCGACGCCATCGACCGACGTCCTGGTGGCCCGAGTAACCTTCTCCGTCGACTGAGCAAGCCGCTCTTCGGACGCAGCGGTTTGGTCAACCGCCTTGCCCATTTGGACAAGCTGCTCCACACCTTCGGTCTGAAGGCGGTAGACCGCGGTTTCAATTGTTTCGTTTGCCATTGGTTTACAGCAATATCCCCTGACCGTTGGCCGGGTTTACGAGGCGAGAATTCTTGCTAACATTGCAAGGCATACACGCACATACGCTATTCTCGACTGTATTTGAGCCACCCCTTACAATCGGTATCACATGGTCGTGCGTCGGGCGGCGCGTCTTATTGAACGGTCTTTTGCACCAATGGCAGCCCTTAGACCGCGCCACAAGTTCCTTCCAATCCCCGGTCGTAAAAGTGTTTTTGACACCTCGAATACGTGCTCGCCGCTGATTCTTATGGGCGTTTTTATATTCTGGTGTTCTTGACTGGCCATGCGTTAAAGCAAATGGGCTCTTACAGCCACATGATTTAGTTCGCCCATCAATCAGAGAGGCTGCCTCCGTTACGGATTGCGCTCCGCATACGCATTTACACAACCATCTCCAATGGGAACCTCTCTTCGCGTGCACGCCGAGCACCAGAAGAGATCCGAATGTCTGGCCGGTCAAATCGCGACGAGGGGCGTTTTCCTTCGGCCGATCAGCACTCTTTTCCGCCCGTAGACAGCCGCAGCTCTTCTGCCGAGCCAAATTGCCTGTCGTGATGCGACTAAGATTTCCGCAAACGCAACGGCAAAGCCATAGCGGCGCCTCGCCGTGAGCCTTGATCTTTTTCAGGACCGTCAGCCTGCCAAAAGAGAGGCCTGCGAAATCTCGTGCTAGCCTTGTCATCAGTTAACCAATTTAATAAGTTGTCGCCGCCTCACGCGGTACCTAGGATGCGCAGCCGGCCGAGAGTTGGACGCTCTCAGCCGGCCACTTGCCACCTGATCCGTTGGAGGGATCGATGACCAAAGGCAAAATAGCGTTATTTTTAGGATGCGGTATCGGCATCTACGTCTTGGCCGCCCCGGTCAGTTCAGCCCAGGGCAATCAAGCAGCCGCGGCTCAAGTTGATCAAATTCAAGCGGAATGTCTAACCAGGATTAATGCTCCAGAGTATGCGGCGCTTAGAGGGCGAATGAGCGTTGGCGACTGGGGGGTCACATCGCCGGCAATGCTGAGTGACCCGACCCTCCCGAGCCCCCACGAGCGAGCATTGATTGGCCACTTGGCCAGCATTCGCGCCTACTGCATCGAGCGGATACGCTCTGTAATAAACTCCATCGGATTTACCCTACCAGCCGACGTGGCTCACGAGTTCGCGCAGTTTTCGAGCATGAACGCCCTAGCCGCCGAACTCGCCAGCGGGAGAACCACCTACGGCGAGCACAACCGCCGGGCTGCACAGCTCCACGCCGATACCCAGGCCACCGTGGCC
>Ga0184628_10001724_pt1 | contig 10741 bp, 10 predicted proteins | sample PLM4_5_b1_FD_133149 | JGI IMG/M metagenome (GOLD analysis project Ga0184628, IMG submission 133149) | Groundwater sediment microbial communities from an aquifer in East River, Colorado, USA - PLM4_5_b1 | ecosystem: Environmental > Terrestrial > Soil > Riparian zone | place: USA: East River...
GCATGTGACGATCGCCGGCCAGGTGGGCATCGTCAATCATGTGGAAATCGGCGACGGTGCGATGATCGGTCCGCAGTCAGGCATTCCAAAGTCGGTGCCGCCCGGAGTAATTTTGTCCGGCGGTATCGCAGCGGCGCCGCACCATGAGTGGCTCAAAGTCATGACCCTATTGCCGCAACTGCCCAAGCTCTGGGCTTCGGTTCGTGCCATGGAGCGGCAAATTTCCCAACTGCTACAAAGGTAGGGAACGCCATTGACTACATTGGACGCTAAGGAAATCCTCAACTATTTACCGCATCGATATCCGTTTCTCTTGGTCGACCGGATTATTGAACTCGAGGGTGCGGAGCGCATCGTCGGTATCAAAAACGTTTCATTTAACGAACCTTTTTTTCAGGGTCATTTCCCGGATCATCCGGTCATGCCGGGGGTGTTGATTTGTGAAGCGATGGCGCAGGTCGGCGCGATCTTCGCTCATAATACCCGCGGCGGCATGGATGATAAACGGGTATTTATGCTGACCGGCCTCGATCAAGTCAAGTTCAAACGCCAGGTGGTGCCGGGCGATCAGTTGCGGATCGAGCTGACCTGTGAAAAACGCCGTGGCACCTTCTGGAAAATGCAAGGTGTCGCCAGCGTGGATGGCAAGGTGGCGGCGCAAGCGCTGATCTCAGCCATGGAAGTTGCAATGGCGTAGGGCGGTCGGCGCAATTGGCTAAGATTCATTCCACCGCGGTCGTCGATCCGCACGCTGAACTGGCGAGTGACGTCGAGATTGGTCCCTATGTCGTGGTTGGCGCTCATGTCAGAATCGCCGCGGCGACGAAGATTCAATCCCACGCTGTAATCGACGGGATAACGACGATTGGACGGGGTAACGTTGTTTTCCCATTCGCCACCGTCGGCACGATTCCCCAGGATTTGAAGTACCAAGGAGAACCGAGCGAGCTGGTGATTGGCAACGACAACCAGATTCGCGAGTTCGCGTCGCTCAATCCCGGCACGGCCGGCGGCGGCATGATTACCCGGGTGGGAAATCATAACCTGCTCATGATGTATTGCCACATCGCCCATGATTGCATTGTCGGCAATCGTAATGTCATCGCCAATGGCGCCACTCTCGGCGGCCATGTGACGATCGAGGACAATGTCATTGTCGGCGGTTTAGTGGGCATCCATCAGTTCGTTCGCATCGGCAGCGGGGCGATTCTCGGCGCGGGCTCGATGGTTTCCAAAGATGTGCCGCCATTTTGCAATGCCACCGGCGACCGCGCCAGATTGCATGGCCTCAACATCGAAGGGATGAAGCGGCGCGGTTTTGACAAAGCGAAGATCGACGCGATCCACAAAGCCTACCGGATTGTGTTTCGGTCCAAACTCAAGATTCCCGCGGCTTTGGAGAAAATCGGCAGAGAGTTGCCGGCGTTGCCGGAGATCGAGCAGTTTGCAGCTTTTATTGCCGCTTCCGAACGCGGCGTGTGCCGTTAGAGCGCCCGCCCGCCATGACTATTCGTGGTGAAAGCAGCGATCGCGGCGAAACCCTTCCGGAGCGAAGGCAAAGCAGCTCTGCCTTGATGATGCAAGCGAAGCGATCTGCCGTGAAACCAGCTAATGAAAAGGTTAAACCGCTTGCCAAGCGCCGATCATGATGGGAAAACTTTTGGCGCGATACCTTCGCTCGACTTTTTCAGCTGGGGTTCCACCTCGATTGACACTCTGTCGATCGCTTTCCGGGGAGCATGAATAATCCAAACTTGCTTTGCCAATCGTGCCGCAGTTTCTGACTACTCCACAGCGATGAACAAGATCGGCAAGATCGGATTAATCGCCGGCAACGGCAAGTTTCCATTGATCTTCGCCGAGGAAGCCAAGCGTCAGGGCTACTCGGTGGTGGCATTGGCGCACCGGGAGGAGACCGACGCGGCGCTGGAAAATCGGGTCGACGAGTTTACTTGGATCTATGTCGGTCAATTGGGCAAGATTATCCGGACTTTTCAGAAAGCCGGCGTCACCGAGGCGGTGATGGCCGGCGGCATTCGCAAGGTCAGATTGCTAAGCAACTTTCGCCCGGATATGCGCGGCGCGCGATTTCTTACCAGGATTAAACGCCGCGACGACGACGCGCTCTTGCGCGGTATCGCCGATGAACTGGCCAGTGACGGCATAAGGATTATCGACTCGACTTTCTGTTTGTCCAGTATCATCCCACAGGAAGGGGTTCTGACGCGCCGGGCGCCCAACGCCGCGCAATGGCAAGATATTGCCATGGGCATTCGTATGGCGAAGGAAGTCGGCCGTTTGGGGATCGGCCAGATGGTGGTGGTCAAGAATCAAGTGATCGTCGCGGTGGAAGCGGTGGAAGGCACCGACGTTGCGATTCAGCGCGGCGGCCAATTGGCCAAGTCCGGCTGTGTCGTCGTCAAGGTCAGTAAACCAAATCAGGATTTACGCTTCGATGTTCCGGCCATCGGTGTCGAAACGATCAGGGCGCTAAGCCAGGTTGGCGGCGCCGTGCTCGCCGTCGAGGCGGGCAGGGCGATCTTGATCGAAAAGGATGAATTGCTGCGCGAGGCTGACGCCTCGGGCATCGCCGTCGTCGCGGTCGGCGCCTAAGTAATACTGAAAATGTCTGAGGAAGTTTTACCCGTAGCGGTTGTCGGCGTCGGCTATCTCGGCAAGTTTCACGCCGAAAAATATGCGTCGTCAGAAAAGGCGCAGCTCATCGGCGTTGTCGATGTCGACGGCGATCGCGCCCGGGAAATCGGCAAGTCGGTGGGTGTCCCGGCGTTTACCGACTATCGCGAACTGTTTGGCCGGATTCGCTGTGCCAGTATCGCCGTGCCGACGCGCTATCATCACCAGGTCGCCCGTGATTTTCTCGCTGCTGGCATCGATGTGCTGGTGGAGAAACCTTTGACCGCGGATTTGGCCCAGGCCAAGGAGCTGGTCGCGTTGGCGGCGGCCAAGGGAGTGTTACTGCAAGTCGGCCATTTGGAACGGTTCAATCCGGCGATTCGCCGCCTCGAAGGCATCATCAAAGACCCTAAGTTCGTCGAATGTCACCGCTTGGCGCCGTTCATCGAGCGCGGCACCGATGTCGATGTAGTTTTGGATCTGATGATTCACGACATCGATGTCATTATCAGCTTGGTGCGCTCGCCGATTCTGCGGGTCGAATCGGTGGGGGTGCCGGTGTTGACAGAAATGCCGGACATCGCCAATGCGCGCATTACCTTTGAGAACGGTTGCATCGCCAATGTCACGGCCAGCCGCGTATCGATCAAGCGTGAACGCAAGGTGCGCTTTTTCCAACCCGACGCTTATATCTCCATCGACTACGATCAACGGCGCGCGCAGATTTATCATAAGCCCAAGCCGGGCGCCGGCTGGCTCGATATTCGCGCTGAGAATATCGAGATCAAGGACGGCGATGCTCGGGCCGACGAGATCGATTCTTTCCTCGATTGCGTGCGCACGCGAACGCCACCCCTGGTCGGTGGGATAGAAGCTTTGAGGGCATTGGAAATCGCTTCGATGATCAGCGCTCAGCTGATCAATCTTTCGGCACAACCTGCGCGTGGCTAAACAAACGAAGCAGGTCATGCTGGTGGTGGGCGAAGCATCCGGCGATGTTCATGGAGCTAATCTGGTGCAAGCGCTGCACCGTCAAAATTCCCAGCTCAAGATATTCGGCGTCGCCGGCGAGCAGCTGCAGAAAACCGATTTCGAGGCGCTGTTTAACGTATCGAAACTGACCGGTATGGGGCTAGTGGAGCTTGCCGGCAATGTCAAAAATATTTGGCGGGCGTACCAATTGCTGCGCGCCGCGCTCAAGCAGCGGCGGCCAGACCTGCTGATTCTCATCGATTTCCCCGACTTCAACCTCAGGCTGGCGCGAGTCGCCAAATCTCTGCGAATTCCCGTGCTCTATTACATCAGTCCGCAAATTTGGGCTTGGCGCCGGGGGCGGGTGCGCCAGATCGCCAAATCGGTCGACCGGATGGCAGTGGTGTTTCCCTTTGAAGTGGATTTTTACCGGCGCCATGGCGTTGACGTGGAATTTGTCGGCCATCCCTTGCTAGAGACGGTCACCACCAGTCAAAGCCGTGATACGATATTGGCGCATCACGGTCTCAATTTAACTCAAAAAACCGTCGCCCTGTTGCCCGGCAGCCGCCATGGCGAGGTCAGCCGTCACCTGCCGGTGATGCTGGCCGCCGCGCTGCAGATGCGCACCAACGATAATGTCCAATTCTTTTGTCTGCGCGCGAGCACCATCGATGCCGGCGAGTTGACGGCGATGATTGGCGATAACAAAATTCCCGTGGTCGAACGGGATCGCTACGACGCGGTAGGGGCGGCCGACCTGGTTTGGACGGCCTCGGGCACGGCGACTCTCGAAACCGCGCTGCTGACGCGGCCAATGGTAATTATCTATAGAGTGTCGTGGCTCACTTATTGGATTGCCCGGCTCCTGGTCCGGGTGGACCATATCGGCATGGTCAATCTGATTGCCGGAAAGCGCCTGGTGCCGGAGCTGCTCCAAGGCGAGGTCAATGTGCAGCGGCTCGTCGGCGAAAGCCGCCGATTGTTAAGTGACGACAAACTGCGCGCGGGCATCATCGAGGAACTTACCCGGCTGCGCGAGCGCTTGGGCTCGCCGGGCGCCGCCGACCGCGTGGCGGCGATCGCGATCGAGATGATGGCATGAAAAAAACCGAACGTCTCAGTTCAATAAAAACCTACCGCCGGTTGTTGCAGTTCTTGAAGCCGTATATCTGGCCCTATTTCGTGCTGGCGATGATTTGTATGGTGGCGTTCGGCGCCACCGATGGTTCGATACCATTTCTGGTCCAGCCGATCATGGACGATGTGTTCGGCAAGCGCGATCAAGCCATGCTGAACTTGATTCCTTTTCTAGTGATCGGGCTGTTCGCGTTCCGTGGCTTGATGAACTTTGGCCAAAGCTATCTCACCGACTATGTCGGCCTGCGCATCATCAACGATGTGCGCAATGCGCTCAATCGCCACTTCCAATCGCTATCGCTAGCGTTTTTCTACCGCCATCCCACCGGAACGCTTATCGCCCGGGTCAACAGCGACGTGGTCTTGCTGCGCTTCGCGATCACCGATGCGCTGGCGTCGTTTCTGAAAGATACCACCTCACTGATCGCTCTGGTCACGGTCGCGTTCCTCAAAGATTGGGTGCTCGCTTCCATCGCCTTTTTCGTATTTCCCGCCTCCGTGCTGCCGATCATGCGACTGAGCCGAAACATCAAAAAATTTACCAAGCGCGGGCAGGTGAGCACGGGCAGGCTCACCGTGCTGTTGCAAGAGAGCATTCAGGGCAACCGCATCGTCAAGGCGTTCGGCATGGAAGATTACGAAGATCGGCGCTTCATGACGGAGAACTGGCGGCTGTTCAAAGATTCCCTGCGCGCCAGCCGAATCAAGTCGATCGTTGCGCCGTCCATGGAGCTGTTAGCCTCGTTCGGCATCGGCGGCGTGGTTTGGTACGGTGGTTGGAGCGTTATCGCCGGCGGCCGCACCCAAGGCGAATTCTTTGCGTTCATGGCGGCGATGTTTTTGATGTACGCTCCCTTTAAAGGGTTGAGCCGTACTTACACGGCGGTCCATCAGGGGCTTGCAGGCGCCGAACGGGTCTTCGAAATACTCGACGAGAAACCGGGGATTACCGACCGGCCGGGCGCCCAACCCGCTAAACCGTTCGCGAGCAAAATCGAGCTGCAAAAAGTCAGCTTCGCCTATGGCAAGACTCCGGTACTGAAAAATATCGATCTCACCATCGAGGCCGGCCAAATGGTCGCCTTGGTGGGCATGAGCGGCGTCGGTAAAAGCACCCTGGTCGACCTGATCCCGCGTTTCTATGACGTCAACTCGGGCCAAATTCTAGTCGACGATGTGGATATTCGCGAGCTCACGGTGCAATCGCTGCGCGGCCAAATCGGCATCGTCACCCAGCATACTTTTCTGTTCAACGACAGCATTCGTAATAACATCGCCTACGGCGATCCGGAGCGCGATATGGAAGCGATCATCGCCGCCGCCAAGGCGGCCCATGCGCACGAGTTCATCATCGCGATGCCCAACGGCTATGATTCGGAGATCGGCGAAATGGGCTTGCAACTCTCCGGCGGGCAGCGCCAACGCATCGCGATCGCACGGGCTTTATTGAAGGATGCACCGATCCTGATTCTCGACGAAGCGACTTCGTCCTTGGATGCCGATTCCGAACGCTCGGTGCAGGAAGCATTGGAGACTCTGATGAGCACGCGGACGACGATCGTGATCGCCCATCGGTTGTCGACGATCCGCAAGGCCGACCGGATCGTCGTCATGGTCGACGGCGCCATCGCTGAGGAAGGCACCCATGAAGAGTTGTTGGCGCGTGAGCGAGAGTACAGCCGGCTGTACTCGCTGCAACTGCTCGAAAATCGTTCGGTCAACGAAGTCGAATTGGTGCACTAGGAAGCCGGCTGGTTCATGTGGTTTCTCGGCTATAATATCCTTCTCACCACGGTGTTTTTGCTGACCTTGCCGTTCATGCCATTGCTGCAATTAGTCGGTAAGCGATTTAGCGCGGGACTGGCCCAGCGCTTGGGTTATTTCCCGCATGCTCAGGTGCGCACCGTGGCGGCGGCCAGGCCGGTGTGGATTCACGCCTCGTCGGTGGGCGAAGTGGGTTCGGTCGCTGCGCTAGTGCGCGAGTTGAAAAATCGCCATCCCCAGCGGCGCATAGTGCTTTCGACGTTCACCGCCACCGGTAATGAAACCGCGCAGAAGTTTGCCGGGGTCGATGCGGTGATCTATTTACCCTTGGATTTGTGCTGGACCGTCAGGCGTGTCGTGACCCTGTGGAACCCGTCATTGATGCTTTTCGTCGAGACCGAGATCTGGCCCAACTTGTTGAGAGAATGCTCTCGCCGCGGCATCCCGACGATTCTAGTGAGTGGCCGCTTGTCGGCACGGTCCTTTCCTCGCTACGAAAGATTCCGCGGCTTTTTTCGCCAAGTACTGCGGCGGTTCGCCGCCATTGGCATGCAGACCGGCGAAGACGCGGCGCGGATCGTTAGACTTGGCGCCGATGCCGATAAAGTGTCGGTCGTCGGTAGTCTCAAATGGGCCGGAGCGGCGTTCCAGTCGTCGCGATTCACCGATGTGCCGCGGCATGGCAAGAAACTACTGATCGCCGGCAGCACCCATGCGGGTGAAGAGCAGATGCTGCTAGCAAGTTTCGCCGCGCTGCGGCCACGCTTTCCCGAACTGGCGATGGTATTAGCCCCGCGCCATCCCGAGCGGTTTGCTGAAGTTGCGGAGCTCTTGCGGGGTAGCGGCTTTAGCTGGTATCGCCGGAGTGTCGCCGCGGATGATCGGTTATTTGAAAGGGACATCTTGCTTCTCGATTCGGTCGGCGAGCTCAGTGAATTTTTTGCTGTGGGCGATGTCGCGTTTGTCGGCGGCAGTCTCGTCGATGTCGGCGGCCATAATATCCTCGAACCGGCGCGGTCCGGTAAAGCGATAATTTTCGGGCCCTACATGGCTAATATGCAGGCGGTTGCCGATGAGTTCAAAGCCCAAGAGGCCGCCGTCGAAGTCGCTGACGGCAATGCCTTGTCCACCGCTTTGGCGAATTTGTTATCGGACGATGCCAAGCGCATTAGCATGGGCCGGCTTGCCCTGGCGGCTTCGGCCAATGGCGATGGCGTGGTTCAACGTAACTACGCCTTGGCGGCGCGTTATTTGTCAGATTCGCTAGCGTCGGCGGCGCCAATCGGATGAACTAAATGGAGCACTCGATTTAGCATGCTATGCCAAGGTTGACGGTGCGAGGGGTATGGGAGCGGAGTGGTTTCGTTGGCAAGCTGCTGGGAAGCCTATTGTGGCCGGCGTCGATCGGCTATGCCGTGGTCGTTCAACTGCGCAATGCCTTTTTCACGAGGGGATGGATCAAGTCGGTTCGCTTGCCCAAACCGGTGATCAGCATTGGCAACTTGACGGTCGGCGGCACCGGCAAGACGCCAACCTGTCTTTGGCTTGCCGGTGAGTTGCGCCGGCAGGGCCTGAATGTGGCGATCCTGAGCCGGGGATACCGGCGTAAAGAAACTCAGCCGGTGATCTTGCAACCGTGCAAACTGAGCGGCGACATGACGCAGAACGAGCAGGAGCTGGAGCAGGCTGGCGATGAGCCATTAATGATGGCGCGTCTTTACGAGCAGACCGTCGCCGTCGGCGCGGACCGCGCGCAATCGGCGCATGAATTGTTGCGCCACGATAATGATATAGATGCGTTTATCCTCGACGATGGCTTCCAGCATCGTCATGTCAAACGCGATGTTGATCTAGTGCTGCTGGGCAGCGACTGTTCCGGTGCGGTGCTGCCGGCCGGTCCGTTTCGCGAACCGCGGCGCAACTTGAAACGCGGCGATTTTTGGCTGGTCACCGGAGCGGAGGCGCACTGGCGCCGTTATTTGCCGCTTGACCGATCCAGCGCGGTTTTTAGCGGCACGTTGCAACCCGTGGATCTGATCACCTACGATGTCCGCCGCTGGAAGCGCTATCCGCTGACCCTCCTGCATCATAGCAAAATCCTGACGGTCACCGGGATCGCCAATCCAAAAAACTTTTACCAGTCGATCCATGATTGGGAGGGGCAAATCGTCCATACCTTGGAGTTTCCGGATCACCATATTTACAGCGCCAAGGATTGGCAGGATATTAGCCGGATGGCAAGATTGGTCGATTTGATCATTACCACCGAGAAAGATATTCTCAAGTTGATTCGCTTTCCCTTCGCGCGCGATAAATTGCTGGCGCTCAGGGTGGGCATGGTGGTCGCCGGCGGCGATCGACTGGTGTCGGCGCTGGCCGCCAGGATTCGTCAAGCGCGTACCGTGAACCATGATATCGGCTAAAATCCAACCGGCGGTTTTTCTTGACCGCGACGGCACATTGATTCGTGAAGTGGGCTATCTCTGCCGTCCCGATCAGATCGAACTGTTGGACGGCGTACCGGCGGCGATCCGCGCCTTGCGCGACGGCGGTTTTAAGACGGTGGTAGTGACCAACCAGTCCGCGGTGGCGCGCGGCTGGCTCAGTGAAGCTGGGTTAATGCAAATTCATCGGCTTCTTCTGGACAAACTGGCGCACCAGGGAGCGCTGTTGGACGCGATCTATTATTGCCCGCATCATCCGAGCGAGGGCATCGACGGCTATCGGCTGGCCTGCGATTGCCGCAAACCCAATCCAGGGATGATTCATCGCGCCGCCAACGATCTGGCCTTGGCGCCAAAGCGATCTTATGTGGTGGGCGATCAGAATGTCGATCGCGAGCTTGCCCTGCGGGTTGGGGCGACCCCTGTCTTAGTGCGCTGCAACGGCGAACATCTGCTCGTCAACGATGTTTCTCAAACAAAGGTTTTCGACAATCTAAAATTAGCTGCCGAGTGGATCTTGGCGCGCCCGCAGGCGCCGATCGAGGATTATTGATCTATGAAGTCTGTCGTTACCGGCGCTGCCGGATTTATCGGTTCCCATCTAGTTGAAAAGCTGCTCGGCGCCGGCCACGACGTGGTCGGTGTCGATAACTTTCTCGACAACTATCCACGCCATTTTAAAGAGAACAATCTGTCCGGCTTCCGCGACCACGCGAAATTTACCTTCGTCAACGAGGATCTTACACAGACCGATCTTAAGGCTTTACTGCGCGATGCCGGCTATGTTTTTCATCTCGCCGGCCAGCCGGGCGTGCGCTCGAGCTGGGGCAGCGAGTTTTCGCGCTACACGGAGAATAACATCAGCGCCACGCAGCTGCTGCTCGAAGCAGCCAAGGATCTTAAACTCGGCAAATTCGTGTACGCCTCGACGTCATCGGTCTATGGCGATACCACCGATTTGCCCATGCGGGAAGATGGTTTAACGCGGCCGGTGTCACCCTACGGCGCCACCAAGTTGGCCGCCGAACATCTTTGCCATCTTTACAGCAAAGCCTACGGCGTTCCCACCGTGGCACTGCGCTTCTTTACGGTTTACGGACCGCGCCAGCGGCCCGATATGTTTTTTCATATTTTCATGCGCGCGCTGTTGAACGGCGATGACGTGCCGCTCTACGACGATGGCGAGCAGACCCGTGATTTTACGTTTTGTGCGGACATCGTCGACGGGCTGTTCAATGCCGCGCGCTATGACGCCCAGGGAGAAGTGTTCAATCTCGGAGGCGGCTCGCAAGTGAGCTTGCTCACGGCCATCGCCATGGCGGAAAAGATCGCCGGAATCAAAGCCAAGCTCCAGCGCTTCGACCGCCAGCGCGGCGATGTGCGCCATACCAGCGCCCAGTTGGAGCAAGCGCGGGAGAAATTGAACTATCGGCCGCAAGTCGATTTGGCGGAGGGACTGAAACAACAATGGCAGTGGATTCGTTCACTGGGGAGGTAAACCATGGGCGACTATAGCGAAGAGGACATCGGCAATATCGTTTCTCTCGAACATGTCAACGTGCAGATCCCCGATCAGAGCCTGGCGACGTTATTCTATGTCGTGGGCTTGGGATGCACCCGCGATCCGTATCTCAACGTCGGCCTCAACAATATGTGGGCCAATATCGGGGAGCAGCAGTTTCACCTGCCGACGCGCAGTCCGCAGGTGATCGATGGTTTTATCGGCCTGGTAGTGCCGCACTTGGAAGGTTTGGGGAAGCGTTTGTCAGCGGTCGCCGAGGGGCTCA
>Ga0184628_10001726_pt1 | contig 10739 bp, 7 predicted proteins | sample PLM4_5_b1_FD_133149 | JGI IMG/M metagenome (GOLD analysis project Ga0184628, IMG submission 133149) | Groundwater sediment microbial communities from an aquifer in East River, Colorado, USA - PLM4_5_b1 | ecosystem: Environmental > Terrestrial > Soil > Riparian zone | place: USA: East River...
GACGTTTCTGCGCGCGGAAATCGCCAAGTGGGGAAAAGTCGTGCGCGAGGCGAATATCCAGCCGGAATAGCGCGCCGCCGCCTTATTGTTTCAGCTTCGCGTCGTCGATCAGTACCTTGTAGGCGTAGCCCGAGCCGAAATTCTTATCGGTGCGCACGAAACCTTCTGCATTGACGATATCGCCGACTTTAGCCTGCTCTGAGGTGGTTACGAGCAGGTCATTGGAACCGTCGCCGGCGGCGCCCGACCCATCGCGCAGATGGATCCAGTTTTTCCCCATGATGCCACCGTTGTATTTGACTACTTTGCCGCGGACTACGACGGGTTTGTCTTTGAGATCTGCGCTCTTGGCGTTGACCTCGGCCACAGTGCGTGCGTTGGCGCCCTTCGCTTTGTCCACCTTGACGTCGGAAGCTTCCGGCGCCTGGGCCGCGACTGCATGAGGGGGCGCCGCGGCGGCGGCGCCATGCGGCCCTTTCGGCGCGCCGGCGAGATCGCCGAGCACGATCGAGGCAAACGTGCGTTTGAGCGTTTTGCTTTCGAAATTTTTCATCGTCATGCCGTTTTCGACCGTGACCTGGCTGCCGACCTTGACGGGCGTGGCGCGCACCGCTGTCCACAGCTCGCCGTCTTTGGATTTCAGCCGCATATAGGTAAAGCCGCCGGAGTCCATGGTTTCGAGGACTTCCCCTTTGACGGTTTCGTTAGCTGCCGCCGTCGCCGGTTTGTCGGCCGCGTGCGTGAATGCGCAGGCCGCGCAAAGGCAGATCGCCAATAACAATTTGGTCATGCAGAGCTCCTTTAGATGAGCGCGCAGAATAGCAGCGGGACCCTGCCGAAAGATTGATCTAAAACAAGGTTAGCGCGATTTCTGTGCCGCTACATGGCCCGGGCCGCCGCCGGCAGCGCACAATCCATGAGCGAAAAAGTAAAAGTCGAGCCCTTGCCGACTTCGCTCGTGGCACCGATTTTGCCGCCGTGCAATTCGACGAATTTGCAGGCGAGGGCCAGACCAAGGCCCGTGCCCTCGGGTTTGCCGGCCGACTGTTGGCCGACCTGGCGAAACTCCTCGAACACCGCAGCGCAATCTTCGGGCGCGATCCCGACACCCGTATCGGCGACGCAGATCTCGACGCCGCCGGGAATCGAATTCGCGGCGCCCAAATGCGTCCACCGTCCCACTCGCCTACGGCTTCGCTGCCTTCCTTTGCAACGTCTCTTCCACCGATTTCAAAAATTCAAGTACATGGATCGGTTTCGTCTGCACGCCGTCGAAGCCCGCATCGAGCATTCTTCTGCGGTCTTCCGGCATCGCGGACGCGGTGACCGCAATCACCGGTATTGCCCGCGTCGTGGCGTCGGCACGCAAAACATGGAAGGCGTCGATGCCGTTCATGCCGGGCAGCTGAAAATCCATGAGCACCAGCGCCGGCTTTTTCTCAATGGCGAGCTTGATGCCTTCTTCGGCAGTCGCGGCCTCCAGTGTTTGATATCCCTTGAAGTTCAGGACGTCGCGTATGAGCGTGCGGTTCACCACGTTGTCTTCAATGAGCAGGATCAGTTCATTTGCCATATGCATTTGCCTCTGGCAGGCTCGTTAATGTTCGACCGTTCTATTCCCGGACGACTCAGCGCACGCGGGCAGCGTAAACGCAAACGTCGACCCTTTCCCCGGTTCGCTCGTCACCCAGATGCGCCCGCCATGCAGTTCGATAAACTTTCGCGCGAGCGCAAGCCCGAGCCCCGTGCCTTCGGCCTTGCGCTTAGAATCGTTGCCGACCTGGCGGAATTCCTCGAACACTGCCTCGCAGTCGGCTGCGGCAATGCCGACGCCCGTATCTGTCACGCTGACCTGTATCATTCCATCTACCGCGCGCGCCCCAACCGTAATGCGTCCGCCTTCCGGCGTAAATTTCACCGCGTTGGAGAGCAGGTTGAGCATGACTTGTTTGAATTTGCGTTCGTCAGCGTTGATCTCGGCGAGGCTGTCGTCGACCGCGTATTCGAGCGCTATACCATGGCGCGTCGCGCGCTCCTTGATCAGCGTGACCGCGTTTTCGATCGCCATCGGCAAATTAAAATTGTTTAACTCAAGCTCCATGCGGCCGGCTTCGACTTTGGAGAGGTCGAGAATGTCATTGATGAGCGACAAAAGATGGCTGCCCGACGTGTGGATGAATTTGATGTATTCGAGCTGCTTGTCGTTGAGTTCGCCGAACATGCGCTGGTCGAGCACTTCGGAAAAGCCGATCACGGCGTTGAGCGGCGTTCTCAATTCATGCGACATGTTGGCGAGAAATTCCGACTTGTGCTGGCTCGCGACTTCGAGCTGACGGCTCTTATCCTGGATTTCATTAAACAGCCGCACGTTTTCGATCGCGATCACCGCCTGGTCGGCGAATGTGCGAAGCAATGAGATTTGCTTGTCGGAAAAGGGGCCGGGCGTTTGGCGAGTCACGGAAATCACCCCGACCCCTTCTTTTTGTCGAAGTAGCGGCGCGCATAGAATTGCGCGCCAGCCCCTGCGTTTTGCGAGCAGCCGCGCCGGTTCTGAGGTCCCCCGGTCCGAAGAGATGTCTGGAATGTGAACGACCTCACGACGCAAGATAGCGCGAGACGACGGTAATCCTTCATCTTGAAGGGCGGTTGTTAGCTGATCGTCCTCTCGCGTCAGATGTCGCGTACTTGCCACCCGTACCAACTGGTCGTTTATTACTATTCGTAAAGAAATATTCAAGCCACCGAACAAATCACTCCCGCTGTTCACGATCGCATCGAACACCGGCTGCGTGTCAGTCAGGGAGCCGCTGATTACGCGGAGAATTTCAGCGGTCGCCGTTTGCTGCTCTAGCGCCTCTTTCGTTTCACTTAACATCCGCACATTCTCGATCGCTATCACCGCCTGGTCGGCAAAGGTTGTCACCAGCTCGACCTGCTTTTCCGTAAAGGGTAGGACGTGGGTTCTGGCTACCGAAAACACGCCGACCGGAACGCCGCTTCTGAGCATGGGTACGCCCAGGATCGTGCGGTAGCCGCCAAGCCCTACCCCTGGATATGAATACTCCGGGTCGGCCAGCACGTCGTGAATTAGTACCGGGCGACCCTCAAGAATCGCCCGCCCCACCGCGCTTCCGCGGCCGGCGCCAACAGGATTTCGGGCGACGAAGTCCCTGAACTCGGCAGGGATGTTGTGCGCGGCCGCTATGCGCTGAAGATCCCCGTCGAACCGGTATAGAAATCCCATGTCGGCTGCGCAAAGCCTCGCCGCATTCTCGATAAGCGTCTCCAAAACTGGCTGAAGATCGAAGGTCGAACGACTGATGACTTTCAGGACTTCGCTCGTGGCCGTTTGCTGCTCGAGCGCTTCTTTCGTCTCGTTGAAGAGCCGCACGTTCTCGATCGCGATTACCGCCTGGTCGGCGAAGGTCTGTAGCAGCGCGATCTGTTTGGATGAAAAAGGCCGGGTCTCAAGCCGCCATGTAAGAATCACTCCGATGGCGTGGCCCTCGCGCATCATTGGAACTGCCGCGACGGTGCGGTAACCGACGGCGCGCTGCACCGACGAAAAGAGGTAATTCGGAACGTCGGCGGCATCCTCTACGTGGACGGTTTCACCGCTGAGGAATGCCCGGCCCACGATGGATTCCCCGGTAGGACGGCCGGGCCAAACCATCCGAAAACCATCGAGTGCATCCTTGGTCATGCCATCATGGGCGGCGAGATCGAGCAGATCGCCGTGCAATTGGAACACGGTGCCGAACGACGCGTCGCACAGGCGCACGGCGCTACGGGCGATCATGTCGAACACAGGCTGGACGTCGGTCGGCGACTGGCTGATGACGCGCAGGATCTCTGCAGTTGCGGTTTGCCGCTCCAGTGCCTCATTCGTTTCATTGAACAGCCGCACGTTCTCTATCGCAATCACCGCCTGGTCGGCGAAAGTCTCGATCAACTCTATCTGCTTCTCTGTAAACGGACGCACTTCAATGCGCCACATGGCGATCACGCCGATTAGCTCGCCTTCCCTGAGGATAGGCACCCCAAGCAGGGTTCTCACTTCTTCGGTGACATTTGCATCCGTGTGCGCAGCCAGCCATTCCGGATCGAGCTGCGCATCGGGAATCTGCACAGTGCGTTTCGTCGCCGCGACCCGCCCCGTCACGGAACCTTCGCCCGGCCGTATGAGCGCGCGTGTCCGCCACTCCCTGAAATCGTCCGGCGCGCGATCGGACGCGGCTAGCGCGTAACCGTCCTGTTCGCGACGGAATATGAAACCTCTTTCGGCGCCACAGAGCCGCGTCGCATTTTCGATCAGCGTGTCCAGCACGGCTTGCAGATCGAAGGTGGAGCGGCTGATGACTTTGAGGACGTTCGAAGTCGCCGTCTGCTGGTCGAGCGATTCGGCGAGATCGCGATTGCGTGCCTGGATTTCGTTGAACAGCCGCACGTTCTCGATAGCGATCACCGCCTGGTCGGCGAACGTCGTTACCAGCTCGGTCTGTTTTTGGGTGAAGGGATTTGGTTTGCCGGTGCGCATCAGTCCGATCACGCCGATCAGCTCGTCTTCGCGCAGCATCGGCACGCCCAAAGTCGTGCAATAGCCGCCGATTTCCACGATATCGTCGCGCGTGAATTCGGGATCGCTGCGGATATCGTCGATATGCACCGTGCGGCGCTCAAGCATGACACGGCCGACGGTGGTTCCGCGATCGGGATGGAATGGATGCTCCTCGATGCGCCTTAGCAGCTCGGGTTTCGAATCGAATTGATATTGGACGACCGGACGGCAATTGCCGTCTTCATCGGGGCGAAAGATGATAGCGGTGTCGGCGGCGCAGAGCTTTGCAGCGTTTTCGATCAGCGTCTGCAGCACCGGCTGCAAGTCAAAAGTTGACCGGCTGATGACTTTCAGCACTTCGGAAGTCGCGGTCTGCTGCGTGAGCGATTCGGTCAGGTCGCGGTTGCGCGCATCGAGCTCTTTGAACAACCGCACGTTCTCGATCGCGATTACCGCCTGGTCGGCGAAGGTTTGCAAGAGCGCTATCTGCTTATCCGAAAAAGGCCCTTCCGCCTTCGCGACCACAATCGCGCCGATCGCCCGGCCATTGCGCAGCATGGGCACGATGAGCAGCGTCTGATACCCGGTCGCAATCGCCAGTTCGCGGGAGGTTGCAGGCACATCGGGGTCGTTCTGCATGTCTTCCATGTGAACGATGCGGCTTTCGCGTATGGCCCTCGCCGTCAGATGGTCGCGGTTGAGCGCCATCGGAAACAGCCGCTGCGCAACCGCGGCGCCTTCGCCGACCCAGTTGTGGGAGGCGACAAGGTGAATGAGTTCGTCCTTGAGCAGCAAGCCGGCGCTGTATACGCCGTCGCACAGCCGCACGGCGCTCTCGACGATGGCATCGAAGATCGGCTGCATGTCTGTGGGTGAACTGCTGATGACCTTCAGTATTTCCGCCGTCGCGGTCTGCTGCTCGAGAGACTCGCGGGTTTCGTTGAAGAGCCGCACGTTCTCGATTGCGATCACCGCCTGGTCGGCGAAGGTCTTGAGCAACTCGATCTCGCTGTCGGAAAACCGTCCGGCCGTTGCGCGCGCCACCATGACCACCCCGACCGGATTACCGTCGCGCAGCATGGGAACGAAAAGGCCGCTGCGCAGACCGACCGCGCGCGTCAAATCCTTGTGGGCATAATCGGGGTCCAGTTCGACATCCGGAATATGCACCACTGCACGCTCGAGGATCGCGCGCGCGGAACCGTGCGAGCGGCCGGGACGCGCCGGATATACACGCTTCACTTCGGCCACTGCTTCCGGGGTGAAATTGTGCTGGGCGACCTGGTGTATCAACTCCCCATCGAACGTGAACATGGCGCTGAACAGCCCGTTGCACAGCCTGACTACGCTCTCAACTATCGTGTCGAACACCGGCTGGACATCGGTCGGAGAACTCGAGATGACTTTGAGCACTTCGGCGGTGGCGGTTTGCTGGTTGAGCAATTCGGTGAGTTCACGGTTGCGCGCATCAAGCTCCTTGAAGAGGCGCACGTTCTCGATCGCGATCACCGCCTGGTCCGCGAAGGTCTTCACGAGCTCGATCTGCGTGGTAGTGAATGGCTTCACCTCGCGTCTGCCGCACCCGATGACTCCGATTGGCACGCCGTCGCGGATGATGGGGATGCCCAGATACGTTCGATACGGCGCGCTACGCTGTATGATCTCCAGCGTCTTCGGGTCATAATCCGGATCCGTTAGGACATCCTCGATGTGCACCGGCCGGCCATCGACAAACGCGCGTCCGATAACGAAGCCCCGCGCCGGCGGCGTCGGGTAAAAACTCCGATAGGCCGCTGACTCCTCCGGCGACATGTTGTTTACCGCCACTAGTTTGAGCAGTCCGCCGTCCAATTGCGTCACCGCGCTGAACGTTGCGTCACACAGCCGGGCCGCACTCGCGACGATGACCTCGAACACCGGCTGTACGTCGGTGGGCGAGCTGCTGATCACACGCAGGACCTCGCTGGTCGCGGTCTGCTGCTCGAGCGATTCCGTGAGATCGCGGTTGCGCGCCTCAATCTCTTTGAACAGTCGCACGTTCTCGATCGCGATCACCGCCTGATCGGCAAACGTCTTGACGAGATCGATTTGCCTGGCGCTGAAGGGACGTACTACTTTGCGCCGCAGTAGGATGCCGCCGAACGCTATGTTATCCCGCACCAGCGGCACCGCGAGCGACGTCCGTTGCCCGAACTGTCGATGGACTTCACGCGCGTCCGGGAATTCGTCCAGCACAGCAGCGAGGTCCTCGATATGCATGACCGCACGATCGATGATCGCCCGGCCCATGACCAGGCTCCGCTTCAACGGCAGAGTTGCCTCGACGCCCTTGAATTCACCGAATCCCGCGACATACCTGAAGGTGTCGCCTTCCACGAGGCAAATGCGCGCGTCTAGTGCTTCGCATAGTTGCGCCGCACGGCGCGCAACTGTATCCAAAACCGGCATTACGTCAGTGGGAGTGCTGCTGATGACGCGCAGAATCTCGCTCGTCGCCGTCTGCTGCTCGAGCGATTCCGTGAGGTCGCGGTTGCGCGCGTCGAGTTCGTTGAACAGCCGCACGTTCTCGATCGCGATCACTGCCTGGTCGGCAAATGTTTTAAGCAGTTCGACTTGGTGTTCTTTAAAGCCGCCAAATGCAGTTCTCGATACGGCGATCGCTCCAATAAGTTCGCCGTCGCGAATCATCGGCACTGCGAAGCCGCTGCGCCAACCCCCTGCCATAGCGTACTCATTGGAGTAATCCGGATCGGCCAGCATGTCGGGCACGATGTCCACCGCCCGCCGCATAGCGGCCCGGCCCAACAGGTTCTCCATGCTGGGCCGCATCGGGAAAGTGCCGGCTATAATCTTCATCGCCGCTGCGGAAAAGCCGTGGAAAGCGAGCGCGTGAAGGAATTCTCCGTCGTAGCGGGCGGCGATGCTGTGCTCGGCGCCGCACAGGCGGACGGCGCTGCGGACGATCGCATCGAAGACTGGCTGCACATTGGTTGGGGACCCGCTGATGACCCCAAGGATTTCGCTGGTCGCCGTCTGCCGCTCGAGCGCCTCGTTCGTTTCGTTAAAGAGCCGCACGTTCTCGATTGCGATCGCCGCTTGGTCGGCGAACGTCTTCAAGAGCTCGACCTGCGAGTCGGAGAACAATCCAGGAATGGCGCGCCCCACAAAAATTACCCCGATGACTTGCCTGCCGCGGAAAATGGGCACGCCGAGGGCGGCGCGCACGCGCGCCGCCAATGCAAATTCCTTGTGCTTGTAGCTTCGATCTGCGAGGACGTCGGGGATATGGACCACAGTAGCGGTGCGGACCGTGCGTGCCGTTACCGTTGGTGCAGCAATCTGCATCGGGAATAGTTTCCGGACGATCTTCACGCCTTCCTGGACGAAACCATCAATCGCGGATAGCTCGATCAGTTCGCCTTCGCACCGCGAGACTACCGCCACGTCGGCGCTGCAGAGACGGCCGGCCCGCTGCGCGAGCAAATCGAACACCGGCTGCGCATCGGTCGGCGAATTCGCGATTACGCGCAGAATCTCCGCGGTCGCCGTCTGTTGTTCCAGCGACTGACTGAGCCCCACGGCACTCGTTTTGAGCGCAAGCTCCAGCTTATTGACACGTTTGGCCAGCGCGCCGTAATCCTTGCGCCAGCGGCGGTACATGCTCTCGGTGATGCCGGCCCGCTTGCACGCGACGCCCGTGGACTTGCCGGCGGCAATCAGGCGCTCGACCTGTCCCAGTTTCTTGACGATTTCCGCCGGAGAGGATGTCTTACCGGACATCGTGCGTGCCTTTCCCGTGGACAGCCGCTCAATTCACGTTGACGTTCGACCGCGCATGGACGTCAGGCGCGGGCTACCCAGCTGTCATGCTTAGCTATTTTCCTATGTTTTTCCCGGCAACCCAATGCGCGCGTGAATTACAGTTCGGTTCGTTCCGGGCGCAGGTTCAGTCGACGCGCTCTTTGAACACTTCCTGCATGATGCGGAAACTATCCACCGCGGCCGGCAGCCCGCAATAAACCCCAGTCTGCAGCAGCACTTCCGAAATTTCCACTTTCGTGAGCCCGTTGTTGAGAGCACCGTGCACGTGCAGCTTCAATTCGTGCGGCCGATTCAAGGCCGTCAGCATTGCAAGGTTGGCGATGCTGCGCTGCTGCACCGTAAGACCCGGCCGCGCCCAGATTTTGCTCCACACGTACTCCGAGAGCTGGGTCTTCGGCTGGGACAAGGCGTCGACGGCGTGCGAATTGGCCACGTGCTTCTCGCCGAGTACCTGGCGGCGGATTTCGCGGCCGCGCTTGAGTTCAGCTTCATCGAGTAATGGATTGTTCACGTTGGCGTTCTCCGAATTATCGGGCGTTGTAGACATTTCTTCCCCCCATCCCTAGCCAGCCCCCTCGCGTGCTGCGCAGGCTCTCCCCCACCGGAAGGCGTCGAGCGGAACTGGTTTGCCAACCATTTCCGGAAATTTCATTTGGCGTCGAAAACTTCGCGCATCATGCGGAACGCATCGACGGCGGCGGGCGCTCCGCAATACACGTTCGCATGCAACAGGATTTCCGAGATTTCCTCTTTCGTGACGCCGTTGGTGAGAGCGGCGCGGATATGCGTTTTCAGTTCCTGCGGGCGGTTGAGCGCGGTCAGCATTGCGATCGTAATCATGCTGCGGTCGCGCGGCTTCAACCCCGGCCGCGCCCATACCGCGCCCCACACGTATTCGTTGACGATTTCCTGCAGCGGCTGCGTGTACTTATCCACGCCCGCGAGTGTTTTCTCGACGTGCGCCGCGCCGAGCACCTCCTTGCGCATGGCGAGTCCCTTGTCGTGCAGCTTGCTGGTCATTGCGATCCCCCGGGGTAAATTGATGAACTTGCCGCCGCGATGGTCCACGTGCAGCGCATGCCGCATTGTGCAGGAAAAATCCGCGGCGTGACGAGGCAGCGGCGCGCCGCCGTTGGCGCCCGCGGGTAGAATCGGGCGATGCAAACAGCGCGCTTGCAGAGGGGAGGGGCATGACGGAGCGGGGCCATAGGCTGGCACTGGCGATCGCGTTGGGCGGATGCGTGCACTGCGGAGTGGCCGGCGCGGCTGCTTTCCCGGATCGTCCGGTGCGCCTCATCGTGCCCACCCCGCCCGGTGGTGGCGGCGACAACGTCGCGCGCATCCTCGCGCCCAGGCTCGGCGAACTCATCGGCCAGCAGATCGTGATCGACAACCGTGGGGGTGCAGGCGGCAGCATCGGCGCGATTGCGGCCGCGCGCGCCGTTCCCGACGGCTACACTTTGCTCCTTGCGATAGCATCCCAGGTCACCGATGCCGCGGTGATGAAGACCATGAGTTACGATTTGCAAAGGGATTTTGCGCCGATTGCGCTGACCGTCACGCTGACGAACGTGCTGGCCTCGCACCCCGCACTGCCGGCGAAAACGCTGCACGACATCATGGCGCTGGCGCGGGCTCGCCCGGGCGAGCTGCAGGTGGCTTCCGGCAGCTATGGCGGCAGTTCCCATCTGGCTATGGAGTATTTCCTGAGCATGAGCGGTCTTAAGATGATCAACGTGCCGTACAAAGGTGTGGGACCCGCGTTAGTCGACGTCGTGGCGGGTCACGTGCCGCTGATGATGGGAAGCACGCTGAGCGCGTTGCCGCAGATCAGGAGCGGGCGGCTGCGTGCGTATGGTGTGACGAGCCTGCAGCGCACGGGCGGCGCGCCGGAAATCCCGACCATCGCCGAGTCGGGCGTGCCGGGTTACGAGGCGTACAACTGGTCGGGCCTGCTCGCGCCGGCCGGCACGCCACGTGCGATCGTCATGCAGCTGCACGCGGCCGTGCTGCTGGCGTTGCAGGATCCGGCCGTGCGCAAGCGGTTCATCGAGAACGGCGCCGATGCAACGCCGAGCGCGACACCCGAGGATTTCGGCGCCTTTATGCGCACGGAACTTGCGAAGTGGTCGAAAGTTGTGAGGGACGCGGGCATCAAGCCGCAGTGAGGTACAAGCTGCCTCAAAAGCATATTGGAGCCGCAGATAAACGCAGACCAGTTACAACCTAAGTCATCCAGGTTGGCGCCTTGGATCTTTATCTAGGTGTATCTGCGCTTATCTGCGGCTGATATCGTTCTTGGTTTTTTATAACTTCGAATCAACGTCAAAAGAGGAGACAGCATGGCAGGAGCAAAGAA
>Ga0184628_10001727_pt1 | contig 10736 bp, 17 predicted proteins | sample PLM4_5_b1_FD_133149 | JGI IMG/M metagenome (GOLD analysis project Ga0184628, IMG submission 133149) | Groundwater sediment microbial communities from an aquifer in East River, Colorado, USA - PLM4_5_b1 | ecosystem: Environmental > Terrestrial > Soil > Riparian zone | place: USA: East River...
CTCTCCGGCACCACGAACTTCTCGGTGAAGTACATGTACGGCGACGCCCCCGTGGGCCGCGTCGACTGCCCGCTGTTACCAGGCCACGCCGGCACGTTCCCCGGATACGTCCACATCGCCAGGTAATCCAGCGCATTGACCACCGGCCCCAGCGACCCATCCCCCCACCTCACCCGCGACTGCAGCACCGCGCGCCAGTTCTTCCCCGCAGTCGGCGTAGGCAGCGGCTTCAACCCCGAACAATCCCCCGGCGGAGCCGGAGCCAAAACCGTCAGCGTCGCCGTGCTCATCACATGCCCCGGCAAACACAACACCGTCACCACGTCCTCGCACGCCGCCGCACCCGCCGGCACCGTCATCGTCACCGACGCCGAGCACGTCCCCTGCGACCCCACCCCCGTGCATGCCGCAGGCGGAAGCACCGGCGCCGTAGCACACCCCGATTGAGTCACCGCGCACTGCCCCGCCAGCGCTGCACTGTACGTCAACGTCGCCGTCCCACCAGGAGCCACCGCCGCAGGCGAAATCACCGCACCCCGCGGAACCGGATTCAACGGCTCAAACGTCGCGTCCGCCGCGCGCGCGCCAGCCACGCTCAAAACCAATCCCACCACCAGCAGCACTGCTCGCATTGCCCTCTCCCGTTAAATAACCTGCACCTCAAACTGCCCCTGCCCCAGCGCACGCGCTATCGTCGCGATCGCCTTCAGCGCATGCGAGCGCCGACTAAACCCCTGGTTGCTCGAGAACCACAACTCCCCATTCACCGCCCGAAATCGATACCGAAACGTCACCACGCCCGTCTTGCGCGAGCGCCGCGAAAATACCTCAAACTGCATCAGCTTCGCTGCCATGATCTACCCCTCAAAGTCTGTGTGTGGGCCCCATCCGCGGGGCCGTGCGCACGCGCCCCGCGCCCGCGCCCGCCGCGATCATGCGCCCGCGCGTCAGCCCCGCGCAAGCCAAGCGAAAGCAGGCCCGGCATAGCCTCCCCGCGCTCCGCTGCGCAAGCCCTGCGCACGCAGCCACCCATTTTTCCAAAAATCGACCAGCCATCTCACGGCCCTCGCGTACTACTGTATACAAATCCCATTTGTAAAGCGGTTGGGTCCCCTTCCGGTTTCAGTACCAGGTCGCCGCCGGGGGCGGGGGCAGGGCCTCGGGCTGGGCGGTCGGCTGGCCGGGCCGTGGGCTGGGCCGAGGTGATCGCTTTTATTATTTGCGGCGAATTATACGAGCACGATGACGGCACGTTAGCCGAAGTTTTATAAGTATACAATGATACGTATACGTATCAGGCACTTGGCGAAATGGCCAGTGACACATATGTCCATTATGTCAAATGGCGCCCTCCGGGCCGGGTCGGCGGGAGGGGCGGGCCGCACGCCCGCTGGGGCGAGAGCGTGCGGCCCTGAGCCGGGGGGAGGAAGCGGTTGCGGTCGCTACCCGGCCTGCGGTGGATGCTACGCCGGATCGGCGGCAGGGTCGAGCGGCTCGCCGGTGTCGAGCGCCAGCGGCGGGCCGGAGCTGGGGCCGGAGCGCTCGAGGTCCCGCGCCGCCCTCCACGCGCGATACGCGGCAGTCCGCCGGTCGCGCGAGCCCCCTGCGGTGCGAGGCACGCCGTCGGTGGCAGCGGCCAGCTGCTCGCGCTCGTGCGCGGCGAGGTCGTCGGCAATCAGGCGGTCGATCCGGGCCTGCAGCCGCTCGATCTTGAGGGCGGTTGCCAGGCGGATTCTGGGGTCGCGGCGACGTGGTGTTATAACTCGCATCATCATTCTCCGGGCTACTCGGGCGGAGGTATACTTTGCGCGCTTTTTAGACAATGTGCAACGTTTTCAAGCACCACCCTCAACTCACCAAAAAAAACACCTCTGTCCACACCTCTGCTCCAGCCCTACTCCTGTCAAGCAATCGTGGTGTTATAACACTTTTCCACCCCTAACTTTTCCTGCTAGTACTATTTCCGCATGTGCTGGGGCACCCCTGCTGTCTGTTATAACACTGCATATTTACACATATATATTTATATATATATTAGGGTGGAGAGGGATGTACTGCGGGGACAGTGACTTACGGGGGGTTATTTTGGGGGTTAGAGAGGGGTGGTGACGGGGGTGTGTCGTGGCTGGCTAGCGGGGCTAAGTGGCTGGGAAATGGGCACAAACTCGAAACCCTCAAGGGTGTGCATGGAAGGGCCGGAAACGTGGTGCTTGACTCGGGGCGCGTGGTGTTATAAATTCGCTCTGCACCAAGGCCATCCAGACACCAAAACGGAGCGCACTGCAAAATGACCACCTCGACTTCAGCCATGAAAACGGCCCCTCGCACACCCGCTCAACACAGAGAAATGGTCCTCGCTCGACTGGTCCAGTACCGCAATTTGGGCTGGCGCAATGGTCACGGCGAACTGGCCTTTTTCTCGACATCCTCCCTCGCCGCTGACGGCAAGGACAGCATCACCACGGCGCAGGCTTTGCGCGCTCTTCGTGCGCTTGAATCTGAAGGGGCGGTCGAGTGCGGCGGGAGTCGGGCTGAGCGGTCACCGAACCCGCGTGGTCGCGATGCCGCGTCGGACAAAGAACTGCAGTGGAGGGCACGCTGATGCGCACCCCCGCCCTGCCCCCCGTCGGGGCCACAATCACCACGGGCGACAACACGTTCACTGTGCGCCGCACGGAGGCCGTGAACGCGTACGGGAGCACGGGCTATCGGGTCTATTTCGACCTCAATGGTCGTCGCGTTTACTCGCCCATGTCGCTCACGGCGTGGAATCGCATTGTCGCTGCGCACGGCAGCGTCTGAACCACACCAACCCACAATCCCAGAGAGGAAATACCCATGAACGCTAACCACACTGCACTGCTCGCAAAGGCACGCGAGTTGTTCGTGATCTACAACACCGAATTTGCCGTGCGCGACCTCGACGCCGTGCACGCCATCTTGGCCGAGGGATCGGTCGCTGCTGACTACCTGAACATGGGCGGCGGCAGCATGGTTTCCTACTCCATGCACGACGTCGATGGCCGCATGTTGCTGTGCTGCGCTGGCTACGACGCGTTCAATGCGATGCTGCTGCCTGTGTACTACACCGCAAAGGACCTCGACGCTGCCGTGCAGTTCTCCGGCATCGATGGGGACCGCTTCACCGTGCTGTTCGCGTGGAGCGGAGACACGGCTGGCAACGTCGGGCCTGCTGCCGAGGCCGAGGCGGATGACCCGATCATCTTCTACGCCTCGACGGGCGAGCAGTCCGGCACCATGCCGCTTGAGAATCTGGTCTACAACTTCCTCATCAGCGCTGCGGATCAGGACGAGCAGGAGGTGCGCTATCAGGTGTTGCAGCGTGGCTTCTTCAACGGCACGCATGACTGCGGTGCCTACGTGGTGCTGAACCTCGCGAAGTTGGGGCTGGCGTTCGCGCCTGCGGTGGATGTTGAGGTTGTCGCGCACCTCGCTGAAAGCTTCCTCGACGACTGGAACGACGACGACGGGATGGATGACGAATCGCGCGCTGAATACGATGCGCGCCGCGCCGAGTACGATGCGGCCATCGCGCGCCTGCGTGGAGGTGCGAAGTGAACCTCGCCACCCTGCAACGCGCCATCGAGAACGCGCCGACCGCGCCTGCCGCCAACCCTGCCATTCGTGGCTGGTGGTTGTACGGTGGCAACCCGCTCTATATCTGCGCCCACTGCGCCGCACGCATCATGGCTCGCGGCTGCAGTCTGGGCAGTTGCCAGCCCGTGTGGACGGACCAGCCTGCGCCGAGCGCGTGGTGCGCGCTCTGCACGACGCAGCGGCTGGCTTTGGAATTCTCGCGCGAGTTGCGCGACGCCCTGACGCCTGAGCAGATGACCGACGTGGTCGTGCTGAACCAGACTCCACGGTTCAAGGACCACGGGTGCTGCGCTACCCATAACTACTGCGACGCGAACGTGGTCATGGCTGATGCTTTCGAGACTGTGGTCGGGCGCGAGCCTGTGCTGCCGTGCGACGGGGCTGAGTCCGACCAGATCGACGCCGACAGCGCGCTGATGGACGAGGCGTGGACGCTCGCTCGCGCGGCTGGGTTTGAGGTGCGCTCGTGAGCGCGGTCACGCTGCGCAGCGCGGTGGACGGCAAGCCTTGGGTCACCGTGCAGGCTGTCGTCGAGCGCGGTGGACTTGCGGTCACGCCGAACGTCGACAAGGGCGTGCGCAAGGGTCGCTACATGGTCACGCACATCAAGAGTGGCCGCTGGGCCGCTGGCGGTCTGGGCACGTCGCTGCGGGCCGCGAAGCGGGCGCTTGAGGCGTTCCTCGCGCTGCCAATCGACTGGACAAAGTCGATGACGGACGTGCGGCGTCAGGCGCGTGCGCACATGCCTGCCATCATCGACATTCGCGCTGCGGCGCGTGGTTCGAAGTGATCCTCAACCTGCTCGTCATCGTGCTGCCCTCGGCGCTGTATCTGGGCGCAATGCGGCTGCTGGTCAACCACTACCAGAAGGACTCTACCCATGTCTGAGGTCTACATCATCGAGAAGCGCGACGAGAGCGGTCAACTGGTCTTCACTGCCCCGCAGCCCGAATCTATATTCGGCATGGGCGCGATCAAGGGAATCAAGGATCACGTCATGGCGCAGGTTGTCTGGAAGCACAAGCCTGACGCTGTCCTGACCGGCGACAGCATCGCCGCGTGGCCGTCGCTGATCGATCCACAATTCAAGGCGAGGAGAAAGACATGGTGAACGATACCCCCGAAAAAGCCAACCTGTGCGCATACCCGGTGCCCGTGGCGCAGGCCGCTGGCTGGGACGCACTGCACGCCAAGGAGCGGCTGCGCGCCGCTCTGGCGGAGATCGATCAGGTCCTGACGGAGTGTCAGGAGTACTTCGCCGACCGCGCTGACGCGGACTGCGTGGGCGACCCGCTGGAGTTCGTGCCGAACGCTGAGATGCGGCTGCAGTCACGCTGCGAGGAGGCCCTCGCGTTGGTCGAGGCGGCGCGCAAGTGAGCATCGACCGCCGCATAGCCTTCGCCGCTGGCGTGACGCTGGTGGCCCTTTTGATTCGAATCTTTGGAGGATGAGATGGCTGAGACAACGATGAAAGAAGCACTCGCACTCGTCGCCATCATGGCAGAGCGCGACGCCCTGCGCGAGGTATGCGCGCACCAGCGCACGGTCCTGAAGACGGTGCAGGAGTGGCATAGCGGTGACCGCTGGCGCGACGGCACGCTCGGCCAGCAGGCCGCGCACGCCGTGGTCTCCGAATCGATTGCCCGCGCGCTGGAGGTGCGTGCCTTGCAGATAGCCCGCGCCTGCAACGCCCACGAGGCGATGCTGCACGCGCTGAGCGTCGCCGAGGGTCGCCTGATGACAATCGATCGGATCGCCGCCGTTCCGCAGAACGACGATGTCCTGCTTATCATCCGCACCGCGCTTGCGCTTGGAGATGTGAAATGAGCCACCCCACGAAACTGAGCGAGGTCGAGCAGCTGCGCCACCAGATCGATGTCTGGTCTACCCAAGTCGAGGCAAGCCGCAACGACATGCGGATGGAGACTGTCCTGGCGCGCAGGGGCCTCGAGCGCTGCCTGGACGAGGCGCGCGCGCGGCTGGCTAGCTTGAGGGCGCCATGAGCGACGACCGCCGCAGCGAGCTATTCCACAACCTGCTAGCGATGGCCGCGTGCCTCGCGGTCGGCACCATTCTCGGGCTGTTCATCGGCCTGTCACTTCGATTCCACTGAGGGGAAAACCATGTGCCACGCCATATTGCGAGTCACCTTCAAGAACGACAAGACGGTCCAGACCGTGCAGTGCGACACGACCGGATCGATGAACACGAAGATTTCCGAACTGCAAGGCAACGACCAGGTGTCGAAGATCGGCGTCTTCGTCTGCCAGCAGCACATCGAGCGCATCGAGGAGTGGCGCGCGAAACCCTACACGCCCGCACCGGAGGCCGCATCGTGACGAAGAAGAAGAAGGCTGCTACCCAAGCCACGCCGCCGGCGACGACGAAGAACAGCCGCCGCTCGGTTCGCAACCCCGACGCTTGCCTGAGCTGGCGCGAGCAGCGCGAGCGCGACGGTTGGCGGCACGTTCAATTCTGGGCCAGGCCGATCGTGGTGCAGGAGCTCGATCGGCAGATCGCTGAGCGCAACGCTATCGACCCGCTGCGCCCGCGCGCCAAGGCCAAGCAGGTCATCGAGGATTTGATTCTCGCAGCACGGCTGTAACCATCGCGATGCGTTCGCCAATCCAGCGGAAGATTGGCACTGCGAAGCTGTTTCCCAGCGCCTTGTAGCGCGGCCCGTCTTTGGCGACGTGGCCGCGTTTGCCGACCTGGATGGCGGTCCAGTCATCGGGGAACCCTTGCAGCCGCTCGCACTCCCGCGGCGTCAGGCGCCGGACTGCCGTGGCGGTAGCCAGCCGGGTGCCGCGGTCGGTCTGCTTGCCGTTCTGCACGCACGACACGGCGTTCGCGACGTCGGTGGCGCTGGCCTCGAGATCGGCGCTGTTCATCGGAATGATCGAGAACACAAGCGGCGCACCGTCGCCCTTGCCGCTCGAGCCTGACTCGGCCTTGAGGGCTGGCACCACGTCGGACGGCGCTCCACGCCCGTTGCGAGCGAAGCGCGCCTCAAACACGAGCGTGTCTTGGTCGCCCTTGTCGGCGTCGGCGGACAGCGGCGGCGTGACCTCGCTCGGAGCGCCGTCCTTGTCGCGGGTGTAGTGGCTGGCCTTGAAGGCGACCGGGATCAGCGTCTGCCCTTCGTCGCACGTCGTGTTGATTCCCTTGTGCATCCGCTGCGTCAGAGGGTTGGCGATTGACGGCAAATATGCGACCGGAGTAGGCGTCTTGTCCGTTAAGCCCCCCCCCATGTGCGCGCCGTCGCTCAGGGTGCCGACGACTTCTGGCAGGCCACGCTCTCCAGAGCCGCCAGCAGCGCGCGCGGCAGCTCCTTCCCGCGCTTCGCGGCGCGGCGGAGGATCCCCGCGCAAGCTCGTGAGCTCAAGAAGTACCGCCGCGGCAGGTCGCCAGTCTCCAAGATATCCGACAACGATGATGCGACGCCTCCGCTGGGGAACTCCGGCAAACTGTGCGTCAAGCACTCGGTACGCGACTCCGTAGGCGTCTGGGATTCCGGCGACGATGCCTGAGTTCTGCCAGCCGTCGGATGGGACCTCGACCACTGTTCCCGTGAGGAGGCCCAGAAACGCTGCAAAGTCTCGTCCTTCAGCGCTCGAGAGGAGGCCGGGGACATTCTCCCAAACCAACCAGGGGGGCCGATAGCGTGCAGCAATCGCAGCATAGGTAAGGGTGAGGTCACCACGCGGGTCATCAAGGCCCTTTCGGAGTCCAGCGACCGAGAAGGACTGGCAGGGAGTTCCTCCAACGAGAACATCGAGGTCTGGTTCATCGGGCCACTCCTGAAATTTGGTCATGTCCCCGCGATTGGGAACATGTGGAAAATGATACTTCAGCACCTGGCACGGGAAGTCTTCGATCTCGGACACGAACGCGCACTTCCAGCCCAGCGGTTCCCATGCTGCCGACGCGCCTTCGATGCCACTGGCGACTGAGGCGTATTTCATCGTTCGCACAACCCAAGGTCAGAGTCGCAGCCGCCGCCAGGTTGCTCGTCGAAGAACATGCCGTACTGGCGTCCGCCGCGCGTCGTGTTTGCCCACTCGAGCACTTGTCGAATTCCTGAGTACGTTCCGGGCCGATCAGAATCGGTTGGGTCGGTAAGCGCAGGGAAATACGTTGCCGAGTTGCGCCTCGATGTTTCGGCTACTAGTCCTTCCCATGCCGCAATCCTGTCGATATGCTCGGGAAAATTATCTGCGACAGCGCGCAGTTCGCTTTTCTTGCAGTTGATGCACGGCATGCATCCAACGCGGCCCATGCCGTGGTCATAGAGCGGGTTTCGGTCGATGCCGTGCTTGCGGTGCATGGCCCACACATCGTCGACAGTCCAGCGGAAAATTGGACGCCAGACCATTGAACCTGATTCATGCCGATTGAATCGACTTTGTTTGCGTCGGTTCGCGCTTTCGTCGGCACGGATGCCGAGCCATTGCAGGACCTGACCAGATCGCAGCATCGGGCCGACTACTTGCGTAGTGATCGGTATCGTCTTCAATTCTTCAGTGCAGAACTGAGCCATGCGCGAAGGAAACCTGCCTTTCAATAAGCACAGATCGAGGTATGGGTTTCCGGTTGGTGTGTGCAGAGCGGCGGCGCGAGCGACTTTCTCCGCACTGAAGCCTTGCTTCGGCCAATCTTCAAGAATGAACTCCCGATGCTTCGCCAGTCGCGCAGCGAAGTCAGCGCGCACCGTTTCGACCTTCGGCCCTCCCGTTTTTTCGTGCAGAGTGGCGACAAACTCGTAGGTCCATTCATGCTCATTCCCGGTATCCGCAAAGACAGCGCGGAACTCCCGACCGGATTCCATAGCGAGAAGATACGTCGCGGTCGAGTCCTTGCCACCAGACACGTTTACCAGATGCTGAATTTTCATTCTTCTCTCCGCAACCAAGACTTGACCTTCTTCGGCGCATCTTCCGACCGGAGTGCGAGCTCCTCTCTGGTGTAGTTGTAGGTGCCATACTCGAAATGCAGATTGCGCATGCAACTCGAAACACGCCCCTGCTCAGACTTTCCGAACTTGCCAACCTCGAGCTTGAGCGCGCCTGTGAGAATTTCTGCCGACGTGAAGAAGGGCCTGAACCTGTTCTCGGGCTGATCGATCCACTCTCTGATCACGGTCGACCACTCGTCGCGGACCAAGAAATCCTGCGTGGCTTCTGCGGCGATCGAGCGCATCGATTTGTCCTCGATCCACCACTTGTCGCCGGCGTTGTAGCGCGCCACTGCCTCGGCCCAGAGTTGGTCGCGGTCAGCGCGCAGCCCGACGAGGTCGATCTCGTCGTAAACCTTCACCGGCCAGAAGCGCACGTTGCCCGTCGTATCGGCCAGCTCTTCGTTAGAATTCGATGTGCCGCAGAACACGCAGCACCTCGGGATGGTCTGCACGCGCCTGGCGTAAGCCGGACGGTACGTGTCCTCGTAGGTCGAGATGAACGCTTTGATGCCCTCGATGTCGTCGGTGCGCTTGAGCTTGGCGAGCTCGGCCATCTCGATGATCCACGTCTTGCTGCATTGCTCGATGGCCTTCGTGCTGTCGCCACCGATTGTTCCGTTCTGCACCGCGTACCAGGGCGAGCCGAGGATCCGGAACACCTCGGACTTTCCAGCGTCCTGCACGCCGAACAGGATCAGGCAGGTCTTTACCGTGGCCCCCGGCCTCATCGCTCGAGCGACGGCGGAGATCATCCACGCCTTGCCCACGAAGTTGGTCAGCGGGTTGCTGGCGGCGCCGCAGTAGGTCGTCAGCCACAGGTCCAGCCGCGGCGTGCCGTCCCACTTGATCGAGTGCAGGTAGTCGCGCACGGGGTGGAAGGAATTGCGATGCGCGACGAGGTTCACGGCCTCCTTGATCAGGCCACCGTAGAACAGCCTGGCGCGATCGAACCAGCACTGCAGGGCGGTGTCGTGGTGGTCAGACCACTCCTCGGGCTGCTCGCCCCACGGTGTCGGGCGAGTGGCCGTCACGCGCTGGCGCAGTTCATCCCACGCGAGCAGCCCTTTCCAGGCGTCGTCGTAGGTCAGCGGTATTGTCGCGTTTTCGACACACTTCGGGGCGACGTCCTTGCCGCCATTCTTCCCCAGCACGATGATCAGGTGCGGTCGCCATTTCGCCTTGTCCCAGTGCCTGGCGCTCGCCTCGAGGTCGTAGTTGCCGCGCGGCGACAGGCGCTCCGGTGTCTCAGCTGTTGGATCCGGCGGCGGCAGCGGCGCGATCAGGCCGGCGCGCTTGGGTTCGGCGCCAGCGGCCCCGACGTGCTTGAGCACGCGCGGCGCGCCGGCGACGATCTGGGTCAGCCAGTTTTCGAGGTGGTCGGTGTCCCAGCCATCCTCCTCGAGCGCGTTGGCAGCGTCCCACTTCTGGGCGCAGTCGGACACGTTGATGACGTGGATCTCGCTGGCGATCCCGTCGAGGCGCTGCAGGAGCTCATCCACGGCCTCGCTGCCCGCACGGTCGGCGTCGGGCCAGATGAACACCGCGCGCCCCTGCAGCGGGCTGAAGTCTGCCTTGCCGACCGCGTGCGCGCCTCCCGGCCAGGTCGAGGCGACCCAGCGGCCACCACCGAGCGATCCGGCGGCGTCCGCGGCCTTCTCGCCCTCGACCAGGCAGACGGGCAGCGTGGGCTGGTGCGTGAGGTTGTGGAGGTTGTACAGGGGCCGGGGCGTCTGCCAGTGCTTGCAGCGCCAGCCATCGTCGGCGAAGGTGAATGCCCGGTAGGACTTCCACAGTTCTCCGCCCGCGTCCCACCATTCGTACCTGCCGACGTAGAACAGCACCTCGCGACGCGTCCCGTGATAGGTCCACGTCTTGGCTAGCTTCCAGGGGTGCGGGGGGTCCGTATTGGGCGGAACGCGCATGTCGGGAGGGCCGACCTGCTCGGCGGGCGGGGCGAAGCACTTGCGCGCGATCTCCGCCGGCATTACCGCCGGGTAGGCGATGCGCTGGCGATCGGCGCTCGGGCCGCTGCCGAGGATCTCAGCGGCCTTCTCGAAACCGACCCCCTCGATGCGCTGCACGAACTTGATCGCGTCGCCTCCGACGCCGCACCCGTGGCAGTAGAACATGCCCTTGCCGGGGACGACGGCCAAGCTCGGGC
>Ga0184628_10001729_pt1 | contig 10727 bp, 10 predicted proteins | sample PLM4_5_b1_FD_133149 | JGI IMG/M metagenome (GOLD analysis project Ga0184628, IMG submission 133149) | Groundwater sediment microbial communities from an aquifer in East River, Colorado, USA - PLM4_5_b1 | ecosystem: Environmental > Terrestrial > Soil > Riparian zone | place: USA: East River...
CGTAGTCAAAAACGAACTCGCCCATGCTGTGCAGCTTCAAATACATCGCGCAGGCAGCAATCAACGCACCGTCCTTTTCCACGACAATATGATGCGGCAACCAGCCGCTCTTATCGTTGACACAGCCCGACAGTTCGAGGCTTTCCAACCAATCCCACTTAAGAAACGGCGTTGCCGCGCCGACCAGCGCATCCCAACGGTCGCGCGGCACATCGGCAATTCTCTGCACCACTCGCAGGCTAATTTGCTCGGCCATAATTGCAATCTAACTGATACTTTGGCTCTTTTATACTTTTACGCCAAAGATTGGAATCGAAACCGCTTTTGGCGCGTTGATTCCCCTTGCATCCGGCACCCACCCTTGACAAGCCGTCCTGGCGCCCTTATTGATTGTCTCAACGGTAGATTTTTTATGGTAATTTACAATCTCCTCTGCAAGAAGAAACATAGCTTCGAAGGCTGGTTTCCAAGCTTCGAAGATTTCCGGAAACAGGCCGACAAAAAACTTATCTCCTGTCCCACCTGCGGCACCACCAAAGTCGAAAAAGTGCCGCACGCCTGCGCCGTCCATGTCAAGAAAGAGCAGCCGCCCGCGCCGCCAGCAAATACTCAGACACCGGCACCGGCGGCGCCGCCGAGCGCAGCTGAATTCAAGGAAATGCTCCTGCGCGTCCATCACTACGTCAAAGAGAACTTTGAAGACGTCGGCCCACGCTTCGCCGAGGAAGCCAAGCATATCCACAAAGGCGAAGCGGCCGAGCGACCGATTCACGGCACCGCCACCATCAGCGAGGTTAAAGAGCTCGCCGAAGAAGGTGTACCCTGCATGCCGCTGCCCAAACCCGAGCTCGACAGCTAATCTTGGTTCCCCACAGAATTGTTGATGCAAAGCGCCGCTAGCTGCGCATTCTGTTTCATGCCATTCAGTAAAGCCATCCGCTCTTCAGAAGTCATGAAACCTAACTGTCATCCCGAGCAAAGCGAGGAATTTCGTCCTTCTTCGCGGCATAAGCAGGTATCGTAACATCCTCCCTTGCATTCGCCGCGCTTCTACGAAATAGAATCGTCAGTGCGCTGAAACGGGAGGTTCCATGCTGCTGATCAATAACAAAGTCGTCGAACAAATCCTCGACATGAAGGGCTGCATCGAAGCCCTCGATACCGGCTACCGCGACTTGGTCAACGAACGGGCCAACTACCGCGGCCGTTACGACTTCTTCGTGCCCAACGACGATCCCAAACTGATGTATCGATGGGGCACCATGGAAGGCGCATCGCGATCCTTCGAGACCTTCGCGATCAGAATGAAATCCGACATGCTCGAGTGGCCCGATGGCAAGACCGTGGAAAAGTACTGTGTCCAGCCCGGCACGTTCTGCGGTTTCGTCATGGTTTTCTCGACCAAGAACGGCGAACCGCTGGCGATCATCAACGACGGCATCATCCAGCACATGCGCGTCGGCGCCTGCGCCGGCCTCGGCGTGAAGTACCTATCCCGCGAAGATTCCAAAACCGTTGGGATTTTCGGTTCCGGCGGCATGGCGCGCACCTATCTTCTGGCCATCAACGAGGTGCGCAAGATCACCAAAGTAAAAGTCTACAGCCCGACCAAGAAGAATCGCGAAACCTACGCCGATGAGATGGGCAAAAAATTGGGTATGGAAATCATTCCCGTGGAGAATCCCGAAGAAGTCCTGCGCGGCTCGGACATCGTCGCCACCTGCACTGATTCAATCCAAGTTTTGGTCAGCGATCCCGACCTGATTGAATCCGGCATGCATCTCACCTGCGTCAAGGCCAACGAGTGGAGCCCTGAGATCGTCAAGCAGTCCGACGTAGTCGTTCGCATGGGCCGCCCGACGCTCAATCTCGATGTCGGCCAGCTGCGCATCGGCGGCGAAGCCGCGGTGGTCGCCGGCAACGCCGAAGAAATCAAGCGCATCGCCAATCCGAAGGTCGACATCTTTTCCCGAGACTATCCGCTGCTCACCGATATCATGGCCGGCAAGCTCCAAGGCCGCACCGACAGGAACCAAGTCACCTTCTTCGCCAACAGCGGCACCCAAGGATTGCAATTCGCCTCCACTGCCGGCTACGTCGTCCGCGAAGCCAAAAAACGCGGCCTCGGCCAACAGATCCCCACCGATTGGTTTTTGCAGGATATTCGCGACTGAGTGCAGCTGAAATAATCGTCGATTTCCAGAACGTATTGATTGGCTGACGACATTCGCGCGCGCTGAATGTTTCGCCGTTCGTTCAGCTTGTCGAAGCACTCCTAAGAAACTTTCGCGCTTTTCAACGACCCACCGTTCCACTCTGAATGTTTCGGCAGCAAGCCGCGCGCACTGAGCGTCCGCGCCACGCGCGCTTGGTAGAGCTGCATCAACTGCAGCGCTACCGCATCTCCTTCAATAATTCTCAACGCCGCGGCGATAGCTAGCAACGTCGCCATTCCTTCTCGCCGGCTCTGCGCGCGCAATTGGAAGGCGAAATCGTTTGGCGTGCTGATCTTTACCCGCGGCACGTCTCTGAGTTCGTGCTGGCGGGAATGAATCTTGCGCGCTTGGCGCCAGGTGCCGTCCGGAACGATCAACTGAATCCGTCTCGGGTCTTGGCCAACCAGCGCCGGAGTGAGCTCGACGGCATCCGAGCTCGGGTAAAACAGCAACGACCGATAGTGAGGAGACAGCAAATCGCTTAGATCGAGCGTTTCCCGGCTCTCGCCGCGTATGCGCAACTCGCTGTTGACCAGAGCTCGGCGCGCCAGCATGCCGGTATTGCTGCTGCGCAACAGCTCGTGCCGATGGATCACCAGCGTCACCTTCGTGCGCAAATCCAACCGCGGCAACACCGCGCACATGCACAGCGTCAGCGACGAGCCACAGGCCGAACAGCGCTGCTTTGCTTTGCCGATACCCTTCAACGATAAGTCTCCTCGACAAACTTATAACTTTCCATACGGGACAATGCCATCGGCAAGTTTGTCGATTCGATGTCGCCTCCGATACTCGTCATTCCGGCGCAAGGGAATCCACACCTCCCTCACTGTTGAAAAACGGTCACCCGGTTTATGATGGGTCTGGATGGCGGTTGGAATTTATCCTGAGCCGCGTCGAAGGGCCGGCATGACGGAATTTGGTTGCTCTAGAGGCGTGCCCGAGACGTGTAGCTAAAAACCACCCGAGGGGGACGCAATGATTTTCTTGGCTTGTAAAATTTCAGCCGCGGGATTAAGTACAAAATCGATAGTCTTGAGCACCGGGGAACCTCCATGTCCCTTAAACAAAAACTTTCAGATCAGGTGCGCGAGCTGCGCCAAACCGATTCGATTCTCTGGATGATCGCCTTGGGCCACACCTTTACCCACTGGTGCCCGGCCACTTTTTATCTGCTGCTGCCTTTTTTGGTTAAGGAAATGGGGCTCACCTACAGCCAAGCCGGGTTTCTGGTCACGATCCGTGCCGCGGCCAATCTGTTAATCAATATACCTGCCGGCATGCTCGTCGACTTGATCGGTAAGAAGGCGCTGCTGATGGCGTTGGCGCTGGTCGCCACCGGCGTGCCCTACTTTCTCGTCGGCGTCAGCCAGAACTATTTTTGGATCGCTTTGTTCATGGCGTTCGTCGGTGTCGGCAATTATCTTTGGCATCCGGCGGCGATCTCGACGCTCTCGGAGCGCTACCCCGACAAACGCGGCTTCGCCATCGCGATCCACGCCATGGGACCCAACGTCGGCGAAAGCCTGGCGCCGCTGTTGGTCGGCATCTTGTTGCTCTACCTATCCTGGCGCAACGTGCTGTTCATCAATTTAATTCCAGGAATCGTGATCGGCTTCGTGCTTTGGAGGTTTCTCTTTGGCAAGCTCGAAAGCCGCGCCCAGGCGAAAAAAGGCTTGTCAGCAAAAGAGTACTTTTCCGGTATGAAAAAGCTCGCGCAGAACCCGAGCATTCTCATGCTCGTCCTGGTCGCCGGCATGCGCTCGATGACCCAGCAAGGGTTGCACACGTTCATTCCGATTTACCTGACCAACGACCTCGGACTTTCGAGCGCAGTGGCCGGGCTCTATCTCTCGGTCATCCAAACCGCCGGTTTGGTCGGCACCCCCATCGCCGGCAGCATCTCCGATCGCAGCGGCCGGAAGCGCGTGCTCTCCGCCGGCCTGTTTTCCACCAGCATCGCGCTCGTGGTGCTCGCCTACTTTCGCTTGAACTGGCTGTTTATCAGCGGGCTGGCGATGCTCGGCTTTTTCCTCTACGCTGTGCGGCCGGTGATATGGGCCTGGGTGCTCGACCTCAGTCCCAAGGAAGTCGGCGGCAGCACGGTAAGCTTCTTCTCCGGCGCGCAGTCATTGTTGAGCTCGGTTTCGCCGTGGCTGTGCGGACTCATCGCCGACCGCTGGGGCATCTTGAGCGCATTCTATTTTCTCGCCGGCACGGTGTTTGTCGCCAATCTACTCGTTATGGCGATCCGTGAAGAAGGCAAAGAGTCGACAGCCCTCGTGCACGAGCCAGCATAATGAAGCGCAGTAACGACCGTATTCTCACTACCCATACCGGCAGCCTGCCGCTGCCGGCGCTGGTGCGTCAAGCCCTCGCCGCCAAGCGCCGCGGCGAAAATTACGATCAGGCCATGATCGACGCCACGCTGACAACGGCCATCGGCGACGTGGTCCGGCGCCAAATCGAGGTCGGCATCGACATCGTCGACGACGGCGAGCTCAGCAAGACCGCGTGGAATGATTATGTCGTGCACCGGGTCAGCGGCTTGGAAAGAAAACCGCGCTCGCGCGCCCAATGCGCTGAACCTTGGAGCGTGACCCAAGGTATCCTCCGGCCGCGCAATACTGGGCTGGTCAGAAGCGACCTTGAAGGCGCGCCACGTCACTACCGCACCGACATCGCCGAGTTTCATGACCTGGCGCGCGCCCAGAGCGACGGCCATGACAACGGCGGCTTGGCTTATGTCTGTACCGGTCCCATCGGCTGGAAGGACTTTGCTGCGGTGGAAAATGACATTTCTCGATTGGCCGCGGCGGCAGCGACGGCGAAACCCCACGACGTCTTTATGTCGGCCCTTTCGCCCGGCTGTTTCGTGCGCTTTTTCCGAAACGAATACTATCCCAACGAAGAGAGATACATGCAGGCCGTCGCCGATGCCATGCGCCTGGAGTACCAGGCCATCGTCGACGCGGGTTTCATCTTGCAACTCGACTGTCCGGACTTGGCGTCCGGCGCCAACACGGACTACGCCGGACTGAGCGTCAAGCAATTTCGTAAAGTCATCGAAGGCCATGTCGAGTGCCTCAACTATGCGCTCAAGACGATTCCGCGCGACCAAGTGCGCATCCATGTCTGCTGGGGCAACTACGCAGGACCGCACCACCGCGACATCGCGCTCGGCGACGTCATCGATATCGTGCTCAAAGCCAACGTCACCGGCATCACCCTCGAATCGGCCAACCCCCGCCATGGTCATGAATGGAAGATTTGGCAAGAAACTAAATTGCCGGAGGGAAAGATACTTTTCCCCGGCGTGATCGACGATATTAGCTATTTTATCGAACATCCCGAATTGGTCGCCGAGCGTATCCTTCGCTTCGCCAAACTGGTCGGCAAAGAGAATGTCATCGCCTGCACCGATTGCGGCTTGCGCCATCTCCCCGATGCCAGTCTGGCTTTCGCTAAACTCTATGCGTTGACCGAAGGAGCAAAGCTGGCGAGCCAAGAACTTTGGGGCTAGCAATTGCTTTGGGACACGCGCTCTCGCCCACAATAAGCTGGTCGAGAGTCCGCGATGCTGGTCTGCATCATTCCGCCTTAAAGATCCCGAGTTTGTGGTCGGTTATTTGGATCCGGAGTTCGATTTAGTGATACAGCGCGGCGAAGTTGATGCCCGGTCGAATTTGGCCTCTTCCATTATGCAGCGAACCCCGGAGTGGGCGGATAAAGAGAAAACAGTGTTGACGCTTCTGCGCGTGATTGGCCTGAGCGGCTTGGCTATGGTTCTACCGCCAAACACGCCGCGCAATCGAGCGGTAGGTTTACAGTTAGCGATGCGCAATGCGCTTAACGATCCAGGTTTCGCCGTGTCGTTTCGCAACCTAGTCGGCGAAGATTCCACGCCGCTGATGCCCGACGAGCTGTGAAGAGTTCATCCAAGAAGTTCCCAGCTACCCCCTAGGCAACCTCCCTGCTCAACCGGATCGCCCGCGAAGAACGACTGCCGGGCCGGTAGCGGAACCTCGGCGGCATCGATTTCAAACTCCCGACAACTTTAGATGACCGAAACGATCGCGCCAGTGAACGCTTGCCGGAATGGTTTGCGCAAAGGTGTCGATGTGCGGAAAGCGATTTCGCGCCGGATCGCGCACGATGTGCGGCGGCTCTTTACCGGCGTGAAATTCTTGGACCGCATTGATGAGGTATTTGCGTACGGCGATCACCGCCTTGTCGCTCACTCCCAAATGCTCGCGCGTGCGGTCAAAGATCGGTCCCATGGTTTCGGTGGCGCAGCCGTCGTGGTTGAGAAAGTTTTCGATGCCAGTGTAATTCACCGTCGACTGGACTTGGCGGTTTTGCAGATAATTATTGTGTAGGTTGCGGATTTTGCGGTAGTCGGGGCCGATTTGAGTTTTACGATTCCAGTCTTCGACGGTAGGCTTGCGGTCCTGCAGAAAGCCCAGATCGTAACGCCATGCGTGTTCGTCATCCACCGGCACATAAATATGCGTCTCGCGGTTGCGCGCCGGCACCCAGCAGGCGATCGGCATGACGAAACTCGACACCCGCACGTACTGGTTGTCGGGTCCGGCGTTGCGCGTCGCGATCAAGCGCACGCCGAAGTCGGTCTCTTCGGTTTCATAGGCGGGCGCCGAATCCAATGCGAACAATTGGCGGCGACCGGTAGCGCCGAACTCGCGGTGCAAGAACGACAGGTGCGACGAATCGCATTCGCCTTCAAGCCCCTGCAAGTAGTTGCAATCCATCAGCGCTTTGGTGACGTAGGTCTGCTCCTTGGGCAGTTGTGTCCATTCGTAGTTCGGCAACAGCGGCATCTTGTCGCGCGGCCCCAGATAGGCAAAGACGATGCCCGCCGCTTCCACCGTCGGGTAGGCGATATGCTTAAGCTTAGTCTTGAAGTCGCTGCCGGCCGGTTCCGCTGGCGTGTCCAGCACGTTACCGTCAATGTCGTATTTCCAGCCATGGTAAATGCACCGCAGCCCGCACTCCTCATTGCGCCCAAAAAACAGCGAGGTGCCGCGATGCAAACAGTGCTCTTCCAACAACCCCACCCGTCCCTGACTATCGCGATACGCCACCAGCTTCTCGCTTAGGATGGGTACCCGCACTGGCGGACAGTCCGGCTCCGCGATCTCTGCGGATAGCAGCGCGGGAATCCAATAACGCCGCATCAATTCGCCCATCGGCGTAGCTGCAGCGGTCCTGGTCAAAAGCTCGTTGTGTTCTTGAGGAAGCATTTCACTTTCACCTCTGCCTAGGAGATTACCCACTAAGACAGACGATTCCAAGAACCGAGAAGCCTCGTGACACTGGATAGACATGAGTCTCCTCTCCGGCTCTCAGTCCTCTCTAAGCTCGGTTTCACCTCTGCGGCTGCATCGCCGAACGCTGGGGCATTCTGAGCACTTTTTATTTTTTGTTCGAAACGGTATTTGTCCTCATTCCCAGCGTCATGGCGAATTGGTGAAAAGGCAATCAGTCAGCAGCGGCCTGGAAGACTTCGCTTAAGCATCGTTGGGAAGTCTGGCTCCGGGCGAGTGGGCCCGGCACAGCAATCGAGTAGTACAAGACTCTTGCTCATAACTGTTAAAGATCTAAATCTCACTACGTTAAAATGGAGGGCATTCCGATCGCAAAGACCGCACTCGATCCCGATGGTCTGCCCGTGCCGCGCGGGAGTTTTTCACTGGTCACCACTGCCCAGCCAGGCGCCGCCCACTGAACATCAGTCGCTCTCGTTCCTCAGCGATTGTTACTGCAATCGTGCCCAAAATCACAATGCAGCCTTGATGCATAATGACCGAGAGGTTAATCTTTTCCCGTGACAGTTACCGTCCATACTGGCGTCCGATACCGCAGGCGAAAGTCTAGAGGTCTCACCAAACTCCTGCGGAAACGAAGCATCATCTGGTGGTGCATTCTTGGGCTTGCCGCGTTCTTCACGCTGAACTTGGTCTATCAAGTAATTCGCAAACCCGGTGAGCTCTTCGCCCCGGTGAGTGGCTCGTTGGCTAAAACTCCCTCATCCACATGGGAAAGTTACGGCGGGCTGTTTGAGGGGTACTCCACCAGCATTATCTCTCCGGAATTGCTCGCCGCCCTGGCGCAAGTCGAGAGCGACGGCAATCCCGTCGCGCGCACCTACTGGCGCTGGCAATGGTCGTGGAATCCTTTGGAGATCTATCGTCCGGCCTCGAGCGCCGTCGGTATGTTTCAACTGACCGACGGAACTTTCGTCGAGGCGCGCAAGTATTGCATCCGCGATCACAAAGTTATGTCCGAAGATCCGAGGCAGAAGCAGGGTTCCTGTTGGTTCAATGGCTTCTATACGCGAACTTTGCCGAGCCATGCGGTCGAATTGACCGCCGCCTATCTGCACCAGAGCGTGGTCGATACTCTAGCTATTCGCCGCGCAATCAAAGCCAGTCCAGGACAAAAACAAAAACTGGCCGCCGTGATTCACCTCTGCGGATTGAAAAGAGGAGAGTCCTTCGCCGCCCGGGGCTTTCGAGTGACGCCCGGCGACCGTTGCGGCACACATAGCCTGCAACGCTATCTCACGCAAATTGATCTAATGAAAATACGCTTTGCGCGATTGTCCGGGACTTGAGGGTCCCCTTCCCCAGTTCTTCTGGCCAAATCGACCCTCGGGCCGGCGCTAATCGGTGTAAATATCAGCTTTGCATCACATCAAATATGCTTTGATGCATGCGTACCACCATCACACTGGAAGACGATGTCGCTGCATCGCTCAAACGACTCGGCAAAGGACGGGGCTTAAAATTCAAAAATCTCGTCAATTTAGCGCTTCGCGAGGGCAAGAAAAAACTGACGACATCGGCCAGGAAGCGCAAGGTCTTTCAGACTCGTTCAGTGGACCTTGGCCCAACCCGGAGTAGCAACGTTGATAACATCGCTGAAGTTCTCGCGGTGGCCGAAGGCGAGTCCTTTAGATGAATCTGGTCGACGCTAACCTGCTTGTGTACGCCCATGTTCGTACGTTCCAACAACACGACAGCGCGCGCTTGGCTCGACTCACAATTCAACGGTGCCTCACGGGTCGGTTTGCCGTGGCATAGTTTGCTCGCCTTTCTCCGCATCGTCACCAATCCACGCGTTTTCCAAATGGCTGAGACGGTGGCGGACGCTTGGAAACAAGTCGAAGAATAGATTGACTGCGAGGTACCTGGATACCAGAGGCCACGGAGCGGCATCGGGATGTACTCGGCGCGCTTTTGTAAACGTCAGGCATACAAGCGAACCTCGTCCCGGATGCTCATCTCGCTCTGGCGATCGAGCATGGACTGATCCTCTGCTCCACCGACGGCAATTTCGCGCGTTTCAAAAATCTTCGCTGGCAAAATCCGCTAGTTGTTTTAAGTCCAGTGACGCACCAAGGTTTACTGGATGATCCAGCCAAATTGGATTGAAGACGAGTTCTGGACTGAGCCAAAATTCAGCGAACCAATGTCGTTAAACATTCGGTATTCATGTCATGTGGGCAAATCGTCGCTATCGCGCACGCACACCGCTCACTGATAAACTTCGTCCGTTATATTGAACTCCGCGCCTTGCTTGGCCAACTGTTACTGAAACATCTGGCGAATATTAGGTTCCTCGTCACGGCATTTGATGGTGCTGCCGCTCTCTTTTGTGTCGAGATTCAAACCGCGCCAATCGGCGATTGAAGCCAGTGTGGTTGTTCAGACTTTATTTATTTGTTTTTTGTCATTCCGGGCAACGGGGCAAAAACTTTAATATCAAAGAAGCACAGTCTGAACCGACATGCCGCAGCCCACGGCATGACCCTGGATTGAGCTTCTTAATTTGTTTTAATATGTCGGTCAACTAACTCTGTGGAGCCCACGATTATGAAACCCGTCTGGTTACTTGTGTTATTTCTGTTATCGAGTTGCGCGAAAGTACTCCCGGTGTACAAAATCCCCGAGATGATTCTCGGGGAACCATCATTTTTCCCCACCATCGAAGCCCACACCGATGCGCCGATCATCGGCGAAAACCGCGTCGATATTTTGCTCAATGGCGATGAAACCTTCCCGCCAATGTTACGCGACATAAAACGCGCAACACGTTCAATTACCTTCGCCCAGTACCTCTACGAAGACGGCTCGATCGCCTACGAATTGGCGAAGGCGTTTGCCGAACGATGCCGGGCAGGGGTGGTCGTCAACATTCTTTTAGACAGCCATGGAACCAATACGCCCGCCGAAATTCCCGACATGATGCGCGATGCCGGTTGTCAGGTGGAGTTATTTCGCCGGGTCGAAGCGCCGCAGGTGATCTTCATTTGGAAGCTGCTGAGATATAATTATCGCAACCATCGGCGTATTCTCGTAATCGATGGTCGGATCGGGTTCACCGGCGGATATGGAATCAGTGATGCCTGGACCGGAGACGGGCGCACGGCAAATCACTGGCGGGAAACCAATGCGCGTATCGAGGGTCCGCTGGTAAAAAATCTCCAAG
>Ga0184628_10001730_pt1 | contig 10722 bp, 11 predicted proteins | sample PLM4_5_b1_FD_133149 | JGI IMG/M metagenome (GOLD analysis project Ga0184628, IMG submission 133149) | Groundwater sediment microbial communities from an aquifer in East River, Colorado, USA - PLM4_5_b1 | ecosystem: Environmental > Terrestrial > Soil > Riparian zone | place: USA: East River...
GGGTTATCGGGATCGTCTTCCGCGAATGCGTTGTTCCACATCGCAGGCCAGAGGTAGTTGCCCTTTAGACGCAGAATCAATTCGAAGACTTTGCTGTAGAACTTGCTGTTGAAATTGGCCACTGTTCCGGTGCCGCCGCCCGGCGTCGGATGCTCACCAAACTTCGCGCGCACCCAATAGTCGAGATTTGGCTTTTCGTCGTTGAAGAAGATGCCGCGGTACTTGACGCTCGGCTCCCCCTGCTGGAACTTGCCCGGCTTTATGTAAAGCGTCTCTTTATGTTCGGGAGTAACATCGCTCCACCAATACCAGGGAGAGACGCCGATCTGCTGCGATAGATCGTAGATTCCAAAAATGGTGCCACGTTTGTCGCTTCCGGCAATCACGAGTGCGCTGGACACACCGGGAAGTGGATCCGCGACGGTCTGAATGAAGAACGACTCCCATTTCCCAGTGATGCTGCTTGCATCGATCTTTTTCGCCCGGATCAACTGATCGATGAGCGGACTCTTCCCCACCGTTCCAATCAGGACCATGGTACGGGCGAGGCTCTTGCCGTCGGTCGTCATAGCCGGCTTCCTTCTCGTCACGCGTTCGACATCGGACTGAAGGTCGCCAACCGCGCGAACGACACCAGGCCAGTCGGCGGAGTCGACGTAGAGTGTGGCGGCCTGTTGTCCCTGAACCAGCGTGAAACTCCCATTGGAAGGAGCGTTCGCGACGTAGGACGCCTGGCCAATCGTGAGCATCAGGAAGAGTAAGGAATGCATGCGCGGAATTATCCGGCCGCAGCTTTACATCGTGCAAGCTCTTAACCTCAAGACGCGATAGAATCTGCGCCATTCCCGAGGAGGACGTACCATGCGGAGATTACTTTTATCGGTCGCGCTCATCACCACTTTGACCAGCATCGCCAACGCACAGCAGCCGGGCGGAGGTCGTGGAACAACGCCGGAGCCCGTAGCAGCGCCGCGCCAGCTGAAACCTGGATTTTTCCTGATTACGGGCGCGGGTGCCAACACAGCAGTACGTGTCACACCGGAAGGCCTGATCGTCGTGGATACCAAGAACCCCTCAACGGAAACGAACAACATCTTTGCGGGATTGAATACGCAACTGAAGGCGATCAGTCCGCTGCCCGTCAAATACATCCTCAATACGCACCATCATCCGGATCACACCGGGAACAATGGCGCGCTCGTGGATCTTGGCGCGAAAGTGGTCGGGCTCGAGATGCTGAAGAAGAATATGGCCGACGATCCCCGCACCACGCAAATCCCCGGCAGGCCGACGGAGACCTTCGCCAATGACTACGTCCTGAAATTCGGCGGAGTGCAGGTGGAGGCGCATCATCTTGGCAATGCTCATACCAACGACGACACGGTGGTCTACTTTCCGGACCTGAAGATTGCCATGATCAGCGATACGGTCACGGATACGAATCCCGTGGTCGACTGGGCCAACGGCGGCAGCGTTGTCGGCTGGAAGGCGTCGCTCGAAGCCATCCTCAAGGTCGATTTTGAAACGGCAATTCCTGGGCGCGGCGAACCTCGATCCAAGGCGGACGTCGCCGCATTCAAGACGAAGATCGACACTTTGATCGACCGCGGAAATGCCGCCATCAAGGCCGGCGCAACTAAGGACGGCTTCATGGCTCAGGTCAAACTTGACGATCTCAGCTGGACTCTCAATAAGGCGTTTTTCGACAGCTTCTTCGACGAGTTGAGCAAGGCGAAGTAGCACGACGCGATGGTCGGTAAGGAATTCCTCAAATCGGAGAGGTACATATGATTGGCGGCTTGTTTCCAGGTGAAATAGTCACGATCGCGCTAATAGCCATTCTTTGTGTTGGCCCTACTATTTGGTCCGCTCAACTCGCCCGTAGCTCCGGCAGGAGTGTCGTCGGCTGGGGATTTGCAGCATTCTTGTCGGGGCCAGTTGCCTTGCTTATTCTTTACTTGCTTGTCCGAAACACGCCCCGACGCGCTTAGGCCGGATATCCGCATTTTTCAAACCGAAACATAACCGACGAGGCAGTCAATTTGACAAGACAATGGACCGCAGTTCTGGCCGCTACTGCCATGTTGAGTCTGGCGGGATTGGCTCTCTCCCACCACTCTTATACCGCTTTCGAAATCGGGAAGACGGTGGCGATAGAAGGCCTGGTCACTCGCGTGGAATTCGCAAACCCACACGTGCTGGTCACCATCAAAACGAAGGACGGCGATTACACCGCCGAGTTCCCTCCGATCTCGACACTTGCCCGCGGAAAGTTCCACTCCACTTCCTTAAAGATCGGCGACGTCGTCGTCGTGAAGGGAAGCCTGATTAAAGACCCGGAACTGAAAAAAATCTCCCTGATGAAAGAACTGCGTCGTCCGGCAGATGGCTGGATCTGGCCAGAGCCTGTCGCCAGGTCCGCTTACAAATAGCTGCCATTCCTACCTGACCGATTGTCATCACCCTTTTCTACAATCACTTCCAGACACTTACCTAAAGTGAATCTTTGTCCTGTGAGTGTATGACAATCGCCGCCATACCCGCTTCCCCACCCGAAAATACCCAATCCCGGCTTCGGGTATTATCGGGTATCATTGCGGGTATGCCCCTCGATCCGTTCCGAAACCTCATCCTGACTCCGGACCTGCTTCGACTTGTCGGCGAGATCGACGAGTTCAAGGGAGCGTGGAAAGCGCTCGGTTCCCTGGCACCGGATCGCCTGGCCACATTGCGTCAGATTGCCACGGTGGAGTCGGTCGGAGCCTCGACCCGAATCGAGGGGGCGCGGCTGACCGACCGTGAAGTGGACCTGCTGCTTTCGAACCTGGACCTGGGCTCGTTCAAATCGAGAGATGAGCAGGAGGTCGCCGGCTATGCCGAAGCCACCAAGCTGGTGTTCGATTCCTGGCGGGATATCCCGCTCGACGAGAATCACGTCAAGCAGCTCCATGGAATCCTGCTGAAGTTTTCAGACCGGGACGAGCACCATCGGGGCAGCTACAAGACCGTCAGTAACAATGTCGAAGCCTTCGACTCCAAGGGGCGAAGCGTCGGAATCATCTTTGAAACCTCGAGTCCTTTCGACACGCCTCGCCTGATGCAGGAACTTGTCGCGTGGACCAATCATGAGCTCAAGGGCACCAGCCATCATCCGCTGCTCGTCGTGGCTGTCTTCATCGTTCGATACCTGGCCATCCATCCCTTTCAGGATGGCAACGGGAGACTTGCGCGTGTGCTGACCAATTTGCTGCTCCTTCGTACCGGCTACAGCTACATGCCCTACAGTTCGCTGGAACGCGTCATCGAGGAAAACCGCGAGCAGTACTACCGCGGACTGCGCAGCGCACAGGGAACGCTGGACCGCGACGAGTCGCACCTGATGGACTGGCTTCGATTCTTTCTGCTGTGCCTGATCGAGCAGAAAAATACGCTGGCGGAGAAGATCAAGCGGGAAAAGATCATGTCGTCGCTCTCGATTCTCGACGAGAAGCTGTTGCAGCTGACACGGCAGCACGGACGATTGACGCTGACCGCGGCGCTTACATTGACCAAGGCAAACCGAAACACGCTCAAGCTGCACTTAAAGCAGCTCGTTCAGGCCGGACGGCTGCAATTGCTTGGTAAAGGCCGCAGCTCCTGGTACGAGCTGGGCTGAAAAAAAGGGGCCAGACCCGAAGAACAATCTGGGGACTGAAACCGAATTCGAAACTCAAACTTCTCGGTCTCAATCCATCCTGAATCGAATTCGGGGTCTGTCCCCATTTTGTTCTTCGGGTCTGACCCCTTTTTTAGCGGGAGGAGGTTTGGCCGCGGATCGTCAGGGTTGCCACGGGATCCGGGGCGTCAAATTCGACGGTTGCCTCGTTGCCCTGGCGACGCTGCTTTCCATCTTCGATAATCACGTGCCCGACCGCCTGAATGTGCATCGCCGGTTTTTCGATCGTGATGCTATCGGCATAAATGGAAATGGCACCCAGTGAAACCGATGCCGGGGCGTTCTGACGATAGTCGCGTCTCCCCTGATACTCCGCAAGCTCCTTTGAAGATGCCCGGCGGAGATAACGCACCAGAAGCTTCCGCGACTGGCCCGATGCAACCTTTGTTTCCAGTGTCTCACTCTTCAGATCGTCGCTTTTGTACTCCAGTTGCTCCTTGCCGTCTGCGGTCTTCGACGCCTTCGAATACTTGACGAGTGTCATGAGATTCAACAGGGTGCTGGAACCGGCCTTGACCTCGATTTCCGAACGAACTGCCGGGTGATATTCCCAGGAGCCCGGCTTTGTCGAACAATTTGTTGTAGCGTCGTAGATCCCGGCAGGAAGTTCCAGATCAAAGTGTCCATCGCCGCTGGAAACGACCTTCTTCGGAATGGAAGTCGAGCGGAAAATAACGTCGCAGTTCGGAACAACGACACTCTCGAAACTATTGTCCGAATTGATGAATGGCCGATACCACACTTCACCCTTGATGTGCCCGTTGCCTCCCTGAGGAAACACCGGCAGCAGCAAGATCCATGTCAGCAGCAGAATGCCCAGTACCAATCGCATAAGTCCTACCGTCCAAAATGCGTTTTAATTTGCCCAGTACAACCGCGTTGGATTATCAACGACGATTGTCTTCAGTGTCGCGGGATCGGGAGCCATCATACCAAGAAGATCCACCAGATGTCCGTCGTTAGGCATGTGTTTGACGTTCGGATGCGGAAAGTCCGTCCCCCAGAGAATCCGGCCTGGAGCCACCTGGATGAGTGCCTGCGCATACGGAACGGCATCCGTGAACGGCGGTCCAGCCACGGAAAGCCGCTCCGGACCTGACACCTTAACCCAGGCCTTCTCGTCCTTCATCAGATCCAGCAGTGTTTGAAACGCGGGCTGTTCCAGCCCGAGATTGGTCTTCACCCGCGCCATGTGATCGATCACAAACGGAATCGGCAGATGGCGCAGCAGCGTCGACAACTCCACCAGGTTCTCGGCGTCCAGATGTACCACCAGATGCCAGCCCATGTCTTTGATACGGTCGGCCATGCGGATGACCGTGGAATGTTCAGGAACGCTTTCCAGGTGCTTCACGAAATTGAACCGGACGGCCCGAATACCGCCGGCGTGATAACGCTGAAGTTCCTTGTCGGTGATGTCGGGAGACACGATGGACGTGCCTCGGTACTTGTTATTGGATGTGGCGATCCCGTCCAGCGTGGCATCCATGTAAACGCCGTGGCAGCTGGCATGAACGATCACTGCGCGTTCGATCCCGAGAAAATCGTGCAGTTTTTTCAGGGCATCCTTGCCGGCATCGGGCGGCGTGTATGCGCGATCCGGATGGTATGGAAACCGCGCAGCCGGTCCGAAAATATGGCAATGCGCATCGCACGCATTCGGCGGGAGCTGGAATTTTGGTTTCGTGGGATTCGGATCGGGCGCGGCAATGATCTTGGTGCTCAATGATGGACTCCTCGCATAGGAGAGTACCCGCTGGAAAGGGCCGGAACAAAACCAAAAAACTAGCCGATGGAGACGGGCAAGCGCCGATTCCCCCATGCTCCCGGCGTTGAATGAAACACACCGGGACATGCCGTCCCACAGAAACCGCACTTCCCGGCATCATCCAGATTCCAGCCGGTGATCGCATAACGGTCGCGCGCGATGATGCCCCGCTTGCAGCCGGCACACGTCGTGATGCCGCCTTCGAGGTCGTTCACATTCCCGGTATAGACATACCGCAGGCCATTGCTCATCGCGATGTTTCGGGCGTGCTGAAGTGTGGAAACCGGTGTCGACGACGTGTCGAGCATTTTGTAGTCCGGATGGAACGCGGTGAAGTGCAGCGGAACGTCCGGGCCGAGATTGCCCGCGATCCATTTCGTCATTGCATCAATCTCGTCTGAACTGTCGTTCTCCCCGGGAATCAGCAGCGTGGTGATTTCCAGCCATACCTTTGTTTCGGTCCGGATGTACAAGAGCGTGTCCAGCACCGCATCGAGATGGCCGGCGCAGATCTTTGAATAGAAGCTTTCCGTAAACCCTTTCAAGTCGACGTTGGCGGCATCGATATGCCGATAGAACTCGGCTCGAGGTTCAGGACACATGTAGCCGGCAGTTACCGCCACAGTGGAAATGCCCGCCTGCCGACATGCAACGGCGACATCGATGGCGTATTCCATGAATACGACGGGATCGTTATATGTGAACGCGACGCTTTCACATCCAAGACGCTTCGCGGTCTCCGCAATCATTTCCGGAGTTGCTGTCGACGCCAGTGTGTCCATCTCGCGCGACTTGCTGATGTCCCAGTTCTGGCAGAAGTGGCAGCCGAGATTGCAGCCGGCCGTACCAAAGGAAAGTACCGATGAACCCGGCAGAAAATGATTCAGAGGCTTCTTCTCGATGGGATCGGCGCAGAATCCGCTCGAACGTCCATAGGTGGTCAGGACGATCGCATCATTCTCACGCGCGCGCACGAAACAGAATCCCCGCTGACCTTCGTGAAGGCTGCAGAGCCGCGGACAGACGTCGCATCGGACTCGGCCGTCGTCCAGGAGGGTCCAGTGGGTGGTGGGATGAGTGGGCATGATTGAAGTCTATGCCAATTCCTTCTCCCGAAGGGAGAGGGTGCGGAGCACGTACAAATAGTCGGGGTGAAGATCCATAGATCTGCCCCCCTCACCCGCCGCCCATCTGGCGATGGGCGGCGACCTCTCCCTTCGGGAGAGGGATTTTGATCCAACATGCCGCCTGGCGTTTCGACTAAAATCGAAATATTGCGCGACACTCTGCAACATCAGGAAAACCGTACGGACTCCCGTCATTCGCGGCACGCCATCTTCCGGTACGGACTGGCGACAGGCCTGGTGGCTATTGCTCTTCTGCTGTCGCTGCTATTGCATCCTTACATCTCCGACGCGTTTATCATCCTATTCCTCGCGGCGGTCATGGCCGCTGGATGGCTCGGAGGAACGGGAGCCGGCATGTTCTCCGTCGCAGTCGCGACGCTGGCCGTGGACTACTACTTCATCCATCCCCGCTATGCTTTCACCATGAATGCGGAAGGCGTTCCTTACTTCCTCTCCTTTCTCCTCAGCGCAGGTTGTGCCAGCTGGCTGGCATCAACGCGAAGGCTTGCGGAAGAAAACCAGCGCATTCACTTCGACAGACTCTTCGACCAGGGGCCCGACGCGATCATGCTCGTGGACAATCAGGACCATGTCCAGCGTATCAACGGGGAGTTCACCCGAATTTTCGGATATACGTCTGAGGAGATTGTCGACGGCATCAGTCTGAGTTTCATCGTTCCCGAGCATCTCCACAGCGAGTCCACGGAATCGAGGGCAAAGCTTTCGCAGGGCGAATCCATCAGCATGGAAACCGTTCGGATGCGAAAGGATGGATCCCTTGTCAGTGTTTCTGAAATTGCCGTGCCCGTTTCCACGGGCGGACAGCGAATTTCGTTCTACTATCTGTTTCGCGATATCACCGAAAACAAGCGAGCGGCTGAAGCTCTTCAACGTGCACACACGGAACTGGTCCACCTGTCGCGAGTGACGACGATTGGAGAGCTGGTCACATCCATCGCCCACGAAGTAAATCAACCGATAACCGCAGTCATCACATATGGGAACGCTGCAAACCGCTGGCTCGCCCAGAATCCTCCCAATCTGGCCGAAGTGAAGGATGCTCTGGATAACATCGTTCGGGATGCGACGCGTGCAGGGGAAGTCATCGGAAGAATCCGGACGCTCGTCCAAAAAGGCACTCCGCAAATGACCGCGCTGGATATCAATGAAGCCATTCGCGGCGTGTTGAAGCTTCTCGATGTTGAGATTCGAAGGAGCGGAATTCGCGTAAAGACCGACCTCGCAGAGGTCCCCCGGGTCACCGGAGATCGGGTGCAGCTTCAGCAGGTCATGTTGAACCTGATCATCAATGCCATCGACGCCATGGGCAGCGTTCAGAAGCGCCTGTCTGTCTTATCCATTCGTTCGCTGCAGGACCGCGAATTCGTCCTGGTCCAGGTGACCGACACCGGTGTTGGAATCACAGAGGCGCAGGCGGACACGATGTTCAATCCCTTCTTCACCACAAAACCGGAAGGACTTGGAATGGGATTGACGATCAGCCGGTCCATCATTGAAGCTCATGGAGGCTCGCTCTGGGCCGCGGCCGGTGAATCCGGCACGGTCCTGAATCTCAAGCTTCCGTCCGCAGGGGAATCCCATGAAACGAACTGAACCCATCGTATACGTGATCGACGACGATGTATCCGTCCGGTCTGCGCTGAAAAGCCTGATCCGGTCTGTGGGTCTGGAAGTCGAAGGATTCGCATCCGGACAGGAGTTCCTGGAATTCCAGAGGCCCGATGTTCCCGGATGCCTTGTCCTTGATGTACGTCTGCCCGGTGTGAGCGGTCTGGATTTTCACAAAGCCCTGATCAAGGCCGGGATGCTGCTGCCGGTGATTTTCATCACGGCACACGGAGATGTTCCAATGTCCGTCCGGGCCATGAAGGCCGGAGCCGTGGAGTTTTTAACCAAACCCTTTCGGGATCAGGACCTGCTCGATGCCATCCAGCTGGCACTCGATCAGGACCGCGTCCGCCGTCAGCAGGAGAGCGAAATCGCCAAACTGCGTGAACGCTTCGAAACCCTCACGTTGCGGGAAAAAGAACTTCTGGCGCTTGTCGTTTCCGGAAAGCCCAACAAGCAGATTGCGGATGCCATCGGCATCAGTGAGTTTACGGTAAAGGTTCATCGGGCGAACCTGACACGCAAGATGCAGGCGGAGTCCCTCGCGGATCTGGTCCGGATGACGGTCCGGCTCAACATCTCACCCAGGGGCTGAGGCGATCTCAAAACCCGCCATTCGCAACCCGGCTAACGCCGGGCGGACGTCTTTGCCCGGGCCTTCAGAAGGCCATTGCGATGCTTCCTCCAGTTGATAAGAAAGGCCCCACCGACCCCGGCAGCGACGGCCGGAAGAGGCGCTCCAGACTGAATCAGGAGAACCGACGTCAGAAAGCAGGCGAAGACAAAGTAGTGCCACTTCATATGCTGTACATCACCAGGAAGATGACGGCAATCATCGACAATAGAATCAGGACCGGTGCCGTCAAAGGTTTATCCCATGTGGGTTTCTGCGTGCCTTCACGCATCATTCTTCGAATCTCAAGCAGTTGCTTGCGGGCCATGGACAGTTCCCACGGATTCATGGCCAGGTTCGCCGCGCGTATGGTTTCCTCTTCGGCTCGAATAAGGGCCCGAAGGCGGAATAGCAATTCGGAGTACTTCATTTGTGCGAAAAAGCTTTCGGGTTCCAGCTCCTTCGCGATCTCAAGGGCATCCATGGATTTCAGCGGGTCGTAGTTCATCGCATGCGCCATGCCAAGAACGACTCGCAGATCCGACGATCGGGGATTGACCAGGCACTCGTCCTCGAGTGCCTGGATAAATCCTTTCAACTCCGCCGGCGCGACCGAATGAGGGTCTCGCCAGGGAAGCAGTGGAAGCCCTCCCGGTTTGGTGAGGGCTTCCACAATCATGGAAGCCTTGACGACAGCCTTGGGCGGCGGTCCAGCGATCGTTGTTGTCTCCATGATGGTTTCCATAATTAGTCTCCTGTCGTTGAAAACGATCCTTCAGGTTTCAGTACGAAATCCGGATAGCAGACCGCACCCATTTCTGGGATGTCCAGACCCTGCAATTCCGTTTTTGCCCCAACACGCTGGCCGACGAACCAATCCACGAAGAGATTGAAAACGAAGCTCAGCGTGAAGACGAAGCCGAGAAGAGTCGCCACGCCCATGAGCTGCGCGACAAACTGACCGGCATCGCCATAAAACAGTCCAGTGACGCCTCCAGCGACGCCGTTCCATGAGCCGCCATAGTTACTCTTTCCGTCTGAAAAGAGACCCACGGCGATAACGCCCCACAGACCGTTTGTCCCATGCACAGAAATCGCACCCGCAGGATCATCGACCTTCAGGACCCGATCGATAAATTCAACCGAGATGCAGACGAGCACACCGGCGATGAGGCCGATAATTGCCGAGGCAACCGGATTGACGAATCCACTTGGAGACGTGATCGCCACAAGCCCTGCAAGGAATCCATTTCCACCCATGGATGCATCCGGCTTGCCATAGCGAAGCCACATGTAGAACACAGCACCGAATGAGCCAGTCATTCCCGCAAGCATCGTATTGACAGCCACGGATGCGGCGCGCAGACCGCCTGCGCCGGACAGCGCCAGGGTCGATCCGGGATTGAACCCGAACCATCCGAACGCGAGAATGAAGCAGCCGCAAAGCACCCAGGTCATGTCATGACCCGGTATCGCATTGGACGCACCCTTCCTCGTGTACTTCCCCAGCCGCGGACCAAGTATCATGCCGACGGCGAGAGCCGTAATCCCTCCGACGGAATGCACCACTCCCGAACCTGCAAAATCCGCATAACCATGACCGAGGCCGAAATTGGACCCCAAAGTCGCGAGCCAGCCGCCACCCCACGCCCAATTTGCAAAAATCGGATAGGTAAACGCACCAAGAAGCATGGTGGAAATCATGAATGCGGAGTACTTCCAACGCTCAGCGGCAGTACCCGTCACGATCGTAGTTGTCGTGTCCATGAACACCATCTGGAACAGGAAGACAACCATGACGGCAACGTCGTAGCTTCCCTTGTGCATCAGGAAGTAACCCACATTGCCGAAGATTCCGACATCTTTTCCA
>Ga0184628_10001732_pt1 | contig 10711 bp, 4 predicted proteins | sample PLM4_5_b1_FD_133149 | JGI IMG/M metagenome (GOLD analysis project Ga0184628, IMG submission 133149) | Groundwater sediment microbial communities from an aquifer in East River, Colorado, USA - PLM4_5_b1 | ecosystem: Environmental > Terrestrial > Soil > Riparian zone | place: USA: East River...
TATGGCAGATCCTTGATCGCAACGGCAACACCCTCACGCTCCAATACGACCTCAAAGGGATGCTCACGCGCATCGTGGACGACCTTGACCGCACGAACACCGTGGCCTTCAACGGATCGGGGCAGATCACTTCCGTGACGGATTTTTCCGGCCGCGTCGTCCGCTATGAATACGACGGCCAGGGCGATCTGGTCGCCTGCGTTTCGCCGCCGGTCACCGGCACGCCGCTCGGCAACGACTTCCCCGGCGGCAAGACCAATCGCTATGCCTACACCAGCGGCTTTGCCGACGACCGTCTGAACCACAATCTCACCGCGTGTGTCGATCCCAAGGGGCAGGCGTGGCTGCGGGTCACTTATCAAACCACTACCAACGCGGCTTCGCTCGACTTTGATGCGGTGGACAACCTCTTTTGCGGCACCACCACGCATCTGCGGCGGTTTCCGCAAATGCCGTCGTCCAAGAACGGTTTTGCCTGCGTGAAGTCCATCATTTGCGACGCCGTGGGCAACGTGACGGAATGTTTCTACGACTCCCGCCAACGCTGCCTCCGCCAGCTCGAATTTACCGGGCGATCAAATCCTGCCCTGCCCGTGACGGAAAGCGGCAACCGCCCCGCCGGCAAGCTGCGCGCGGATGACCCGGATTACTTCGAGACGCAATGGACGTGGAATCCGGATTCACTTTGCACACAGGAAATTCGCCCCGGCGGCGACAGCACCGAAATCGTCCACCAGCGTGTGCAGGACCACAATTCCAGCCGCAGCAACAAGTCCGCCAGCCGCAAGCACGACGGCGATGTGCGCGTCCTCCGCGAGCGCGCCAGCGCCGCGGGTGGAGACCTGGACGGCGACGGCGCGCCGGACATCACCGAGCTGGCCTGGTATTTCGAATACGATCCGCGCTTCGGTTCACCGCCCTCGCGCGTGCAGGACCACAATTCCAGCCGCAGCAACAAGTCCGCCAGCGTTCTGGATAGCGGCGGCGGCGACAACACGCCGATAGGGTCGCCCTCGCGCGTGCAGGACCACAATTCGAGCCGGAGCAACAAGTCCGGCAGCGTTCTGGACAACGGTGGCGGCGATAGCACGCCGATCATCAAGGGCAGCGCTCTCCGCGGGCTCGCCCGCAAGGGCCGGGACGGCACGATCAAGGGCTCCCCGGGCACGGACCAGGATTGCGACAGTTTTGTGATCCACGTCATCGACCCGCGCGGCAACGTGACAACGGCGGAATATGATTCCCGGGGCAATGCGGGCCGCATCACCTTCAAGGCGAAGGAAGGAGCCAGCCTCACGCGAGCGCAGGATTATGCCTACAACGTTTTCGGCCAGTTAACCGCCGCCACCAATGCCGCCGACGCCAACAATTACCGCCGCGTGGACACATTCAGCTACCACGCCGGCGGCCCGCAGGCAGGGTATCTCGCGTCCATTGCCATTGACGAACCCGGCGCGCATCTCACCACGAGCGTTGAATACGACGATCGCGGCAACGTGGCCCGCGTCGTGGATCCGCGCGGCAACGACTGCGTTTTCACCTACAACGCGCTCGACCAGTTGGTTCGCAGCCAGTCCCCCACGAACGCCACCGTGCGCTGCGCGACCACGCATCTGCTTTACGACGCCAACGACAACCTCGTGCAATGCACCGCCGAGTTGCGAGATGAAACCGACGCCTTCGTGCACAACGTTTCCAGCATCGCGGAATTCGACCTGCTCGACCGCTGCACCGCAGTGGCCGCCCAGGTTTCGCCGGGGGTGTTCGTGACGAACCGGTTTGAGTATGACGGCAACGGCCAGCTGACCGCCGTGCTTTCGCCGCTCGCGGTGAGCGGCGCGGACCCGCACAACCGGGTCGCGTTCGAATACGACGAGCGCGGCCTGCTCTTCCGCGAGATCGGCGCGCCGGGCAGCGGCAATTCGCCGACGAACGAATACGATTACACTGCCAACGGAATGCGTGAGCGAATCAGGGATTTGGAAGCGATCTTGCCCAAAATCGGTCTGCTCCGTTACGACGGCTTCAACCGGCCGATCAGCTTCACCGACCCGATGAGCAACGTGGTCAGTTGCGTCTATGACCGCAACGGCAACCCCACCCGCGTCCGCTGCTACGGCGAAACCAAAGACGTGCCCGGCAGCGCCGGCAACCGGCTGCTGAGCGAGACGCGTTACACCTATGACTCGCTCGACCGCTGCGTGCAGCAGGTGGATTCCTTCTTCGACATCTTCACCGGCCTGCCCATCGGCGACGGCCAGGCAGTGACCACCTTCAGCTTGGCGCCCAACGGCGCCTGCTCGTCGATCACCGACGACAACGCCCGCACCACCCGTTACGTCTACGACACCGCGGGCCGCTGCTCGCAGATCATCGATCCGAAGTCGAACGTTATGCAGTTCGCCTATGACGCGTGCGGCAACGTCACCGGCATAACATCCTTCGAGCGGCCGGACGGCGGCGGCGCGGAGCAGCAATTCAGCCGCGGCTTCACTTTCGACGCGCTGGGCCGCTGCGTGCAGACCGTGGACAACGTCGGCAATACGACGGCGGATGCCTACGACTCCCTTGGCCGGGTCGCCCTCCACACCGACGCGCGCGCCAACGACACCGTCTTTGTCCATGACGACCTCAGCCGCTGCGTGGCTTCGACAAATCATGTCGGGGCGAGGTCGGGCGGCATCACCATCAACACCAGTCATGTGGAGTACGACAGCAAGGACCGTGTCGTCGCCAGGACCGACGGCAACACCAACACGACCACCTGCGCCTACGACTCGCTCGATCGCTGCGTCTTCGTCACGGAGGCGGATGCCACGAGCTGCCACCTGATCTGGAGCCCGCGCAGCAACCTCGTCAGCGTTGAGGACGCGAACGGCACCACGGTGACGAATACCTACGACCTGTGTGACCGGATCATCCACCGGGACATCGCCGCGCGGGGTGGAGCCGCCGGCACGACCACGTTCGAGACGTTTGCCTACGACGGCCTCTCGCATTGCGTCTCGGCGGCGAACGATGCTTCGCTGGCGACCTTCGCTTTCGATTCGCTCGGTAACTGCGTCCGTTCGACGCAGGACGAACTGGCAACAACCTCGACCTATGACGGCGTGGGCAACTGCACTTCCATGACCTATCCTTCCGGCGGCACCGTAACCTGCGCCTACGACGGCCTTGGCCACCTGGCCAGCGTCAGCCGCAGTGCTGGCGGCGGTTTGCCACCCGTATTGTTGGCCTCCTACGCCTACGACGGAACGGATCGCCTCAGCCGGATCACCCGCGCCAACGGCGTGGAGACGCGCGTCCAGTGGAACGGCAGTGTCAGCCCGCCGAACGCGGCGGATGACTTCGGCTGGCGCCAGGTCGGCGGCGTGAGCCATCAGGAGACCGCGGGCGCCCGCACGATCCTTGATCGGCGTTCCTTTGCCTACGACCGCAACCAGAACAAGCTCCAACGCGCCCAGACTGTGCCGTTCTATTCTGGTGCTGCCACCACAACCAACACCTTTGCCTACGACGCACTTAACCGGTTGACCCGATTCACCCGCGAGTCCGGCAGCCCGGATGACTTCCTCCGGTTCTACAGCCTCGACCCGAACGGCAACCGCCTGTTTGCCGCGATGAACGGTCTGGTCGCAAACTACGTCATGGATGCCGCCGTTCCGCCTGCCGACTTCCAGATGGATCAATACACGCTCACACCCTTCGGCAGCCAGACCTTCGACGAGAACGGCAACCTGAGCGGCCGCAATTCGGCCGTGGGCTCGCTGCAATACGTCTATGATTACGCCGACCGCCTGGTGGCGGTGAACGATCTTGCCAGCGGCTTCCCTGCGCCGGTGGCGGCGTATGCCTACGACGCCCTGGGCCGGCGCATCGGCAAGACCATCTTCCCCACGGGCGGACTGCCGCCGGTGACGACGCTGTTCGTCCACGACGGCAATGATTGCGATGACGATGATCCCATCGAGGAGCACGAAAACGGCTCGTTGAAGACCTACGTCATCCCGCACATCATTGAAGCCAAGGGCGGTGACAAGGACTCCTTCAGCCGCGGGACTTTTGTGGTACCGCATGTCCTTGAACAAAAGGGCCGGATGATGATCCTGGCCGGCGGCCCCACGCTGCATTTGCATACCGACGACCTGGGCAACACGCTGGCCCTCACCGACGACTCGGGCCACGTGGTGGAGCGCTACGACTATGACGACTACGGCCTGCCGAGCTTCCTCACCAGCGACGGCGTGCCGGTGGCGACCAACGCCTCCCCCGCCGGGAATTCGTTTCTCTTCCAGAGCATGGAATGGGACGCGGAAACCGGATTCTACTTCGGACACAGCCAGGGTTCGACCACTGGCCCGGTGGATCCCCTGACCGGACGGGCTACGCGCGGAAAGGTGAAAGACGTAAAGGACAGCGGAATGGGCTTCAGCGGCAACAATCCGTGGAGTCTCAAGAAAGAAGAAGGCGGGCGCCACACGCCGTTCAACAACCGGCGGACCTCGTATTTTGAGGCCTGGCCGTGCCGATGGAAACCGCCCGAGCTCAACGCCGGCGCTTCGCTCATCGTCCCGGTGGCGATGGACAAAGGACTGCGCTTCGGCGGTAGTGCGGCCCGGGTTTCCCGCAGCATTCTAAAGGCCTACTTTGAAACCGGCGACAAACCGACGCAGGCGCAGTTCAGCACGCTCCTCGACCGGAGCGCCAAACACACCAAGACGGGCCACGTCACGCTCATGAAGTAGCCGGTTCAACTAATCAACCAGCCAACCAAACACAGCACGCGCGCTCACCGGCCCGGCCGGAAGCGCGCGTTGCTTTGGGGGACGGTTGAGCCAAAGTGTCTTTTCTTTGAGCCCCGGGCCCTGTGCCTGTTATATTGAGCCGAGTTCCGTTTCAACGATGCGTTTGCTGTGCCATAGTCTCAGATGGGTGCTCGTGCTCGGAGTTTGGGCCGGCCACTCGGGCCTGCCTCTGAGTGCTCATGAAGAATCACCCCCTCCCGGAAGCCACATGATCCGCACCACGCGCATTAGTCAGCTAACCGGCGGATATGATCCCGAGGGGAAGCCTTTCCTTAACGACTCCGTTCCCTGGCGGGTCGCCGGTGCGGACCTTGGAGCGAACACGGAACACAACGGCAGGCTGTACTTTTTCTTCGGCGATGTCGTGCCCACGAAGGGTCACTCCTGGCCGCCCTACGATTCCGACCTTGTTGCTTACACGGAGGATTCAAACCCGGAACCCGCCGGCTTCCGGCTCAGGCCAGTGATGCACAAGGGCGCGTTCCATCCGTTCACCGTCCATTTCCCCAAGGGGCCGCCCGAAGGCATTCAGCTATTGCGCAACGACACTCCCACGGGCGCCTTCAGCTACGGCGGGAAGGTTTACGTGTTCTTTGCCTGGCACGATCTTTCCAAGCCTGGCCAGCCATTTTACTCCAGCCTTGCCAGCTCGCGCGACCCTGGCCAGCCGGCGCCTTTCGAATGGGTTGCCCACCTCTCGCCAAAATTCTCGCAGGTGGCGCCCTGGGTGATAACAAACTCCCAGGTGCCGGGCCTGACTTCAACCAACGGAGACGGCGTGGTGTTATTCGGCCAGGGCGCCACTCCGGACGGTCGCGGTGCCGTCTCCCTCGCCTGGATGCCCTTGCAGCCCGGCTTGGATCCAGACCTTTCGAAGATTCGCTATTACACCAATTCACCCGACTCCAGCCAGCGATGGTTGACGAATGAGCCCTGCGCCGTGCCCCTGTTCAGGACCAGGTGGTTTTGGTCGTCCTTGTCTGTCGGGAGGATTCCTCAAACCGGGCAATGGCTCCTCCTGTATCAAAGGAGCGCCCGCCCGGAAGCCCCGGAAGAATCCATTGTCGCTCGCATCGCGCGAACGCCCTGGGATTTTCTTGACCGGACCGAGGTCGGAGAAATCCCCATTTTCACGCCCGCCAGGGACGGTGCCTACCGGGTCGTGGCCAGCGATGGCACGATTCAAAACCGCGGCTACATGCACCGCGAGCGTGGACCGGTGGCCGACGGTTTGGATCGACTACCTCCAACCATTGGGGGCAACGGGTTTGCCTACGGGGCGTATTTGCTCAACCGTTATACCCGGTGGAACGCGGCCACCCGAACGCTCACCATATACTATTTGATGTCAACCGGCATGCCCTACCAGGTCCAACTCATGCGGTCGCAGATCAGGATTGCAGAGTGATCCAACTCCTCTTGGCTCCTGCTTCCGCCTCCCGCTTTAAACTTCACACCTCGAAATCAAGATGGCATGCTTCGGGCCATGGGTAGCGCTGATTCCGACCACATTCGACAATTGCGCGAGGCAGTGAAGCTGTCTCCAAACAACACCCCGCTCCGCCGGGCCCTGGCAGAAGCCCTCCTTTCCTCCGGCTTTCCCGCGGAAGCTGTCGTTGAGTTCCGGACGGCGCTCAGCGCTTTGCCGGATGACACGGAGCTCAAAACGGGACTCGCGAGAGCTTTCTTTGCGGACGGGAAGAACAGCCACGCCCTGGTGGTGATCGAGGATGTGGTTCGCAGCGCACAGGCGCCCGCCCGGGCCTTTGTCCTGCACGCAAAACTGCTGGCTGGGATTGGTGAGGTTGAAAACGCCGTGGAACAATACAAGCGTGGGATCGCCAAGGACAAAACCGCCGGCGACTTTGAGTTTGCCAACCGCCTGGGCATTCGGGCGGAACCAGCCCCGGAGGCCCGGCCCGCCTTTGAACCCCCCTCGCCCTTCAATTCTGACAATAGCGAAAGCGGCGAAATCTCAGACGGCAGGATTCGAGCCTCCTGGGAAAGAGAAGAGACTGAGGCCCCCGCCGAGGTCGAACGGCCCAAAATCCGGTTTGACGATGTCGGCGGCATGGAGGCCCTGAAAGAGGAGATCCGGCTGAAAATCATCTACCCTCTCACCCACGCCGAAATGTTTAAGGCCTATGGCAAGAGCATTGGGGGCGGCATCCTGATGTATGGTCCGCCCGGCTGCGGCAAGACGCACCTGGCACGCGCCACCGCCGGGGAGGTCAAAGCCGGCTTCATCGCGGTCGGCATCCACGACGTGCTCGATATGTGGATCGGCAACAGCGAGCGGAACCTCCATGCGATCTTTGACCAGGCCCGGCGCAACGCGCCCTGCGTGCTGTTTTTCGATGAAGTGGATGCCCTCGGGGCCAGCCGATCCGACATGAAAACCAGCGCCGGCCGCCATCTTATCAACCAATTCCTTTCGGAGCTGGATGGCGTGAGCACCTCAAACGACGGCGTGCTGATTCTCGGAGCCACGAATGCCCCGTGGCACCTGGACAGCGCGTTTCGCCGGCCGGGCCGATTTGATCGCATCCTGTTTGTGCCGCCGCCGGACGCTCCGGCACGCTCGGCGATCCTGAGACTCCTGCTGCGAGGCAAGCCCGTGGAGGAGATCGATTGCGACGCCGTGGCGAAAAAGTCCGAAAGCTGTTCCGGAGCGGACTTGAAAGCAGTGGTGGATATGGCCACTGAAAACAAGCTGAAGGAAGCGATGAAGACGGGTGTCCCCCAGCCCATCCGCACCCGGGACCTCGTGCAGGCCCTGGGCTCCCAAAAGCCCACTACCCGGGAGTGGTTTGCCACCGCCCGGAACTACGCGCTCTACTCCAACCAGGGCGGCACCTACGATGACATCCTCAAGTATCTGAAACTGTAACCCCCGCACTGCTCGGCACGTATGGACACCTCCCCTCAACTGCAACGGGCGCTCATTCTCCATCAACAGGGGCGCCATGACATGGCCGAGAAAGAGCTGCGCCAGTTCCTGACCGCCACACCGGAAAGCGCCTTTGCGCTGGCCTTGCTCGCCATCAGCCTGGCGGAGCTCCAGCGCCGCGACGAGGCGGAAACCGCTGCCCGCGAGGCCATCGGGCATGAGCCCGACCTTGCCTTTGCCCACTACGCATTGGCCCGCGTGCTGACCGACCGGAACCGGCTCGAAGACGCCTCCGCCGCCATACAGGAAGCCGTCCGGCTCGAACCGGCTGATGCCGATTACCACGGCATGAATGCCGCGATCGAGCTGGGGAAGGAACGCTGGCAAGCCGCGCTCGACGCCGCCGAAACGGGCCTGCAGATGGACCCTGAGCACGTGGCCTGCAACAACCTGCGGGCCATGGCACTCGTCAAGCTGGGTCGCCAAAGCGAGGCAGGAACCACAATTGACAATGCCCTTTCCCGGGAACCCGAGAACAGTTTTTCGCATGCGAACAAGGGTTGGACCCTGCTCGAGCAAGGCCGCCGCAAAGAGGCGTTGACGCATTTCCGGGAAAGTCTGCGCCTCGAGCCCGGCAACGAATGGGCGCGCTCAGGCCTGGTGGAAGCCTTAAAAGCGGGCAACCCCATCTATGCTGTAGTCCTCAAATACTTTCTGTGGATGCAAAAGCTTCCCGGCGGCGCACGCTGGGGAATCATCGTGGGTGGCTATTTCGGCAACCGTATTCTCGGACAGATGGCGCACTCGAACCCGGATTGGGCACCATGGATCGCACCCTTGCGTATTCTCTACCTCAGCTTTGTGCTCCTGACCTGGCTGGCGGTGCCGGTCTTCAACCTGTTTCTGTTTGTCCATCCATTGGGGCGCCACGCGCTCAATCGTGAGGAGCGGCGGCAAGCCCTTTCCGTTGGCCTCTGTTTCGCCATCGCCCTGCTATTCGCTTTGAGCGCGTTGAACCCGGCCATCAGGGGAGCCAATCTGCTTGCCGCCATGATCATGGGATTATTGGCTATTCCTGTCGCCGCGGTTTACTCCTGCCATGAGGGCTGGCCCAGAAAAACCATGGCGGCGATCGCGATCACCTTGGGGCTTGCCGGCGGTGCTGCCGCCGCCATCGTCGGAATTGCTCATCCAGCGCCCAGATCAGACCTGGGGGAAATCGCGGTTCTGCTGGCGGGTGTATTCTTCATAGGCACTTTCATCTCCATGTGGGTCGCCAATTTCCTCTCCACCCGCCGACCGGAACGGTAAAGTGGGGACCTCGAAGCGATTAAGATGAACGCGAAAATAGAACCGGAAAGGGTTCCTTGTTCGGAATGCGGCAACATGGTTCTGCCGGCCACGGCTCAACGGACGGGTGGCAAGTGCATGCCTTGCTTTAAACGTCACGAGGAATTGCTGGAGATCGCCTGGGTTTCTGAGCATCGCCCCAAGGGTGACTACGAGATCACAAGCTACAACTCATGTTACGACACTACCCTTAGGGATGTCAGTCTTCGTGAACGTGGGGTTGAGCGACTTTGCCTCTTTATTCACTTCCTCCAAGAAAATGGTCTGACAGAAAGGCCCATTCTCGAGCCGGGTATGCGGCCTGATAAGTCGACACGAATCTGGGCTGCGGACCTCACGGAGGAAGGGCTCAAGCTCGTGGAATCTGCTTACCACAAGTGGTTGGAATCCCAGATCCGGGCTAAAACGCCTGGAGATGTGAGTGTGTTAGAGAGGGCGTTAGCTCAAATCCGCCAGGTCAATCTGACTCGGAAAAAAGGAAGAGCATCAGCTCACAAACGGATACCAAAGGAAAAGCTAGCTTCGGCGAAAGAAACCTGTGAAACACGGGCTAGCGGCGCGGCTGAAAAAAGCTCGAGCAAAGGCAGTCGGGTTCGTCCAACCTGGACGAAAGAATTTGAGGAATCGTGGCGAGCTGCGGGTCCCCATGTCTATGACAAAGCGAAGTGGCATTACGAGGGTGATTATCCTGAGGGTTTGCCGGCTGAGCAGGCATTTGTCCATACGGGAATGATCATTGCCTGGCTCATTGAGCACGATATGATCGAGGAAGATTTCTTGCCCGAAGCCGAACAATTTAAGAGAAGAGAAATCACGGGTGCCGGGGCTTACAAGATATGGGACGGCGTGCTTGCCGATGACATGTTAACTGAGGAAGGGAACCAGTTCGCGCGGAATTATTACGGGGAGGCATTTGAAAAGGATTACACGAAGGTTCTGGTTGGGAAACTCCCTTCCTTTTATCATGTAAAAGACACCTGGAAGAACTACCGGGCTCTCAAGGCCCTAATCGACCAGCGATACGAGGCTTGGAAAGTGAAATCGCAAGCTAAGAAGTAACAGTATAACCGGTAGTCACGGTGGTTTTTTGGATTCGGAATGTTGGGGCGCTACTGGAGGATTGGGGAGGTAGTGTCCAGAAAGAGCGACCTGAGCTTCCGTAGTGCTGGTGGTCAGCAGAGGCAGGAGAAACGGAATCCCCTTTGCGGACTTGGCGGACTTTGCGTGCGGCCCAAGGTATTCCGTGCCTCACGCGTTCCATTTTGGAATATGCTGCCGAGGACGGGAAAAATGCAGGACGAAATATCAAAGCCTCGACGCAATCATCGCGGTGGGCTACCGGGTGAACAGCTATGCTCGGCGTCATCTCTCGCAAGGCGCAGAACAAAATCCAGGACCCGGCCAAGCTCCGCCGGCTTGACAGGCTGGCTTGTAAAACATAGTTTAACGGCATGGTCAAAAAGATTTCCAGGATTGGCAACTCGCACGGGTTGATGTTTGACGCGGCCCTGATGGACCTGGCGCACTTGAAGGCCGGCGACCAGGTGAACGTGGAGGTTCACGAGGGCGGCACCATCACGCTCACGCCGCTGCGGCCCAGGCCGTCGCGCGCCGAGGTGTCGCGCGTCATCAAGGCGACGATGAAGGATTACGCCCGGACGATGAA
>Ga0184628_10001733_pt1 | contig 10697 bp, 8 predicted proteins | sample PLM4_5_b1_FD_133149 | JGI IMG/M metagenome (GOLD analysis project Ga0184628, IMG submission 133149) | Groundwater sediment microbial communities from an aquifer in East River, Colorado, USA - PLM4_5_b1 | ecosystem: Environmental > Terrestrial > Soil > Riparian zone | place: USA: East River...
CGCGCATTTAAATATGTGCCGCCATCGCGGCAATCGGGTGTGCCGCGCCGACCGCGGCAATACCAAGTTATTTCAATGCTCGTATCATGGCTGGTCATACACCACCGACGGCAAACTCGCGCTGGTGCCGATGGTCGACACCTTCGGCAATCTCGATCGCTCGCAGTGGGGCTTGGTTTCGGTGGCGCAGGTCGACAGTTACAAGGGACTGATCTTCGCGACCTTCGATCCCGAAGCGCCGTCGCTACGCGATTATCTCGGCGATATGGCCTGGTATTTGGACATTCTCCTCGATCGCCGCGAGGGCGGCACAGAGGTAAGCGGGCCGCAACGCTGGCTAGTCGACGCCAACTGGAAGACCGCCGCGGAAAATTTCGGCGGCGACGGATACCACATCGCCTCGACTCATGGCTCGGCGCGCGAGTTGGGCATCGACACGACCACCAGTAAAACCCGCCAATGGAACAAAGGCTGTCAGATCGCCTGCGACAACGGCCATATTCTAGTTTCCTGGCTCACGCCGCCGGACAGCGGACCGTGGTTTGCTCAGCCGGATGATCAGCTCGCCGACTACATGAAAGAGCATGAAGTTGAAATCGAAAGCCGTTTAGGAACCAAGCGGGCGCGGCAGATTTCCCCGTCGGCGGGGACAGTTTTCCCCAATCTATCGGTGCACTGGCTGACGCGGACGATTCGTGTCTGGCAGCCGCGCGGGCCGGACAAGATGGAGATCTGGAGCTGGGCGATTGTCGACAAGGCGGCTTCGCCGAAAATCAAGGATGTCATGCGCTTTGTGGCGCAGTACCGTTTCAGTCCGTCGGGGGTTTTCGAGCAGGATGACATGGACAACTGGATTCAAGTCACCGGCGCGGCGCGCAGCCTGATCGGCCAGCGTTTTCCGGCCAACTATCAGATGCGCGGCAACGAGCCGCCGGTGGAAATCGATCTGCCGGGACGGGTGAAAAGCCGCTTCAGCGACAACAATCAGCTAAGCCTGTACATGCACTGGGCCAAGCTGCTGCAAGCGAACAATTGGCGCGAGGTTGCGAGCGCGTCCAATGGATAGCCAGCTGCGCCGCCAAGTCGAGGATTTTTATTACCTTGAGGCCGAGCTGCTCGACGAGCGCAAGCTGCGCGAGTGGTTCGAGCTGCTGGCCGAAGATATTCGCTACTGGATGCCGGTGCGGCATAACACGCTGGAACGGCCGGCAAGCGTCAGCGAAGAATTGTCGGCACCCGGCGATGCGTACTACTTCGACGACGACTGGAAGAGTTTGAAAATTCGCGTCGAGCGCGCCTATTCGAAGATAGCCTGGGCCGAAGTGCCGCCGTCGCGCACGCGCCACCTGATTACCAACATCCGAATTAAGAAAGACGATGGCGAGGGAATCGAAGCCCATTCGAATTTCCTGGTTTACCGCACGCGCCAGGAAAGCGACAAGGATATTTTCGTCGGCACGCGCCAGGATAAGCTGCGGCGCGCCGGCGCGAGCTTCAAGATCGCCAGGCGCACGATCATCCTCGATCAGGCGGTGCTGGATGCGAAAAATATCAGTGTGTTTCTCTAGACTCCCCGCGCGCTTATCTTTAAGAGTAGCCGGCAATCTGATCAAACATTATCAATGGAAGGTAGTTTTCTGACGGTTCGGGTGGTTAGTGCACATGATCGTCCGGCGCGGCAGCGCGCGGCTTTTCCTTTCTGAGTAATTCTACTTGCGACAGAAGTCCGGCGATTTCGTTCCAAGCTTCGTTCTCGGCGGGCAACCAGCGGGCGCGGATGTAGCCTTGTTTGTCGATGAGAAATTCGACATGAGGCGTGGTTGTGATCAGGGTTTCATCACTAAACGAGCGAGCGAACAGTTTATAGGTTTCGGTGATTTCTCTGATTCCTTCGTTGACGATCAGGCCGGGGAGTTTATTGGCGACGTAAAGGTAATCGATCAGGTGCGGGACGACGATCACCTCGACGCCAGCGGCCTTGAGTCGGGGCAAGCCGATGGCGAGTTGTTGCAAGCGTTTTTCGGTGTCTTCTATATTGAGCAGGACGAGCAGGACGATCTTGTCGCCGCGATGGTCTTTGAGCGTTCGCGATTCTCCCGCGCCGTTGGTGTAATTGAAATCCGGCGCGACCAACCAGGCATCCTGGTCGATTATAGTTGCAAGATTGCGGGCGCGCTCACCGCTGGCAAGCGCCCGCAAATAATTGACCAAATCCCAGCGCTCTTCATCGCTCAAGCTTTGGCTGAACCCCGGCATCGCCGAAGCCGGTTTGACGCCGTAGCTCAACCACCAGTACAGATCGCCGGCGGTGTGGGCGTTGGCGTGGCGGCCGGTAAGATCGGGTGGCGGAGGGTAGAGGTCGGCTGCCACCGGGCCGTCGCCGTGACCGCCAGGGCCGTGACAAGCGGCGCAGCCGCTATCTTGATAGAGCGCTGCGCCGTTGGTTACGGAAATCGCGTGGTAGGCTACGGCTGGCCGTTTGTAGGTGTCAGGGTAAGCATCGATCATCACCGCCTGGTGCACGAGATCGATCGCGTAAGCTAGCGCGCCAATGCCAATCAGTGTTGCAATGAACCGTTTTCTTCTCTGGAAAATCCCGCCGATCAGCGCGATGGCGCCAATCGTGAACCAGATCGCGCCGCGTTGAACTTCGGCAAATACCCGCGGAGCTTTTTCAAGAACCGTCCAATCCCAGCGAAATGACCAGGGCCAATCGGGTGGAACATGGCGCGCCGGCGGCGTGACGCCCATGTGACCGACGATCAGCAAAATGGCCAGGCCGAGCAAAGCTTCGATGATGACGTTGCGGCTTAGGCTTCGTAGCGCAGCGCCGGTTTCAATGGCGCGGTCTTTCGTTGCGACGCTGGTCGGTTTAAGCCACAATAGGTTTATCGCGCCGATAACGAGCAGCGGCAGAAGCAGTCCGAGCTTGACTAGCAATAGTTTGCCGTAAGTTGTGCCGAACAGCGGCGCGAAACCGCCGACCAAATTCCACGCGTTGTAGAGTCCGGTGCAGATGAGAACGATTACGCTCGCCAAGGCCAGGTTCGAAAAGCGCCGAGTGGCTTCCCTGGCCACGGCAAGGCTCAAGGTATCGCCATTGTGATTACATTCGCGCAGCAGGAAGGCCAATGGGAAGAGACCGCCTAGCCAGACGCCGCTGGCGAGCAGATGCACTGCGTCGGCGCACACCTGCAGCACAAACTCAGCACCGTCGGCGGCTGCGGCGTGACCGGCGAAGGCTAACCCAGCCAATTGACAGCCACTGAGTGTGAAACCGAGCGCCGGTAGGTATGCCGGCTCGTTTGCCGTTGGTTTTCGTTTGATCAAGACGGCGATGACGATCAGCAGCGCCATGCGGATTAACCAAACGCGACCGAATTGGGTTTCCGTAACGAGGAGAAAGAGCGCGCTGATAGTAGGGAGCGATGAGCCGCTGACATTAGCGGCTTGCAGCCATAGGCCAAGCAGCATGGTTACGCTGAGGACGGCAATGCACCAACGAAAATTCCACAGCGGAGAACGCTGGATAAAATGTTCCAGCGCCGCCGACGAATCCTTGGCGCTGGCAAAAGCCGGCCGCGCGACAAAAAGCCGAAAGCCGAAACCGCCGGCGAGAACGATCGCCGCCGTCAAATGAACGAAACGAACAAGCGGGGCGAGTTCGCTCATTGCTTTATCGTGAAGGGAAACTGATCTTCGACGACGTGGCCGTCGACGGACAGGACGCGGAATTTAATCAGGTACCGGCCGGGCGGCAGCGGGTTCAGCACGGCGAAGATTTGCTTGGCGTCACGGTCATCGACAGCGCTTTTGATTGTCTCAACTACGTTGCCGTCGGCTGCGCTGACGGTGAACGACGAGTAGCGCGGTTCCAAGCGTTCGTTGAACCATAGTTGGATTTTCGCCGGCGCGCGATAGAGCGTCGCACGCTGAGCGGGTACCGACTTGACCAGGTAAGCGTGCGCCCATAGCGATGATGGAGCGAGCAGTAGCGCGATTTGCAGTGCGGCGAGACCGAACCTGACCATTAGCGCGGCGTCTTCTCTAGTGGATAGCCCCGTTTAACCCAGCCGGCGTAACCTTCAGGCATGATGAATATGTTACGAAAGCCGCGATACTCCAAGAACACGGCGCGGTCGGCGACGTCGTAAGGCTTGCAGTCGCAGTAAAGAACCACCCGGCCGGTCTTGGGTATCTCGCTGAACCGATTAGCGACTTCGGCGATGGGCATCGACTTGGCGCCCGGCAAGCGAGTTTGCTGGTACTCCTTGGCCGGGCGCATGTCGATGAAAGTCAGTTTTTCGCCAGCGTCTAGCAGCTGCTTCACCCGCTCAGCGGGGAGATTGTCGACGGTGTCCTCGACTCCATGGCCAGCAAGGGTCGGCCACGGTAGGAAAGCACCGATCAATCCGAGTAGGAAGAAGATCTTGAGATTAATTCTCCGGCCGCTTGTCATACTTAACGGTCACATTTTTGTTGTCCTCAGTCCAGGAGACCGTACCTTTCACGCCGGGCGTGTAGCGAGTGATCCAAAAGCCGCCGCCGGGGTCGGAGGAACTGAAGAAAACCAAGCCATTATCATGGACAAACACATCATCGGCATGGCCTGCGTCTGAATTCACCCGGCGAAACACGGGCGGCACGAAGTGGCCGACGGCCCTCGGTTGATGCGGGTCGGAAATGTCGACCGCCCAGAAGCCGGAATTCTCCCAGGCGCTAAAAACAATATTACCCTTGATCATCCGCTCGACATCGTGGATGCCAAAGCGCCGGCCGGGCCGGTCAGGCGGGCAAAAGCGGTTGAGCGGCAGCCGGAAGGTGGAAAGCTGCACCGGGTTTTTCTCGTTGCGGACGTCGAGAACATGCATATATCCGAACGGGCATTGCTGTGGCTGAGTGATTTCATCGCCGGCGATGATTACATCGGGCCTGCCGCCATGGGACGGGATGACGATGCCGATACTGTGGGTATTGCCTTCCTCGGGCGGCGACCACTTGATCTGGCTGATCTTAGTCGGTTTGCGCACATCGCTGATGTCAAGAATGATCACTCCCTCATCGCGGTAGGCGTAGGCGCGATCCTTGTAGGTCGTTATGTCGTGCAGCGCGACCCAGATTTTCGGCAGCCCTTCGCGCAGGCCGCGGTCGGGCTCGACCCAATTGTCGCCTGGCTTTTCACCGCCCGCGGTATGTTGGCCGGGAAACCACCAGCGCGCCACTTCCTTGGGACTGGCCGGGTCGTTAATGTCGACGATCAAGAGGATCTGGTCGTAGTAGCCTTCCATAGTCGTAGCAATGAAGGCGAATTTTCCCTGTTTGGGGTCTTCATGCAGCCAGAAACCATGGACGCCGCGGCGCGGCGCGACGTCGGTTTTGAAAAATCCCGCTTCGCGCGGTTTGGCCGGATCGGTGATATCGTAGAGCCGGATGCCGCCGTCCCAAGTTGGGAACTTTGGATCGCGCAATCCATCTTGGTTGATCACCAGCGTGTTGCCGATCACGTCGATGTACTGGCTCTGCACACCGTCAGTGTTCTTGACTTTCGAGATGACGCGCGGTTTTGTCGGATCGCTGACATCGACGATGCTGAAACCTTGATAATTGGAAACGTATGCGTGCTTGCCGTCTTTACTGACGCGAAACTCGGCGGCCTGGTCCCAACCCTCGAGATCGGTGTAAGACAGGATCGTGAAGTTTTCCAGCTCGCCGTAGCTCGGTTGCCGCTCCTTGGCGCCGCCGAGGATTGGCGTCTGGGCGATCACCGGTGCCGCCGTGCTCAACGCCAAAACGATCACGCAGCTAAACCGAGTTAGCTTTAAAAGCATCTTTGCGCTCATGTGTCTTATCCCCTGGTTAATTCTCGCCCGCCGGTTCGTATCTATGTGTACGAATGTTGCTTGGCATACCGCCCAATTGGATTGGTGTCAATTGAAAGTTGGGATTCCGCCCACCGAGCCAATTGCCAAATCAAGGAATTCCGATTAGCGTTCGCTCAACGGAAAGGGGCGACGATCATGAAGCCTGTTTCACGGTATTTCTTGTGCTTGGTGTTGTGCTGGCACATGCAGGGCGCAAATGCGTCTGCCGAACCACTGGTGGTCGGCTACTCGGCGGTGAGTTCGGTGTTCCTGCCGTTCTGGATCGGCAAAGAAGCGGGGTTTTACAAGAAAGAAGGCCTCGATGCGCAGCTCGTCTACATCGCCAGCTCGACGACCATGGCGCAGGCGATGTTTGCCGGCCAGGTGGCGATCTCTTCGGTTAACAGCGGCAGTGTCGTCACCAGCACGCTTCAGGGCGGCGATCTGGTCCTCATGGGCGCGGTGATGAATGTGGCCGGATTTTACATCATGACTCGGCCGGAGATCGCCAATGTTCAGGAGCTGCGCGGCAAGAAAATCGGCGTCACGCGCTTAGGCTCGTCTTCGGATTTCGCCGTGCGCGAATATCTGCAAAGAAACAAATTGAATCCCAGCCGTGACGTCAACATCGTCCAGATCGGCGGCATGCCGGAATTGGCCGCGGCATTGAACAATGGTTCGATCAGCGCGGCGCCGTTGTCGGCGCCGAGTTTCCATATCGCCGAACAACGGGGAAACCGGATCATCGCCAACCTAGCTAATGAAGGAATTTACTTTGTCATCGCCGGACTGACGACGACACGCCGCTATCTGCGCGAGCAACGCGGCGAAGCCAAAGCTTTTCTGCGCGCCTTCGGCCGCGCCACCCATTTCATGTTTCAACAAAAGGACGACGCGAAAAAGCTCTTGACCAAATACGCCAAGATCGATGACGCCGGCACGCTCGAAGGCAGCATGAAATACGCCTATGACTTTACCGAGAAGGTTCCCCTGGTGAAGCGCGAGGGCGTGCAGGTGGTGCTCGATCAGGAGGCGGCGAAGATTCCCCAGGCGAAGGATTTCACCGCCGAGCGATTCTATGACAACAGCTTGGTGCAGGAGCTTGTCAACGAAGGCTTCTACAAATCGCTTTGGGGCAAGTGAAAGGGAGTTTGGATGAACGCGAGTTATGCACCGATCGATGCCGACGGCCATGTGATGGAGACCGACGACGAACTGCGCGGCTATTTGCCGGCGCCGTTCGAGGGGCGGCGCGCCCTAACCGCGCTGTTTCCATCCCTCGACGGCTGGCCGCGCAGCACGCGCAAAGCGCCGGACCCAACGCCTTGTTTACAAAGGTGGCGGATGTTTCTGAATGCCTCCGGCGTGGCGGGTTCGGTACTCTATCCGACCATGGGTCTCGCCATGGCCCATATCAAAGACGTCCAATGGGCGTCGGTGATGGCGCGCTGTTACAACGACTATCTTTACGGCGAATATCTCGCCCAGGAGCCAGAGCGGCTGTGGGGCGTGGCTTTGCTGCCGATACAAGATGTCGCAGCGGCAGCCGACGAACTTGAACGCTGCGTCAAAGATTTGCAAATGGTCGGCGGGGTGATTCCCGCCGTCGGTTTGTCCAAAGGGCTCGGCCATCCGATGTACGATCCGCTCTATCGGACCGCCGTGCGATTGAACGTGCCGCTGGCGGTGCATGGCGGATCGAGCGCGGGTCTTGGGCTGGATATTCTCGATTCGTTCGTCAAGATCCTCGTTCTTGAGCACGCTGTCGCGCAGCAGATTCATTTTACCAGTTTTATTCTCGATGGCGGGCCGGTGCGCTTTCCCGATCTTAAGATCGCGTTCCTCGAAGCCGGCGTTGGCTGGGTGCCTTATTTGATGGAACGGCTCGACGAAAAATATGAGAAGCTGCCGCACCAGGCGCCGCTCCTGACCAAAGCGCCGAGCGAATATGTCCGGGACGGCTCAATCTATTTTTCCTGCGAGCTAGAAGAAAAGATTCTTTCTTATGTCATCGGCATGGGCTTGGAAAAACAGATCATGTATCCTTCGGATTTCCCGCACGAGCGGCCGACCCTCGAACAGTTCCTCGCCGACATTCCGCACTTTCAGGCGCGCGAGGATCTGTCGGCGCCGGTAAAGAAATTAATTCTGCGCGACAACTGCATCGATTTTTACTCGTTGAATTTGGCGAAGTAGCCGCCTCGCAGAATTCATTCTCTGGTGCCGGACAACGACTCGCCGACGCGATTGCCGACGCGCCAGTAGAGGATCATTACCGGTAGCATCAGTAAAATCATCACTAGGCTCATGGCGGCCGACGGTCCATGCTGGCCGGAGCTCCACAAGCTCCAGATGACCACCGACAGGGTGATGTTGTTCGGGCTGAACAGTATCGTCGCCAACGTAAGTTCTCGCAGCGTTAAAAGCGCGATCCAGAAAAACGCATTGATCAGCGTCGGGGCGATCAGCGGCAAGAGAATCCGCCGGATGACATCGCGCCGGCCGGCGCCGCAGGCTGCGGCGGCTTCTTCCAGCTCTTCGCTGACGGCGATGATCGCCGCGTTGGTCACCCGGGTGCCGAAACTCAGGCGGTGGATGACATGGACCGCGACCAGCAGCGTCAGCGTGCCGTACAGCGGCAAGAAATTGCCAAAGACAAAGAGCGAAAGCAGCAGGCCGCTGACGGCGAAAACGATGGAAGGCACGGCGTGGGGGAGAAACGCCAGGGCGTCGAGGAAGTAGCGCAGCCGAGTTTTCGACCGCAGCACCACCCAGGAATAGATGAAGCAAACGACGATCGACATGATTGGCACGGCGAGGGCGAGGATGGCGCTGTTCTTAAGCGCGCGAAAAAATAAGTCCCAGGGCGCGCGGATAAAGTTGCCGAGTTCCAACTGTGCCAGGGCTTCCAACGACGGCGGCTGGACATAGGGTTGAAAAGCCACCCAGATGAGCAGAGCGAGCGGAATAAGTAGCTCGACGAGAAAATATCCCAGCACGAATAGGTTGGCGACGTAGCGCCAACCAGTCAATTGATAGCGCAACGGCCGGTAGCTTTTCCCCGATACCAGCTGAAACCGGTTGGCTTGGCGGATCGCGCGCAGATACCAGACCGATAACAAGACGCCGATGGCGATCAGCAGCGTGCTCACCGCCGCGGGTCTGCCATAGAGCGGAAAGCCCTGGTGCGGCACCAGATCTTCATAGATAAAGGTGCCGAGAGTGTAGACGCGGTTCGACAAGCCGATGATCGCGGGCACGTCGAAGGAAGCGACGGCGATGGCGGCAACGTAAAACGCCGCGGCCATGGTCGCCGGCGTCGACAGCGGCAGGATCACGGTCTTAAACAGCTGCCAGGCGCTGGCGCCGGCGACCTTGGCGGCTTCTTCCAGCGTCGTATCGGCCATGCGCAGATTCGCCGCCACCATGATGAACACCACCGGCGCCAGCGTGATGCCTTCGACCCAGCCCATGCCGATGGGCGTGGCGATGTTTAGCCTAAAATCTGCACCGAAGAATTGACCCATGGCGACATTTAAAAAGCCGATGCGCGGATGGAGCAGAAACAGCCAGCCCATGGCAGGGAAAAAAGTCGGGATCAGCAAGCTCACGGTCATGCCGGTGTAGATGAGATTGCGGCCGCCGATGTCGGTGCGTTCGACCAGCCAGGCGATCAGCACGCCGAAGAGCAGGGAAAAAAACATCGCGGTGGCGGTGTAGATGGAAGTGTTGATCGTGACCCGAAAGGCCAGTTGGTCTTTAACCAGATCGGTGTAATGCGCGGTGGTGAGAAATCCACCGGGAATGCCCGGCAAACCTTCGAAGAAACTCAGGTAGAAAACCACCGCGAGCATCAGTCCGATAATCAGACCGATGGCGGCGGCAAAAAGAATGGCGGGATTGGGTAGACGATGCACGGTCGCAATTACTGACAAAGACTAGTTTCGCGACTGCGACCGCTGATCCGTCAGTTCGCCACGGCTTTGATGATGTTTTCCTGCTCCTTGGCGTATTTCAAAACCGGGAAGCTCATTACATAGTCGACCGAGACGTCGAGGGGTTTGACGCCGGCGGCTTGGAGCTGTTTCATCTGGCGGTTGTACCTAGTGCCGGGGAACTTCTCGCTATCCTGGCGGTCGACTGTCCACTGAAACTCCTGCCCCGACTTGGTCATCAAGAAGGCGCAGAACAGTTTGGCGGCGGCCTTCGCCTTGCCGTTCTTGGGCACGGCGCAGTAGCGGTGGGTGACCATCGCCGCATCGCTCGGGATCACATAGGCGAGCGGCGCGCCTTTCTCGATGAACGGCGCGACCCCGCCTTCGCCGCAGGCGAGCACATGGATGGGAAATTCGCCGCTGACGACGCGCTCGTACTCGCCGCAGCGCATCAGTCCGGAAACCTGGCCGGAAAGTTTTTTGACGTAATCGGCGGTTCGTTCAGGACCCCACTGTTTTGGCCCGGCCAAGATGTCGAAGTAGGAAAGGTAGGGCTGGGTCGAAACCTTGCCCTTGTACTTGGACTGGAGCAAATCGCTCAAGCTTTTGGGCACGTCGTTCTTGGCGATCAGTTTGGTGTTGTAAACGATGCCGGGAAAACGGCCGCTGATTTCCAGGGCGGCGCCCTTGAGCGACACGGCGGCCGGATCGATCTGCGGGAAAGTCGAAGCCCAATCGAACTGATCGAGCACCATGAGCGGCGTCGACAGCGTGGCGATGTAGGTTTCCGAGCCGCCAATGTAGACGTCGGAGGTCGCCGGCACGCCGGCGGCGAACTCCTGGGCGATCTTCGCCGCCATTTGCGGCTGGCTTGGTCCCGGCGTCCAGTTGGCGATGATAC